>Ga0114922_10002553_pt1 | contig 17041 bp, 9 predicted proteins | sample AartaG_FD_100975 | JGI IMG/M metagenome (GOLD analysis project Ga0114922, IMG submission 100975) | Deep subsurface microbial communities from Aarhus Bay to uncover new lineages of life (NeLLi) - Aarhus_00045 metaG | ecosystem: Environmental > Aquatic > Marine > Oceanic > Sediment | place: Aarhus...
CCCTCCACAATAAGGATTTGGCGGAGGGACGTAACCAATGCCGAAGATCTGCAACTCATCGAGAAACAGAGCGGGCGAGCGGCGGAAGCATTGCTCGTGAGCCTCAAGGACGAGGTCGCGGAAGTGCGGGTGCTTTCGGCGATCGCTTTGGGTCGAATCTTAGACGCCCGCGGAGTGCCGCCCCTGATCGCGGCGCTGGAAGATAAAGAAGCCGACGTCCGCAAGGAAGCTGCATCCTCACTGGGGCGGCTGAAAGACGCCCGCGCCGTGGAGCCACTCCTTGGGCTCCTGAAGAACGATGAGGTCGCGGCGGTCAGGATCGCGGCGGCCGGGGGGCTCGTGATGTTCCGCGACGACCGTGTGGAAGAATCTTTGGTGGAAGCGATCAAGGACGAGGACGTTGAAGTGAGGAATGCCGCCGCGCGCCTGGTGACAAGGAAAAGAAGCCCTCGGTCGTTCGATCTTCTCGTCCCACTGCTGAAACATGAGAATGCAGCCGTGCGGGAGCACGCGACGAACGCTCTGGGCGCGCTGCGCGATCCAAGAGCAGTCGAGCACCTGGCTGCTCTTCTGGAAGACGAAGAAGTTGGCGTCCGGCGGAAAGCGGTGCTTGCCCTGGGCAAATTGAAAGATGCGCGCGCCGTGGGAATACTGATCGGCGCGCTGGAAGATGAGGACGAGGCCATCAAAAGGAGCGCGGTGAACGGCCTCGGGGCCTCGAAAGACCCTCGCGCGATCAAGCCGCTGATTGATCTGTTGAAACAGGCCGACAAACGCTTGCAGCGAAACGCGGCGGGGGCGCTCAAGAGAATAACGAAACAGGACCTCGGCACGGACCACGCGAAATGGGAGGAGTGGTGGCAGGAGAATAAGGACAAGCTTCTGAAAGGCGAGTAGAGACGGGCACAAAGGCCGAAGAATAACCAACATAAGGGGCCGACCGATTCTTTGTCGGGCGGCCCCTTTTCGCTGGATATCTCCTATGCCGTTTGCCGAGACTACGACTTGCGCACTTCCACGACCGTCGGCCGGCCGGTGAGGATCGATTCGCGCTCGGCGAGGGCGATCGCTACGTTGTTGCGCGCTTCGAGCGGGGGCATTTTCTCCGGCTCGAGGCGCTTGGTAAGGCACTGCAGGAAGTACTCCGTCTCGCAGGAATAGCCGTCGCCCGGCATGAGTTCCGGCTGCTGGCTGGTGCCGTCGGGCAGGAATATGGTAAGCGGGGTCTGTGTGCCGCTGTCGTAGAGCAACGTGGCCCGTTCCAGATTGATGATAAAGCTCATTGAGAACGGAAACGACGTGGCGATGTACCAGCTCGCCTGGGCCGATACCACCGGGCCGTCGGGATAGCGATAATGCGTAATGACGTGGTCTACGCCCCCGTCGTGGCAGACGGCATCGATGGTCCCCACCGACGACACTTCCTTGGGGATGCCGAAGACGTTCTGGATGTAGTCGATGTCGTGGATGTGGAGATCGAGGATTGCTCCGCCGCTCAGGCGGCCGTCCATGTACCAATTCTTCCAGTTCCAGATCGGCGCCCCTCCAATACGGCGAAACGTGGCGCTCTGGACCTTGCCGTAGGCTTTGCTCCGAATGATCTCGCGCGCCGCCACGGCGTCGGGCCAGAACCGTATGCACTGGCCTATAAGGAGCAACCTGCCCGAGGCCGCGTACGCGTCGACCACGGCGTCGGCGTCTTCGAGCGTGGTTGCGATCGGCTTTTCGCAGATGACGTCCTTGCCGGCTTCCAGCGCGGCCACTGCGTACTCCCGGTGAAGGTACGCGGGGGTGGTAACGACGACGAGGTTCACGTCCGCATTCTTGATGAGTTCGAGCCCGTCATCAAACATTTCGAACTCGGAGAGGTCGACTTCGGCCGTTTCGCCGATGTCAACATTTCCCTCCACATTGAGCCATTCCCCTGCGAGCTTGTCGGGTTCGACGTCGCAGAGGGCGGTTATTTTCACCTTTTCCGAGGCCCGCAGCATATTGAAATGCCCCCGGCCCATGAATCCCAGTCCGATTATTCCGGCCCGTAGCATATTATTTATCCTCCGTGGTATAGTAAGCTCAGGTAGATTATTCTGGTGCGTTTGATTTCCAACTATTGTAGCGCGTGAGAGGCGGAATTAAAGAGAATTTTGGAGCTTGGCGGGGCGAAGGCCCGAGGTCTCAGGTCCGCAACGTTGTAAGCCGAAGGCCGGACTGCGCTGCTTGTGCATGAAAAGGAATTGAATATGCCGCTGAGGGGGTGTACAATGATCGGCGCCGCGATATTTTGCGGATATATGCCATTGCGGTTTTGAGCGCACAAGTCACAATGCCTACAACGCAGGACGAACAGTTTGCCGAGGCGGTCATAGAGCAGGGGCTGGTGTCGAAAGATACGGCCCGCGGCTTCCTGGCGGAGATCGAGCGCGCGGAGGTCATCGGCGCGAGCACGAGCCTCGACGTACTACTGGTGAAGAAGGGCTTTCTGTCGCGCGAGCAGGCCGACGCGGTCCTGCAGGCGCTGGTGGGGATGCCCGGGAATATCGGCGGCTTCGAGCTGATCAAAGAGATCGGCCATGGCCCGATGGGTGCGGTTTACAAGGCCAGACAGGTAGCAATGGACCGCCTCGTGGCGCTCAAGGTGCTGTCGCCGGGGCTCGCCGAGAATGAATCGTACAGGCAGCGCTTCATACGCGACGCGCGAGCGGTTGCCAGGCTCAGCCACGAGAACATAATCCAGGTCTACGACGCCGGCGAGGCCGACGGCTACGACTATTTCGCGATGGAGTACATCGACGGCGAGTCGCTGGCGAAGAGGCTCGAACGGGAGGGGAATATCGGAGAGGCCGAAGCCTTGGACATCGTGGTACAGGTGTGTGGGGCGCTGGCCCATGCACGGACCGCCGGGAACATCATCCACGGCGACATCAACCCCCGCAACATATTCATAACGAACGGAGACGTTGCCAAGCTCGCGGACGTCGGCCTGGCGAGAGCGGCTCAGGCCGACGGGCTGGCGGTGGTCTCCCCTCTATACCTGTCGCCCGAGCAGGCCGTGGGCAGCCGTGATATCGACACACGCTCGGATATCTATTCGCTGGGCGCTGTGCTTTTCCACATGGTGACCGGTGTGCCGCCTTTCACGGGCGCCACGCCGGAAGAGGTCGTGAGCAAGCATCTTACCGCGGAGTTGCCGTCGCCCCGCAGCCTCAATCCGGCGTTGTCTGTGAGTGTGTGTCGGCTGCTGACCGTGATGATGGCAAAGGCCAGGGAAGTACGCTACCAGACCCCCGAAGAATTGCTGCGCGACGTGCAAAAGGTCCGCCAGGGTCTGCTTCCGCAGCGTGCGGTCAAGCTGGGGCTGGCAACGGCGGGCGCACAGCGCGCCCCGGCACGAGCGGCCGAGCCGAGATCTCACTCGGGTACTCTTGTCGTGAGTGTTGTGCTCGCCGTCGTTGCGGCCGCTGCGGTGATTTTGATCGTGAAGGGGTCCGGGGCTCCTCCGACCGTCGTGGAAAAAGACACCGGCCCGGGGGTCGCCGCTTCGAAGGCTCTCGGCGAGGCGGAGAGATTTCAGTCGAGGAGCGGCGCGATCACAGGCGAGGTGATTTCGAAGTACGAGAAGGTGGCATCCGATCACACGGATACTCTGCAGGGTCGCGAGGCCCGGGCCAGGGTGCAAAAGCTTCGAGCGGATCTCGATGACGAGGCAAAGGCGGCTTTTGCGCAGCTCAAGACGAGAGTCGACAAGCTGGCCGAGGCGGAGCACTACGCCCGCGCCATAGAGGCGCTCGAGGGGCACCCGCGGCGGCTGCGGACGGGTGAGTGGGACGAGGCCGTGATCACCGAAATCGCGAGGCTTCAGAAGAAGCTGAGGATCCGTATCCGCGAGATCAGGGAGAAGGCCGAGCAGCGGGCCCTACGGGCCGATTACGAAGGGGCAATAGAGGTGCTGCGCGAAGCACTGGCCTTTGGCGATCAGGCGATGACACAGTACGTGGCCGATAAGACTATCGAGTATCGCGACCGCCGGGCGGAATGGCGGCAACGGCAGAAGAGCATCGAGGCCGCCCGTGCCGAGCTTGAGTTTGACGGGTTTCTTGTGGGCTTGATGAAACTGGAGAGGGAGCGTTCTTACGGGGCCGCCGTGCGGGCGTGCGGGATCTTCGCAAAGAAGCACACGGGAGTTTACGCCAAGCAAGCCCTTGGGCTAAAAGCACAGGAGGAAGCCGCGCAGAAGGCCTTCGACGAAGCCGTGGATGCGCTGAAAGAATTGGCCGGGAGCCAGGTAGAAATCCGGGCGCGGGGGATTCTCCTCAAGGGAAGGTTGCGAAATGTGAGCGATGCGACCTTCACGGTGGAAACCGACATTGCGGCCATCACCAAGAAGCTCGTGGAGATAGACCCGGGCGATCTGTTGGCGCTCGCCGGCGTAACAGGGAAAGACCGCGCCGGGGCCCTGCGGCGGGCGGGGTTCTTTCTTGTGCTCGGGGCGCACGCCAAGGCGGAAGAAGCGATAAAGAAGCTCGGCGACAAAGACCTCCTGAATGAATGGCGGGCCCGGATCGAGAAGCGCGAAGAACTCCGGACAAGACCAAGGGTGCCGGGGGATAAAAAATCCGGCGGGGGATGATGGCATCCTCCGCCGGTTATACGCACGTTTTTTCTGAGATGATCCTCGGTCCGCCGCGCCTCACCCGGCGGTCCGCCGCCGGGCCTTGTCGGGCGCGCCGCTTTCGCTTTCAGCCTGCGGCGCCGTCGGCCGGGGTGGTTTTACCGGCCTCCAACAGTTCGAAGTGCCGCATCACCGAACGGACCTCGGCCCATCCCAGTGTGTGTTGTTTATCCGCCGCGTAGTCGATCATCCGGCACACCAATTCATCTTCGTTCCCCCGCGAGTAGTAAAAAATGTACTTTTCGTTGCCGCAGAAAACGACGATGAACGGTATCCTCATGGTGCTTTCGCCCTTAGTTGTTTGATGGTCGGCTACGTTTCGGGCCCGGGAGCGGATGGAAAGGGTGCCCGGTGGTTTTACCGCTCCTTGGGCGCCGGAGTTAACGGCGGCGCGATGGGAGACTTTAGGAAAAAATCGCTCGGCGCCGAAGAACTCGCCTTTGGCATCCGGCTGCAATTGGGCTCGGAATGAGGATAGCAACGAGGGTGAGCAAGCCAGTGAAAGGGCCGCATAACGTGTGACAAATATTTACATCGCTCGTACCGGCGCCGGATAAGAAAAGACTTGATAGAGCGCGCGGTATCTGTTATAGTCTGTCGCGCTACGGTGGCCAAACGCGAGCCGGCAGGCGCGCGGCCCGATGCCGAAGGCAATGAGGGTCTGGAGGAGGCTTTTTGCTCGACGCTGCCGGCGCGTTGTACCGTAAAGGATCAGAGGCGGAAAAAGTGAAAAAGACCGTATTCTTGTGGATGGCGGCCGGGGTTATTGTGTTCGCCGCGCATGCCCTGTTGCACACGACAGACGCGAGAGCGGAAGAACAAGCGGTTGCACTTCCCGAAGGGCTCATCGACCGGGTCGACCCCGCCGCGACGATCGAGTTTCTCGCGTCGATACCCAGCCGCCTCACCGGAAGCGTCGGCTGCCGGAAGGCCGCAGATTTCATCCACGGGCAGTTCCAAGAGATCGGGCTGAAAAACATCCGGGAGCACAAGTTCAGCGTGCCGGTGCCCAATGATCGCGGCTCGAGCCTGACCGTAGGCTCCGAGCCGTACGTTATTCATGGGATGTGGCCGAATCTGGGCCGCGCACCGAAGACGATCTCGGAGGGAATGCCGGGGCATCTCATATACGCCGGAAACGGAGAAGTAAAGGACCTCAACGGCCTCGAGCTGGAAGGCAGCGTGGTCCTTATGGACTTCAACTGCGGCGTACGCTGGCTCAATGTGGCGCAGTTCGGCGCCGTTGCCATCATCTTCATCGAGCCCGATGCCACCAACCGCAAGGAAGCCGAAGATAAGTTCCTCCTGATACCCGCCTCCATTCCGCGCTATTACATACAAAAAGACGAGCTGACAAAGATGCTGGGGCGCATGCTCGGCGAGCAGCCCCAACAAGCCGATCTGCAGAAGACGCTGCAGTCGATCAATCAACTCGAGAAGACCGAAGCGCTGATCAAGGCCGACATTCTGTGGGACGTGCGAACAGGGTACAATATTGTCGGCACGATCATCGGCACTGACCCCGAGCTGCGCAAAGAGACGGTGATCATCGAGTCGTTTTACGATTCGATCTCGGTGGTGCCGGCGCTGGCCCCCGGCGCGGAATCGGCGTGCGGTATCGCAGCGCTCCTGGAAGCTGCCAAGGCATTCAAGGCCAACCCACCCAAGCGGACGGTCCGGTTCCTGGCCACGTCGGGTCATTTCCAGGCCCTGGCGGGCATGCGGCGGTGGTGCCGCGACTACCACGTTTGGGAAACGTTGATGGAGAACAACCGCATCGGGATCGACAACAAGCTATTCTGCCCGCCGCGGTCGATCTGGCCTACTCAGGAGGAGCTCGACGCCCTCGAGAAAGATGAAACGCAGCCCGAGTGGAAGCCCGACGACCACCGCCTGATCTACGCCTGCATCGACCTGTCGAGCCAGGCCAACCAGATGGGCGTCTTTTTCAAGGGCCATTTCTACAACGTCGGCGTCGTCAACAACAATTATCAGAAAGAAACGCTCTACCGAAAGAAGTTCACCGAGATCGGGACGAACGTGATGTCGGCGGCGGAAGACGTAAAGAAAGCGGCCGGCCTGGAAACGGCATTTGTAAGCGGCATCAAGACGATTCGCGGCCGCAAGTGGCAATCGTACGTGCCCGGCCCCATCGCGCTGGACAACGAGGTGCCGTTGTTGTACGGCAAGGCGGAGGTGGGTTTCGTGACCGTCAACGACGGCCGGGCGCTTGTCGACACTCCCCTCGACACTGCCCGTTACCCCGACGGCAGGCCGAAGGTCAATTTCGACGCGGCGAAGCAGCAGACCAAGCTGGTGACGGGCCTGCTGTGGGACCTGGCGTCGCGGGCATACGAGATCCCCCGGGTGGATGTTGAGGCCGGCGAACTCTACGTGAGCATAGCCGAGGACTCGCTAATCAAGTTCCTGCCCGGCAGCCCTCTTCCCGACTCCCTGATTGCCGTGGAGCTAAACGCACAGAAGTCGCTGATGGGCGTAAGGGGCATGGCGATGGCCATGTCGAACCAGGAAGGGAAATGCGGCATAGTCGGAACCATAGTGGGCACTGTGGCTTACATCGCGTGCAGGGTAGACCAGCGCGACGGCAGCATTGAATTCATCAGGGTGAGAACCACCGCCGGGACCAGAAAGCCGAATATCAACGCCAAAAACTGGGAGATCGGCCGTGGGGTCGATGTGAGCATCCCCCTCTTTGAGTGCTCGGCAACGCTGTTTTTTGATCTGATGGACCAGCTCACTTATCGGACTTTGAAGGCCGCAAGTGTCCTCGAGGCCGAGAGCGACTCGGCCCCGCGCAACAACGCGGTCTTCATCGGGTCGTCGTCGATCGCATCGTCTTACTCCGAGCCTTGTGGGGTTGTCTTTGTCGAACGCGGCGACAGCCGCCTGAAGATCATAGCTTCGGCCGGAATAATCGGCGCGAAGTTCACATTGTTGAACAGCCCCGGCCACGAGACAGTCGATGACGCCCAAGGAATGGGCTTCCCGTCGATCGAGCGGGAGAACGTGATTCTCCGAACCGCTTACAGGGCCGCGTGGGATATGTGGCGGCTGGATGATTTCCGCCTCAAGAAACTCGAAAAGACCGGCGTGCGGAACGAGCGCGCAAGCTACCTGCACGCCCTCGCGAAAGACCGACTGGAGCAGGCCAAGAAGAACCTGGAAGAGAAGGACTATGTGAAGTTCCTCAACAATTCCCGCGAGGCATGGGCCTACGAGGCCAGGGCATATCCCAACGTCAGAGGGGCGGCCGACGACGTAATCAAGGGCCTGATCTTTTACATGGCGGTTCTGTTGCCGTTTGCGGTGTTCGGCGAGCGGCTGATCTTCACCTTCAGCGATATTCGCAAGAGGCTGCTGGGTATTGCCGGTCTGTTTACCGTGATTTACGTGATACTCAGCCGCGTGCACCCCGGCTTCAAACTCGCAGCCACGCCCGTTATCATCCTCTCCGGATTCTTCATGCTCGTGTTGGGGATAGTCACGATCGGGCTTCTTCTCAGCAAGTTCAATACGCAAATGGCCCTGATGCGTGAAAAGACCGGCACGTGGCACCGCCAAGACGTGAATCGCAGCTCGGCGGCGGGGGCGGCTTTCATGCTGGGGATATCGAATCTGCGCCGCCGGAAGATTCGGACCATTCTAACCTGCATTACGCTTGTGCTATTGACGTTCACCGTGTTGTCGTTCACCTCGTTCGAGACAAGCGTTGCCCCCAATGAAATACCCACCGATTACGATTCGACGTACAAGGGCCTGCTCATCCGCCGGGCCGACTGGTCGCCGATCGAAAAGCACGCCACCGACGGTCTGAAAGATTACTTCCGCCCGCGGGGGGGTACCGTGGTCGAGCGAACGTGGTATTCCTCGCAAGACCCCTCGGAATACATGCAGATCGACGTGGTGAGGGCGGACAATCCCGCCCTTCACTTCCAGAGCCGGGCGATACTGGGCCTCGAGCCGCTCGAAACGCAGTTGACCCTCACCAATACGCGAGAGCTGCTCGTGTGTGGAGAGTGGCTGGACCCCGCCCTGCAGGAAGACTATCCGCTGGTCTGCGTGTTGCCCAAGCCCATGGCCGCAGCCAAGGCCGGGCTCAACGTCAACGAGGATAACGTCGGCAAAGTATTTGTAACCGTGCAGGGCAAAACACTGCGCGTGGTGGGCGTCTTCGACGACAGGAAGTTCAAGGATGTAAAGGATCTCGACAACGAGGAACTGACGCCGGTCGATTACGTTGCCGTGAGCCAGGCGCGCCAGGACAAACAGCAGCTTACCACGGATGTTGTGACCGGCGAGATCAACATGGTGTATGAGACGAAGCCGCCCGAACTCTACGAGCACGTCGAGCCGGGCACGGTGTTGATCGCTCCGAATGATTTCGTCCAGGGATTCGATGCGGCCACAGTGCGGTCGGTGGCTGTGGGGATGCTGGGCCTCACCGAGGACGACATCGTGGAGGTGCTCAGGAAGTATGTGTCGCGGTCGAGGATGATTCTCTTCGCGGGGATATCGGACCAGGTGAAGCTGTTCAGCTCGCGCGATGCCCTCACGGCCAAGGGAACGAAAGCTCTGCTCTTGCCGATCGCGATTGCGTCGCTGATTGTTTTCAATACGATGCTCGGCTCGGTTTACGAGCGGCTGCGCGAGATCGCGGTTTACACGTCGTGCGGCCTGGCACCGGTGCATGTGGCGGCGCTGTTTCTCGCCGAGGCATGCGTGTTTGCCACGATGGGGGCCGTGGTGGGCTACCTGCTGGGCCAGGGCGTGGCAAAGATAGTAACAGTTACCGGGAGGCTCGAGGGCCTCAACCTCAACTACTCGTCGGTGAGCGCCGTTTATACCATAATCCTGGTGGTTGTGGTGGTGCTGTTGTCGACGCTGTATCCGGCGCGGAAAGCCGTGCAGCTTTCCGTGCCCGACGAGACACGCAAGATGAAGCTGCCCAAGGCCGAGGGCGACAGGTGGGAGTTCGACTTCCCCTTCACCGTGAGCGTGGTCGAGGCGCTCGGGCTTAATACCTTCATTCACGACTACTTCTCCTCGCACAACGAAGACTCCGGGGGGGTGTTCTGCGCCGATAGTGTGCTGCTGAAGTCGACGGAAGACGAATCCGGCAAGACGTACGTGCTCGACAGCACCATTTGGGTTGAGCCGATGGACATGGGTATCAGCCAGAAGGTGGTGTTGGCCACGCTGCCCCCGCCGCCGGACGACAGGGTTTGCACGATCAAGTTCACCATACACCGGCTGTCGGGCGAGGTCGAAACCTGGCGGCGAATGAACTATGGCTTCCTCAAGGCAATCCGCAAGCAGATGCTCATATGGCGTTTGGTCGATACCCAGCACAAGGAGGAATTCGATGAGCAGGGAAAGAAACTTCTCGGACAATCAGTAGAAACGTGAACACATGCCAAACTTAGAAGAGGAATATCGGTTGTACCGCGGGGACGGCGACGTCCCCACGACCTTCAAAGAGGGCTTCGGCTGGAAAGCCGTGATAGGCGGCTTGTTTGTGGGCTTCCTCATGGTTCCCGGCGGCATGTTCCTCGGCCTCATGATCGGTGGCGGAGGCTACGGGTCGGCCGTTGATTGGGTCACGATCATCTTCTTCACGGAAATCGCCAGACGCTGCCGCACCTCCCTTACCAAGCAGGAATCCTATATCCTCTTCTCGGTTGCCGGCGGCATCCTGGGGATGGCGGTCGGCGGGTACTTCAACAACTTCATCTGGGATCAGTACCTGATGCAGTGCCCCTACGCTTTCAAGTTCGGCATTGCTCACCGCGTACCGATTTGGGTGGCCCCGCCCCCCGGTTCCGAGGCATTCACTACTCGTTCGCTGCTGCATCCCGACTGGTGGCCCCAATTGCTGATGATGGCCATCTGGATGGTGTGGGGCAGGTTGAACTTCTATTCGCTCGGCTATGCCCTGTTCCGCATTACGTCCGATGTCGAGCGCCTTCCTTTCCCCTTTGCACACATCGCGGCGCAGGGGGTTACCGCGTTGGCCGAGTCCGACAGGGAAACCTGGCGATGGCGCGTGTTTACCATCGGCTCTACAGTAGGAATTGCATTCGGGGCGATATACGTGGCCGTGCCGACGCTTACGGGGGTCGCGTTTGGCACGCCGATCCAACTGATTCCGATCCCGTTCATCGACCTCACCACGAACGTCCAGGATATTTTGCCCGCCGTACCGTTGGCGCTCTCCACAAGTCTTGGTTTCATATTTGTGGGCTTTGTGGTGCCCTTCTGGGCGGTCGTGGGAGGGGCCATAGGAGGCACGCTGGGCCGGCTGGTCCTCAACCCTCTCATGTATAAGTTCGGGGTGCTCACAACGTGGACGCGCGGCAGTACCGTCATTGAAACAGGCATTGCAAACGGCGTGGACTTCTGGATGAGTTGGGGCATCGGCACGGGCTTCGGTGTCGCGTTTATCGGCATATACACCGCCGTGCGCGGAGTGCTCAAATCCTCCAAGACCGAAGAAGGCACAAGCGCAGCAGTCAAGATGCGGGTCGGGCGGGGCGATATCCCCGTGTCGCTGGCCCTGCTGTTTTATGTCGTCTCGACTACGGGTACGATCATAATCTGTCATATGCTCGTGCCCAAGTTCCCCATCTGGATACTCCTTGTTTTCGGCTTCGGCTACACACCCCTGATCTCGTACATTTCGGCGCGCCTGATCGGCCTCGTTGGCAGCGGAGTTGGTTTCCCATACCTCAGAGAGGCAACCTTTGTGCTCAGCGGATACAAGGGGATAGACATCTGGTGGGCGCCGATACCGCTGGGCAACGCAGGGGGCGGGGCACAGAGCTTCCGCCAGGTCGAGCTAACGGGAACCAAATTTACCAGCCTGCTGAAGGCACAGCTTTACATGATACCCATAGGACTGTTCAGCAGTCTTCTTTTCTGGTCGCTTATCTGGAAAATGGGCGAGATACCTTCGTCGGCGTATCCTTATGCCATGCGGTTCTGGCCGCAAGCGGCATTCTGGTCGTGCTTCTGGCGTACGGCCACCACTACCGGCAACGACTTCTTCCTGAGCGCCATAAAGCCGCCCATTGTCGCGTATGGGCTTGGATTCTCCGTGATAACATTCACGGCGCTGTCGATCTTCCGCCTGCCCACGCTGCTGATTTATGGCGTTATCGGGGGCACGGGAGGCGACCCTACAAACGCGATTCCGATGCTGGCCGCGGCCATGGTCGGCCGGTACTACTTCGCGAAAAGATTCGGCCCCGAAAACTGGGTGAAATACACGCCGATCTTGTCGGCCGGATACGGCTGCGGTTTCGGACTGATAGGCATGGTCTCCATCGCCATCAGCTTGATCTCCAAAGCAGTATCACAGATGCCATTCTAAAACAGGGAGTGCGTACTTGAAGACAGGAACGGTCAAATTCCTGATATTATTCGCTTACGTTTCGATGGTCGCATGGGTCATCGGCGCCGGCATTTACATCTGCAACGCAATGTTTACGCAGCACGCCACCCTTGCCGAGCTTCGCGCCATACGCGCGGCGAGCGAAGGCTGGCAGCAACAGGCCGACTCGGCCGTCGAGCGAGGCAGGCCGGGGCTGCTTTTCGTATTGCAGGAGATTCAGCAAGACCCCGGCAGAAGCCGCGACTTCCGAATAGGGCGCGCACTTGAGAAAGCAGCGGGGCGATTTCACCCGGGGCTGGAGGAACTTGAAAAGACCGCCGTGCGTAAAATCATCGGGATAGCACGCGTCGCGATCACCGACTACCTGGATGGCCTCGACACCAATCTCAGCCCGGCGGAGATCGAATTCGTTGAGTTGGCCGCGCGTGTTTTCGAATTATACCACAAAGATGACCTCTGCCCGCACCTCGATGCGTCGAAGGTCAGTTCGCTCTTCAAGAAAATAGCCGCGGGGGAGGAGGTCTCGGAGGAAGACGCTACCTACCTGCGCAACAATTTCAAGGAAATGGCTGCAAGGATCGACCGCTTTATAGCGGGAGACACGTTTGAGCTTTATCCTGAAGAAAGAAAGCTCTTCGCCCGCACGGCCGCATACTGCACCGAGTATGCCATCAAGGAAGGCGAACTCGCCGAGCTGCGGGGGGTTGTATCTGCGCTCACGAAGCTCATGGGCGAGCTCGCGGGCGAGATGACCACGGGCGAGCATGCCGCCGTGAAGGCCCTGCTCGAAATTCCCGAATATGGGCAAGCGCTCCCTGCTGAAAAGATGAAGGCGCGGCTGGATAAGAAAGCAGGGGAGCTTACTGCGGACGAGAAGGAACAGTTCATCGCGGCCTCGCAAAAGCTCTCGGCTCAATATGAGCGCATCAGAGACGATCGCGTGTACGAACACCGCTGGCGGCAAGACGCCGTCAACGGCCTGGGCAAGATGGCCGGCACCTTTGTGGCCGAGCTCACAGCAAGCGAGAAATCCGCTCTGAAGACCATGCTCAACGACCTCCAGCCTGAAGAGGCATCGCCCGACAGGGAGATGAAGGCGTGGGACTACCTGGAGAATGACGAGTCGTTTCCCGCGCGGCAACTGGGGGCGTGGCTCGACGGGAATGAAGCGGCGTTTACCCAGGACGAAGAACAGAATCTCAAGAAAGTGGCGAAGAAACTTTCCGAGCGGTATGACGACGCCGAGAACGTTCTCTACAACAAGCCCGAGTACGGTTACCTGCGAGACGCCGCCGTAGGGCTGGACAAACTTGCCGCAACCTTGCGCGCGGCCCCGTGGCTGCGCGAGAAATCCGCCCTGAGCGGCATGCTCGAGGGAGAATACGAACAGCCGCTGCCCACAGACAAGCTCAAGGCATGGCTCGATGGGAGCGAAATCGCTTTTACCGAAGACGAGAACAGCCAACTGCTCGCGGCTGCCGACGACTTCCTCGGGCGATACGAAGACGGCAGGGTGCGCCTCGGAGAGACGGCGATCCGGTTCGTTGAAAACATGCGCGGTGCCGGGACCAGGTTCATCATCTATGAGGTGTACGAGGATAAGGAACAACGTGAAGAGGCCGGTGTGTTCGAACTGATTTTCGCGCTCTGGAAGAAGATCGACGACAAGGTAATGATGGTCGACATGGTCGAGATCTCGGGCAGCAAGAATGAGAAGCTCAGCAAAACGATGGAAGAAGCGCTGGTCGGCGTGGGCGAGCCCGCAATAGCGACCCTCATACGCAGCATCCGGCGGGAGAAAATCGACCAGGCACTCGCTGCCAAAACCAAGGATCGCACCAAGGAAGAACGCCTTCGCGAACTCAACGAATCCAACAAGATAGTGCGATTGGCCTGCATGCGGGCGCTCGGCCGGATCGGCGGGTCCGAAGCCAAAGAAGCCCTCAAACCCTTCGTGGATGATGAAGACTCAGACATAGCAACAGGCGCGGCCGAGGCTCTGAAACGCATGCCCTGAAGGGGCTGTCTTTTCCCATGAAAGCAAAGCATCTCTTCCTTCTCACCGTAAGCCTCGTTCTGCTTATCGTGGCGGTCATAGGCGCGATGTCGGTGCTCATGATAAAAGAGACCGTGATCGTCCTGACCTTCGACGGTGATACGCCCGACGAGGCCGGAGTTGCCCTCACTCACAAAATCCTCGCCGAGCGCGTAAAGGCATTTGGCGCGTTGTGCGATGTGCGCTCGGGAACGGTGGAGTATAGCGACCCGGATTTTGTGATCGCGCTCCGCGGCCACAAAGACTTCTCATTCTTCAGCGAACTGCTGCTCAAGGAGAATGAAACGCGGCTTTACCTCGTCGCCGGCGAGGAAGCCCACGACGCTCTTGATTCCGTCGGGCGCGTGCCCGAGGGTTTCGAGCAGCATACCATAACCCACGAACTTCTCAAGCTGGGCTCCTGGGGCGAGACGCATAAAACGGAAGAGGCGATCCTCCTGCGCAAGGAACCCCAAATGGTGATCTCGCGAGTGAAGGCCGTTCACATGGCACGCAACGGCTGGTTCCGCGCGCCGGTGATAACCATCGAGTTCGACGAGCAGCAGAGCGCCGAGTTCGCGGCGATCACCAAGGAGCACGTGGGCGAGCGGCTGGCAGTGGCCATCGAGGGCGAGGTGTTTACCGCGCCGGAGATCCAGGGCGAGATAACCGACGGCGTGGTGCAGATAAAGAACATAATTTATTTCCCGAAGGCCGAAAAGCTTTACAACCTGCTGCGCATAGGGGCGCTGCCGGCCGCGCTCAAGGTGGTGGAGATCGAGCCGCCGCCCGGTGAAGAACCCGAGCCCGCTGAGATCGCGCACGGCCCCGCCGCAAGCTGAGGCCGGCAGCAAACAGAGGCACAAAGAGCACAGAGAGTCTGAGAAACAGAGCCGTAACCGCTTTGCTTTCCTCCGTGTCCTTTGTGTTTTTGTGGTTTGGATTCCTGTTTTTCCCGAGTTCGTGACCGGTCTTACAGTGGAGGCAAGACAACACATGGCGATCGACAGGGCAATAAGGCTCAAGAAACTTCCGCCGTACCTGTTCGCGGAAATCGATAAGAAAAAAAAGGCCGCGCTCAAAGACGGGCGCGACGTCATCAACCTCGGTGTGGGCGATCCCGATCAACCCACGCCCGATTTCATCATAGAGGCCCTCAACCGGGCCGCACACGACCCGAAGAACCACCAGTACGCGCTCGATGAGGGCTCGCCCGAGCTGCGCCGGGCCATCGCCGACTGGTATCGGAAGCGGTTCGGCGTTTCGCTGAATCCCGAGTCGGAGGTCCTGCCACTGATCGGCACGAAGGAGGGCATCGCGCATCTGCCGCTGGCCGTGGTGGACCCCGGCGACGTCTGCCTCGTGCCCGAGCCCTGCTACCCGCCCTACCGGTCCGGCACCATTTTCGCGGGCGGCGTGCCGGTGTATATGGACCTTACGCTCGAGAATGACTTCCTGCCCGACCTCGATGCCATCGACCCGCGCGCCGCGGACGCCGCAAAGATCATTTACGTCAATTACCCCAACAACCCCACCGCGGCCGTGGCGGGGATGGGCTTCTACGAGAGGCTCGTGGCGTTCGCAAACAAGCACGACGTGCTGATTTGCTCCGACCTCGCGTACTCCGAGATGTGCTACGAAGAAAAAACCCACAGCGCCCTCGAAGCGGCCGGGGCCAAAGACGTAACCATCGAGATGCACTCGCTCTCGAAGACTTTCAACATGACCGGCTGGCGGATCGGATTCGCCGTAGGCAACAAAGATGCCGTCGGCGCACTCGCGAAGCTGAAGTCGAATCTCGACTCCGGCATATTCGGTGCGATCCAGGACGCCGCCATCGTGGCCCTGCAAGATGAAAGCGACTTCGTGCCGAATCTCATAGAGATGTACCGCCGCCGGCGCGACGCACTCGTCGACGGACTCCGCGGGCTCGGCTGGAACGTCAACCGCCCGGGGGCTACGTTCTACGTGTGGATGCAAGTGCCCCAGGGTTGCACGTCGGAGGAGTTTTGCACCAAGCTGCTCGAAGATGCCGACATCGTAATGACGCCCGGCAACGGCTTCGGCCGGCCCGGCGAGGGCTTTGCACGCGCCGCCCTTACCGTCAGCGAAGACCGAATCAAAGAAGCCGTCGAAAGAATCCGAAAACTCGAATTCTAATCGGAAGGATACCCACAATCGATACCATGACAGGATACATAGCCCTCGGGTCGAACCTGGGCGACCGCGAAGAAAACCTCAATCGTGCCATAAAGATGATGGGCGAGGTGCCCGGGGTCACATTTCGGCGGGCGTCGGCCTTCCACAACTGCGCCGCCATGGGCGGGCCGCCCGATCAGCCCGACTACCTCGACGCCGTAGCCGAGATAGAAACCGACCTGCCGCCCGAGGAGCTTCTCGCCAAGCTCCAGCAGATCGAAAACGCCCTCGGCCGCGAGCGCAACGAACGCTGGGGCCCGCGGACAATCGACCTCGACATCATCCTCCTGGGCGACACGACCGTCGACGAGCCAGCCCTCACCATCCCGCATGCTTTGATGCACCAGCGCGAATTCGTCCTTGCCCCGTTATGCGAGCTCGCCCCCGACACCCTCCATCCCGTCCTCCAACGCACCGCGGAGGAGCTTCTGGCCGGGCTGAGGAATGGGGCGTGATTCACAGTAGGACGATCCGCACAACACGCCGCGAAGTCCTCAACAGACCGCAACACAAGGATTGCGTTGTTGCCCGGCATCGGGCGATGGTCTCGGTAGGGGATGCACAGTTCCTTCGGAAACGAAAACCACCGTTGTCCGAATCGGAGGCGTCGCTGCATGTCGCTCAAGAAATGATCGCGGCCACGTAGGGGCGCGGGTTCGCAGCTCGGCTGCCTTCAGGCAGACGAGACCGAATTCCCCGCCCTCTGTGTTCGAAGAAAGAAACGGAA
>Ga0114922_10002554_pt1 | contig 17035 bp, 14 predicted proteins | sample AartaG_FD_100975 | JGI IMG/M metagenome (GOLD analysis project Ga0114922, IMG submission 100975) | Deep subsurface microbial communities from Aarhus Bay to uncover new lineages of life (NeLLi) - Aarhus_00045 metaG | ecosystem: Environmental > Aquatic > Marine > Oceanic > Sediment | place...
GCCACGCACAACGCGCGATCAAGCTGGCACAGTTGTTTGGCAATGGCGGGCAGGGCGGCTTTCTAGCCGCGACAATCGCGGCAAGAATGCCGCTCCCACAAATTGGCCCAAATAATGATTGACATCAAAAAGTGTAAACTACTTTTGGGGTTCTGTGAAGGATGCCCAATTTCAGTTCCATCAACAAGTATCCAGCATCAAGTATCCGGTGTCAAGCATCAAGTATCCGACTCTGAGCGGCGTAGCCGCGTTATATAAAATCCCGCAGGGATTTTATCACTTGAAAACGATTTTTCCTTCGTTCACATCAGCCAGGATATTAGCCCCTTCACCGAAGTTTCCCTGGAGCATTTCCATGGCCAACGGGTTTTCAATATGCTTCTGGATGGCCCGCTTCAAGGGGCGCGCCCCGTACGTAGAATCAAAACCCTCACGGGCCAACAGGGTTTTGGCGGCATCCGAAAGTTCCAATGTGATATGTTGGTCTTCAAGTCGTTTCTGCAACCCCCTGAGCTGAATATCCACAATGGCATTGAGCTGATCGTGTGTGAGATTGTGGAAGATGATGATGTCGTCTATTCGATTCAGAAACTCCGGGTTGAAACCGGCCCGCAATGCCTCCATGACCCGCTTTTCCATCTCTTCACGCTCTCCCGCACCCAACTCCTGGATCCAGTGGCTTCCCACATTTGACGTCATGATGATGATGGTGTTTTTGAAATCAACGGTTCGACCGTGACCATCGGTCATGCGGCCATCATCCAGGATCTGCAAAAGCGCGTTAAAGACCTCGGGATGGGCCTTTTCGATCTCGTCAAAGAGCACCACCGAATAGGGCCGACGTCTGACCGATTCGGTCAGATATCCGCCCTCCTCATAGCCTACATATCCGGGAGGTGCGCCAATCAATCTTGAGACCGAATGTCTTTCCATATATTCAGACATATCAATGCGGACCATGGCCTGCTCGTCGTCAAAGATAAACTCTGCCAGGGCCTTGGCCAGTTCGGTCTTGCCGACCCCTGTTGGCCCCATGAAGATAAAGGATCCAATCGGCCGGTTGGGGTCCTGAAGACCCGAGCGGGCGCGTCTAACCGCATCGGAGACCGCGACAACGGGTTCGTTCTGGCCCACAACCCGCTTTGAGAGTCGCTCCTCCATATGCACAAGCTTTTCCCGCTCCCCTTCCATCATCCGGGATACGGGTATGCCTGTCCACAAGGAAACCACCTCGGCCACATCCTCGTCATCCACCTCTTCCTTGAGCATCTTCCGGTCTGTCTGAAGTTCGGCAAGCCGCTGCCTGGCGTCATCCAGGCGTCTCTTTAGATCGTTTACCACCCCGTAGCGGAGCTCTGCAGCACGGGCAAGGTTTCCGTCTCGCTCGGCCTGCTGTTCCTCGATGCCCACCCGCTCGAGCTCCTCCTTGACCTGGCGAATGGTCTGGATGGCCTCTTTTTCGTTTTGCCAGTGGGCTTTCATCTCCCGGCTCTTTTCCTCCATGGCTGCAAGGTCTTTTTCGAGCTTGGCCAGTCGCTCCTTTGATACCTCGTCGGTCTCCTTCTTGAGGGCCTCCCGTTCGATTTGGGCCTGGATGACCTTGCGCTCGACCTCGTCGATCTCGGCCGGCATGCTGTCGATCTCAATGCGGAGCCTGGAGGCAGCCTCATCAATCAGATCGATCGCCTTGTCCGGAAGGAATCGATCCGATATATAACGATGGGATAGGGTCGCTGCACCCACAATCGCAGAATCTTTGATTCGCACCCCGTGATGGACCTCGTATTTTTCTTTCAGGCCTCGCAGGATGGAGATGGTCTCTTCCACTGTAGGTTCCTGAACAAGGACGGGCTGAAAGCGCCGCTCCAGGGCCGCGTCCTTTTCCACATACTTTCGGTATTCGTTAATAGTAGTGGCCCCCACGCACCGAAGAGTGCCGCGGGCTAGAGCGGGCTTAAGCATGTTTGACGCATCCACCGCGCCCTCAGCCGCCCCGGCCCCAACCATGGTATGGAGTTCATCAATGAACATGACAATTTCGCCCTCAGCAGCCTCCACCTCTTTCAGGACGGCCTTCAGGCGGTCCTCAAACTCCCCGCGGTATTTCGCACCTGCAATCAGGGCACCCATGTCAAGGGCAACCAGTCTCCGGTTTTTGAGGGTCTCAGACACATCGCCGTTCACAATACGCTGGGCCAGGCCCTCCACTACGGCTGTCTTGCCAACACCAGGCTCGCCAATGAGGACAGGGTTATTCTTGGTACGGCGAGAAAGGACCTGAACTACACGGCGTATCTCCTCATCCCGGCCGATCACCGGGTCTAGCTTCCCAAGGCGAGCAAGGTCAGTCAGGTCCCGGCCAAACTTTTGTAGGGCTTGATACTTTTCCTCTGGGTTGGGATCGGTGATTCGCTGGGTACCGCGGATGTCCACCAGAACCTTCAGGACGGTCTCGCGGGTCACGCCAGCGCTGGCCAGGATGCGGGCAGCATCCGTTTTTTTCTCGTCGGTTATGGCCACCAGGATGTGTTCGATGCTCACGTACTCATCCTTCATCTTGGCCGCTTCGGCAAAGGCCCCATCCAGGACCTTTTTGATGGTTGGAGAAATATAGGCCTCCCCCATGCCAGCCCCACTCACCTTAGGCTTCTTTTCGAGGGCATCCGTAACTTCATGCAACACCCTTTCAGGCGATGCACCCAGCTTCTGAAGAATGGAGCGAGCAATCCCCTCGGGCTGCTCCAGCATGGCCTTCAAGAGATGCTCCGGATCGATCTGCTGATGTCCCAATTGACCCGCCAGGCCCTGGGCGCCTTGAATCAGTTCCTGAGATTTTATAGTAAATTTATCAAAACGCATGGTTTTCTCCTTTCATAAAATCGCTGCGCGATTTTATATAAAATAAGCACCTGGTATGTATTGTCAAACGTTGCTATTTCTGCATTTGCGCTACTTTGAGTGTTTTGAGGACTAAAATCTGAGTCTGACGTGGAGAGTGAACAAAAGAGGCTATTTTGCAAAGGTCTCAGGCTGAGACCTTGGAAGACACGGACTATCTTTGACTCTGTCTATTTGCCGAGTTGGGCTTTTAGGCCTGCAATCTCTTCCCTTGCCCTAACCAGTTCCTCGCTTGTTAGTCTCAAACGACTAGCCAGAATCTCGGCAAATACCTGGTATAGAATACAGCAGAAGGCCGTCCTATCGTTGCCTGATAACCTGTCTACATAAGAGGCATCTGTTGCCAGACAAACGGTCTCGTCAACAGCGTATACGGAGGCTGATCTGGCCGAACCATCTATTACACCCATTTCACCGAAAATATCGCCTCTGCGATTCAGAACACTGAGTTCTTTATCGCCTTTTACTATTCTCACTTTGCCAGAGACAAGAAAGTATACCCAATTATCATATTGCCCTTCTTCAAGGATCAACTCCCCTGGTTCATATTTCCTTATCTTGCTCAACTTCAATATACCTTTGAGGTCCTTTTCATCAAAAGACTCTAGAGCGGGTATTCCCCGGAGTTTTTGTATAAGATCCTCACTCTCTTTCAAATAATCGGATTCAATCATTCTATTTGCCCCCCTCCGAAGTAGGGTCCAATTCGAGCAAAATTTCCCGGGCGCCCCAGCCGAGATCGCCAGCGCCGGGCCTATGTTAAGAATTTAGGTCCTTCACTTACCCCACAAAGGGCCGCCGCAGTATGGTATCCTTGAGCCAGAACTTATCATTCTTTTCAGGATACTGGATATTATAATGCAGACCGCGGCTCTCCTTCCTCAGCATGGCACTCTGGATGATGAGCTCGGCTACCATGGCGATGTTCCTTAGCTCGACCAAATCCGAGGTGATTTTGAAATCCCAATAGTATTCATGAATCTCTTTCTGGATGGTTTCAATGCGGTTTCGGGCGCGTAACAGCCGCTTGTTGGAGCGGACAATCCCCACGTAGTTCCACATACACCGTCGGATCTCGTCCCAGTTGTGGGAAACCACGATCGCCTCATCACTGTCTGTGGTGCCCATTGGATCCCATGGGGGCAGGTCGCGACAGATCTCGGCATTGATTGTCTCCAAGTCATTCACAGCCTGCTGGGCCGACCGATGGGCATAAACCACAGCCTCAAGAAGGGAGTTGCTGGCAAGACGGTTAGCGCCATGGAGCCCCGTGCACGCTGTCTCGCCCACGGCATAGAGCCTTTCTATGTCGGTTTTACCGTCTACGTCTACCAGCACCCCGCCACACATGTAATGTGCTGCAGGTACCACGGGGATGGGCTCCCTGGCCATGTCTGTGCCGAGGGAAAGGCACTTCTGATAAATGTTTGGGAAACGGTCCCGCACAAAGTGAGGCTCTTTGTGGGTGATGTCCAGAAACACGCAGTCGTCTCCACTCTTTTTCAGCTCACTGTCAATGGCGCGGGCCACAACGTCTCGGCAGGCCAAGTCTTTTTTGTGGTCGTAATCTGCCATGAAGGCACGGCCTCGTGAATCGATCAGCACGCCACCTTCCCCCCTGACCGCCTCGGATATAAGAAAATTCTTGGCCTCGGGATGATAAAGGCATGTGGGGTGAAACTGCACAAACTCCAGATTCGCCACCAGAGCACCTGCCCGGTACGCCATAGCAATCCCGTCGCCTGTGGCTATATCCGGATTGCTTGTGTAGAGATAAACCTTGCCGGCCCCACCCGTGGCCAGAACGGTAATCTTGGCCTGGAAGGTATGAACACGATTGGTCTTGGTATCCAGCACATAGGCACCGCAGCAGATGTCTTCGTGGGCCGCAGTCACAAGCCCCCGCTTCATCCTCGTGGAATAGGTGATCAGGTCCACTGCAATGCGGTTTTCAAAGATGTCGATCTGCTTGTGGGCGCGAGCGCGATCCACCAGCGCCTGTTCGATGGCATGACCGGTGAAATCCCCGGCATGGACGATTCTTTTCCGGGAATGCCCCCCCTCTAAACCGAGATCCAGTTCCAGTTTGCCCGTGCTGTCCTGCGTGAACGCGACCCCCCAGTTCATGAGTTCCCTGATCCGTTCCGGACCGCTTTTTACGACGGTTTCCACAACACCTTTGTTGCACAGCCCGTCACCGGCCTCCAGGGTGTCTCGAATATGAAGATCAAAGGAATCATACTGGCCAAAGACCGAGGCGATACCCCCCTGGGCATAATTCGTGCTGGTCTCCATGGCCTCTTTCTTGGTTACGATAGCCACCCGGCCATGGTCAGCCACCCTCAGAGCAAAGGTCAGACCGGCAATCCCGGTTCCAATGACCAGAAAATCAACTTTGTATTCCATCGTTCGTTACCAAAATATGGGGGCTTCCTCACGCTTGGAGTGTTGGAGTCGGCCGGAGGCGGAAAGTACCGGTAGGAATTCCCTTTTCTTGAGCAGTTCGAAACTCTCACAGCAGCGATGGCCGCCGCTTGGGACGTCGAGCCATAAATCCAACGATGAGCCCAACAAAAAGGACAGCAGCTCCACCCAGAAACCATTGCAGGGTTTGACTGTCTTGAAGGGCTTTCAGTTCCTCTTCAAGTTCTGCCTGCCGCTTGGTTTTTGTTGCCAGATCCTTAGATGCCTTTTTATAGGAAGCCTTTAAGGACAGGTATTCTGAAGATCCCTTCCTAAGGGTTTCATAGGACTCTCTCAGGGTCTCCGCAGTCTTTGTCTGTTTAGACAGGGCTTTCTGGAAGTCGTTTCGCTCTTTCTTGAAACGAAGATTTTCCTCAGTCAAGGTTTTCGCCTGCCGCCTCAAGACCTCGTTTTCACTCTTCAACTTGGCAATAACATCCTTGCTCGGCGGCCCCGGGGTCAAATAGCGGCTCAACAGCCACCCCTCTTTCTCATTGGAAAGGCGCACCTTGGACCAGCCATCTTCTGATTCTTCCAGCACCTCAACCTGAGCCCCGGACTTGGGCATGGCAACGATTCTGCGATCCATCCCGGCATCGCTTCGAAGCATCACCCGTATGTCATCTGTTATGTACATGGTTTCCGAATGGGCAGGTATCACCATTAGAAAAAAACAAACAAAAAATAGAACACCAGGTTTCATGATCTTAACAATGCTCCATATCGAGTAATAGTTGCAAGGTCAATCGTTAGTGGTTTACACTATTAAATAATCCTGCTCTTGTCAATAATTTGTTTTGAAATCAATTGAATAGCATTACATAAAATCGCTCCGCGAATTTATGTTTGGAAAATAATAAGGTCATTTAACCCGCTCCACATAACTGTCGATACGGGTGTCCACCTTGATCCTGTCCCCCGCGTTTATGAAGATGGGTACAGGTATCACTGCACCGGTCTCTAAGGTTGCAGGTTTTGTGACCTTGCTGGCCGTATCACCTTTAACGGCAGGCCCGGTATCTGCAACACTGAGTTCGACAAAGATAGGGAGCTCAATTCCAACCGGTTTCTCATTGAAAAGCATCACGTTCACAGTCTCATTTTCAGCCAGGAACGACCTGCTTTCGCCGATCTGCTCCTCTGAAAGATAGATCTGCTCATAGGTCTCATTGTCCATCAGGCAATAGTTATCGATTTCCTTGTACAGATACTGCATCTGCCTTTCCTGAAGGTCAGGCCTGCCAACCTTCTCCCCCGCGCGAAAGGTGTGATCGAGCACACGACCGTTTAGCATGTTCCTGAGCTTGGTCCGAACAAATGCACCGCCTTTGCCAGGTTTTACATGCAAGAAATCTATTATCTCATAAGGTTTCCCTTCCATTTCTATCTTTAGGCCTTTCCTGAACTTTGATGTGTCGTACATGCCTGTTTTTGAAACCTCCTATTCTTTTACGTTTCGTAACATTGACGGCTTCGTAAAAAGTTTATATGCAAGGCGTGCGAATCTTGAGGAATGAGACGTACTTATGGTACGTCGCAATGACGAAAGATGAAGCACAACGCCGCAGATGGACTTTTTACGAAGCCGTCATATTTGCCGCGGCTCGCACAGCCATCAAGTAGCCGTCCTTTCCAAAACCGGCTAACTGGGCTCTGGCCACATCCGCGATCAGGGACTTTTGCCTGAAGGGTTCTCGCCGATAGATATTGGAGAGGTGCACCTCAATAATCGGAATGTCCAACATCAAGAGGGCATCTCTAATGGCGACGCTGGTGTGTGTGTAAGCGGCAGGATTGATGATAAGCACATCATAACCGTCTATGGCGTCATGGACCTTCTCGATCAGGTCTCCTTCGTGGTTTGATTGAAAGGTGTCAGCACTCATGCCCAATTCTTCGGCAGTTTTCTTGATCTCTTCGTCTATCTCTTTTAGGGTCGATGCGCCGTACACTGATGGCTCCCGACGGCCGAGCATATCCAGGTTGGGGCCGTGTATGACCAAGATTTTTCGTCTTTTCTCACCCTTTTGATCCAGCATTTTCTTCCTCTCGCGAATAACCTTTCGCCACCCGGTCAGGTGGGCCAACATGGTTTTTGCCTCAGATTTTTCAGGCTGTGGAATAGAGCCTGCCAGCCTTTTCTCAATAGCCTCCAGTGCCTCCTTCAACTCAGCACGGTCTGGTTCAATAACAAGGAGTTTTTTGTATGCTGATGCAGCCTTGTCAAGAAAACCCTGTTCTTCGTAAAGCTTTGCCAGTGTCTCCGTAGGCGTCAGATCTGTGGCATTGTTCCTGTCTTCATCCATTGAAATACCTTCAGGTTTGTCGTCAGTCACCGATTAGAACTCAGGGGTTCGCCCCAATTGGAGATGGAATGCGGTCGGCATAAAGCCGACCCTACCTGCCCGCCATCGCGAGCGCTCAGGCGAGGCGGGCGGGCGTAGGGGCGGGTTTACCCCGCCCTCTTGGATGGCTCCAACATTCCATCTGATAGGAATTCCGAGACGTATTAGTCTATCGTTGTTTTTTCTTCCTGAATTGATAAACCACCTCGTCCTTTCCGACCATCCCGAGTTCGCCCCTTGCAATATTTTCTACAAATTTGGCGTCATCTTTTAACCGTTGGATGCTACGGTAAAGGGCCCGATTCTTCTTCCGTAGCTCTAGGTTTAATCTATCTAAACGAACTTTTTTGAGACGGAGTTGGTAGAGATCAACTGCACCCCGGTCACCCAAGCCAATGACAAAAAGAAAGGAAAAAAGCACCGCGATACCCGTTGCGACAACTATCTTGCGCCTGGTCGTCATTTACGAAGAGTCCTTCTTATGATATCAACCATAGCTGTCAATTCCCGGCTTCTGAAGAGAAAAGCGCACGCACCGTAAAGGAGTAAGCCAACCACAACACTGCCCAATACCCATACCACAAGATGCCACGTGCTTCCAGGACATTTTGGTACCCCCCACAAGGCTACAACACCGATGACGCCTCCCATCACGGCCGCAGACGCCGTTGATCTGAATACAGATCCAAGTATGTCATGAGCGCCGATCCGGCCCAGGCGTTTTTTCAATGCCTGGACAAGGAGTATCAGGTTCACCGCAGCAGCCAGAGAGGTTGCAAGCGCCAGCCCGCCATGCCGCATTGGCCCCATGAGCAAGATACTCAAGACAATGTTCACCAGAAGTGAAATCACTGCTATCTTGACCGGGGTCTTTGTGTCCTGAAGGGCATAAAAGGTCGAGACCACGATGCGCACTCCCGAAAAGGCCCAAAGCCCTATAGCGTAATAGAAAAGGGCCTCAGCAGTGAAGTGGGTTGTCGCCACATCGAAGGCTCCTCTCTGAAAGAGTAAGCGCACGATCGGTTCCTTCAGTACAATCAGCCCTGTCATGGCAGGTATGGTGATAAAAAAGACCAATTTAAGTGCATATGCAAAGGAAGTCCGCAAGCCTTCCATATCGTTTACGACTGCCTGTCGTGACAGACTTGGCAAGACTGCTGTTGCCAGGGCAATACCAAACACCCCGAGAGGAAATTGGACTAGTCTGTCAGCGTAATAGAGATAGGAAACACTACCCTCAGGAAGCAGGGAGGCAAGTAGGGTCCCAACAAAGATGTTGATCTGATAGACCGCGGCCCCAAACACGGCCGGTGTCATCAAAACCGCAATCCGCTTGACGGCTGGGTGATACAGTGGACCGTGGACCACCAGACGAAAGCCCTTGCGGATCACGAAGGGGATTTGAAGGCCCAACTGCAAGATTCCTCCCACGACCACACCGATGGCAAGACCAACTGCCGGTTTTTCCAGGTGTGGCGAAAGAAGGAGTACGGCGCTGATCATAGCAAGATTAAGGAGCACGGGCGCCAATGCAGGTGCTGCAAAATGCCCCAGAGCATTCAAAATCCCCATGCACAGGGCAACCAGCCCAATGAAAAATATGTAGGGGAACATGATCCGCGTCAGCAGAACTGTCAAATCATACTTTTCCGGCGAGGAGAAAAAGCCGGGCGCAATGACCTTTACGATGAGTGGAGAGAATAGAATCCCGACCACAGCGACTCCAGCCAGAACGATGGAAAGGAGCCAGAAGGCAGATCGGGCCAACCTGAATGCCTCTTCCCGGCTGTTGCTTGAAAGGTATTCGGTAAAAACCGGGATAAAGGAGATGGTGAGGGAGCCCTCTGCAAAGAGTCTGCGCAGAAGGTTCGGAATTCTGAATGCCACAAAAAACGCATCAGCAGCGAGCCCTGCCCCGAAGAACCAGGCAACGATTACATCGCGAACAAACCCCAGGATACGGCTCAACAGGGTGGCCGCCCCCACGATGCCAGCGGCCTTTGTCATACGAGCGGTTTCAGACATGAGAACAGTAGTCAGTAGTCAGTAGTCAGCCTACAGGGTGCGAAAATAAAAAAATCCCCCCTAACCCCCCTTTTTCAAAGGTGGGAAACCGCTTTTGGCCAAAAAGTCCCCCTTTATTAAAGGGGGACCCGCCTGCCAACGCCTCGCTCGCAGGGGAGCTACAATGCCGGCATGCACGGCAATGGCGGGCAGGTTTAGGGGGATTTTTCAAGCGGCCGCACAGGTCGAAAAAATTCCACCTGTGCGGTTAGCATTCACTGTGTTTTGTCAATGAGCCGCCCGCCAAATCGATCCGGGCGAGGTAAACTTGCCCCTACGGGAACCCGCCGATGAGAATTAGATCATTCGGAAGGGCTCAAGAATCACCCTAACCGCACAGGTCGAAAAAATTTGGCTTGACAAGTTTTGGGGAGGCACGTATCAATAAGATTCAGTTAAGGTAGAAAGGAGCAAACGATTTTGGCAACTCACAAATCGGCCATTAAGAGGGCCAGGCAAAACGAGATCAGAAATTTTCGCAACAAATCAAGCCGTACGCGGGTGAAAAACGTAATTAAACGCGTCAGGACTGCTATCAGTGAAAAATCTTCGGAAGCGGCCCAGACCGCCTTAGTTGCGGCCATGCCTGTTATCCATAAAGCAGCTCAAAAAGGCGCCATCCACCGCAACATGGCTTCCAGAAAGATATCCCGCCTGACCAGGCAGGTCAACGCCCTTTCTTGAGTTCGTCGGGTTTGTTGGGTTTACACGGTAAACTCAAAACCCTTGAAGGATTCGGTTATGGATCTTTTCGGCCAATCGCTCGGATATAGTTTCTATGGCCTCCCTTCTCTTGTTGTCGGTTTCTAACCTGTCTGAAGGGTCTACCCTGAACGCTTCTTTGTCAGACAGTGCCCTATCTGACCATATGACCTTGCCGTCAGTCCGTTCCAGGGCTAAATCGAGAGTGATCGTGACACGGCGTTCATCAGACTCGTAGCTTGCAGTGTGAGAAATCGTGTCCACAGTCAAGGACGCAACTCCGCCACTTAAAACTGCATCAGCCGTATCTTTCCCCACCACGCGAAGCACCTTGCTTCGGGTAAATTCATAGGCCAGATCGCTCGTAAAGACCGTCTCAATGCCCGATTCCGAAGTCCTGTTTCCCAACACAGTAATGGCAATCGTACGCACACCCTCCGGCGCCTTCAGGCCCATTCCCTTGAAGTGATATCCGCAGCCGGCCAGGGATACGAAGACAAGCAGCGCGACTGTGGCTCTTGTTATTTCCTCAACATTCATACTCTGGTTCTCCATCTAGAAGCGAGTGGTCAGTGGTCAGTGGTCAGTGGTCAGTGATTTCTAACTAGTGCCTGAACGAAAACTCCTAATCGAGGGCTGTCATTGCGAGGAGTGAGGAACGAACGACGTGGCAATCTCTTTATTTTCAGGAGATTGCTTCGGTCGTACCTCCCTCGCAATGACAGGAAAACTGTAATTCGGGTAGTTTTCGTTCAAGCACTAACTAGTAGTGCCTGAACGAAAACCCTTCAAATTCGTTTGTTGGGTTTCGCCCTTTGAAATAGATTTTTAGTAAACCCTTGATTTTAGTAGGTTGGGTTGAGGAACGAAACCCAACATTATATTGCGGGCTCAACCCAACCTACTTAAAATCGGACTTTTCGTTCAGGCACTGACCACTGTCCACTGTCCACCGGCCACTGTACTACACCACTACATTCACCAGCTTCTTTTGCACCACGATAACGTTCTTCACCGGCCGCCCTGCAATGCGTGCCACAATCTTCTCATCGGCCAGTGCAGCTGCCCTTATCGCCTCTTCATCCGCATCAGCAGCAATATTAAACCTGTTCCGCACCTTGCCGTTAACCTGCACAACAATCAGGATCTTGTCTTCTGCAATAGCCTCCTCACGATATGCGGGCCAGGCGACCTCAAGCACGCTTCCGGAGTTGCCCAGGGTCTCCCACAGTTCCTCGGCCAGATGCGGCACAATAGGCGACAACAGGACTATGACAGTTTCTAAGGCTAACCTCAAGACAGAAGCGCCTTGTGAAGTCGAAAGGATACCTTCCTTGAGAGCCTGTATGGTATTCAAAAGCTCCATGACGGCACTGATTGCCGTATTGAAATGAAACCTGGCCTCGATATCATTTGTCACACGCTTGATGGTCTGATGGGTCTTTCTGTGAAGGGTTTTCAGGTCCCCGGCAAGCTCTTCGCCCCCGTCAAAGGGCTTTATGTTCTGAACATGAGCCCTATGCTCTGCCACCAGCCGCCATACCCTCTTGAGAAAGCGATAAGCACCTTCTACGCCCTGATCGCTCCAGTCGAGGTCCCGCTCCGGCGGTGCCGCAAAAAGACAGAAGAGCCTGAGGGTGTCGGCCCCATATTTTTCTATGAGGGCATTAGGATCGACCACGTTCTTTTTTGACTTGGACATCTTTTCGATCCGGCCAACCTCGACCCGGCTTCCACAATGCTTACAGGTTCGGCTTTGGTCCTTCTCCAGAACCTCTTCAGGAAGCAACAGGCCGTGGTTTGGACATTTAAGGGTCTCCTTGCAGATCATCCCCTGGGTCAGCAAACGTGTAAAGGGCTCCCTGTACGTTACCAGCCCAAAATCCCTGAGCACCCGGGTGAAATATCGCGAATAAAGGAGATGGAGGATCGCATGTTCAATTCCCCCAATGTATTGATCTACAGGCATCCAGTACTCCACGGCCTTTTTGTCAAAGATCCCCCGATTATGATGAGCACTGCAATACCGTTCAAAGTACCACGAAGATTCCACGAAGGTGTCCATGGTGTCGGTCTCTCGACGTGCACCAGGATGGCCACACCTGGGACACGCGGTCGCCACAAAGTCCTCCAGTGTGGGGAGAGGAGACTTTCCCCCTTCGAGCATCTGAGCATCTTCAGGTAGTATGACCGGCAGGTCTTTTTCCGCGACCGGCACCACCCCGCATTTGTCACAATAGACGATGGGGATAGGCGCACCCCAGTATCTTTGACGTGAAATCCCCCAATCCCTGAGCCTGAAGTTAACAGATATTTTTCCGATCTTTTTCTCTTCCAGATAGTCCGCAATGGCATCAAGGGCCTTTACGTTCTCCAAGCCGTCAAAGGGCCCGGATCGCACCAATATCCCTTTATCTACATAAGCTTCGGTCATGGTTTCCGGGCCGAGTGTTTCGCCTTTAGGCTGAATCACTACAACAATTTCTAAACCGTATTTACGGGCAAACTCAAAATCTCGCTGGTCATGGGCTGGGACCGCCATAACCGCGCCGGTGCCATACTCCATCAGGGCAAAGTTGGCGGTAAAGATAGGCATCCGTTGGTTGCTAAAAGGGTTTATGCAATACGCCCCGATAAAGATCCCTTCCTTTTCATAATCATCGGATGTGCGCTTGGTTTTATCCTGGCGACGCATGCGCTCAACAAAGGCCCGAACTTCGGCTTCCTGCTCGCTGCCCGCAGCAAGCTTCATGACCAGCGGATGTTCGGGAGCCATGCACATAAACGTGGCACCAAACACCGTGTCCTGACGTGTCGTGAACACCGGGATGTGGCCGTCGCCGGTTTCCAGTGGGAAATAGATCTCAGCTCCCAGGCTCTTTCCGATCCAGTTCTCTTGCATAATCACCACTTTGTCGGGCCACCCCGGGAGTCGCTCACAATACTCAAGAAGGTCATCGGCATAATCGGTGATGCGGAAAAACCATTGGTCCAACTCCTTCTGGACCACCACCTCGCCGCAGCGCCAGCATAAACCCGCCTCTACCTGCTCATTGGCCAGGACCGTCCGGCAGCTTTCGCACCAGTTCACAGAAGCTTTTTTCCTGTAAACCATCCCCTTTTCGAACATCTTGACAAAGAGCCACTGTTCCCAGCGGTAGTACTCGGGCTTGCATGTAGCCAGTTCTCGGTCCCAGTCATAGCTGAACCCAAGGCGCTTGAGCTGGGTGCGCATGGTATCAATGTTCTGGTATGTCCATTTGGCCGGGTGTACGTTGTGGGCAATGGCCGCATTTTCTGCCGGCATCCCAAAGGCATCCCACCCCATGGGATGAAGCACATTGTAACCCTGCATGCGTTTGTATCGCGCTACTACGTCTCCAATGGCGTAGTTACGCACATGCCCCATATGTATATTGCCGGAAGGATACGGAAACATCTCAAGCAAGTAATACTTTTTCCTGGCAGGGTCTTCTTCTACCCTGAACAAGTGTCTGTCTTGCCAGATGCTCTGCCACTTGGATTCCACAAATCCGGGATCATATTCCTTCTGCATAGCTTTCCTCTTCACAGGAATGGACTTTGTCCCTTAAGAACAAAGTTCGCGTTTTTCTGGCAAAAAATCTTAAAAGATAATCACGAAAACGCGAAAGATTGAAAACACGAAATAGTAATGACATTCAGACCTTCGTGTGTTGGGGCGTTCGCCTTGAGAAGAGGCGTATTTTGCGGCGTTCGCCTTGAGAACATTACGTGCTTTCGTGATAAATTTCTTTTGGTTCCGGCTTGTCCGGGTTGGGCGCTTCGCCCCAACACTCCATTACTACATCTATACAGCCTATATCACGACCGCACGGGAATCAAAGACCGGCCCGTCTGTGCAGGCATGAAGATAAGCACCGCTCCCATCAGCCTTTGGAACCGCACAGCCCAGGCAAACCCCAAGACCACAGGCCATGACTGTCTCTAAAGAGATCTGACATCGAACGTCATGGGTGGCAGCTATATCACTGATGGCTTTCAGCATCCCCGTCGGGCCGCAGGCATAGATCATATCCGGTTTTCCATCGACATCGATCGCTTGTTGAACCATTGATGTTATAACGCCCTTTTCACCAAGGCTGCCGTCTTCTGTTGTGATGATAACCTTTGTATCCATAGACTCGAAGGCTTTTTGACAAAGGATGTCAGCAGCCGTCCTCCCACCCAGGAACACCGTGGGCCTGCCCGCAACGCTCTCGCCTGCCCGCCATCGTCCGCCTGAGGCGGACTCAGGCGAGGCGGGCGGGCTTGCGAGGCGGGCGGGCCTGACCCCTCTGTGCTCGGCAAGAAAAAGGGCAAGATAATAAAGTGAAGCTACCCCAACACCACCGGCTACAAGAAATACATCACGGATGCCATCAGGACAAGAGAACCCGTTTCCGAGGGGGCCTAACACGTCCAACAGGTCTCCGGCCTTCAGCACGGACATAGCCTGGGTACCTTGTCCCACAACTCTATACAAGAGTTCAAACCCCAAAACCTCATCCCCTTCAACGAGGAGGCTGTGAACAGAAAAAGGTCTACGCAGGAGAGGAACATACCCGTCAGGGAGCCTGACCATGACAAACTGCCCTGGTCGGGCAATCATAGCGAGTTCCGGAAAGGCCAAGCCCATCCTAAAATAGCCTGGTCCTACCTCTATATGATGCAATATCCGGACTTTTTTCTGAAATAGCTTTTTCATACTGAGGCCAGTACTCAATCCATAACCAAATCTCTCGCCCGCTTCCTTCGGTCGCTCGAGCTCTCAGAGATCACTGAGATAATTCTTCCTTGGCCTGTCAAAAGCTCTGTGGCTCTGCGGGCTCTGTGAGAGATAAAATCACTTGCTTTTGTTCATCGCCTGTAATTGGCCAAGATCTTCTCAATGATCCTGCTGGTAGAGGCACCCTCTGTCAACGGAATCCGAACTACCCGCCCACCCCTTGCCTCCACAACATCTCTTCCCACAATGGCATCCTCTCCCCAGTCCGCTCCCTTCACAAGGACATCGGGCACAAGGGAGCGGATCGTCACCAGAGGGTCCGGCTCGTCAAAAAGTGTCACAAAGTCCACGCACGCCAGAGATGCCAGGACCTCAGCGCGCTCATTCTCAGGCACAACCGGTCGTCCCGGTTCTTTGATCTCGCGAACCGAACGATCAGAATTTACGCCCACCACAAGAAGATCCCCCTCGGCCCTGGCCGCCTTCAAATAACGAATATGACCTATGTGAAGAAGATCAAAGCAGCCGTTGGTGAAGACAATTTTCTTGCCTGCCCTTTTCAGGGCCTGGACCTTCTCTTTCAGCTCTTCACGTTCAAAGATCTTTTCAGCCATAGGCTTCAGGCACCCGCTCCCGCAAACACGGAATCTGCTTTCTAATTCGTTCCACTGCGCGTAAATCGATAGTGGCTGAAAGGGTGGTCGGCCGTTTTCCGGCCCTTGCCATAACTTCCCCGTAGGGGGATATGATGCGTGAATGACCTGCATAAACCAGGTCGTCATCTGCCCCACATCGGTTTGCCCCAAGGACAAAGAGCTGATTTTCAATGGCACGAGCCTTGAGAAGCGCCTCCCAGTGGGCCACACGCTCAGCCGGCCACTGGGCCATGACAGCCACCATTTTCGCTCCACCCAGCGCAAGAGACCGGCATAGCTCCGGGAATCTGAGATCATAGCATATCATCAAACCTATGGGGCCAAGAGAGGTCCTGGAAACCACAGCTTTTCGACCTGGTTTGAAATAGCGGTCTTCCCCGGTTGGAGAAAAAAGATGAACCTTTCGATAAATACCTGCAATAGATCCGTTCCTGTCCACCACATAGGCGGTATTAAAAACCCCTTCTTCCCTTTTTTCAGGCAAAGACCCAATGATCGTTAAATGCAGCTTTTTTGCTACCCCGGACAAATCTTCAAGAACCCCTGGTGTGGTCTCAGACAGTTCCTTGAGGCGCTCATTTGCAAAGCCCGTTGACCACATCTCCGGAAGCAAAATGAGCTGCACACCCTTCGTTGCAAGGGAATCAATGCGCCGTTTGACTATCCCAAGATTCCGTTCAAGCTCACCCCTGCGAATGTCGAATTGTATGATGGCTGCCCTAATCATTTTTACGGAAGCCTTTTATCCGGCAACTTTCGGTGAATGTGTAACGCCTTGAGATTGTATCGCTTCGCTCGCAATGACAGATAAGTTTTCGTACGGTATGACAGCCAAAATGTATTGACATTATTTGACTTTCGATCCATAATGCCTTTGGATTTCGTCATGATTGATCAAGCTTGATCAAGCTTGATTGTAATATGCAGAATTCATCTTTATTGTCAAATATAGAATTCCAGGATATTCCCCCACAGCGAATCACTCTCAATTTGTCATTTCTTGGAAGAGGTGCTGCCGGGAAAAGGAATTATCTGGAAGGCATCCTTCATTCCTCGGTTTACACTTTTCAAGAATGCGGGCCTTCGCCGCGCCGCAGCGGCTACGGCCGCGCAGGCGGGCGCCAAGAGATAAATTCTTTTGTTCGTACTTTTTGGTGTCA
>Ga0114922_10002555_pt1 | contig 17033 bp, 17 predicted proteins | sample AartaG_FD_100975 | JGI IMG/M metagenome (GOLD analysis project Ga0114922, IMG submission 100975) | Deep subsurface microbial communities from Aarhus Bay to uncover new lineages of life (NeLLi) - Aarhus_00045 metaG | ecosystem: Environmental > Aquatic > Marine > Oceanic > Sediment | place...
GTTCTCTCTGGCAAGGTCACCCAAAAAGATTAATATCCTCGAGGTTCTCGAGGCCGTGGCAGGCCCTCTCTCAAGTGACCTGGCCCTCTCAGAACGTGCCCCAAGAGAAAACTTCGCCTCAAAAGCCCAGAAGACGTCCGATAAAGCCTTCACACAGGCCCGAAATGCTCTAAAGGCTGTAAAGCTCTCAGACTTAATCTAACCCGCATCAGCCTTCATAGCAGCTCCGTCCCAAATCATGCTCCTTCAACCTGCCTTTACCCCGCTTGTCCCAGCGGAGGCTGGGATCCAGCCCCATTCTTACTCCTTACTTCGTACTCCTTACTCCTCCATCTTAGCCTATCTAACTGGGGCCGTACCCTCTATCTTAAATCCTTTTTGAGCGCGCAATCTTGATGCAGATGCAAGGCTTGCGCCCCCACCCGACCCCCAATTTTTTCCCATCCCTAACCCCTCGTACTTCCCCCCTCACCCCTCTTTTTTCCCTCCCCTAACACTTGCTTGTGCTGCCTCTCGAAGCGTAGCGAAGATCCTCGCATGTCGTTGGCGGGACCACAGCTTCTTTTTCATACCATTTCATCTGCACGCCTACGGCGTACTACTTTATGTTTCCTCGTTGCCCCTCCGGCAGCACCACGCAATTTATCCCCTAGGCACTTGTGCCCTAGGTACCTGTGCCCAAGGTATCCTCTAAACAGAAACGGCCTTTCTCTGGCTTCACCACGCCTGACAAAGTCAGCAACTTAGACGAACTTCGCAGGCCGAACGCACAAGCTGGCTTGGAGTACGGCTGCGAGTTTGGATAAAAAAGGCCGGTCACAGCCCGGCCGCTGAAGCCAACTCTCTGCGCCCTCTGAGAGCTCTGTGGCCAAGAAAAAACTTGGTGTCTTCGCGCCTTCGTGGCAGGACCCTATCTCCGCTCAAAATGTGTCGCAAAACGACAACAAATTTGTCAATTTGCGACACTTTCCTCCAAGATATACACTAGTTTAAATAGTGTATATTGCGCGCCGGCCCCAACTCCGCCACTCCTTCGCCCCTCCAAACCCCCCATTTTAACGCTAAATTTTTCGTAAATTTTCAAACGTTTTACACATTTCGCACACTTATTCGAGCGCAATTCCACCCCTTTTTGTAAGTTTCTATTCACTTTTTGTAATTTTTCACACTTTGAAACACTTTTAAAAACCCCCAATCCCCGTTTTTCGCCCAAAAACAAGGGTGACCCCGCACCTGACAAATTCCCAACCCCCATTTTTAACCCAAAATCAAGGCTGCAATTCCTTCTGCCCTCTCACTTCTCACTTGAAATCCCACGCCCTTAATAACTCATTGATGCGCAATAGCTTGCGCCAATTTATCCCGGCCCTTATCTATCCACTCCGACTTACGCTGAATCATCTTCAAAAAACCCAACCCGCTCAAATGACCAAAAAATCCCGTCGCCGCCACCGGCAGTATCGCCTCCGCTATCATCGTCTCTATCATCAAATCCAGCAGCGAATCCAACCTATCTCCTTGTATATCAATGACTTGCCGATACCCACTCAGAAACTGAACAAGCTTCGCCTGGTCAAGATAATCCGGCCAATCTGACGGATTGGGCCGATTACCTACTATCGAAAACTGAAGCATTCCGTTCGCCAGGTCAGTTACCCTCGGAGCCAGCTTTACAGAGTCAAAATCAAGCACTGCAGTAAGTTTACCCTCGTTAAAAAGCATATTTCCAGGGTGCCAGTCACCGTGCACAACCTGCTCGCGCCACGAATCGAACCCAAGCTCGCTTATACGAACGCTAGAAGCGTTATAAAGGACCATCAATGCCTCGGCCGTCTGTTGCAGTTTCTTGCCCGGTGTGGCACCTTTTTGCGTTCCGGTCGTTCTCAGGTGCCTGCGAACGATGGTCGAATCGTGGAAACTGCCCTTCGGCAGATTGGTCTGGCTGGCAAAATCAGTCAAATACTCGTGAAATCTGGCCAATTGCCTGCCAGTATCAACAGTGGCCTCGGCTGAGCCGTCGTAGCGATAGCCGGTAACGAACTGGAAAAGCTCGTAAATGTGATGGTTTAGCTGCAGTACCGTATCATTCTGGTCGCGGGTAGTAACGAGGTTGGTAACGGGAAAATCCTTGCCCACCAGGTGATTCTGGACAGCGTGCGCAAAGTTGACGCGGTAAAGGTCGTCTTTTCCCTTCGGCCGGCGCTTCAAAAGGAACTTGCCCTGCTCGGAGATAATGACCATTTTCGGTGCGCGCCTGCTGCCTGCGGTTAGGTGCTTTACCTGATGGATTACACCTATGTCGTAATGACTGAGGACCTGTGCGAGTTCCTCTGACGAAAAATGTGCGCCGCCTCTGGGCATAAATCTTTGCTCCAAAACGTGGTAATTTCAGAAAATAGCAGCCGTCGCGTAATAATTGCGGCTGAGGTCGGATTAGTCAATGAAAATATGGCTAAATGCTTTCGCAGCAATGATTTTAATTTATTTTGAGGTGTCAAATGTCGGCAGGCTAAGACAAAAGGAGAATGATGACCAAAACTAATATTGCCGAAAGCGCACCTAAAACAAAGACCGCGATGCGGTAATTTGTAACGGTATCTTCTCTGTAGGCCTGCTCCTCGTCCTCTACAGCCGCACCAACTTCAAGCTGTTCCAGCATGGAAACATCGAACCTTTTGTGGGCCCTTATGGGCGGCTGGCCATCCCGAACAGTTATCAAATCTTCAAGAAGTTCCTGGACGCTGTTGTAGCGGTCTTCTTTATTCTTGGCCATCATAACTTCGATGACTTCGGAGACTCCGGCGGAGAGGGCAGTGTTTATATGGTCCGGCGGAATAAGCTCCTCTTTTAGATGCTTTCTCATGACATCGGATGGGTCATCGGCCATAAAGGGCACCCGGCCGGTGACCATGTGGTAGAACGTAGAGCCGAGGCCGTAGATGTCGGCCCTTTCGTCGATGTCGATTTTGCCTCGGATTTGCTCGGGCGCGATATAATAGGGCGTGCCGTAAGCTTTGCCTGCCTCGCTCTTGGCGGCTTCCAGATCGGTGGTTTCGCGGGCCAGACCCATATCGGCGAGTTTCACCACGCCGGCAGTGTTTATCATTATGTTCTTGGGCTTGACGTCGCGGTGGATAAGTCCGACGGAGTGGGCGTGAAGGAGTGCACGAGCGACCTGAATGACTATATCGAGGGCCTCCTCCTCGCCGAAAACCTTACCTTCCGAGAGGTCATCGTACAAGGTCTTTCCTTCGACATATTCCATGACGAAATAGTGATAGCCGCCTGCCTCGCCGACATCGAAGGCCTGTACTATATTGTTGTGGTTTAGTTTTGCGGCGGCCTGACCTTCTTTGTAAAAACGCTCCACGTATTCGGGATTTTCGGTGAAACGCTTGGGCAGGACCTTTATTGCGACAGTGCGGTTGAGACTTAACTGCTTTGCCTTGTAGACGATGGCCATTGCGCCGGCGCCGAGCTTGCCGAGTATTTTGTAGCCTGGGATCTGGTGGGCGGCGGCCTTGGTTTCCTTGATGCTCTTTTTTAGCCTTTCGGCCTGCGTGTTGGTGAGGTAGCCGAGGTTAATCATGAGGTCTTTGAGCATTACGGGGGTATCTTTGCGGCGGGATTTGAGCTCCTCAATTGAGCGGCCCAGTTCTGCGTCCGTGCAGAGGCCGAACTCTACGGCCATTTTGCCGAATACCGTGTCGTAACTTGTTTCGTCCTTTGGCATTAGCGTTCTCGCTGATTCTGCTGGCACGACCTCCTGAACGGCCGGTCCGTCGGCTGGTGCGGATCCATAGGGATAATACTCCAAAACCGCTAATTATGTTTCAAATAAAAGGGTTGTCAAAGAAAAAATGTCCGTCTATTGAGGTAAAATCGACTTTTTTGGGGTGTGGGTTTAGCGGTTTCGGGGTGGGTATTTGCGCAAATCTGCGCAAGTTTTCACACCAAGCGCGCAAGTTTGTTCAAAAAGGCGCGCTACAACGTTTGAAAACATTAGAAAACACTCGCAAAACGCTCAAAAGTGTGAAGGAAGCTTACAAAAACATGTGCCTTTTGAGGGATTTTTTTTGACTGGCGCCGCGCGAATTTGCGGTTTGGCTCGGCCGGCTACGTGGCTGGGAAAGACTCAAAACTCCAGACCCAAGACACAAGAGTGGATATGGCCTCGTAACTGGTGCAAAGGTGCTGAATCTGATGTGAAGATGAGAGTTGCGGGTTGAGTGGGAAGGTTCGTGGTTGGCAGATGGGGGAGTAAATCATGGCGTTCAAGATGCCAAGATTCAAAGTGAAAAATAGAGCCGAAATTGGGCTAAAAGAGGGGGTACAGGGTATTTTCGCCCCCGAAATCAGGAATATCCCAATGACCAAAAAAGTTCATCGAGTGTATATTATAAATAGGATTATAGGACGTATAGGCCTTAAAGATTAGGCCTGCAAGATTAAAGGGCAATTATGAAATGATTTTGCAATTGCTCAAAAAGCAGAGGCGGCAGATACTAATCGATATCGATACGCAAAGAGATTTTCTATTAGGCTGCGGCAGCGCATCTGTAAGGAACCACAAGAAGGTCCTGGCGAATGTTCGGAGGGTAATGGCATGGGCAAGACACAGCGATGTGCGGATAATCTCGACGTGCGAGGTCCATCGGAACAATAACGGCTACAGCGCGACAGACTACTGTCTTGACGGTACGCCGGGGCAAAAAAAGATACGGTACACGATACTGAGCAAGCGTGTGAGCTTTGCGGCGGACAGCAATACGGACCTGCCGGTAGATTTGCTGTGGCGGAACAGACAGATTATCTTTAACAAGCGGTGCGCGGACCCGTTCGAGGAACCCCGGATAGAGAGAGCGCTTAGCGAGGTGGAGGCAGATGAATTTATTGTGATGGGGGCAGCAGCGGAGGGTGCCGTAAAGGCAACAGTATTGGGGCTGCTGCGCCGAGGAAAGAAGGTCAGCGTTGTAGTTGACGCAGTGGGGCTGTATAAGAGAAGGGCAGCGAGACTGGCATTTCGAATTATGGAGACGATGGGGGCGAGATTGATTGATACAAAGGAGCTTGCGGGGATTTCCCACCTGAGGGGGACAGGTATCTGCGGTTGTGCCATCTGTAGAGGATGAGCGCATCAAGCGTATTTCATATCCAGTATTTCGTATCCAGTCAGAGGAAAGCTTTGCCGAATTTTATGGGGGAGAGACCCTTGGTGGGGTAGGGGTTTGCCCTATGAAAGAAACAGGGTCAGACCTGATTTACAGTTTTGGCGGGGACATTATAATCAGGTTGTGAGGTTAAAGGTGATGGTTTGCTTTGCGAGGTCATAACGGCCGGGTAAGTTATTAAGGTACCGGACAAATGCAGGTGGAGCCAGAGCACAAGAGGCGAATAGAGGAAATCATGGCGGAGACGAAATGCGAGAGCGGCCTTACGTGTCATAAATCGGAATTTGAGAACCTTTGCAAGGCAAGGGCGATCGGAAATGACAGCGTTCTTGAGTGCTCACACGAAAATACATGGGCGTGCAAATTCAGATTCAATATTGGACACAGCTGGTTCTGCACATGTCCCGTGAGGGTGTATCTGGGTGTAAAACTGGGTCTGTAGGCGGACCAGGTTTTGAGCGGCCCTCCTGGGCATCTGCCGGGTTACGGGCCGCTTGGAAAGGTCCTCGAAGTACTCCAGTACACCTGCGGCCGGGCGCGGACGCAAGCCTTGCATCTGCATCAAGATTGCTCGCTCAAAACGGGCTCGGAGGGGGCAGGGATTGCCCTTCGACTTCGCTCAGGATCTGCGCTGCGCTTCGAGAGGCAGTACAAGTACCTATGGCACAGGCAAGTGGTAGGGCAGAGAAAAAATAAGTGGGGCACGAAGGCTCTAAGGGAAATTTAGCCGCAGAGGGTACTGGCGGAAATTGGAAGAAATACGGTAAAAAGGCTATAGCGAGAGGGGAATATTCCCGATGTGGGTATGATGGCATGGGTGGAAAAAATGGTTTGGCTGGGGGCATCGAAAGAGGTGAAATATGCTTGATTTTTTCGGACCAAGTGAAAAAGCGGCGAAAGCCCAGATACTGATAGTCGACGATGAGCCTGGTGTGGCGCAGACGATGCAAGAGCGACTGGAGATGAGCGGATACGGGGTCATCACGGCCAGTAACGGCAAGGAAGGACTGGCGATGGCCGTGGAAGAAGAGCCCGATATTGTGCTACTTGATGTGAAGATGCCGGTGATGGATGGTTTCGAGATGCTTGAGGCTTTGCGGAAGGACCAGGAAGGCAAGAGCCGTGTGGTTATGATGGTAACTGTAAGCAGCGAAAAGGAGGACATCGCTCAGGCTGAGGCTTATGGTGTGGAGGATTATATTGTTAAGCCGTTTGAGTTGGGTGCGCTGGTAGAGAAGATCGAGGGAGTTCTCGAGCGTCGCAAGAGTGTTGCGAAATGAAAGTAATCTAAACCGGCATTTCGTGATTAGTGGGTGGGGACTCGCTTGGCGAATTTCAGATTGCAAATCTCAGATTGGAAGAGCGGAGCTGTATTTTAGGCGGGAGAGGTTTTCGCTGGGTGTTGGTTTTCTAAATACAAATAAGTGTTCGTGCATGATTAGGTAGAACTTTTGAGCTTTGGCTTTGGGACGCCAGCGTTCGGTGAAGGCGCAGTTGTGCTGGACTTTGATGATATCTTCTTTTAAGACGAAGCCGACCTTTAAAAAACGCTGCATCACGTTAAAGGCGAGGGGGACGAAGTGCTTTCCCTTGCGGGTGTCGCCGATGAGTATGGCGCAGTATTTGTCGGGCTTTAGGACGCGGAATAGTTCGGCCGCGATTATCTCTATCTCATCGCAGAACTTTGGGAGGCTGCCTATATTGGAGAGGTCGCCTTCAACCTTTCCTTCGGAATACTTGATAATATTCATATATGGGGGATGGGTAAGTATAAGGTCGAAGGAATCATCTTTTAGGAATGACAAATCCCGCGCATCCCCAATCTGGGCTTTCTGTTTGGTTGGGGGATGGTGTTTAAACCGCAGAGCGACCTCACTAAGCTTTACAGCTTCAGGGTTAATATCCAGGCCGAGGGCGTTTCTGGCCAATAGTTTGGTTTCGATAAGGGTCGTGCCAGCGCCGACCATAGGGTCGAGGATGGAATCGCCCTGCTCAGAATACATCTCTATTATGTTGCGGGCTATCTGTGGAGCGAAGTTGCCCCGGTATTTGGAATTGTGGGTGGCCCAATTGCCGCGATCTGGGAAGGACCAGACAGTTGTTACTTCTGATTTAAAATTTTGCAGTTTAAGTTTGTCCACAACTCAGCAGCAATAAATAGCATTTTCAGCTTATCTTCTTCCTCCACGAGCTTGTAATGTTGCCGTAGAGAGAACATGGAATAAATCTTCGCCTGTTCTGAGGCCATCCAATACCCTTTTAAACATATATGCGTCCGGTCTATTGGTCTTCTCTTGTAACATAAGTAATTTCGCTAAAAGAATCAGAAATCTTACGCTATACTCCCCTTTTTTGCTCAATTCTTGGAATCTTTCTATTTCTTCTTTATTAAGATTGAGAAGAGATTGTAAATCCAATGATTGTCTTTCTTGTTCACTTTGAATGGGTACAGTTTTATTCCAAATGCCAATAAAGAAGTCTAAAAATTGTTGTGTTAAATCCTTAAATGTCTGCATTTTCATTAAAATATCAACGGTCCAGTGAATATGCTTAGGAGTCCTAATCCTTGACCATCTCCCATTCTTTAGCTTTTGCCTATATTTGATTAGTATATCAAACTGGCTTAATGACCCTTCGTAGACAGCTATTATAGTGTTATCGTTAACACAGAAGACCTTGATTGGAATATGTGTAGTGCCTTTTTTGTTAAAAGTCATTTTGGGCAAATCAATACTCATAGACATCCCCTATAACTAATAATTTGTTATTAAGAGTTCGTTTATTTGTCCTCTGCCGGATGCTTTGCAGTTTATGAACCTAGCGGCTTTGACTGTTTCGATATTGAATTCCTTGTATTGGTCCTGGAAGAAGTGATCGCTTGGATCTTCGTTCTTTGGGTCGGAGTTGCTCAAAAGGAACTTAGCCCCCCTGCCGTGTATGTGTCGGCAGAATTCGGCCAGCTTTTTTTGGTCGTCTTCTGAGAAGCTGTCTTTCGAATAAGAAGTGAAGCTTGCTGTCGGACTTAATGGACGGTATGGGGGGTCGAAATAGACAAAAGTGTGCTTATTGATATATTCTTCGCTTTCGGTGAAGTCGCCACAGATTATTTCGGCTTTTTGAAGGAGTCTTGAAACACTTCGGAGGTTTTCTTCATCGCAGATCCTAGGGTTTTTATAATCACCGAAGGGAACATTGAAGCCGCCCTTTTTGTTGACACGGTAAAGGCCGTTGTAGCAGGTCTTGTTCAGGAAAATGAGCTTTGCAGGATTACGGTCGCGGTTGAACTTCTTGCGGGTACTGTAGTAGAGGTCCTTACGTTCCTTGGAGTCATCAGATTGGAGAAAGTTGTTGTGGAGGTGTCTGAGCTTACGAATTAGAGAGTCAACATCGTCCTTGACTGCGTTGTAGCAATTGATGAGATCAGGGTTGATATCGAGCAGGTAGAATCGTTCGAGGTTAGGATAGTTTTGAGCAATGTGGAAGAAGACAGCGCCTCCACCGACAAAGGGCTCAACGTACGTGTCAATCTGACCCGATTCGATTTCTCCCTTGGGGAGGCGCGCATCGATGTCGTCGAGGAGCTGTTTTTTGCCGCCAGCCCATTTTAAAAAGGGCTTGGCCAATTTTTCTGCCAAGAGAGTAATATGCGCCTCCTTTAGAGCAAGTCCCTAACGTGAACTCTCAGGGCTTTCGCTATGCGTTCGACGTTTAGCAGGCTGACATTTCGCTCGTAACGCTCGATGCTGCCTATGTAGGTTCTGTGCAGGTCAGCATGTTTAGCGAGTTGTTCCTGTGTCCAGCCCTTGTCGAGACGTAGCGTTTTGACTTTTCGAGCAAAGGTCTTGAGTATTTTGGAATCATTCATGGGAGGGATTATTGATCATTAGCTGCACATAGTCTACGAGACTATAAGTAGCAATCCCGCCTGTGGTATTAGCCACAAGCGGGATTTCAAATTTCAGATTGTCGGTGTCGCACTTCGACTTGGCTCAGGATGACAAAAAGTCTTCCCTTCGCTACGAGTTTTGGGTTTGGTGGAGACTGTCGGGGTTTATGTCGAGGAGTTTCAGGGGGTTGTGGTGGGTCATTGTAATGAGGTCATCGGGGGTTGTGAGGTCCAGTGAGGCGAGGTGGTTTATGCATTGGTTGAGATTGGCGGAGGAACCAACGAGGTACCCCCCTTTCGGGCTGTAGAGTCGGCCTGAGGGGTCGAGGACGACCTTCTGGCCGAGGGTCTGGTAGCTGCCGGGGGGCATGCCGGCGATTGGTGAGGAGTCTGATACGAGGATGCAGCGGGCGGGGGTTTTGGTGCGGATTATGGTTTTTATGACAGAGGGCGGGAGGTGGTGGCCGTCGGTTATTATCATGGCGGTCAGGTTATCGTTCGCGAGGCCGGCCCAGACGGGATTTTCGTGGCGAGGGATTACGGCGGGGACGCCGTTGCCGAGGTGGGTGAGGGCGCGGGCCCCTGCGTCGACGAGTTTGTGGAGGTCGTCGGTGCGGGCCATCTGGTGGCCGAGTGAAACGACGATATTTTTCTCTGTGGCGCAAGCACAGAGGTCGGCGGCGCCTTGAACTTCAGCGGCGATGGTTATCATCTTGATTTGGTTGTCGGACCAATCGATTAACCGGGCGAGGAAGGCGGTGTCGGGCTTTCTAACCCAATCGGGTTTGTGTGCGCCGCGGGCGCCGTCTTTTGGGGAAATGAAGGGGCCTTCGAGGTGGATGCCGAGGAGGCGGTTGCGGAATTCGTCGGAGTTGACTGCACGTGCGATAATGGGAAGGTTGCGTTTATAGACTTCGGTGGGAGAGGTTATCATCGTCGGGAGAAAAGCGGCGGTTCCGGTCTGCAGCATCGCGTCACAGGCGCGGATGAAATCATCCTCGGTGAGGTCGGGATTAGAGAAGTCTACGCCGAGGTAGCCATTTACCTGCAGGTCTATGGGGGCGGGTACTTTCATTGGTCAGCCCCCCTGCCGCTATCGGGTGAGAGCAGTGAGGCGGAGTCGTGGTCGAGGAAGATTTTGCAGTTTGGGTGGTTCTGGAGGATTGAGGCGGGGCATGCGTTGGTGACGGGGCCTTCGAGGGCGTCTTTGACGGCCCGGGCCTTTCGCTGGTCGGGGACAGAGGCGATGAGGAATGAGCTTTTCATTATCTGTCTGATGCTCATAGAGATGGCGCGGGTGGGGACATCGTTTAGTTTTTCGAACCAGCCTTCGCCGAGCTGCTGGTTTCGGCATTTATCGTCGAGGTTTACGATGATGTAACGGTGGTCGGTATCGAAGTCGGCGGGTGGGTCGTTGAAGGCGAGGTGGCCATTTTCACCTATGCCGACAAGGGCAAGGTCGATGGGATGGTCAGCGATGATTTGGTTTAGTCTGTCGCATTCTGCCTGCGGGTCATCGGCATCGCCTTTGACAAGGTGTGCAGCTTTGAGGGTGCCAACCTTATCAACGAAGCGTTCCTTTAGATACTTTCGGAAGCTTGCGGGGTGGTCGGGGCTGAGGCCGATGTACTCATCGAGGTGGAACATCGTAACAGTAGACCAGTCGATGCCTTCGGCTTTGACGAGTTCGGCGAGGATTTCGAACTGGCTTATACCGGTGGCGAGGATGATGTTGGAGGAACCTTTTGTTTCGATGGCGTTTTTGATTTTCTCGGCAACTGCCTTTGCGGCGGCTTTGCCGAGCTGCTCTTTTGTTTTGAAGATTAGCTTTTGCATCTTGTGGCCTATTGTTTCCAAGTCGCGGCGACATTCACAGCTGGTTAGTATATTGGAAACCAGCGATGAGGTAAACTGCGGAGATGATAACCGCAACGGCGACCCAGCCAGCGAGGAAGCCGAGGACGGAGGTGAGCGAGGGGACCATTATCTCGAGATTGGTATTCGGGAAGATAGCTCTTTTCTCGGGGACGACGGCGTCAGGGGGCAACGTACAGGGGGCAGGGACCTTTTCGCCGGGGGTGATTGGCGTTCGTACGAGGGCGTAGAAGCTGTCGAGTTTGTCTTTTGGAACCGGTTTGGTAAGGAGGCTGACGATGATGCCAGCGAAGGAGCCGGCAGTGAGGTAGAAGAGCATCTGCCAGGGGAGGTAGATTTCGGGGTCGGCGGGCTTTTGCATTATGAATCTGAGGGATTGTGCGGTTGGGCAGCCAGCTACGAATGAGATAAAGAAGGGCTGGGTGGTCAGCCACCAGATTGCGAAGGCGGTGAGTGTCGCGGCCCAGGCGCCGAGGACGGTTGTGCGTCGCCAGAAGAGTCCGAGCCAAAATACGATTCCCATCATTGGGGGTATCATCCAGAAGATTTCGAGGCCCTTTACGACGGTTGGGAGCCAGTATGCAAAGGCGACACCGCCGGCTACGACCAGGACCGAGACGATGCGGCCGATGAGGATGTAATGTTTTTGAGTCTTATCGGGGGCGAAGAACTTGTAGACGTTTTCGGTAACCAGGGCCGAGGAGGATATCATAAAGGCATCGCAGGAGCTCATTACAGAAGCGAGGATGGCGGCGAGGAAGATGCCGAGGATACCGGGGAGGATCTTCGGGAGAAATTCGCCGGCGACGGCGCCGAATACCTTGTCGGGTTCAATGTCTTTGCCAGCAAAATAGACGATGGCGGCGACGCCGGTGAGGCACCAGGGGATGGTGCAGAGGCGTTTTATGAGGGGGCCGCACATAAAGCCGACGCGGCCCTCGATTTCGGTCTTGCCGGCGGCGCAGTTGCCCATAGTGTGGGGCTGGGTGACGATGCCGACGAGGCCGTTGAAGGCAATGACGACGATGTAGAAGAGGCCTATTTCGGCAGGGGCGACGAGGGAGAGCATCTGAGGGTCCCGGACGGCCTGTTTTATCCCATGCAGCCCCCCTACCGCGTTCAGGATGAGGGGCAGAAGGAGGAAGGAAAAAATGATGGTCAGGATACCCTGGATGAAGTCGGTTACGATTGCCGCACCGAGGCCTCCTGCGACGCCGTAGATGACGAATATTACGGTCATAATAGCGATGGCGAGGTTCGCGGAGAGCAGGCCTTGTGTGCTGGCGGAGATGACTTCGCTTGAGCCTTTCAGCATTACGCCGGTGGTGACCATTAGGCTCAGGGTTCCGACGAGGGCGTATAGCATTGCAACGGAGGGATTGAAGCGGGCCTGGAACACATCGGCGGTGGTTATGGCGCGGAAGCGGCGAAAGACGGGGGCGATGAGCCAGTAAAAGGGGGTAACGGGCAGCCAAAGCCACTGGTACCAGATGCCGGAGAGGCCGTTTGTGAAGCTCTTAGAGGCGACGGATACGGCCTGGTCGGAGTGGGTGCCGGCACCGAAGGAGAACATTATCATCATCGCCTTGCCGAACCTTCGGGGCATGAAGAAATCGGCGCTGGTTTTTATTTTCTTCGCGGACCAGACCCCGATGGCAATCATGCCAAGGAAATAAAGGGCCAAGATACAGATATCTGCCAAGTGCAATCCCATTGTGTAAGTATCCCTGTCATTTATCAGCAACGGTATTATAAGGGAGATACCCAGCGAGGTAAAAAGCGAAATTCTGACGCTTGTAATGGGTAATTTGGGAGCTGGATGGGTTGTTGGTGGTTTATGGCTTGATGGAGGGGCGAGTCAGGTATATCATTGGGGATGGAAGAGGCAGTCGGCATCTGTAGAATAGAGGTATCAGCAACGATGAAAAAGAAAGAGGTACGAAAACGGTATGGTACGGACAGTCGGAAAAATGTACTGCATCGGTTTTTCGTTCTGCCTGAGAGGATACAGGATAAAGAGGTCGTTTTGGGAGAGCAGGCGCATCAGATTCGTGATGTGCTACGGCTGGAGGTCGGGGAACGTATCATCGTGCTTGACAACGAGGGGGCGGAATATGAGGTGGAGTTGACGGAGGTAAGGAAGGATGAGGCAAGGGGACAAGTGGTAGAGGAACGGGAGGCGACGGGTGAGCCGAGGGTGCGGATTACGCTTTACCAGAGTATTCTGTCGCGGGAGAAATTTGAATGGGTTTTGCAGAAGTGCACCGAGGTTGGTGTGGCGGGGTTTGTGCCGGTTGTAACTGAGCGGAGCGTGGTTCGGGATAGTGGTATTAAGGCGAACAGGTTGAGGCGTTGGCGGCGGATAATACAAGAGGCAGCTGAGCAGTCGCATCGCGGGAGGCTGCCGGAGTTAGGAACGGCGGTCAGGTTTGAAGATGCTCTGAAGGGGCTGGATGGGTTTGATATGTCGCTTATAGCATCACCCGGGGCCAAGGGAAAGAGTCTACGCGATTGTCTTAAGGGGCCTGGCACGGCCGGGACTGTGGCTCTATTTGTCGGGCCGGAGGGCGGTTTTACTGACGATGAGGTTCGGCAGGTTTGTGGGAGCGGGGCTATTGCGTTTGGTTTGGGTAAGCGGATACTGCGGACGGAGACGGCGGCAGTAGTGGCGAGTTCGGTTATTTTGTATGAACTGGGCGGGCTCGAGGGATAGTTATGCTTTACTTAGTGGCGACACCGATTGGAAATCTATCTGATATCAGCCAGCGTGCGCTGAAGACGCTGCGGGAGGTGGATTATGTTGCGAGCGAGGATACGCGGAAGACAGGGAGGCTGCTGAAGCATTTTGATATCAGGTTGAAGAACCCGCAGATTTCTTTTCATGAGCACAATGAGCGGCGCGCGGGGCGGAAGATTACAAGTCTACTTGAGGCGGGGAAGACTGTTGCGCTGGTTACGAACGCGGGGACGCCGGGGATATCAGACCCGGGGTTTCGGCTGGTTCGCGGTGCGATTGAGGCGGGAGTAGAGGTGACGATGATACCGGGGGCCACGGCGTTGGTTATGGCGGTGGTACTGTCCGGCCTAGCGGTGCATAGTTTTACGTTCCGAGGATATCCGCCGAGGACAAGGGGAAAACGGCGGAACTTTCTGGTAGCGGACAAAGAATCGCCGCACACGCTTATCTATTACGAGAGTCCCTATCGGCTGAAGGCTTTTTTGGAAGATGCGCTGGTGGTTCTGGGCGACCGACGGGCGGCAGTGGCCAAGGAACTTACGAAGGTCTTCGAATCGGTGAAACGCGGGCGTTTGAGCGAGCTTTTGGCGGAGCTTGAAGACAAGCCCAAGGGCGAATACGTTATTGTGATTGAAGGAGCCAGAGAGAGCAAGACTTGAAAAGCAGTTCTATTGGATTCGGAAGATTTCTGTTGGCGTGTTAGTCCGCTTGATATTTTGGGTTGGTTATAGTGAAAGTCAGAAGCGGAAGCGGTGAACTGGTGGGATTTATGACGGTGCAGTGATAGTATGCAGCTTTTGTTAGCGGCGTAGACAAACTTTTCGGAGGGCTCTATCAAAGCTGGTGATATATGCAATGCAGACTGAGTAGGTGATAGCCCAGGGGAGGTCGAACCAGTAGTGACAAGAAAGAAGAATGACAAGAACGGAGATTGAGGCGAAGATAATCTCGCCGAGGGTTGCATCTGTGTCGCTGACATAGTCGCCGTCGAGGTCATCTTCTACAACAACGTGCTCGAATTTCAGGATTAAAAGGCCGGCATAGATTAAGTTCCAAAGTGCGACAATGGACCAGAGGATGTGCGTTGCAGCCTTTAAAATTAGCCAGCCCGCATAGAGACCTGTTACAGCACTGATAGCAACAGCGAAGAACAACATTGTAGCTTTTTCAGGGAAGGCCTTGCGTCTTGTGCTGAAAGCATGGAAGACAGAGAGGACCAGGCCCACGGAGAACGGCAGAAACAAAAAAATCACACCGAGAGAAGTTGCCCAAGGATTTCCTGCGCACAAGCGCGAAACAAATGTGTGCAGGTCGCTGCGCATATTGTGAGCAACTGCGTACAGCAAGATGAACGCGAAGCTCATCACAAACAGAGTAGCTTCGGTAAAGTGCAGGTCAGCAAGACCTAAGCTTGCCGGGTCGGTGTCTTCTTGGAGGTCTTGCAGGATGCCTGACTGAGGCTGAACTTTGGAGTCTTTGACGCGAGATTTTGACGGAACCAGTGAAGGTTTTTTGTGTGGTCTGCGGAACCTGGTACGCATCGCAACGTATAGCGGGACGGGAACAACCAGTGGGTTAATGCACTTCGGACACTTGAGTTTTTTTCCAGCGTCTTCGTTTGCGGCTTTGATTCTGCAGCCGCAGCTTTTGCATTGGAATCGGATCATGATCGCAATTATAGCAGCAGTACCAGCAAGATAACAGGGCATTCTGCAAAAAAGAGGTCTTCTGGGGCAGGATAGGCTGGTTACTTTAGAAGGTACAGCGGTGGAGCTAATAAATGAATTCGATAGTAGAGAGGATTTTTAGGCCCTGGAGGGAGGATAGAGTGATGCTGCCGCGATGTTAGCGGAAGGCACGGGTGTTTTTACTGTATGGGGTAGGTTCGGGCTGGGCCGTCGCGGTTGATTGAGATTGTGAAGGTGCGTTTTTGGGGGTAGACGGAGGCTTTTATGTATCGGCCTTTTTGGGGGGCGTCGGCGTTGGCGATAAATTCGGGATTGGTATTGCCCTGTGGGCCGTAGAGTGTATTGTAGTGAATCTGGTAGATGGCTTTTACGGAAGGCAGGGCCTTCAGGGTGCGGAATGCGTTGGGCTGGATGCCTTTCTTAGGGCCGTTCATCGCAACGCAGACCGTGGGGCTTAGAGCCTTAAGTAACAGTGGGTTGTTACTTTGGTCGAGGCCGTGGTGTGTTATCTGGTAGAGGTCGACTCTGCCGATGCGGTTAACGGGGTGAGCAAGATGGTGCTCGATGTTCCAAGTGATGTCGCCGCCGGCAAAGAACTTGAATCGGCCGTAGGTAAGGACGAGGGCGATGCTGCGGGCGTTATCGGTGGTGTCGGGCTTTTTTATTTCGAAACCTGCCACAGGGGCATCGATATCGCCGTCGAAGCTTTCAATTAGCTTTTCCGCAGCGACGCAATGGAGGCGCATAGGTGGAATCTTTCCCGTGGGGTCGTTCTTTAAGGGGATATCTTTGCCAGCCCTGAGTGGTTGTGCCTGGCCCTGTGTCGTCTGAATGTATAGCGGATAGAGCCGCCTGAACCAGTCGGTGTTTCGTTCGTGTTCCGGAGGAGGCGCGCCTTTGTCTATAAAGTGGCGGACAGGGATTCTCTTGGATAGTTCGAGGATACCGCCGAAATGGTCGAGGTGGAAATGTGTTGTGAGAAGATAGTCAATCCGTTTTAGGCCGGCGTCTTCACAAGCCCGGTAGATACGGTCGACATCGCGGTGGAGGGGCTCACGGGAGCCTGTGTCGATAAGGATGGACTCTCCAAGCGGGGTGACGATAAGCGTGGAGGCGCCGCCAGCCATGTCGAGAAAGTAGATATCGAGGGGCTTGTCGGCGTTGTCCGGCTCCGGCACGGTCAAACAACCAACGGCAATTAGGCCTAAGACTACGCTTAGTATCGCGAGGATTTGCCTCATACGCGGAAATGATAGCAGAACGGGGATTTTGTTCAATAAAAAAACCCTGTTGGTGAAGGCCAATACAGGGTTTTTTTTATCTTAAACAAGCAACAGTTAAGCCAGCAACGAAAATGCCTGACATTTCACAGCCTGTTTGAATTAGGTTCCCGCTTTCGCGGGAATGACAAGCTGTGTCTAAGTATATCCCTTAGAAAGGAGGTGATCCAGCCGCAGGTTCCCCTACGGCTACCTTGTTACGACTTAGTGCCAGTCATCGGGCTTACCGTAGACAGCCGCCTCCCAGCAAGCTGGGTTGGCAAACCGGCTTCGGGTACTCCCGACTCCCATCACTTGACGGGCGGTGTGTACAAGGCTCAGGAACACATTCACCGCGTCATGGCTGATACGCGATTACTAGCGATTCCGACTTCATGCAGGCGAGTTGACAGCCTA
>Ga0114922_10002556_pt1 | contig 17032 bp, 8 predicted proteins | sample AartaG_FD_100975 | JGI IMG/M metagenome (GOLD analysis project Ga0114922, IMG submission 100975) | Deep subsurface microbial communities from Aarhus Bay to uncover new lineages of life (NeLLi) - Aarhus_00045 metaG | ecosystem: Environmental > Aquatic > Marine > Oceanic > Sediment | place: Aarhus...
CATCCGCCTGCGGCGGATGCGGCGGCCCGGGATGCACCGGGGCAACACGGTTTAGCCTATCAATCTGTTGCTCCGGCGGGACAAGCCCGTCGGGGGCACTTTCAAAGACGCGACGTGGCATTTCAGACCACGCTAAACACATACAGACGTTCGTCGAGGTAGACGGGATAGCGCAGCGTCTCGGAAAGGCGGATCGACGACTAGGGGGACCAGGGCTCCGCGGCGTTGTGATGCGATTGCGTGGAATCGGGCAAATCTTCCGCTTGACTTTCCGGCAATTTCCATGTACAATGAATGGGACCTGCGAGGAGCTTACGCGCTTCGGTAGAGCGGAAACGGTGCGACGCGGAGGACGGGCGATGGACTGCACAACCGGCTGTCAGGGAACGGCGACAAGTATGACCGTCTGCTCTGCTACGTGTTGATTGACGGCGTCAATGTCGAGGCGGCGAGGAAGGGCTGGTCCAAATACGAAACGAGAAAGGGCAGGAGTCGATATGAGGCCGACTTCTAGGAGGCCAAGGCCGAGGCTACTCTCAGTAGCTGGGAACTGTGGACCGGGACGTGACAAAATGGGTACCGGCCGCCCGGAGGGTCGTGGCCAATGGATCCCGCCTCTCTCAGGGCGGGTTAGCGCCTGCGCCGCTCAGCTCGATCGGTGGGGGCCAAGTATCAGTGCCACGTATCCGGCGGCTTACGAGAGAGGAACGAAAGACTCGATGACCAATACATCTCCAATGGCTTCGAGGCAGAGCTTGCCCCAGTCGGAGCCGTGTGGGCCTTGGGCTGGGACCCCAGGACATGCACAAATACTGTATTAGACTGGAGCGGGCGAATCGTGACTTTCTATAATAGATAGCGGGAAGATGATGAACAGTGGTTGGGATTTGCAAGTAGAGTGGATCGACCTGGATGGCCTTGGCATTGACGCTGGGCAGGAACTTGGCATGGTATTAGTTCAGCCGGAATACGAACTTGTCGCTGATGGGGAAGTTCCGTTTCGGATCGCAAACGCGTGTAGGGAGGCCCAGAAAGGCTTGATTGAGAGGGCATTTCAGATTAGAGCCGCCGAGAGTCAAGAACGGAGGGTGCCGATTCCTTTCATCTTGTTTCCTGAGGCCGCCATTCCCGTGGGTGACCCGGATGGCCTGGATTGCCTCCTTCAGCAGATGGAACAGGTCCAAGGGGATATGGTCTTCATCGGCGGGCTGGAAGGGCTGAGCCCGGGCGGGGCCCAGGAACTCGCTGACAGGTTCCCTCCTGCCGAAGGTGCCGTAGAACTTGCCTTTGCCGGCGGTGCATTCGTTAACGTATGCGTGATTGTAGTCAAGGCGGCCACCGGGCCACCGAGTTGGCACTTCCAGGCGAAAGTTCGCCCATCCCAGTGGGAACAGCAACGCAACATGGCACGCGGTCGGCGCGTGTTGTACTTTGTCGCGCCTCAAGTTGCGTTCTTGTGTCAGATCTGTTTTGACCACATCGCGGCACAGGGTGAAGAGCCCCTCAACACCGCCCTGTGCCAACAGCTTATCGAGAGAGCCCAGCCGATCGCAGCAACTCTGGATTTCGTGTTTGTGCCTCAGTTCAACCCGAAACCGGATGATCCCTCTGTAAGACAGAACACAGGGCGCTTACTCAAGCATCAACACAGGGCGCTTATGAATGAAATGACCGCCGTTGTTTTCGTCAACAAGGCCGCCAGTGTACAAGAGCCGTCGGAATATGGGCGGAGTGGCTTCCACTACAGGGCGGGCCGATGGCAGGTACCGACCTCGGATGTCGGACCGAAAGGCTACGAATTGTGTGACTTTGACGGTGTTACTTCGGCAGTCTTCAGGAGGCGCACGCACGCGATACATGTGGCTACCTTGGTACCTGCGTCGCACAATATAGGCAGCCCTGGGAACCCGCGTCGGCCCTTGGAAAACCCTCGCAGCTATCTGATTGGAGGGGGGTGCGATCCTGATCCGTGTTCATGTCTCCCGGGGACACAACGCACAGTAGGTACCTTCGTCGAGTGCGATTGCCTTCCGTGCAAACTACGCGATACACTGCTCGCCGACCTTCCGACGAAAGACGACAAGAGGCGGTGGCAAGGCTCTGATGTCGGCCAGCCCAAGCTTCTTGAGCAGCACTACGGGGAGATACGGAAAGACCTGCTCATGCTGCGATGCGCTCGTGCCCGCGAGGTCGTTTGCCTGCTATTGCATATGCACGACCCGAAGGAAGACAATTGTAATAATCCAGACTTGTGGTCGGCCCTGCAATTCGAGGCCGTGGTCGAGTTCCTCGCGGCTTTGAGCGTGTTGGCAGAGCTGCAGCCAGTGAACTTTGACACCGTACTGCAATGGACGGCATGGCTGGGCGAATCCCTGGCTGTGGTCTTACTTGATGGTGCAGAGAAAAGGCATTCCTGGGACGAGATGGTACAGGGGTATGCAAAGACATTCGAGGGGCAGTACTACCACCCTGATGCTCGCCAGAAGCCTGTATTGTTTGTAGCGCTGAGGTCTATCGGCTTGGTGCAGCCTCTTGTCAAGCCCACTTCGCCCGATTTCACGAAGCCCACAGACCCGAACAGGCTTGGCGATCACGACTCGTTTGCCAAGCCAACCCCACTGCGGTTCTATGTATGCCAGGACGCGCTTTTTGAAGGTGCAAGGCAAGACGAGAGCATGACGGAGTTCCTGAAAAGGGAAATGAGGTGCCTTCTTGAGTAAAACTCGATTCCTCGAACAGCTCAGGGAGGCCTGGACCGAAGTCGTCGGGCCCGGTCAGGTCATTGAGACGCTCCCAGAGTGTCCCACGTCGGGCATGGTGTTTCGAACTCCATGTTACATTGCGTTTTTCGCAGTGATCGAGCGCGCAGAGCTACTTACGGACGTTTATCGAGAGGCCCAGGCAGAGGTCATGAGGGCCCGGAGTACGCAAGGGACGGGATGGCCGCGAGACCTCAACCTTGTATTGCTCGTAAGAGGAGACACTCCTCCGGATTCTGCTTCAATACGCGAGCTTGTCGACGACCGGTATGTCTGCAGGAAATTTGTTCTCTGCACGGATAGCCGGGATATCAGCGACGTCTTAGCTGACTTGCCGTTCTGCCCACCGGGCGATCTCTTCAGCGGAGCCCCGACCTCAGTCGGAGCGGGTGTGCAGGAAGCAGTGAAGGGCTATGATCCGGGCCTAATCGCTGATTTGGCGAGCCATAGACCCGGCGCAGAACGGGTCTTCAAGAGAATCCGGGAGAGGAAGTACAACTTGACCGGTGGCCCTTCAGCGGGCGATTTGATTCGGCTGCCACGACCAGCGCCGTCGACCCTGACGAAGTTGGAGGCCCTGGACATCACGGACTTCAGGGGGATAAGGCGTCTGCGGCCCGAGGATATGCCACTGTCGGGCGATGTCGTCTTCATCTATGGTCCTAACGGCGTGGGCAAGACCTCCATTGCTGACGCTGTGGAGTGGGCGATTACGGGCATAGTGGGCCGACTTCAACAGGCACCGTCTCGGCCGGCGAGGCGTGAGCCGGATCCCATTGTCAATGTGTTCTCGGAAAAGGCCGAGGCACGGGTTACCTGCCATTTAGCCAACCGCGAACCCGTTTGCCGCCTCAAGCGCGGTCGGTCGATGGAGAGGCTTATTGGGTCCCGCGATGCCGCGGACGACCGCGCTATCATAGATCATGTCGTCGGCACAAAGGCGCCCTCGCGCGAGGCGCGGCTGCGGGTTGAGCGACTAAGAGCCCTGTTCCGAGGTTCACACATCCTTTCGCAGCACGATATCCGTCAGTTTCTTGAACGAACCGGACCCGTCGAACGGTTTGACATCCTGACGAACATGATCGGAGCGGAGGAGTTCGTTCGATTTAGGGAAAAAGTGGCGGCAGTCTTGCGGCATCTTCGCCCGCACGTTGGCGCCATGGCCGAACAGGGCGAGTCGCTGAAGCGCGAATTGGATGATGTGTCGAAGAGACTCCGTGAACGGCAGAAGGACCTTCAGAGATTGAGCGATGCAGTGGCCGCCGGTAGGATACCGAAGGACATGGCTTCTGAACTTCTACGCGGGCTAAGGAGCCGCCAGTGCGCCATTGATGAGGCTGCTATTGAGCGAGCCGGGCGTGAACCAGCGGAACACCGGTTCGAACTCATCGCGGTTCACGCGGAGACTGTGATCCGCGGCAAAAAGGCAGAGATTGAAGACCTCCTAGTGCGCCTCAAGAGCTTGGAGCAAGAACTGCAGAGCTACATCGAGTCGCGAACTCGCTGTCAGATTTTGGCGGCTGAGATCACGAGCGCGGAGTGCGTTTCAGAGAAGGCACGCGCCGACCTGCAGAAGCAGGAGGGGCCTCGCCAGGATATCCAACAGAGCCTTCAGGCTCTCAGAACGAAGCGATCAGAAGGTGTGAGACGTTATGCGGGCTTGACTTGGCTCAGCGAGAACCTGCCTGCTTACCGGAAGGGCCGCGAGACACTTCGGCGCACAGAGGATTGCCTGGCCCGTCAGAGGGCGGAGCTTCAGAAGGCTGAGGCCGCTCTTGAGGAACAGCAAACGTCCCTCGGCATCAAACGGTCTTGTCTGCGGCAGACTGAGCAGACAATAGCCATGAAGACGAGCAGGGGGCACGCTCTTGAAACCCTGCTGAATCGGCTGCCGAACGTGCAGGATAGACGGCAGGAGGCCGAACAGTTGGGCAACAGGAGAAGTTACCTGGATTCCAAGATGGGCGAGCTGAAGCGACAAGCGAGTTCGATCCGTGGCGAAGTGAATGGGACACGGGCTCGCCTGGATGAGCTGCAGAGGGCCTTCAATTCGGAGGCTGCCCGCCATGATATGCTGAGTTCGTTCTTGGCCAAACTTGCAGAATTAGTGCATTCGGCTGAATGCCCCCTTTGCGGCCGGCGTTTCCCGTCCACTGAGGAGGCCAAGCACATTATCCGGGAAAACCTGTCCACTGTTCCGCTTCAGCTGAGGGATTTGGCACATCGTCTAGATGAGGCAAAGAAGGATGCCGAGACTAAGCAGGCTCAGGCCGATTCGATTGCCGGCGAAATACGCACCTTAGAAGCGGAATCAGAGCGAGTACTCTCAAGCAAGACTCTCGCGACAAAGACAGTTCAAAAGTTCCTTGCCGAGTGTGCCGCCTTGGCCGTTCCTGTTCCGGCAGAGGACGCAGTTCTATGGGAGAATGCACTAGGCAAAGCGAGGAAGGAATGCGAAGTCGCTCACTCGCGTTCGGAGGCTGCCAGTCTAAAGGGCGCGATCAACGTATTGGCCTCTCGTCTTGACGAGCAGCAGAATGTGGTTGACGGGCTTCGGCGAAAGCTCGTCTATAATGAGAACGAGCGCACCCGGCTGTTCACCGCAGCCCAGGGGATCGAGGCAGACATGGTACAGCGGGGCTTTGAGCCTCGTTCACTTCCTCAAGACGACCAGCTGGCCGCTGAAGTCTCAAGGGCGCAGGACGAGACAAGAAAATGCGCCGAGTCGGTTGCCAAGAGAGAGGCCGAGTTGAGGACCGTTGAATCTGTGATCAAGGGGCTTCGGGAGAGCTTTAGCAGAGCTGACGAAGACGCGGCAAGCAAAGAGGCCCAGCTCCAGCAGTATGAGACTGTCTGTCGTCGTTTCATCGGTGCGTGTCGCGCTAGTGGCGTCGACCCGGAGAATCCAAGAGAAAGCATCGGTGTCGTTACACGGAGGGCATTAGAGTTGAATGAGGCCCTCTCTGACTTGGAAGAGAAACGCCAAGTCCTTCAGCAAATTGCCGGACTGGGCAGGTTGAATCGGGAGATCGATGGTCTCGCACGGGCCGAGGAGGATCTGAAAGGGCAGGCCGAAGGGAGTTCACGTGAAGAGTCACGTTTGCGTGCCTGGGTATCTCATGTCGAAGGGCTCGAGGCCGAGGTTGTCAGACGGCAAGCAGATGTTGTCCGCACTCATCTTGAGTATCTTGAGCCAACCACTCAGCGGCTTTACCACCGGTTGAATCGGCACCCAATCTTTGGGAACGTCAGAATCAGGATTGACGAGAATACGCGAGAGATAGACATCGAGGCCGAGGCATCTGTGTTTCGTGAGCGGCTCGGCGACATTGCAGTTTCGCCCCCGGCGTTCTTCAGTGACGCGCAGATGAACTCCCTAGCGATCACCGTGTTCCTCGCAGGAACACTGCGGCAGCGGTGGTCGGGGTTCAACACCATCCTCATCGACGATCCGGTCCAGCAAATGGATGAGATGAACGTGTGCGGCTTCCTGGACCTTATTCGCGGCCTCTCGGGTCAGCGGCAGTTCATTATCTTCACCTCCAGCCGTGACTTTTATCTTCTCGCCCTTGACAAGCTGGTCTGCCTCAACGAGTCTAAGCCGGAAAGTTTCTTGGCGTACCGGCTTGAAGGCATTGCTCCATCCCAACTCAAAGTGCACCGTGACGTGCTGTGAGAACAATTGGCCCTGCGCCGACATCGGGCAGGCAATGCCTGTCCTTCGGACAGGTTCGCCGAGCTTACGCTCGGCGGGCCGAAGCCCCCCGACGGCCCGTATCCGCCACCCGCCTTCGCTGCTGCTTCGGCGGACAAGTGCGGCGGGCCGAAGCCCCTACAACGGCGCGGACGACTTAAGTTAATGCTATCTACCCCCACCGGCGCCATCAGCCTCGGCGCCAAAGAGCGCCCGCAGCGCTTCCGATGCGTTGGCGTTGTTCGGGTCGAGCTCGAGCGCCCTCTTGAGCTCGCGTTCGGCTTCGGAGGGCATGCTCTGCCAGGCCATCACAACCCCCGCGATGTAATGGGTGTGGGAATCGTCCGGCAAGAGCTTGAGGGCCTGATCGATTTCAGCGCGTGCCGGAGGGAACCACTTTCTGCCCGCGAAGAGGTACGCGAGGTCGCGATGCGCCGGTCCATGGTCGGGGTCGAGCGCGAGCGCCCCCCAGAGAGCGAGGGCAGCCCGCGGCTGATTACCCTCCTTGAGTCGGGCCACCGCGTAGGAATAGTAATCATCCGCCGATGCGAGGTCCGGTGTTATCACGGCGCCGGTCTCCGCTCCGCTCGCGGGTGAAAGCTCGCCGGCGGTCTTCAGCAGCATGCGGCCGCAGACAATACACAATGCGGCTTCGACGCAGATCACCACCGTCAGGGGCCACGCCGGAAGACGTTTTTCCTTAACTTGTTTCAGCGGCCGCGCGGAGTGGCCGGTCCGCGCGAAGAACGCAACCGAGACGAGCGCTGTTATCGGCCCGGTCGCCAGCAGGCCAACGCCGCCCGCAACCAGCCGCAGGATTTCGACGGCCATCGCCTCGGTGTTGAGCAGTTCACGAAACGATATTCCCAACCCCCGGGGAAGCATCATCGCGTGCAGCTCACTTCCCGCCCACACGAATATCAGCGTCAGCAGCATTGTGCCGGTCACGTCGCGGCTCATTCGCATGCCGGCCTTGAGCGCGGCGGAGCGCCGGATGCCGCGGTTTTCCATCGATACTTTTTCCACGGCCGACGCGATGCTCACGCCAAGATCCAGCACGATGCCGAGTATGCAGATGACCGTGCCGCACACGAGCAGCCTGACGAAGCTGAGTTCGACGTCGCCCCCGAGGGCCTCCATCAACGCGACCGAAAAGGCGCTCGTGAACCCGCTGAGCTTGAGCGGCCCGGACGCCGCGAGAACCACCACAACGGACACGATCAGCCCGCCGCACGCGCCCAGAATAGCCGCCAGGGCCTTTTTTCCTGCGCCCCCGAGGAACAGGGTGAGCATGACCATCATAAGGAGGGCGTAGATCGCCGCGGCCCCAAGGGGTGAAAAACCGCGCAGAATCAGCGGGAACAGCACAAACGACGAAGCCAGCACTGTGAAGGCGAGAGCACCCGCAAAGGCCACTCCGCGAGCCCGCATGAATAGAATCACCGCACACAGCAGGCCTGCGATCAGATAGATCAGCAGCGGATACCGGACGATGGGCTTGCAGATGAGCACGTCTTGAACGCCGTGCCCGGACGTCGTCACGCTCACGTGTACGAGGGAGCCTTTGCCTATCAGGGCGTTGCTGCTCGGCTTGAAGTGCAGAATGTTGTTGGCCAAAAACAGCTTGCCCCGATTGATCCCGGTGAGCACCCTGAGCACAACGGGCTGATAGCGGTTTTGAGCCGGACCACGCCGCGGATTCGTGCGGGTAGGAACGTCGAGGATATCGGTCACCGGTTCGGCGAGCGCGACGACCTCGGCAAGGGCATCCTGTGCGAGAAGATCATTGCCCGCCACATCGGTCGATCGGTGCACTTCGGCGCGCTCGAACCACAGGTGTGTTTGCCGTACGGCCAGGAAAGCGGCGAGCACAACTACAAGTATCGCGGCAGCCGCAGCGATGTTTTCGAGACTCCTTCGATTCATGCCGATGGCTCAACGCTGGGTGTTGGTTCGTGTAATCGGCCTTTGGCCGGAAAACGAGCTGCGATCAGTGCTGTAAAGGGCACGGCAAGGGTCATCGCGATGGCGGTGGCGCCCATGTGCACCACCTCGGCCGCTATCTCTTCATAGTTCAACAGCAGCCCGGGCGCGTACGGCAGCCCTCGAATATGAAACAGGAGCAGCATTTCGAACTGATAGCCCGCATAGATCAAAAGGATGGCGATGATCATCATGCCCAGAATGTCTCGGCCCACGGCCAGGCCCGCGCGCCTCAGACGCCCGCGCTGCGCGCCCGGCGCCGAACGGTGAACTTCCCAAACAGCCGTGGACACAACCATCGACACGTCCATTGTCGCCCCCAGAGACGCAACCACCACGCCGGCGAGCAAAAGCTGATAGAAGCTGACCTTGGCGAGTGCCGGGCTATACCACAGCGGCACGTCGAGATGATAGAACATGCCGAACTCCCTCTCGAGGCCCGTGAGAGCGAGGGCTCTGCATACCACGGCCGGCAGCGAGGCCGCCACGACCAGCGCACACAGGGACCCTGCGATGGCGTGAAGGGATTTTCTGTTCCAGCCGCCGATCAGGACAATGCCCCCCGCACACAGCGGAGCCCCCGTAATCGCTGCCAGCAGAAGCGGCGGCCACCCTCGCAGCGCCAACGGCAGAAAAACAAAGACCACCAGAAGCACCGCGATGATGATCGAAGCAAGCACGCGCAGCCCCCGGGCGCCCATCGTGGCCGCGATACAAACGGCCAACAGCGCAACCAGCGCAAACACGGCGCCCTCGCGGAGTGGCTCTACAATGACCAGACCTTCGTGCATGGCGCGCAAGAGGCAGCCACGGCCGGCACGCAAGAGCCTTACGTATCTTTCCGGGCATCTGGCGTCGACTGTCTGCCCGGCGCTCGGGCCCTCCATGATTTCGACCGAAAAGAATGGCTGGCCGTCTTTGATGAGGGGGCCCGAAATGATTCGTCCGCGGATGGCGCGATTCGACTGGGCGCTGTTTTCGGGCGGGGCGTCGTCAGAAGCAAATGCGGCGACAGCGGCGCACGCCAGGAGGGCCGCCGTCAGCAGTGCGTGCGGTCTTATCTTCATTCGGCGCCCTCTTCAGGTTCGGGCCTGGGCGCGTTCACGCCGGTCAGCCGAGTAAAACCTGCCCCCATGGTGCCGACCCACAGGTATCGCGAGTCACCTGCTACGGCGCTGACGATATTGTGGACGAGCAGATCGTCTTTTGTCCAGATCCGCCAATCGGTTTCGGAAGGCGTGCACGAAGCAAGGCCGCCCTCGGTACCTATGCATATCCTGCCTCTCGCGTACGAGAGGGTCAGCACGACGGGCGACGGCAGCTTGGCCTTGTCGATTTCCCTGATCGACTTGTTCTCAGTGTCGTAGACCCACAGCCCGCGATCGGCCCCTATCCATAGCTTGCCCTCGTGCAGGAGAAGGGCCCTGATTCTGCCCTCGGGAGTTCCCTCGATCTGCGAAAGCTCCTCGGCGTCGGGCGCCAGCCGATACACCTTCTTGCCATCGGTGACCCACACGATTTCGGCACCGGCCTGGATCGCGGCGACCTTCTTCGCCAGTCCGATTCGCTTGCCGATCTCATCCCACGTCCCCGTTTCCGGATCGAATGTGGTCAGGCCGGTCCGTTGGCCGCCACACAGCCACTTGCTCTTGAACCGGGCCAGGCAGAGCATGGGAACGCTACCGCGCGACAGAACTTCGATGTCTTCCTTGGTGGCCGGATCGTGCACGCACAGCCCGTGGTTGGTTGCCATCCACGCACGGCCGTCGTGCAGGACCATCTGCCTGATGTGGCTGAACTTCACGGGTGTCTTTTCTCCGTGATACGAGAATGTGCGCGGGCCGGACTTCAGCAGGAGGTTGAGATTTCTCCAGCGGTTGCGCTTGATCTCGTATTTCCACAACCCGTCGCCGAGCGTGCCCACGTAAAGGTTCGAGCCGTCGGAAACGAGAGCGTTGATGTGGTTACTCGGGCTGCGCTCGCGGTAGTGAAAGTAGTCCCAGCGGCGGCTCTTGCGGTCGAGACGGCTCACGGCCCGGCCGAGCCTGTCGACGCACCACACGTAGTCGTCGTCCGCGCCGAGAGTGTACACGTAGTCGTGGCGCAGGCCGTTGCGGCTGGTATAGGTTTTCCATGAGTCGGTCTTCTTATCCCATACGTGAAGCCCCTTGTCGGAACCGAGGAATACCTTGTCGGCCGTTACCTCGATGTTGCGCAGTTCGCTCTTCTTCGCCGGTTCGTGGACTATCGGCCACCGCGAGAATTGGCGGGTTGCCCGGTCGAAAATGAGCACCTTCTGCTGCGACAGGAACCACACTGTTTCTTCGTCGCTGTCGATGTCTATCACGGCCGACTGAAACGGACCGTTGTCTTTGTTGAGGCTCCTCCACAGTCCCCTCTGCCGGTCGTACATTTCGAGCCCGCTGTAGCTGCCCGCCCAAATATACCGCTCGTCGGCGGAGATGCAGGTCGTGAAATCGTTCGCCAGGTGCCCCGCCTTCTTCGTGAATGCCTTCCACGTCTGCGTCTTCTTGTCGTAGCGGCCCACGCCTCCCATCGTTGCGACCCACACTGCGTCGTCGAGCACTGCTATGCCGTGCACCCGCCGGTACGGCAGGCCGTCCTGTTCCCTGAAGAGTCTGTTGGTGTGGGTCTTTGGGCTGTAAAGGTGCAGGCCGCGGTTCCAGCGCCAATCCGAACTGCTGCCGATCCACAACTGCTCGCCGTCTACTGCCAGGGCGTTGACCTCGCCGGCGATCACTCCCTCGGATTCGAGGAAAAGCTCCCACTTGCCGGTGCGCTTGTCGTAACGCGCAAGGCCGTGCTCCTCGCCCGGGCGGAGTTCCCACCCGCCGAACCACACGTACCGCTCCGACGGCTCGATGGCGACTATCATTCCGCAGGGCATCAGTTTTTTCATGGTGAAATGACGGCGCAGCACCCCTTCGGCCAGCAGGGGGCTGCCGATCAACACAAACGCAATCATCGCCGCGCATTTCCGAAAGTTCCTACTCATCATCTTCAGCTTTCTCTTCGGCGGGCTGCTCCGACGTTCTCTCATACAGGTCCGTGAGTGCGTAGAGGATCACGTTGACGCCCATCTCAAAGGATTCGTCGTGCTTCTTCGGCGTGAGCAGGTGCACGAACGAGCCGTCGGCGTATTTCTCCCAGCCGCAGGGCACGTCGGTGTCGTATGTATAAAAGACGGCGAGCCGTCCGTCGACAAAAACCCCCAGCCCCTTCGCTTCGGTGCCGTAGAGATCGAGCACCTTCGGCACGCTCGACAGCTTGTAATGGTTGCTGAAAATGGGGTGTTTTTTCGGGACCTCCTCGAGCTTGTAGTCGGGGAGAATCTTGCCCATCATCTGCCGAAAAGACCAGTCGGCCCCGCCGCAGTCGTCAGCGTAGATAAAGCCCCCCGCGAGCACGTATCGCCGCAGGTTCGTGATCTCTTCGTCGGCCAGGCTGAAGAAGCGATTGCCCGTCATTATGAGAAATGGATTGGCGAAAAGCTCCTCGCTGTCGAGGCTCACCGTTGAGAAATCGACGCGGGCCTTGATCCCGGTCCGCTTGTTGATCTCGCTGAACAGCCCCGGCACCGCGGTCGGGTCGGTGTTCCACTCGTAAAAAGTCCCGACAACGAGCGAGTAGGAAACCTCCCCCGTCAGCTTGCCGTCCTCAAGCTTGAGCTTCACGTTGCGGAGATCGAGCTCGGGAAGGGCCTCCTCTGCGGGGGCCGAGATCACCGACAGGGCACAGATGGCCGCACACAACATGATTCTTCGCACAGCGTTATCCCTTCAGACGCGGGGCTGTCTTTCGGATCAGAATCGACGATAAGAACGCCGTCGCCGGTATCGCCACCACCACTCCTATGCCGCCGGCGAGTATCCGCAGTTGCTCGCAGGCGAAACGGTCGTTGTTCAACGCTTGTATCACGGGCGTGTCCTGAACGGCCCGCGGCAGAATCAGCAGCGCCATATTGGCGCCGAGATATGCAAACACCAGCGCGAGCACCATCGTGCACATCACCTTCCGGCCTATGCTCATCCCCCGGCGCCACAGTTCGGCGCGGTCGGCGCCGGCTTTCGCGGATGCAATTTCTTCCGCCGAGGAAGCAACCGCAATGGCGACGTCCATCGCCACGCCCACAATGCCCAGCAGAATGCCCGCCGACAGCAGTCCCTTGTAATCCAGCCCGCCGCCGCCGCCAAACATTCTTATTGCAAACAACGAATCCGACTGCAACCCGGTGAATCCCATCAGCGATCCGGCGACGGCCGCGCAGATGCCCCCCGCAACTATCCCGCCGAAAGCTCCGCCCGCGGCACAGGCAGCCTTGCGCGTCGGCCCCGCCAGCACCACAAACACGGCCCCGCAGATCAGCAACGCGGCGGCCGTCAGCACGGGCAAGGCCGGGAACCCGTGAGCGGCGATCAGGTACAGACCCAGGCCAAGCGCCGGCGCGCACAGCGCCAGCGCGGCCATGGCTCGCAGGCCGTTCTTGCCGCCCACCGCCATCACAAGCAGGCCCACAATCCACACCATCACTATCAGCGCGCCCCCACGGTCGTAATCCAGGATCGAACCGACCATCTGCCCTTTACCTGCAATGGTCTTCACCAGCAGGCGATCGCCCGGCCGGGCGATTCTGTCGCTGCCGGGGAACCCGCTCACAGGATTGTGAATCGTCATCACTGTGTCCGCCTCGGGGCCGGAGAGCAGGCGGGCGGTCACCGTTTGCTTGCGCTCGCCTTTCGCCCGCGTTGCGAAGCTCGATGGCGGCCGATCCACTGCGAGGACCCTGGCTTGCACCAATCTGACGACGGCCTTCGCAGCACTGTTGGTGGTGTACGTGTGATAGGTCCCACCGTGCAGCCACAACGCGACCCCGGCGAGAGCCGTCCAGCAGGCAACCGCGACTGGCCACAGTGCCCGCCGTCCGCGCGGCGCTCGGGCGGCGGCTGCGGCGCCGGGCGTTGGTGCGCGCCGTCCGGGTGCTATCAGCCCGGCCACAAGCGCGGTCAGGGGGATCGTGAGAATCAGCCCCGCCGTGCCGACTGCTATGTGGGCCACCTCGGCGGCGAACCCTTGCAGCGACAACACCTGCATCACCGGCAGTCGGTAGCCTTGGGGACCGAAAAACGGCAGCAGCAGCAGACCCACCTGGGCGCCGGCGTAGGCGAACACCAGCGTGTTGAGCTCGGTGCCCATCACGTCACGCCCTACGCGCAGGCCGGATAGGGCCAGGCTCTTGCGCGACATCGCCGGGTTGACGTCCGCCACCTCGAACACGGCCGCCGCTACCGCTGTGGCGAGGTCGATCACCACGCCCAGCGCGCCGAGGGTGATTCCCGCCGAGAGCAGTTTGACGAAGTCAATGCCGCCCGCCCCGGTATACCACAGGTCCTGAGTGAGCGCCGAATACACGCCCGTCATTCGCAAGCCGGAAGACGCGACCACCGACAGCCCGCAAGTGATGATCAATCCGCCCGCGCAGCCGGCGATGATTGCAAGCGTCCTGCGATGAATGCCCGAAACAAGAAGGGAAATGAGAACGGCAAGCCCGGCCGACGTGGCCACGGTCGCAAGCATCGGATCGACGCCGGCCATTATCATCGGCACGAGCACGAAGAGCGTCCCGCCGAACGCCGCGATCAGGCCCGCTGCGCTGCCCGCCGCCTGCTTGCCTCCCACCAGCACAAAGAGCGAGAGAAAGAATCCGGCGAGATACAGCATCGATTCGTCGCGGACCAGACCCACAACCGTCGCTCCCCCGCCGTCATGCATCTCGACGAAAACGCGGCGTCCCGGCGACAACCGTTGTGCTCCGCCCGCTACGGGAGAATACGTTGCATCAACTTCATCTATATCGAAACCGGGCGAAGTAAGCCTGAGGCTGACGCCCCCCTCCGCGCCGCCGGTCACGGTGCCTCGATGGACCACGCCGCCCCGGGGCCCGGGGTACGTGCCCGACGAGATGCTGTACCTGGCGTAAAGCACAACGGCCCAGATACAGAGCAGTATGAGAAGATTGCGCTTGCTCGGAAGCTTCGGCATATCAGCCTTCTATTCCTGTGCCCCGCCAATCCTATTGTATCCCGCTTTTGGAACGGGATCAAGAACATGCCATGCTGTAGAAGGTCGTAGCGGGCGTTTGTCGATTTATGTAAAGTGATCGTTTTCCACGGGATGAACTCCGTGCCTACAAGCTGTCGCCCTTTGGGATCAAGGGCGGCTCGCGAGCCGCCCCTACACGCCCTGCGGCGCATCGTCCTCGCCCGCCCGCCTGTTGGCGCCCCGCCTTCTTAGGCGGAGGTCGCCGATGTCGGCATGTGCACAAGAGGGCACACAAGCCGTGTGCCCCTACACGCCCAAACCGCTGTGCGTCATTCGCGGCAACGGGGGGGGCGAGGGTCCCGCGGCGTTGTGCTTTCTTGGTGCCTGCTTTCTTGGTGCCTGACACTTTGATGCTCTGCAAGTCTTGCAGTATCAGGCACTTACGGAGGCTGTTCGGATCGGGAGCGAATGGAGCGCGTATAATAAGAACGGCCTGTTCCGGGATGATGACCGACGACGCACAACACAAACGAGCACCCTCATGCGCGTGAAGGCAGGCGCCGCCACGACCTTTCTTTCTCAGCACCTCGGACCCTAGCCTCTTTCTATCGGGTCGCCAACCGCATCCAACCAGGCGCTGAGGCGCGCCTCCATATCCGCGCGGGCGCCGGCATAACGCGCATCGTAGGCCACGTCCCGAAGCTCGAGGGGATCCTCTCGAAGATCGTAAAGCTCGGTGGACGGAGTCTCGGAGAAGTCGCGGATGATCTTGTACGCGGCGGTCCTGGCGCAATAGGTGTGGACGTAGGAAAACATTGCGTACACCGTGTCTCGCGGCTTCTCGCAGGTTCCGCTGCCACCCGGCAGAGCCCACGCAAAACTGCGGCCCTCCACGTTCTTCGGGATCGGTACCCCGGCGATGTCTGCAAGCGTGGGAAGAAAATCGACGTTGCTCAGGAGTTGGTCGCACGACTTTCCCCCGGCGATGCCGCCCGCGGGCCAGCGCATGATGAACGCCACCCGAATGCCGCCATCGGACATCGTCCATTTCGCCCTCGGTAGCTCAGGCCCGTGATCGACGGTGAACAGGACCAGCGTGTCGTCGGCGAGGCCGCCGGCATCAAGAGCGTTGAGGATGATCTCGACCGCTTTGTCCACCATGCGGATCGACCCCTGCAGACCGGCGACGTGCGGCCCGAGCACTTTATCCTGCCACACCGTATCGGCCGTGCTTTGTGTGTAGGGCGGAAGATACACCCCCTTGCTATCGTCCGGTTCACACCCGCCCCACAGGTAGGGTGTGTGCGTTTCAAAAAAACCTATCTGCATGAAGAACGGCATCTCCTTCGCCGCCGCGTTTTTGATGAACGATGAGGCATCACTCGCGGTTTCCGGGGCATTCTTGCTGCTGCGCTTGCACCCGTCGGCGAGGCTCTCGGGCTTTCCGCCGGGATCGACCCGGGCAAATGGGGCGGTCAGCATCGCCCGGTGCGCTCCGCTGATGTCATCAAATCCGAGAGTAGAAAGCTCCGCCGTCTCGTGCTGGTGCCCGAAGAACACAGTATGATATCCGGCATCGCGCAGGACGTGCGACAAGTGCTGCTTGGTGTCGTTGAACTCCGAGCCCCAGTTCTTCCCCGCGAGACCCGTGAGGCCGTTGCTCTGCGGATACCGCCCGGTCATCAGCGATCCGCGGCTCGGGCTGCAGATCGACGACGTGGCGAACATGTTGTCGAACCTCACCCCCTCCCCGGCCAGCCGGTCGATTGCGGGGGTGGCCACGCTCGGCACACCGTAGCATCCGAAGTGGCGCCCCGTGTCGTGCGTGGTGATGATGATTATATTCGGCTTCTTCTGCATGTCTTGGTAATTCTCCTTTTAGCCATCAATGGTATTGACTTAAGCTCGGCGGGCCGCGGCCCCTACAACGGCGCGGACACCTTAATGTCACGCCATTGCAGTTTAGCTATCGGTGGTACTGGTGTCAAGTGGAAACACGGCTCTTCCGGCGCTTCGGGCTATCCACTGTTGCTGCCTGAACGGCACAACCGGATACTCGAAAACACTGCTCAGGATCACACGCCTCCCGCGCGGCGGGCGGCAGAACGAACGAGTTGAGGTGCAACACGCACAACCATATTCGGTTGGTAAGCCCTGTCAGCCGGTCGATCCGTGACCCAAGACCGTTGAAAAAGCGTTCCCGCAAGTATATAATACTCACCGGATGTTGGCAAGGGTCCCCATCGTGATGGCGGGTGGGTCCTGTTGTCTTCATCATTCATGGTGTTCGGACACTAATCCCCGAAGGTGAATCTGCAGGCACCGGCCAACTGGGAGATGTTGCCAATGGACTACTGGAACGTTTTCGATGCCAATTGCATTGTCGGCCGCCATCTCAAGCTGCAGGAAGGTGGACTGCACACGGCGGACGACCTCCTGGCGGAGATGGATCACTACGGCATCGCGGAGGCGCTGATCCTCGACTGCCTCAGCCGCGAGAATCATCCGGCCGACGGCAACGCCCGCATCCTCGAGG
>Ga0114922_10002557_pt1 | contig 17030 bp, 8 predicted proteins | sample AartaG_FD_100975 | JGI IMG/M metagenome (GOLD analysis project Ga0114922, IMG submission 100975) | Deep subsurface microbial communities from Aarhus Bay to uncover new lineages of life (NeLLi) - Aarhus_00045 metaG | ecosystem: Environmental > Aquatic > Marine > Oceanic > Sediment | place: Aarhus...
ATGATTGAAGAGACCACCAAACCAATGACAAGCAATACTCTTTTCATTGCTCAAAATCCCTTCAGATACTGGATATGACCTACCTAGAGTTACTCTTATCAGGCACCTGACCGCTAACACGATGTTAGATTCACATTATTATAAGTCGTCACCGAAGTAATTTTCAATAGGTTGAGGCAAGGTGCACAGGACTTGTTAAGGAGGATTACGATGAACTATAAAGAAGCCTTAGAGTATCTCGAGAAGCTTGATACTGTCCCTTATTGTGATGGCCAATTCACGGATGCTATCAACCCCCGTTCACAGCCAACGCGACCTGTCTTGACAACTACCGCAACGTCTCATATGATATATGTGAGCAGGATAAAGGCAACGATGTAACTGGAACAAAAGCCGCAGGCATGGCAGAGATTCTCGAGAACAGGCGGTTACTCCCGCAATAAGCGCCCCAGAATTGTCCAAAGGACGGAGAGTATTGAACTCCAGGAGTTAGGTTTTGTGCTGATAGGAGGTATGCAATGAAAAGTAAACAAGGAATTTGGAAGTTAGTAGTTGTCGTCGTACTCGTTGTGGCTTTGGTTGTGCTGGCTGGGATGTTCCTGCATCTTCGTACCCAGTATCAGTCTGTTGTCGAAGAATGTGCGCTTCTTAGGGGGGAGGTCTCAGAATTAGCGGCCAACAACACACTCCTCCAGGAAAAGCTGAATGCGACGCTGCCCTACAGTAAGGCCAGCGGTACCCCGATACAGCTGTTGAACAACTTTGACGAGGTCCACAACCCCACATGGCAGGAGCTTAAGAGCTTTCTAGCCGCCGATAATACTAGCGATGAAACGTATTGGTACGGCTTTTTTATGTGTGGCGATTTCGCGGAAATGTTGCATAATAACGCTGAAGCCGCTGGTCTGCGGTCAGCTGTAGCAATAATACACTTCGCGAAGGGTTCCCCCCATGCCCTGAACGCGTTCTACACCGTAGATAACGGGCTGATCTTCATTGACTCCACGGGAGCGTCTTTCGATGACAAGCACTTTGTGCCAGGCCCCTTCGGTTTCCCTGGTTTTTGGATTAGTAACAAGGGCGAAGACAAAGTAGCCTACGTTGTAGAAGGAGAAGAGTGCGGTTTGGTGTCGGTAGCTGTGGTCGACGCCTTTAACTACAGTTGGTACGAGGACTATGCAGTGAGGTGGAAGGACTATGACCAGCAAGCAGAAGCCTACAATGCTGAGGCGCGAAGGCCGTCGTATTATGGGAGTCATAAATATGAGAGACTGTTACAGGAGCAGGCGAAGCTGGAAGAGATGCGTGCTACCTTGGGGGACTACTGGTATGAGCCACTAGGGGTTGTATCCTCGGTTGAGTTGTTTTGGTGATATCATGCACAGGGTGGTGACTTTGGTAGCGAGTCTCGCTGTCCCGATAAATGAAGAAACCGAAATGCAAGCACTGCGGGAAAGAAATCCCTCGAGGTTATAAGGAGTATTACAATCCTACAGCGGGACTCTGGGGAGTCACCACTTGCACCAAATGTGGACAGGTAGACTCTATAGAAGACGTTCGACCCGGTTTCACCAACCTTGCCGCTAGGCACAGATGGTACCTCCATCTTCTTAGAATAGCCTGCACTGTAATCGTCGGTTTCTGCGTGGGCAATGCACTCACTAACCACAGCCTAGATGGGAGGCTGAGGATAACACTTGGTGTAATAGCCTTCCTAACTCCTGGGTTTTATGGGGTTTTGAAAGGAAGTGATAGTGAAAGAACCGCTGCAACTAATAAAGAGGAACTTCAAGAATCGTTAAGGAAGGGAGGAAAGCAAGACGAGAGCTCCAATAATCCACAATAACCAAGATACACTTGATCCCCAGCCCTCCTTTCCCTGCACAACCCCGAACCCGTTTTCCTCGAGCTCCTTTCCCCTACTGTCAGTTTTAACTAAGAACTGGCGATTGCCGAGGCTTGTCCGTCAAGTCCCATTATGTTCCGCCCGTCCCAGACAGTCTGGCGTTGATTTCTCAAAACAGGTCCCAGCCCCCGACATCGCACTGACCGTCATCATTTAATCCCACAGCGACCACAGTCCCGTTCGCTTTGAGTCCCACTGTGTGATCGTAGCCTGCGGTGACCTGGGTGATGCCCGTCCAGCTACCGACATTGCACTGCCCAAAGTCCCAATTGTAGTCTCCTATGGGTCCCACAGCGACCACAGTGCCATTGGACTTAAGCCCCACCGTGTGTTTGTAACCTGCGGCAATCTGGGTAATGCCTGTCCAGCTGCCGACATCGCATTGCCCATAGCTGTTCAATCCCGCGGCGACCACAGTGCCGTCTGACTTGAGCCCTACCGTGTAATACGCGCCTGCGGCGACCTGAGTGATGCCCGTCCAGCTACCGACATTGCACTCCCCCTTGTAGTTGTGTCCTACAGCGACCACAGTGCCGTCGGACTTAAGCCCTACCGTGTGATCGTATCCTGCGGAGATTTGGGCGATGCCTGCCCAGCCGCTGACATTGCACTGCCGGTGTTCGTTCCATCCTACAGCGACCACGGTGCCGTCGAATTTAAGCCCCACTGTGTGTCTGTATCCTGCGGCAATCTGAATGATGCCCGTCCAGCTACCGACATCACACTGCCCCCAGTTATTAGATCCCACGGCGACCACGGTGCCATTTGATTTAAGTCCCACTGTGTGAAATGCACCTGCAGCGACTTGCGTAATCTCAGTCCAACTGTCGACATTGCACTGCTGGTAGTCGTTGCTTCCTACGGCAACCACAGTGTTGACGGACTTAAGCCCTACCGTGTGATTGTCACCTCCGGAGATCACACTGGTGTATTGAGGTTGAACCACCTCGACTTCCCCAAAGTTGGCCATAATGGCATAGTCATCGTTCATTGTGACTGTGGTTGAGGCAGCATTGATATCGTCAACAGTGTCCGTATCCCCAGCCCAGTTTAGAAACTGATAGCCACTATCGGGAGTCGCCACCAAATTGACGTCAGTGTCAGCATCATAGATAAATGTGCCTTCGCCAGGTGTCGTTACGGTGCCTCCACTCGAGCTGGAAACAATTAAGCTGTATTTATCTCCCTCCGTCGGATATGGATGAGCCGAAACATTGAAATCTACAGGAGTAGTAATCGAGATGGTTTGATCTATTGGTAACGCTGCAATGTAATCCTCTAACGCCTCTTGATGATCCGGCGACAAGGTCAGTGCTTCCGGATGCTCGAGAGCCCATAGGATGGCCTCTGCCTCCTGCAGACGATCAAGCGCGATCTCAAGTCTTATTCTAAGAGCCATTATCTCACCAGTGTCTTCAGCCATAGCCATGAGATACAAAGTTCCTCCGGCTAATCCTACCCAGGTCCCTGTAGTGGCACCTGCTGCGACTATTTTCCCTGCCAATACTGTCTTCCCGGCATATCCTACTACAGTTGTCTCCAATCCATGGATGACTGCCGTTTCCACAAGGTTCTTAATGGCCCATTCTTTGATATCAGATATTCCTACCGGTTCTGAATCTACTGCCGATTTGAAAGCTTCAAAAGTCTGCAAGAATTCTGTTCTCTTTATTCGGACATTCTCTCTAGCCGCTTCTATATCGGAATAGTCGGAGGTTCGTCCACTGAAAAGATCAGCGACATCGCCTATGAAATTGGAGACCTTATCGATGGCAGTGCTCCAGAACCCATTATGTATCGTATATACGGTTATCGTGTTTTCCTCAGACTTAACGTCACCATACAGTCTATACCATTCACCTTCCGTCGAATAAACAGCAAATACTTCGTCTTCAGAGTAACCTTGAGGGATACTTGATTCGTCATATGGTATTTCTAGCTTGCTAACGCCATTGAAAAAATCGCCACTGGCAAGATCAATGTCATAGAAGTTGCCTATAAATTCTAGGGATCCTTGATTACCATGCGGTGGATTTTGATAGCTGGCTAGAGTCAGCATGTCGCTTTCTTCAAAGATACTGCCAGCCGGAAGTTCTACCCTCAGGCCATCATCAAGAGTAACAATGTTGTCTTGACTCTTGGTTAGTTGCTGAGAGGTTTCTAGGAGAGGCGGTGATGTTGTTTGCCCGCTGCGACCTATTAGTAGAATTATAATGACGGTGATTACGGCCACCCCAGCCACGATACCGATGATTTTCAGCGAACGTTTTGAAAGAGACATTGTGGTCTTAAAAACTGTTTCTTAAAGACATCATTTTGGTGAAAGCTATTATAACGTTATCTAGGTGATTATCTCAATGGATACACCAGTCGAACTTAGATGCATGGAGGGGCTGAAGAGTATCCCAGCGTGTCACTAGTCATCCGCCACTCCTGTCATCGTGATCATAATTGAGCCGGAGCTTGAGTTCAACGAGGTCGAACCAGCCGAAGCAGTCGTCTCGATCGCCGGCGGTCTCTCACTCCTCGCCGGCTCGGCGGACCCCTGTGAGAAAGCACCTCCCAAGAACAGGAATATCGCTACAACCGCAGCGAAGCCCATCAATCTAAACAGTCCTCTCAATGTCCCCTCCAGTCATCCAGGTCAGGGTGCCTCCAGCCATAGATTCCAACTCCTATCACTATCAACAACAGTACCATCAAGTCAGGCCGCGCCCAATACAAGCCCCCGCCGCTACTGCCACACCTACGATTACCTTACTACGTATATTCTCCAGTATAGTCTCTCCTACCCAGCCCTGCAACTTGATTTGTTTTCCAAAAAAATCTCTAAAAGAAAAAGCACCCCCTTTTGTTTGAAGCTTGATGACGTCTAGTTTATCTAAATTCTCTGCTATGTTGTTGCATTAGCCAATTGCTTTCAAAGGTTATATGTTGTCAGTTTCTCGTATATCTATGTATAATGCCCATAACTAAAAATACTTCCCAAGGGATTAGGTTAATAACGAAGCTATTAATGAGTAAATCTAAGAGAAGTAAAAAGGACCAGCTGGGTTTAGGAGATGCGCTATTTGGGACTAGGCTCGGAGAGTTCCGTGATCGGTCACCGAAGAAATCTGGTACTGACCTATTTGTCATTGATAATAGTGATGAAGACTGGAAAGTGGGACATTATCTCCATGATTGGTGCCGGCTTTCTCAATCGATTGATATAGCAACAGGGTTTTTCGAAATTGGCTCTTTGCTTGCTTTAGACGGTGAATGGCAAAAGGTTGATAAATTCCGGATATTAATGGGCGATGAGGTTTCATTACGTACAAAGAAAGTCTTTGACCAAGGACTGGAGAATATCACCAAAAGATTGGATAGCAGTATAGAAGCTGAAAAGGAAGACAATGACTTCTTAATAGGTGTACCGGCGATAGTAGAAGCAATTAAATCTAAAAAGATTGAATGTAAAGTCTATCGAGAGAACAAGTTCCACGCAAAAGCTTATATTACGAGAGCCCGTCAAGAAGTAATTGGCTCATTCGGGCTGGTAGGCTCATCGAATTTCACAATGCCTGGTTTATTAAAAAACGTCGAACTGAACGTTCAAATTACTGGCAGGCAAGTTAGCGCTCTCCAAGAATGGTATGAAGAATATTGGAAGAATGCTGAAGATGTATCTACTGAAATACTCCGTGTTATCGAGAGACATACTCGTCAATATCAACCTTTTGAAATATATGTAAAAGCGCTTCAAGAGTTTTTCCGCGGTCATGAAATTACCGAATCTGAATGGGAATTGACCGAATCGAAAATGCTTCCCGTACTTGACCAGTATCAAAAAGAGGGCTACTGGTCACTGGTAAAAATCGCCAAGCAATACGGTGGAGCGTTCCTATGCGACGGAGTTGGATTAGGAAAAACCTTTATTGGGTTAATGCTTATTGAGAGATTGATTATGCACCAGAGAAAACGGGTTGTCTTATTCGTTCCGAAAGCTATCCGGAAAGACGTTTGGGAAAGAGATATTCGTCGATACCTCCCCGATTTGTGGGGGGATTTCAGTAATTTGGCAATTTTTAATCACACAGATCTGAGCAGAGAAGGTGAATTTCCTCGAAGATTCGAAAAGATAGAAGAAATGGCCGATGCCATCGTCATTGATGAAGCACATCATTTCCGTAATCCAGGAATCAAAGGCACTGGCGAAAGAAAGCCTTCCCGCTACTGGAAACAGTTTGACCTCATCGGTGGTTCTCATGGCACCAAACAGGTCTATATGTTGACGGCCACTCCGATTAATAACCAGCTTGACGATCTCCGACATATGATTGAGTTATTTTCACGGCAAAGAGAGGATTACTTTAAATCCACACTGGGTATCCATTCCTTGAAGGGACGTTTCATCACGATGGAGCGTGAACTTAAGAAAAAAACAGAAACGAAACAAACGGACGACGAACCGATGAGCACAGATACTAGTGAAGCTGAGAAGGTTCTCAGTTCTGATAATCTATTTAATGCCTTGGTTGTGCAGAGAAGTAGGGCCTATGTTAAGCAGAGTCAAATACAGGAAGGCGGCAGGATTACCCGTTTCCCAGAGCGAAAGCCCCCGCAAGTTGCCCAATACTCAGTAAGAAAAACCTACGGCAAACTGCTCGATGATGTCGACAAGGCTTTTAAGAAAGAAAAGGCTCTCTTCGTCCTCGGCATTTATTACCCTCTCTATTACTACAAAGGACCTGACACCACAATTGATCCCATGCTCCATGGTCGACAGAAACAGGTCGTTAGTTTGATACGGACCCAGTTTCTCAAGCGCTTCGAAAGCTCAGCAAGTGCTTTTGAAAGTTCCTGTGATAGGTTGCTTATTAAGCTATTAGCCTGGGCAACGAAGCATAGTGAAACCGAAAGTGAGCGCCGAAGACTGGAACGCTGGAAAGAAATGCACTCAGACCTGATCCACTATGTACACTCGCGCCAGCTTGAATTATGGGGTGGCGAAGAGGATATCCAAGAATTGGAAGAAGACGTCATATCCGAGGAAATGCTGGAAGAAATCGAATATCTTTCCCGGAATGAGTACAAAGTTGAAGAAATATTAAATGATACAAGAGACGACCTCGACCAGATAGCTATCTTCCTTGAGGAACTGCATAAATCTAGACCGGCACAGGATGACAAGCTACAATCCTTAATTAGATTATTAAAAACAGACCCCGTGCTGAAAACAAATAAGGTCATTATTTTCTCTGAATTCGCTGATACGGCGCGTTATTTGAGAAAACAATTGCAGGCAGCCGGTATTGAAGGGGTTGAGCAGATTGACAGCGGCACCAAAGGAGATAGGAGCGCAATAATCAGGCGCTTCGCTCCATACTATAACGATTCATCTAGTTCTCAGTTGAAAGCGAATGGCAGTAAAGAGATAAGAATTATTGTATCGACAGATATTCTTTCAGAGGGTCTCAACCTCCAGGACGCAACTCGGCTGATCAACTATGATCTGCACTGGAATCCTGTTCGACTTATGCAACGCATCGGTCGTATTGACCGCAGATTGAACCCAGAAAATGAAGCCCGGATTATTGCAGACCATCCGGAGCAAAAAGAATTACGTGGCAAAGTGGTTTACTGGAATTTCCTGCCTCCGGAGGATCTCGATGTACTCCTCCACCTTTACCAGCTTGTTTCCCATAAAACCCTGCGCATTTCCAAGACGTTTGGCATAGAAGGTAAGAAACTCCTGACAGAAAAAGATGATTACGAAGCTCTTAAGAATTTCAATGAAACATATGAAGGTACAACGACCCTGATTGAAGACATGCACCTGGAGTACCAGCGGATTCTAAAAGAACACCCCGAGCTGGCTGATATGCTTAGAATGCTGCCGGGGCGTGTCCTCACGGGTAAAGAGCATCCCTCAAAGAAAGCTCAGGCAGTCTTTTTCTGCTATCGGATACCGAGACCCGACTATTCTCTTACCGGTGACGATGACGAGCATCCCTGGACCGAAGAAGCCGGCGAAACCAAGTGGTATCTCTACGATCTAGCTACCGAAGCGATATATGAAGACCCCACGGAAATCGTCGATATTATCCGTTCCACTCCAGAAACTCAGCGAGTATGCCGGATTGAAAAACAGACCCTGACTGATATCAGAAAAAAAGTTGAAAAGCACATTAAGAACACCTATTTGAAGAAAGTGCAAGCACCCTTAGGTGTTAAGGAGACTCTAAAAGCTTGGATGGAGCTTTCGTAGATGGAGGGCTGGTATGTTAGACGAGGACAGAGAAAAACTTCGGGCCATTAAGACGTTTCCTTCTCTGGTCAGATATCTGCGTGACGAACTGAACTGGCCGATAGAGACGGACGATTTCGATGAAATTGTATTCGACTATGAGCCAGAAGAGCTAGGGATAGATCCCGAAACAGCGGTCAAGGTAGACGAGATAAAACAACTTAGACCGTTAATTACCAATCAGCCCTGGGGTATCTTTTTCATCAAGTTTGAACCTAAACGGTTATCTGTAGTTGTTCTGCGCCGCATATTAAGCCGGCTTGTCTTCAAGAAAAGAGCTTCGGCTAACAAATCGGAGCAGGCGTCTTGGAGCCTAGATGACTTGCTTTTTATCTCTAACTACGGAGAGGATGAACAGCGACAGATAACGTTTGCACACTTTTCTCAAGATAAAGAAAGAGGTGATCTACCTACACTTAAGGTATTGGGCTGGGATGATGCTGATACCGCCCTTCACCTCGACCACTGTCACCAGGAACTGAAGGGGAAACTCCACTGGCCCGACGACGAACATAACCTGAAAGATTGGCGTGAGAAATGGTCATCTGTTTTCATCCTTCGCCATCGGGAGGTAATTACCACCTCTAAAGACCTTGCAATGCGTCTAGCTGACCTGGCTCGGCGTATCCGCCACCGCGCCAACAGGGTACTTGCTTTCGAAACTGAACAGGGTCATCTTCGTAAGCTATACAAGTCATTCCAGGAAGCTCTTATCCACGACCTAAGCGAAGATGATTTCGCCGATATGTATGCTCAGACTATAGCCTATGGGCTACTGGCTGCCCGCGTTTCACGTCCGATGGGCGTCACCGCAGACAGTGTTGCCGATATGATACCCATAACGAATCCTTTCCTTAAGGATATGCTGGGCACCTTCCTTACAGCCGGAGGGCGAAAAGGGGCTATAGACTTTGATGAGCTTGGCGTGCAGGAGGTGGTTGAGCTACTAAACAACCCCGATACACATATGGATGCCATACTCCGTGACTTTGGGAATCGTACTCAACAGGAAGACCCCGTCATACATTTTTATGAGCTCTTCTTATCTGAGTATGATAAAAAGAAGAAAGTCCAACGGGGCATATTTTATACTCCTCAACCGGTTGTTTCATATATAGTACGCGGTGTCCACGAACTCTTACAAAATGAATTTGGACTTGAAGATGGTTTAGCCGCTATTACGACTTGGGGTGAGATGGTAAAGAGAAAGCCTGATATAAAGATCCCCGGAGGCGTATCACCTGATGAACCCTTCGTCCAGATTCTTGACCCGGCTATCGGGACTGCTACGTTCGTTGTTGAAGTTATCGACATTATTCATCAGACGATGAGAGCCAAGTGGATAAAGCAAGGCCACATGGCTCTGGAAACTCAGAGTCTCTGGAATGAATATGTCCCTAAACACCTTCTGCCAAGATTGTATGGCTTTGAACTTATGATGGCTCCCTATGCCATTGCACATATGAAACTCGGGCTAAAACTGTATGAGACTGGCTATACATTTAATGCGGATGAACGCGTTCATGTTTATCTTACCAATAGCCTTGAGCCAGCTACTGATTCCCTGCCAAAACGCGTGTTCGAACAATGGGCACCGGCGCTTGCCCATGAAGCTATAGTCGTAAATGAAGTGAAACGCAACAAAAGATTTACGGTAATAATCGGTAACCCACCATACTCTAACTATGGGCAGCTAAACAAAATCCCATTTATACTTGAGTTACTCGAAGATTATAAAAGTGGTTTAAATGAAAAGAAGATTAATATTGATGATGACTATATCAAATTCGTAAAGCTTGCTCAGTACTCAATTAGTCAGACAGGTACCGGTGTATGGGGATTTATTACAAATAATAGCTTCTTTGATGGGTTGACCCATCGGGTGATGCGGAAATCTCTGCTCAGGACATTTAATCAAATCAGGGTTTTTGATCTTCATGGAAATTTGCTTGCACAAGAGAAGACGTCTGACGGGCTGCGTGATGAGAATGTCTTTGATATTCAACAAGGAGTCGGTATTACAATTGGGAAATGTGGACTCTCAAGATATAATGGCGCGGCAAATATTATGCATGCATCGCTATTGGGGACGCGCGACTATAAATACAGTGCGCTTCTCAATTTATCATTGGTTTCCCAAAAGTTCAACGACCTTGCGGTGACTGATACAGATTACCTATTCTTTACTCCAAAAATCCGTTCAGGCACAGAAGAATATGACGATTACTTATCAATACGAGATATATTCAACGTTGTTAGCTACGGAATTCAAACCAAACAGGATGCCTTGTTTATCAGTTTTGATAGGAATATTCTTGCTCAACGTCTAAGAGAGGTTATAGAGGACGTTAACAAATTAGGAATAACATTAGCATCTGACAAGCATGAACTTGGAGACTCAAGCGGTTGGTCGGCAAAACGGCTATTAGGACTGCAATTCGATGAGACCAAGATACGAAAGGTATATTATCGTCCTTTTGACTTGAGATGGATTTATTACGACCGTGATGCCTTAGGTAGAGCGCGTTATGAAACAATGAAACATATGCTATGGAAAAATATAGCATTAGTGTCAATGAGACAAGTGTTTCAAGACGTAGAAGAATACTCTCATATGGGCATAGCACAAACGCTCATTGATGAAAGAACGTTTTATAGCAATAGGGGCGGTACGTATCTTTTCCCATTTTATGTATACGCTGGAGAAGATTCACTGTGGTCTGCGGGGAAATCTTCTTCAAAGCGGACAGGTATTCCAAATTTTTCAGAAGCTTTCATTAAACGTCTCCAAAATAGCTTGGACATTGAAATACAAACTGTTAAAAACGGGTTTGAAGCGAGTTCTACTGTACATTTAATTGCAGATTATATGTATGCCGTTTTTCTTTCTCCTATATTTCGTACAAGATACAAGGATAAACTTAAGATTGATTTCCCACGCCTGCCATTGACCTCAAACCTTGAATTATTCCACTTGCTATCTCAGCTTGGAGAGGAGATGGTAGCCTTGCACCTTATGGAATCACCCAAGTTAAATACCCCCATCACACAATGGCGTGGTTCCACACCAAGCAAGGAGGTGGAAAAAGTTACTTATTCTGATGAAACCGTATGGATAGATAAGGGGCAAACAGAAGGATTTCAGGCTGTCCCAGAGAATGTATGGAATTTCCACATCGGCGGCTATCAGGTAACTCAGAAATGGCTAAAGGACCGTAAGGGCAGGAGGCTCACCTATGATGAGCTGAACCACTACCAGAAGATAGTTGTGGTGTTGAGAGAGACCGTACGTTTAATGAAAGAAATTGATGAAGTGATAGAAGGGCATGGTGGCTGGCCAGGAGCATTTAAATAAGATCACTGAGAAATGATGGGCTGTGCCTATTAATGATGCTAACGCCTGAGCAGCCCTTATTACGGATCATGGGAAAATATTTAGGAGGATCAAGCGATGCGTGAAATCCAAGGTGAGGCAAGGACTATCAAAGAAATGCTCAAAGGTAGGAAATATGCTATTGATTACTACCAAAGAGAATACAAATGGGAACGTAAGCATATACAGGAATTGATTAATGACCTTACGAGTAGATTTCTATATGATTACAGGGAAGAACACCATCGAGACCAGGTGTCTGAATATGGGCATTATTTTTTGGGTCCCATCATAATTAGCAGTAAGGGAAATATGGATTATCTTGTAGATGGTCAGCAGCGTCTGACCAGTTTAACTCTCTTGCTTATTTACTTGCGTAATATACAAAAGGAACGTAGTGACCAGGTAAATATTGATGACCTTGTTTTTTCAGAACGATATGGGGAGAAAACCTTCAATATGCAGGTTCCAGAACGTCTTGCTTGCATGGAGGCACTTTTTGAGGGACATCAAGTCGACGGAAACGAAGAGCCAGAATCGATACACAATATTGTCAGTCGGTATCACGATATCGTCGAACTACTACCGGAAGAAGTGACCGGTAAGGCTCTTCCGTTTTTCATAGATTGGTTAACGGAGAATGTGCACCTTGTTGAAATCACAGCATTCTCTGATGAGGAAGCATACACAATCTTCGAGACTATGAATGATCGAGGCCTATCACTCAGTCCTACCGATATGTTGAAAGGTTTGCTGCTATCGAACATAGACGATCCTACCAAGAGAACTGACGCTGAGGGCATGTGGAAAAAGCGGATCCAGGAATTACAGGAATTCGGAAAAGATGCTCCGGGTGATTGCTTTAAAACGTGGTTGCGAAGTCAATATGCGAACACCATAAGAGAACGCAGGAGAGACGCGATTCCCGAAGATTTTGACCTCATTGGCACCGAATTCCATCGATGGGTACGTAATAATTCTACGGATCTAGGTCTTGCATCTTCCAGTGATTATTACAACTTCATAAAGAATGATTTTGATTTCTACTCCAAGCAATACTTGAGATTGTTAGAAGCTTCCGATGATGTGATTGATGGTCTTGAGCATGTGTTTTACAATGCCGAACATGGATTTACCCTGCAAAACATCCTCCTCTTGGCTCCAATAAAGCCTGCCGATTCCCCGGAGATCATAAGACTGAAGATTAGGTTAGTGGCTATATATCTAGATATCCTCTTGACTAGACGAATCTGGAATTTCCACAGTATCGCTTATTCAACTATGCAGTACACGATGTTTATTGCTATGCGTGATATACGTGGTCTAGATCCCGAACCATTAGCCAATATACTATTCGAGAAATTGGAGAGGCAGGAGGAGAATTTTTCAGATGACGGATACGAATTGTCGGTCCACCAACAGAATCGAAAATACCTGCACCGTATCCTTGCAAGAATGATCGACTACGTGGAGAAGCAATCAGATATGCCTTCTCACTACCTTGAGTATGTTAATGTCACCGGAAACAGTCATTATGAAGTTGAACACATTTGGGCTGATAAACCGGACCGTCACAAAGATGAATTCAGTCATCCAAACGACTTTCAAGAATACCGCAATTATCTGGGTGGTTTGCTACTATTGCCGAAGAAATTTAATGCTAGCTATGGTGCTCTTCCTTATAATCAGAAACTCGAACATTACAATACACAGAATCTTCTTGTTCGTTCTCTGCACCCATTGAGCTATGATCATAATCCTGGATTTACGAATTTTATTAATGAGTCAGGTTTACCGTTTAAACCGCACACTCAATTCAAAAAAGCTGATGTCAATGAACGCCATGAACTATATCGCCAGATAGCTTTGAAGGTATGGGATCCGAATCTGTTGAAGAAGGAATTAACGTCAATAGAAAATCCAAACTAGAACCAAGAATCAGTTATGTAGAGCCCTTTTTGTCGCCTGAATTGCATATCTTCTTAATCGCCAGTAGCCGTGGTAGAACACCTTCGCATCCTATCCCGAGTAGCGTCCTACGAACGGATATAGCCTTATCTCTCATCTTTTCTTCTGCCTTGGGTGATTTCTGTTGGGGTCTCTCTTTCTCGAAGTAGTTCCTCAGACCAATCACTTCATTTAAGAAAGTCGGTAGATAATCGATGACCCATTGTTTATCGCGTTCCCTTATTTTCAATCCTCGAATTGAGGCCTGTACTATTTGCTTGCCCTTAATATTATCCCTCATTACAGTTAAGGGTAGACGCGGATCGCCCCTCTCTCGAGTTGCGGGACGTAAGAAAATAAATATAGATGGCAATATCATTTCCAAGAACGGCCGAAACTCTTTCATCATGTCGCCTAGACGACCATGTATCCACGCGATTTCTGCATCCACGAGCTTCTGCAGTGATTCTCCTGGTAGCTCACGCCAATTCTCGGAAAGGAAATCCCTTTTAAGTCTATCTTCTGTCTCAGCACGCTCCTGTTTCTCTTTCGTAAGAATGTGATAAGGAGAACTGATTATCTGCATCCTCTCTTCGGCGAATGTTATAGCCTTTCCCCAGTACTCCACCGCTGTAAATTCCTCTCCAGAAGAATCCGCGATACCATCGAGCAAACCATCGTAGAGTTCAAGGTAACCAAGATACTTCAGAATATCACAATAGAGTCTGACGTTACTCCAGTTATCTATATCCTTGGGATGCTTCTTGATTTCCTCGAAAATGTTCGCGGCCTCTTGAATGTCAAATTCATGTCCTAAGTGCGGTAGATATGGGAGGAAACCGTTATTGTGAAACTCAACACGGCCTGTCTCTGCTGAATACTCCTTTGTCTGTTCTACGGATGTAGCACAAATATCCCAAGCGCCCTCGGAAATACGTGAAAGAGCGTCTTCATACCTCATTTGACTTATATATACTGACGCCAATTCTATCCTGATTATCCCACTCAGGAGAATAGTGGAGAATCCAAACAAATCCTTATCAGCCAGTTCTTTCCCCCAAGCTTTTGGGTCATCTATGTCCAAGCCAGGTGGGTCGGACAAATAGTACGCTTCAATAGCTCTTTCGAGAATCGTAATTAGGCTCGCATTTTCGTATGTCGGGTAATCCGGTCTTATAAGGCAGACCGCTAATACTCCTGCCAGGTGAAGTTTGACGAAAGCTATATTCGGCATATCTCCGACCCCAACGGCACCCGAATGACCATTCTCAAACAGGTGCTTCACCTCTTCAATATCCTGTTCCGCTAGGGTAGGAGGTTGCTCAGTACCAAGATAGGTTCCCCAGAACAACGCAAAGGCAGCCTCCCGTTTTGTAGGATTATCTCGCAGGATTCTGATACAAGAATCTGGATCGAGGTCGTGATATTTCCTTGCCTCTCTAAGCCATTGAAATCCTCTTTCCCTCCACAGAATCCTCCATAGATTCGATGAAATAGAGTCATTCATTGCGTAGCCTCAGCTTAGCCTCCTGTCTCATCGCTTCGACTTCTTCTTTGCTCAATCCACTAGCCGCAGTAATAGTAATTCGTTGTTTTTTTCTTGTGTGCTTATCTTTAGCAGTAACATTTAAGATGGCATTGGCATCTATATCGAAAGTCACCTCAATCTGGGGCTCACCCCGTGGCGCCGGTGGAATGTCATCGAGCACGAAGCGCCCCAGGGTATAGTTGTCAGCAGCCATGCGGCGTTCCCCCTGAAGAACGTGTATTTCAACACTTGTTTGATTATCACTAGTGGTGCCAAAAATCTGGCTCTTTGAAGTTGGTACAGTAGTATTACGTGGGATCAGCGGCGTCGCTACTCCTCCCAGCGTTTCTATCCCTAGAGTGAGTGGAGTAACATCCAGGAGAAGGACTTCTCTGACTTGACCCTTAAGCACGCCAGCGCGAATAGCAGCACCTACTGCTACTGCCTTATCTATATCGATTCCCCTGCGGGATACTTCTTTTCCAAAGAATTGCGCCACTATCTCCTGTACGAGCGGCATCCGAGTTTGGTCACCGACAACAACTACGGTATTGATTTGGCCTGCTTTGAGGCCGGCATCGCTTAGTGCCCGTCGGCAAGGTTCGATGGTCCTTTCTACAAGGTCAGTGCATAGTCGTTCCAGGTTTGCTCTAGTTAATGTTATGTTGAGGTGTTCCGGACATTTGGCATCAGCGATCATGAATGGCAAATCTATTTCCGTTTGCGCCACGGTGGAGAGTTCCACTTTGGCTTTCTCAGCGGCTTCCTTAATACGCTGTATGGCAGTCTTGTCTTGTGTTATGTCTCTCCCACGGTCCCTCTTGAATTCACCGCACAGCCAGTCTATTATGCGTCGGTCGAAGTCATCACCACCTAGATGATTATCCCCATTGGTTGACTTAACCTGGAAAGTACCTTCACCTATGTCTAATATAGTGATATTGAATGTACCGCCTCCTAAATCATATACGGCTATGGTTTCATCTTCCTTGCTGTTCATTCCGTAAGTCAGGGCAGCCGCCGTCGGTTCGCTGATAATGTTCAGTACATTTAGCCCGGCGATAGCACCGGCATCTCTGGTGGCGTTTCGCTGGCTGTCGTTGAAATAGGATGGCACCGTGATTACGGCATCCTCAACTTTCTCTCCAAGATAAGTCTCAGCATCAGCCTTCAGCTTTTGTAATATCATGGCTGATATCTCCTGGGGACTATACTTCTTACCTCCCATAACCACTCGACAATCACCATTAGAAGACTCGGTAATCTTATATGGTAGGCAGCTAATATCGTCCTGAACAGTCCGTTCATTGAATTTACGACCGATAAGGCGCTTGACGCTGTATATAGTGTTTTCTGGATTCATGACAGCTTGCCGCTGAGCTCTCTGTCCAACAAGCAAGTTGCCATACCCGTCTATCGCAACTACTGACGGCACCAAATTGCCGCCTTCAGCGCAGGGGATAATAACAGGGGTATCAACCTGCATGACAGCTGCCACACAGCATGTCGTACCTAGGTCAATACCTATGGCTTTGTTTATGTATTTCTTATCCCTCTGTTTCCACCATAATGGTAATCTCATTAAATACCCCACAGAGCAATTAGGAAGCCACTGCCATATTAGCTTTTACTAAAAAGAGTTGTCAACGATTCTCCAGACTTCAATTTCGCTATATCCCCAAACCGCACGGGAATAGAAGTCTCCAGTATGTTACTGCTAGGTCAGTCCAGTTGGAGGATACCTTGAGCAGAAGTTCATGCCGATGTACAATGGAATATGATATCGCAATCTAGCTACGTTCCATAGCAGACTGAGAAGAAGGACACGCAATCAACCATGAGAAACTGGAGGGGTATATGGTAAATGGGGCAGACGTAGAGTTCTATATCCAACATGGGAAAGAAGAGCGCTATCTTGAGTACAAAGGGGCTATGAGTTGGAGTAGTGATTATACCAAGGTCGAGATTGCCAAGGCGATGATGGCTA
>Ga0114922_10002558_pt1 | contig 17029 bp, 13 predicted proteins | sample AartaG_FD_100975 | JGI IMG/M metagenome (GOLD analysis project Ga0114922, IMG submission 100975) | Deep subsurface microbial communities from Aarhus Bay to uncover new lineages of life (NeLLi) - Aarhus_00045 metaG | ecosystem: Environmental > Aquatic > Marine > Oceanic > Sediment | place...
ACCACATAGCAAATGCGGATACAGTATTCCCTTGTTATTCTGTATCCTACCGTAGCATATATCCTTACGGCATTTATCCTTAGCATTTTACGCACAGATTTATGAGAGGAGCCAAAAAATAAAATCGGATTGAATCTCAGGCAGTTATCTGAGAGGAATAAAATTGATTTTCATCTAAATATTGTATTACCAAGAAGATAGAAAGCAAGAGTGCCTTAAATAGATTCTCTGCCGATGAGGGCTTTGAGTCGGTTTTTGAGGCTGGGGTGGGTGTTGAACAGGTCGGTGGCATTGCGACCGCTGAAGGGCTGGACGATAAACATGCTCTTTTGCGAATCCATGGGCACCCGCATGGGGATCTGGCGATTGTAATCGTGCAGTTTATTCAAGGCGGTCGCCAGGGGCATGGGACCGCCGGTCAGTTCCGCGCCGTAACTGTCGGCATTGTATTCGCGTTTTCGGCTGATGGCCATCTGGATCAGCATAGCTGCGATCGGGGCCAGGATGATCATGGCGATGGCCGCCAGCGGATTGCCGCGCCGATTATCGCCGCCCATCGGGATAAACCAAAGCAGGTATCCCAAGGCACTGATGGCGCCGGCGATAGTGGCAGCAACGGTTTGAATCAGGATATCCCGATGCTTAACGTGTGCCAGTTCGTGTCCGATCACGCCCATCAATTCGTCGTGGTTGAGCATCTGTAATAAGCCCTGGGTGATGGCGACGGAGGCATTGGAGGAGTTGGCAGGGGCAATGAAAAAAGACCTGCGTTACGCGGAAAACACCGTCGATTATAATGACGAACAACTCAAACTTCTCGGCTGGGCGGGGCGTAAGGAACCGACCCCACTGACCGAACCCGGTCAGACGAACCTTTTGCACGTGGTCAAGCAGGGTGAGGGCTGGATCAATCTGGAATGGAAGGCACCCAGCGAAGGCGGCAAACCCAGCGTCTATAAGGTCATGCGTCGCGAGCGACCCGCAGGCGCCTGGCAGGATGTTTATACCGCCGTTACCACCGAAGCGACTCTGGTGGAACAGCCACGCGGTATAGAACTGGAATATCGTATCATCGCCGTCAATAAGGCCGGTGAAGGCGAACCTTCCAATACCGAAATGGTGGTGCTTTAAGAAGTAAGAATAATTGGAACCTGATATTTACAGTTCGGTTTTTGGAAACGGCCGGGTACGACTAATCGTATCCGGCCGTTTTTTTACATTCAATGTAGGTTAGCTATTCTTCGACCGAAATTCTTATAATCGATCACCGCCAGATTCTGTTTCCACTGAAACGCAGTAGAATTAATCCTCATCGCTGAAGGCGGCGTCGAAGGCCAGTTGCGATGGGGCAAAGTCCACCTTACGCACAAACTCACAGGCCTCGCGGGCGCCATGATCGCGATCCATACCGGAATCTTCCCATTCCACGCTCAACGGACCCTGGTAGCCGATCCGATTCAGAGCACGAATAATCTCTTCGAAGTTGACGCCGCCGCGACCGAGGGAACGGAAATCCCAGCCGCGATTCGGTTCACCAAAATTCAGGTGACTCGACAGAATTCCCGTCGTGCCGTCCAGCGTTACAATCGCATCTTTCATGTGGGAGTGATAGATTCGGTTCGGGAACGCTTCGATGAACTTGGCAGGGTTCATCCCCTGCCAAAGCAGATGGCTCGGATCAAAGTTGAATCCGAACGCCTCGCGGTTGTCGATGGCGTCCAGGGCTCGCCTGGCGGTTACGATATCAAACGCAATCTCCGTCGGATGCACTTCCAGGCCGAATTTCACGCCGCACTTGTCGAACTCATCCATAATCGGATTCCAGAGCTTGGCGAAATGTTGAAATCCTTCCTCGATCATTTCATCCGTAACCGGCGGGAACGAATACAGCAGATGCCAGATCGACGAACCGGTAAACCCGTTGACAATCTTGATGCCCATGTTCTTGGCGGCTTGGGCTGACTTCATCATGGCGTCGATTGCCCATTTTCGCTTCTTCTCCGGATCGCCGGCGCACTCTTTCGGCGCAAAGCCGTCGCTCCGATCATCGTTCAAATCGCAGACAAGCTGGCCGGCCAGGTGATTCGAAATCGCCCAGCACTGCAGAGAGTATTTATCCAACAGTTTGCGTTTTGCATCGCAGTATTTCTGGTCTGCTGCCGCCTCGAACACATCCATGTGATCGCCCCAGCAGCCCAGTTCCAAGCCGTCATAGCCGAATTCCTTGGCTTTCCGACACATCACCTCGAGCGACAGATCCGCCCACTGCCCCGTAAACAACGTCACTGGTCTTGTCATAGCAATGCCTCTCTTTCTATAACTCTATTATCCATGTTCGTCTTATTTATTCGTCATTCGACATTCGTTATTGATTCGTCATTCCTTCGCTTCGCTCAAGGACAAGTCTGGTTTCGTCATTCGTCATTGGTAAGCTGACCACTGGCCACTCACTACTGACCATTGGGCGGCCACGCGTGGCCGCCCCTACATACTACGATTTCATCTTAAACCACTTTTTATTCGACTTGCCGGCGGCAACCACCGTTTCAATAAACGCCATCCCACGTACGCCGTCGTTCACATCCGGAAAGTCCAGTTCCAGCTCTGTGGGTTTGCGCCGTAAAATCCTGGCCCGCACCGTATCGGTGTAATTGCGATAGATATTTGCGAACGCCTCCAGGAACGCTTCCGGATGCCCGGAGGGAATGCGCGTCGCCCTACCGGCCGCCTCGCTCCGGGCGCCCACATAATCGTTGCCCCGACACCAGGTCTTCACCGGCTGATCGATTCGGTACTCGTACAGGTAATTGGGATGCTCCTGATGCCATTCTAAGGCGCCGTCCTCGCCATAGATCCAGATCGCCAGGTTATTTTCCTGCCCGATGGAAATCTGACTGGCGTGCAGAATCCCCTTCGCCCCGTTGTTGAACCGCAGCAAACAATTTCCGTCGTCATCCAACCGACGACCTTTGATAAACGTACTCAGGTCGGCACAGATCTCCTTGATCTTCAAGCCGGTAATATACTCAGCCAGGTTCTCCGCGTGCGTACCGATATCGCCCATGCATCCGGCGGCGCCGCTTTGCTTCGGATCGGTCCGCCACGCCGCCTGCTGCTGACCCGTTCGCTCGATCGGGCGCACCAGCCAGCCCTGCGGATACTGCACGACGATCTTCATGATCTTGCCAAGATCGCCCTGCCGAACGATGTCGCGTGCCAGTTTGACCATGGGATAGCCGGTGTAATTGTGCAGCAGTCCGAAGACCTTGCGGCTCTTACGTACGATTTCTTTTAGTTTTTTTGCTTCGGCCAGCGTCAGAGTCATCGGCTTTTCACACATAACGTGAAAACCGGCCTGCAGGAAATCCCGCGCGATGGGGAAATGCCAGTTGTTCGGAGTGGTAATCGACACAAAATCAATCCGCTCGTCCTCCGGCAGCTTGAGTTCTTTTTCAATCATCTCCTGATAATCGTTGTAGGCTCGCTTGCGATCCAGGTTCAGCTCCCGCCCCATTTGTTTGCTCTTGCGCGGAACGATATGGAACGCTCCGGCCACCAGATCGACTCCTCCATCCATCCGCGACGCTTTACGATGCACCTCGCCGATAAACGCCCCCGGGCCGCCGCCGACCATACCCATACGCAAATTACGATTCATATTCGCTTGCGTCTTTTCGCCTTTGATCGCCATTATGTTACTCCTTTCGCTTTCTAACGCACCCATTCACCTTGGATTCTGATTCAGACTATGCGTCTCAAATCCAAACCAATGTATCCTACAAGTAGCCCCCATCCCATGCAATTACTTTTTTCGTAAGCGTTCACAGTTTTAATAAACTTTATTTCATTCCGCCCCTTCAGGGCTATAAATGTGATTAGGAACCTGACCCAGGGCGTTGCCCTGGGCTATTATATTAAGCTCTTTCAGAGCAAAGCGATAGTGTATAATGAACTATATAATGGCATATGCCTTTGCTCTGAAGGGGCATAATAGCAAAACCCAGGGCAACGCCCTGGGGTAGCCGAGCATAACATTGTTAAACCCTGAAGGGGCGAAATAGATTACAAACAAGTTCGCAATTTGTAAAACCCCGTGAACAGTTACCTTTTTTCGTACCCGTTTACGGGGTATCCAACCCCATTATGCCTGCTACTCTGCGAAGTAGCTTCGCTACGAAGCACGCCAAAGCGCTTCGCCGCGGCAAGACGGTCGGGGCTTTGATAAAACGGGGCTTGTATGATTCAATTTTTAGAAATTGCTTGATGTTAAATCGTCTTGCGGGCTTTTTGGACCAGTTCATACACCCAATCTTCAAAGTAGAGAGGATACAGATGCAATTTCTCGGTCGCCAATCGGAGGCCGGATTTCGATAACCAGTATCTCAACTGATCTTTCGGCAGGGAAAATTGCTTGGCGATCCTTGTTTTATACAATTTTCGTAATATGTTCTCTCGTTGCTTTTTTTCGTCCGGGCTCTTGTGTGTCGCTCGAAAATAGCGCCGTATCTCTGAGACGCTCACATCTCCCGTCTTCTGAAAGTAAGGCCGAAACCGCCGCGGCGCCTCGTCCGGAAGCGTAAACACATCATCGATGCCACGGTGCTCAAGCTCATGCGGTTCGTAATGCAGGAACGGGTCGTAAAAAATCACAGCCGGATGATAATCGATCCGAAGCTTAGCGAGATGGGATACGAACACATCCAGCGACGTACCGGGCTGAAACAAACTCGCCGGCCCGTCGCCGATCACCATCGTATAACAATATGTATTGAAGTCCTTGCGATTATACCCCACAATTTCATTGTAGGCTTTCTTCAGCATCGAGAGAGTATCTCTACGAACATCAAAGATCAACAGACGTGCCGAGACCGTATCCCGGCTTAACGCTTGAATTTCCTCGATGGTATCTTTGATCCCTATCGTAAGAGGCCGGACGATTTCATACGACTGCATCCGTGGATCGAAGTGTATCCGTTCATACATATCCGAAGCCAAAAACGTATCCAGCGTCAGAATAAATATCTTATCCATCCGCTGTCGATGACTGAGCGCATCCACACCAGGGTCGTCTAATTCAATGGGACGGTCGTATTCTTCTCCCCGCTCTCTCATTACCCAACGCTCCCCTCTGGGCCTTGCTTACCCAATCCCCGGTTCCACCCCCGTTACAAGCCACGGTAATACTACTATTATTATATCGCAAATCCTGCCATAATCCAACGTATATCCTCCCGGAGATAAAGGCGTCACGGCTCTCCATTCGTCTTCAATTTACGGTTCCAAGCGGGATTAGATTTAGGCACTCTAACAAAACCTCACTCGTTGTCACCCTGAGCCCTTCGCTTTGCTCGAGGGTAAACTGCGCGAAGGGTCTCCATTCAGCCCTCAGAATGAGATTCTTCGCTTCGCTCAGAATGACAGCCACGCGGCGCCAAAGTTTTGTTAGAGTGCCTTAAACCTGCGGATTGCTTCCTGCGGCGATATCCCTGATGCGGAGGCCATATTTCTTGAGCAGGGCTTGAAAATTCGACCGCTGCATACCCGTCTGGGCCGCGGCTTTACTGACGTTATAATCGTTTCTGCGTAATGCTTCCAGAAGGAATGCTTTCTCAATATCAGCAACGGCCTGATCGCGCAGTTTCTTTTTTACCTCATTCAATTCCACCACGCTTTGAGGAACCGAGGAAAATGCGCTTGAGACGGACATGGATTGATTGAGATGCGCGAGCCCCAAACGATTCTCATTACAGAGGATAACCTGTCGTTCGATAACATTAGATAATTCCCGAACGTTACCGGGCCATTCATATTGCGTCAAAAAGTTGATCGCTTCCGGCGTAAAATCATCGATGCGCTTATGCATCCTCGCCGAGAACAATGCCAAAAATTGTCGGGCAAGTAGTGGAATATCTTCACGTCGCTCGCGCAGGGGCGCCAAGTGTATGGGAAACACATTGAGGCGGTAGTACAGATCCTCTCTAAACTGACCTTTGGTTACCAGAATCTGGAGATCGTGATTCGTAGCCGCAATATATCGGACATCGGTCTTAAGGGGCTCGGAGGCGCCCACAAGCCTCACTTCTCGATTTTCGATAACTCGAAGTAGATTCGCCTGTAAGTCCAGCGGCAGGTTGCTTATTTCATCAAGGAAGAGAGTGCCGCCCTCGGCGGCTTGTATAAGCCCCTGTCGATCGGCAGTGGCGCCGGTGAAGGCGCCCCGTACATGTCCGAATAGTTCGCTTGCAATCAAATTGGGAGAAATCGCGCCGCAATCTACGGCTACAAAGCGGGCATCCTTCCGGCTGCTGGAATAGTGAATGGCCCGAGCGACCAACTCCTTGCCCGTACCGCTCTCACCGGTAATCAGCACCGTGCTGTCTGTCTTGGCACTCTGGACAATGAGGGAAAAAACTCGTTTCATCGCCGGACTTTCCCCAACGAGCCGCGAGACCTGATAACGATGTTGTAGGGTATCCTGGAGAGAACGGTAGTCCGTCAAGAGGCGATATTGACGGAGCGATTTTTCAATCGCCGCTTCCAGCTCATCCGGAGTGAAGGGCTTTGCCAGGTAATCAAAGGCCCCCATCTTAATAGCCTCCACAGTGCTTTTCGTGCTGGGATACCCCGTAATGATAATCACGGGAACATCAGGAAACAGATCGGGAGCCTGTCGTAAGATATCGATGCCATTAACATCCGGGAGTTTCAAATCCAGGAGAATCAAATGGAAAGATTGGGTCTCCAGGGCTGCCAATCCCTTCTGCCCGTTGTCCGCTACTTGCACATCGTAGTTTTCTCCAAGTATCCTTTCACAACTCTGCTGGACGATAGGATCATCATCTATTACCAGTATGTGAGCTTTTTTACTCATGGTCCCGTTCCTTCGATAGTATAGGCAGACGGACCGTAAAGGTGGTCCCTTGGTTGACCTCGCTGGATACGTTGATTTGGCCGCCATGTTTGGCCACGATGCCATAGCTTACCGCCAAGCCTAAACCGGTTCCGGCGCCTTCCTGTTTCGTCGTGAAAAAAGGATCAAATATTCGCTCCAGGTTCTCTGCCGGAATTCCGCAGCCCGTGTCTGATATGCTAAACTCAGCCCATCGTGTGTCATTCTCGTCATAAGTACGACTGTAAATAGTCAACTCGCCACTCGCCGGCATAGCATCCATGGCATTGACCATAAGATTCACGGCTACCTCCTGGATTTGATTGGAATCAATCGATAGGGCAGGCAATGCCGAATCCATCTCCTCGGTAATACGTATATGGTTTAAGCCGGCCTGGTGCCGAATAAGGTTTAATGCCTGGCGCAAAATATCGTTCAAATTGGAAACCTTCTTTTCCGGCTCATTTTGCCGGGAAAAGCTCAGAAGCCCCTGAACGATATCTCGGCAACGTGTCGTTGCCGTAATAATCGTCTCGACATCTTTACGTTCCTGAGAATGTTCCGGCATACTTTTAAGAAGCATGTGGGCAAACGTCAGTACGCCGGTGAGCGGATTGTTGATTTCATGCGCCACACCGGCCGCCAACCGACCGATGGACGCTAAGTGTTCCGAACGCGTGAGTTGCAGTTGGGTCAGCTCCTTCAGCCTTTCATCACGTTCCCGCAGTGATTGAGCCATGAGATTAAAACTCTGCGTCAAGGAGCCAATTTCATCCTCGGAGAGAACGCTCAAGGTATGAGAAAAATCTCCCCGAGCAATAATGGCGGAAGCCGAAACGAGACTCCGTACAGGCCGTGTAATGCTGTCGGCAAGTTTCCAGGCTATAAACGTGGCGATCAATAGCCCCGTGAAGGTTAACAAGGCAAAGATGGTAAGCGTATGCCACGCAATGTCTCGGAACTTACGTTCCTGCACACCCACGTAGAGCATACCAATCGCTCTATCCTCCGGATCGTAGATCGGTGCATAGGCTGAAATATACCAGGCATTGACCACCCAGGCTCGATCCACCCAGGTTTTCCCCTGTTGAAGCACATAATCGTACACCTCCGCACTAACGCGAGAACCAATGGCACGGGATCCATCTTCACGCAAAACGTTGGTGGATATGCGCACATCATTTTGGAAAATAGTGGCCGTACCCAGCGGTTTGTTATCATATTGCTCTGCATGAAAAACCGTGTCCTGGACCTGATCCACCAGGTTATAATTGCGATTGAGGATGATTCCCGCTCGAAGTATTCCGGCTAATTTCCCATCGGCGCGATACACAGGCGCCGCCGAACAGAGCATCATGCCGGCGGTTAATTGACTTTCTTGTAATGGTTTTGCCTTAGGGGTAGGAAGTATCGGTATGGTGGCCTGCTTCGCCAGCGAAGGCTCTTCCTTTTCCAGGTTCTCCAGAGAAACCAGCACCGTACCGGATATCGCATCTTTATTCTTCAACACGTTGCGGATCAGTGGATCTTCCGCCAGGGAATCTCCGGAAAGGCCGGATTGATGCGCCCGGTAAATTACCCGGCCCGTCGCATCCGTTATGTAAAGCACATCAAAATGCCCGCTGGTACGTATCCTATTCAACCGCACCGACAAATAGCTTAGGTCTTTTTCCGCAACGGCTAGAGAAAACCGCTCGCCCAGAGAGGTATAAAATAACGCTTCCTCCATCGAATTCAATCGTTGCCGGTAGAATTCACGAGCCGCGTTCAAGTCCTGTCGCACCCGATTCCGGGCTTCTTGCCCCAGGTGACGCTGAAGCAGATATCCTCCAATGAGGCATGAAATGCCGCCGGAAAAGGCAACCACGAAAATTAAGCTCGCAACTATACGGCCTCTGAGGGTCATTTATACGCCTCCCACCTCATAGGATAGTTTCAATATACAATAGTATATATTGCTAATACAGTCAAGGCCTAAATGGAGTTGGCCGGGACTACATGGAAAATTTCATGCAAATACATATCTCATTGTAAAATAAGGTTTTATATTATGTCACACATATATTTGCTCATTATATCCCATTAGGCATATTTTTTGCATTACTTATCTACAGTGCTTGTGAATTATAAAGAATTTGATAAAAACAGGTACCGCAATAAAGACGTTATTTTCGGAATTCTACATTTTAGAGATCGTTGATAGGGAGATGATGAATATGGCGAAGTACAGAGAAGGTCAGTTTGGTAATTGCCCGATATGCGGGCATACCGATGGGCATATCAATGTGAGTTGTAATCACTGGTTTGTTTGTCATGAACATAAAACCAAGTGGTTTGTAGGGAGCAGCTTGTTTTCGGATTGGCAATTTGAGACGGAGATCGACTGGTTGGGAAATACCGTGTTACTCGGGCAATACAAAGATGTTCAGCCTGAAGATAACCAGCAGCCCATACCCGCCTCTACAGGCAAAGAAGAACCGTCGTTTCATGATCTACAGAATCTTCTCGACCGCAGAAGCGTCTTGATTGTAGATGATGACCCGATTGTCCGAGAGTGTTGCGAGAGGATTTTTAAGGATCACGGATATTGTGTAGAGACTGCGGCTTCAGCCAAAGAGGGATTGGAACGTGCGATGCGCGGGTATTTTGATTGTGCGCTGATCGACCTGAAAATGCCCGACAGAGATGGTATGGATGTCGTTCGCAGTGCAAGAGAAAAACGCCGTAATATGGCCATCTTGATCATCACCGGCTATGGCACAAACGAGTCTGCCGCCGAGGCAAAACGTTTAGGGGTATCTGACTATATCCACAAACCTTTTACCCCGGAGGAACTGGTAACGGCTGTGGAACATGCCCTGCAAGGCAATGGTAAAAAAGATGCGTGTGTGGTCGAAAGCACTAACTAACGCTTCAAAGGATTCTTTTTCAAAAGGAGTTTTTACAGTTACGTGGAGATAAGAGGGATTCTATTATGACGCAACCGAAAGAAATACCATCCGGTTATTGTCCGGTATGCGGACAAAGAGATGAATATTTAAACAGTAACGGCAATTTCTGGTGGATTTGTCATCAACATAAGTTAAAGTGGTTTGCCGGTACAAGCCCATCCTCCCATAGTCAGTGCACCGCGAAGAGCAAGGGGGGGAAAAACTCTATTTTGTTAAGCCAATACCGAGACGTAGAACCGACGCCGCCGCGTACTCTCAGACAATGGGAACAGTTATTATCCAAGAAACCTAAAGAAGAAAGTACAACCTTGACAATCCGCAATAATGGAAATTTAAAAGGAATCAGCAGGGAAATAAATCTCGTAAATCCGGAGATCCTGAGGTCTCGGCTCATAGAAACCATGGATAAATTCGCTTTCATGGCTCTGTATCGTGTTGCCGAAAATTGTCAGGAGGCCGTAAATACGATTACCAAAATCTTAACCACACATCCAAGTGAACCGGCGACAAATCTTGAAGATGTGACGTACAGGGAAATGCAAGCGAGACTCAGCTATAAGCGTATTTTGGTGATAGATGACGATCCCACGGTTCGCGCAAGCTGCATCCGGATTTTCAGCCAACACGATTTTCAGGTGGAAGTGGCCGCCTCGGCGAAAGAGGGACTCAAACGTACCCTGTGCGGCTATTTCGATTGTGCGCTCATTGACTTGAAAATGCCGGATATGAACGGTATGGAAATCGTGCGAACCGCGAGAAAGAACCGCAATAATATGGCGATTCTGATTATCACAGGGTATGGCACGGAGGAATCTGCCAGAGAGGCGTCGCGGTTAGGAGTATCTGATTATATACACAAGCCCTTCACTCCGGATGAACTGGTCAACGCGGTTGGACACGCACTGAAAGACAGCAATTAGAAACGCAGTTGACTATAACTTTTCACTGAACTTTTGCAAAACTCTTATTTTCACATACAATCCTACTTAAGGATAGCTTGAGTAGGCCGCCCGTCACCCGTCATCGGGGAAGATTTCCTACGAAACTTGTTGACTTACGCCGGTTTTTCTGGTAGTTTCTCCCCGCTTAGATCGATAAGGCCCAATAGAAAAACTACTTAAATCGAGTTATATGCTTGGTTTATGTTCGATTGAGGCCTCAAGGAACAGAAGAAACTACAGAGCGGCATTCGACAGTACATTGTCGAATGGGCCGATTTTTTATGAAAACTGAAAGGGTAAAAATCGAAAACCATCAAAGGAAAGAAGAGTTTGCCTGTGTGGCACCGCCAAGCGACCAACGGGAGCTTGGGGGTGTATGGTTCTGGGGACCACCCCCAAGCTCGAAGACTCGCTTGGCGGTGCCACCCATTCGTTTTTACGAGCGGGAAAACTAAATTAACATAAAATTAATTCAAGGAAAGGAGAGTTCGATGTCGGATGAACATTTGAAAATTCTGCAATCGAAACTGGATGCAGAAAACTACCAGAAGGTAGCGGCCCTGGATAACGAACGGCTGTTTACATTTCTGGCAGACGCCGTAACGTTATGCGAGCCTGAATCGGTGCGTGTCAGCACGGATTCGGCCGACGACGTGGCATATACGCGTGAGATGGCCAAAAAACTGGGCGAAGAGAAATCGTTGGCGATCGAGGGGCATACTATCCATTTCGACGGGATGGCCGACCAGGGGCGCGATCGAGCCGCGACAAAGTATCTCGTGCCCCGCGACGATTCATTGAGCGAGGCTCTCAATCAGATGGAACGGGAGGAAGGGCTTACGGAAATTCGTGACCTGATGCAGGGCTGTATGAAAAACCGCACGATGATCGTCCGCTTCCTGACGCTGGGTCCCAACAATTCCGAATTCAGTATTCCCTGTGTGGAATGTACTGATTCCTTCTACGTCTCTCACAGTCTGAACCTGCTGTACCGCCTAGGCTATGAGGAATTCAAGCGTCTCGGAGCCAAAGCGGAATTCTTCGCTATCATGCATTCCTGCGGAAAGATGGACGACCGCATGGTCAGTTCCGAGACCGACAAAAAACGCATCTATATCGACCATACCACGGACACGGTATATAGCGTGAACACGCAGTACGCAGGCAATACAGTGGGCTTGAAGAAGCTGGCACTGCGGCTGACGATTCAAAAGGCGGATCGCCAAGGCTGGCTGGCTGAACATATGTTCCTCATGGGAGTGCACGGCAAAGGCGGACGCAAGACCTATCTCGCCGGCGCCTTCCCCTCGGCATGTGGAAAGACTTCCACCGCCATGCTCCCTGGTGAGGAAATTGTAGGCGACGATATCGCCTACTTCCGCGCCGTGAACGGTCGCTGTATGGCCGCCAACGCCGAATCCGGCATCTTCGGTATCATCCAGAACGTCAACGAAACGGATGATCCGGCCATCTGGAACGTACTGACCAATCCCGGCGAAGTGATCTTCTCCAACGTACTAAACAAAGACGGCAAACCCTACTGGCTGGGCATGGGAATGGATGTACCGGACGATGGCGAAAACTTCTCCGGACCGTGGCAAAAGGGCAAGAAAGATGCCAAAGGCGCCGAAATACCCTGCGCCCATAAAAACGCTCGTTACGCCGTAACGCTAAAGGCCCTGGAAAACTGCGATCCGGAATTGGAAAATCCCGCAGGCGTCGAGCTTGCCGGAATTATGTACGGTGGACGTGACGCCAAGGCCTCCGTGCCTTGTCAACAGAGTTTTAGTTGGGAGCATGGGATTATTTCCTACGGGGCTTCTCTGGAAACCGAAACCACCTTTGCCACCATTGGCAAAGAAGGCGTACCGGAAATTAACCTGATGAGCATTCAGGATTTCGTCGCGATTTCCCTGGGTAAATATATTCAAAATAACCTGGATTTCGGTAAGAAGGTAACGAAACCGCCGCTGGTATTCGGGGTGAACTATTTTCTCCGGGATCAGCAGGGAAAATTCGTCAACGGGATTCGGGACAAACACGCCTGGATCAAGTGGATGGAACGTCGGGTGCACGGTGAAGTAGGCTGCCTGGAAGGACCGACGGGTTATATCCCGTGCTTTGAAGACTTACAAGAGATATTCAAAGAAACGCTCCATAAAGAATACACGCCTCAAGACTACGCCAAGCAGTTTACGGTCCGGGTGAAAGAGAACCTGGCCAAGCTCGACAGAGTGGAGGAATTCCATCGTAAGAATGTGGAAAACGCCCCGGACGCACTCTTTCGGATTCTCGCCGAACAGCGCAAACGACTGCAGGACGCCGGTAAACAGTTCGGCGACTTTATCGCGCCGGACCAACTGCCCCGTCGCGACGCGTAGAAAATTAACTTGTCGGAAAATGATTTCGTGACAATATATCCAAGCCGCGCACGTAAGTAAGCGGATCGAAAAACCATGGTCCCATCGAACCCCTCCCTTACGGTCGGGGCTTGGAATAGAATGACGAAATAGCCCGATTACAGCATCGGATCCCAGGGCGGCAGGATAATTGCCGGCTCCTCTTTAATTTTCAGAACCTCATCCGGTACATACTTTTTATGTACGATGATATTATATACGTGCAGATCAAACCAGTTGTCATACATCACCCAGTAGCCTTTGCTGCCCCGATCCGTCCCCCAACTGTTTTCTACCCGCCACTTGATCGGCTTTTGCTTTTTTAGATCCACACCGACCAGCGTCATGCCGTGGTTCCGCACGCTGCTGCGATACAGGGCACGTTCGGCCTTGGTCAGGTTGATCTTCGTATTGTAAATGGATTGATAATCATACAGGTTGTCGGCCATAATCCCATGGTCGCTGCTCTGATCGTAACTGACGTCCGCCGCAAACAGCATCGGTACTCCATCCTGGATCGAACGGATCGCTATCTGCTTGAGGATCTCGATCTCCACGTTGATATAATCGATATCCTGCCCGTCGTAGCAATTGCGCGACATGCAAATTTGATAATGCTTACGGTAGTCTTTGGTGGTATCGTTAAAAATATTGATGTAATCATTCAGATTCACGCCGACAAAATCCTCGAAAAAAGATTTCGGCGTGGTAGTGATTTGTTGCGTTTCGTCACGGTCAACAGTATCTTCCTTTTCACTTTCGTCTTCGTTTTCTTCCTCCTCCTTGTCTTCGGTGTCTTCGTCGTCCTTCTTATCGGAGTCTTTTTTAGCCTTATATCGCCAGGTGAATTCCTGGGGCGGTTCGCCCAGGTTCATTACCAAAATGCGATACACCTCGGCTAACATCGTTTGCTTGGCGGCGGTTAGGTCCGAAACGCCTTTGCTGGCACGGTGCATTTTATGCAATTTCACCGCATCGGAGCGCAGTTTCTGGTACAGTACTTTATTCATCATTTTCGTATTTTGCGAGCTGTTCGTTTCCGGCATCACGTTTTTGGGGACCACGCCATACTTAGTAGCCAGGTCGGCGAAATTCTCCCAGTATCCGCCATCCCCGGGTTCGCCGCGCAGGATCATGACCATCTCGCGATCCATGAGGCCGCGGTCTCGATAATCGATCATGTACTGCAGAAAGGTGTTTGCTTTTTCCATCTTGTCCCAGAAGGCCAGGTAATTCTGGGAGAATTCAAACTCGCCGAGCTTATGTTTGACAATCACCCCCGGCCGCAGCGAGTTGAGCGCCGCAAACAACCAGCACCGACCGCTGGACTTTTGATTCGTGATGCCTTTCACTTTGACCTTGTCACTGAAGAATTCATTATGCTGACGCAGGACATCCCGGTTCAGGGCGAGTTTTTTAATATCGTTGGAGGTGATCGAGTTGTACATCGCCCGCGTATGGGCATCCATGGAAAAATCAGCTTGAATCTGCCGTATAACCTCCGGCGATAGAGCGCCCTCGTCGGCCCAGGCCGAGCAGACACTTAGGCAGAACGTACAAAGAAGTAACAGCACACCCTCGAACCATGACGATGTTTTCATGATGAATTCCTTTCATTTTCAAAATGTTTTCTTTTTCCGCACATATTCGCATCCAAATTTTGAAACAAATTTTCTGGCGAATCAACTAAATAATAAGATAAGATGGGAAAAGTCTATATATACAAAGAGTGTTACATGGTCATAACTAAGTTTGCCGGGAGAGCACATAATGAGACATAAGTTCTTATCCATTGTAGCTTTAGGGTTTCTGTTCCTTGCGGGCTGTGAGGAATATGAGTACACCATCGAGATGTGCTTCGAGGACGGGCGGATCGTACGGAGGGTGATCTGTTCGGAGAATATGCCGAACGAAATCCGGGCGAAGCTGAAAGAAATGTACGAAAAACAAATCGACAAGAATACGTTCGAAGGCCAATTTTCCGTAAAACTTCCCGAAGACGTGGGCGGATTTGGTCGCTGTAGTCATCTGCGGAATCCGATGGGCCAGGTGTATATCTATCACGAGCGATTTCGCGGCAAGGATGAGCAGGCTCAGGATCTGCAAAAAGCCTATGCGAGTGTGGATCCGCTGCTGGATTTAGTGATCGAATGGCTGGAGATGGAACTGGGAAATCACCCGAATTTCCCCCAATTAAAAACCTTCTGCACGACGCAAATGCGTTCGGATCTGAAAAACCTCTGCACCTATGCCTGGCTGGGCAGTCGAAGCATGAATTCCGATTCCAACAAAACGGCGTTTCGCATCATGCATTATTTATACGAGCGGGAGTATTTTACCCTGGATGACGTTGCGCGCCTGGCTACTTCTCCGGATGACGAGCGAGTTTATTTTGCGTTTGCCCGCCGTTTTATTGCGAAAAAAATGGGATACGAAAACGAGGAAACCATCGCCAAGGAACTTTCCTTCCTCGCTAACGAAGAAAACATACTGAAATCGGTACTACAATTTGTCTCTACTTCCGACACTATCAAAACGATTGTCCAGGACCAATCCAAAAAGGAAAACCAAGAGGCGCCCACGGATCCCAATGATATTGCAGGACTGGTCATGAAACAATACCAGATCGAACTCGACACCTTTTTTATTGACATCTTTCCTGAGAACGACCAAGTAAATGTAAAACTTTCATTACCTCATAAGCCATCTGAAACTAACGGTCAATGGGATGAAAACAAACGACAGGTCACTTGGTCACGAAAAATACGACGGGATAAAATTGTAGATCTTCCGTTTCTTTGTTATGCCACCTTTACCCAGCCAAACGAGAAGTATCAAAAAAACCATTTCGGCAAAACGATTTTAAAGGATGAGGAACTTACGTTGTACAGTTTCTGGCATAAAGACCTGACCGCTAAACAACAGCAGGAATGGGATCGGTGTCTCACGGCATTAAAGGGGAAATCGAACCTGGTAGAGAAACTCAAAACATTTCGTTTTTCTGATAGACCCAAACCTCATAAAAATAGTCGGGGTGAGTTTATTTACCTCACAGATACTGCCATAGAATTAATTCATTCCGGTCTGGAACAATAGAAAGAATACCTGTACAAAATGTAGTATTGTGTTTGTCTTTGCCCTGAAGGGGCAACATAGCAAAGCCTAGGGCATCGCCCTAGGTTATTTGCACGTAACAGAAATAAGCCCTGTAGGGGCGAAATTAATTACATATGAGCAGTTGCGATATTCTGGTTTTGTATCCCCTGTGACGTAAAAATTTTCTGGTCCTTCCCTTTCGATTTGTAAATAATATCGATGGAAGACAAGAATGCTATGACTAGAGTCAGAAAACATGTATATTACCAGGGAACGGTCCAGGGGGTGGGATTTCGCTTCACAACGGTTCGCCTGGCGGATCGCTACGCGGTAACAGGTTTCGTACGGAATCTGCCGGACGGCCGCGTGGACCTCGTCGTCGAGGGTGAGAATAAGGAAATTGAAGCCTTTCTCGCCGACCTGGCCGATAGTATGCAGGGCTACATACGAAACACCCAGACACACGATGAGCCATACGCCGGCGAGTTCCAGCGATTTGATGTGCGATATTAACCGCTTACTAACGTGCGCGGCTTGGATGGGGGTGATTATTTCCATGACCCGACCGCTTCCAAGCCCCGACCGTGAGGGAGGGGTTCGGTACAATCTATTGACTGGTCTGACCGCTTACTCGAGAGGGGAACAAAAACACTGTTGCTTCTTGATAATAACGATCGTATAATTTGTTAGTACATATAATTGGACAATAGGAGAACAAGGATGTTTCGGTTTGTAAATAATGTGAGAACCTTC
>Ga0114922_10002559_pt1 | contig 17019 bp, 14 predicted proteins | sample AartaG_FD_100975 | JGI IMG/M metagenome (GOLD analysis project Ga0114922, IMG submission 100975) | Deep subsurface microbial communities from Aarhus Bay to uncover new lineages of life (NeLLi) - Aarhus_00045 metaG | ecosystem: Environmental > Aquatic > Marine > Oceanic > Sediment | place...
GAACGAGTGATCGAACTTATAAAAAAAGAAACGGAGCAAAGGCTGAATGCGCAGGCAAAAAGAGATCTCGAACGACTCGGAAAATCCGATTTTAAATCATACATAAGTATTTTTAGAGATCCTGGGATGTTGGCAAGTCTAACCATGGAAATTATTGAGGACACGGATACGGTATTTGAGATCAAGGTTACCGATTGTATGGCAGCGGAATCCTTTCTGCCCCACAAAGCTGGCGATATCGGCTTTGCAGCGGTCTGCTGGGGGGATTATAACTGGGCCACAGATTTTAATCCCAAAATTAAATTAGTCCGGGATAAAACACTGATGCAGGGGCATGATTGCTGCAATCATAAGTATATCTGGACCGGATAACTTTGGTTATTTTTTCAGTCTAGATCTGTAATAAGAAGTTTCCATTTCCCTGTTTCTTTGTTCTTTATCACTTCATAGAGCTTTTCTTGATTTACGACAAAAAGATCATATCGCAAGACGCCTCTTTCTGGTTGTTTTGAGGCTAAGGGAAGATATAGTCTTCTAAGGATGCGGCCTTTCAGGTCAAGAATGATCATTTCCGTCAACTGCAACTTGATGAGGCTTTTGCATCTCCGCCAAAACAAATGTTTTTTGCGCGTTTAGGTTTGCTGTGACTAATAGGATCAAAATCAGAAAGATATGCTTTTTCATTAACATCCAGATCGCCTGCGCCTCTGTAATTCTCTTATCTCTTCATTTTGATTTCAGCAGATTTATTAATTCATTTTCTCCCGATTCCACTGCTAAATCCGTCGGAGATTTTCCTCCCTTATTCCTGATATGGGGATCGGCCCCCTCTTCCATTAGAATCTTTACAATCTCTTTGCTTAAGGGAAGATAAAGTTTGTTTTCTAATACATTGAATAAGGGATAATGAAGTGCGGTATTTCCATCATTATCCTGAGAATTGATGTCGATCCCATTCGAAACCAATAGTGCGATATATTCTTTCTGATGTGAACCTACAGATACCAGGAGTGCATTTCTCCCTGTAGGATCTGGGATATTCACGTCTGCCCTTTGCTGAAGGAGAAGTTCAATCGCCTTTTCATTGTCTGGCCGGCGAACAGCCAAATGAAGTGGTGTGTACCCTGCTGTGTTGATCGCATCGATATCCGGATTCACCTTTAATAATTCATCAAGGTTTTCGGGGTGCCGGTACAATACGGCAGTGTGAAGGGGTGTGTTGCCATCAACATCTCTGAAGTTTATATCCGCCCCGGCGGCCAGCAGTAATTTTATGCTTTCAGGATTCCCGTATAAGGATGCTAGGTAAAGCGGTGGTAGCCCTTGGGTATTGAGTGTATTGACATCAGCATGATGCTGAATCAAGAGATCGATGATTTCATCGTGACGAGATATAGAGGCAAGGTGCAGCGGCGTATTTCCACTCTCATCCTTAACATCAAGATCAACTCCTTGCTCAAGCAGGAGACTTGCTGCTTTCAGGGCGCCGTAACGGGCTGCGGAATGAAGAGGGGTTCGTTGGTATTTGTCCTTTTTCTCGATCCAATCCATATTCGCTGCCAGCACTTTTTGCAGCTCATCCGCTTGATCTCTTTTTGCCGCTTCATGGAATTCATCGAATACCTCGGCCGAAAGATTCTTATCGATCTTGATGATGAAGGCATCTCTCGGAGATGTATTCAAATTCTCCTCTTTATCCTCAATTACTTCGGAGAACTTTTTAAATGCTGCATCCTCTGTTGTGGGAAAATCTGCAGAAAGTGTGTAACAGGCCAGGTATATTTTCCCCTCTCCATCCGTTGTCATTCTGTTCCATCTTTCGGACCTGCTGCCGCCGATGAAGGTGGACAGCAGGACTTCGGACAAATTGCTATCTATTTTCAGGATATAGGTATCGCTGTTGCCGTTCTGGGTCTCGTCATAGACGCCAGGGGTAATCGGAAAATCTATGGGGCGAACCCAGCCTGAAGATAAGATATGCCCATCAAATGATTGGCTTAAATTCAGAGAGCAAATTCTGCCTCCCCCGCTGGCATAAGTTCCCGGGATCACAGTGGATGATTTCAGTTCTATCAGATCGTTGCTCAAACACGATATGAATCCCTGATCGGATGCTTTATCGAAGTCTTGGTGGTAAGCATTTGGAGTGGTGGGAAGTCTATTCGCTGCATGCCCACCGACGTAAATATCACCATTTTCATGAATCATCATGCAGTAGATCCACCCGGCGTCCAAGATCGTCGATGCGGTCAAAACCTTTAAATCCATGCTAAATTTGGATACAAAACCATCGAGCTGCCCACTGATCACTCTGCCGTAAGCGTCTTGACTCGTCGGGAAATCCGGCGAAAAGGTGTAACCTCCCACACATATCTCATTTTTTTGGGCATCGATACAGAGACTTCGGCCCATCCTGTCATCGTTGCTTCCGCCCAGCAAAGTCGATGCGAGTAACTCTCTTAGGTCGGAGTCGAACTTGGATAAAAACACATCACGCGTGCCGCCGTTGTATTTTGGTTGAAAAACTTCTGGTGTCGCCGGAAAATCGTCCGAGCCGGTAATCCCTGCAATATAAATATTCCCATCCTCATCCTGTACCAACTCCGGACTACGCCAATCATTTTCCGTACCGCTGCCCCCTAAGAATGTCGACGCCACAATGGTTTTTAGATCTTTATCCATCTTCAGTATAAATGCATCTCCGTCACCGCCGTTATAATCTTCATTATAGGAATGAGCTGTCGTCGGGAAGTTTTTCGAGGATGTGTAACCCGCAACATAAACATAACCTTGGGGGTCGAACAACATGGTGTAGGCACATTCATCTTCATCGCCGCCGATGAGGGTAGAAGCAAGAAGTGTTTCGAGGTCATTGTCGAACTTGGCTATGAATACATCGCTTTTGCCTTTTGGATCCCGATTGTATGCACCTTCCGTGGTCGGAAAATCAAGAGAGCGGGTGTTCCCGGTTACGTAAATATTTCCTGCATCATCAACAGCGATCGCTTCACAAAACTCATTCCCAATCCCTCCAAGGTATGTCGATGCATATTCGGAGATATCCTGTTCAGTTTTTTGACACATCGCAGAAAATAGAAGGAGGATAATAAGAATTATTTTGGCACTGTTTCTCATGATGATCTTCATCATCGCCTGACCTCCATAATGCTCTGATTTTTAATTTTTTCAATAAAATCAGCTTTTACCCAATAGACATCAAATTTTCTTGTAAAAAACATATATTTTTCGTCAGGGGTAACAAAGGCATTCGTCTCAAGTGCTGAAGTGTTAATTTCTTTGCCTAGTCTTATCGGTTCAGTCCATGTGTCATTTGAATTGCGAAATGTAATAAAAAGATCGGCTGGATTTCCTCCCGACGAGGGCCGTCTATCAAAAATCATGAAACTCTCATCAACGGAAATAAAAGGGTGATTTCCATTTATAGCTGACATTAATGGTTCCGGTGGTTGGTATTCACCATCGATGAATTTCAATCGAATAATACCGGATGCATACATATTTCCGTTACCGGCTACAGAAGGGGCATGCACTGTTTGGCTTATGACCGGCTCGCCAAGATGGAAAGGTTTATCCCATCGATCATTTAATTTCGGGCTTAGCCAGACGTTTAGAGGTACTTTTGCGCCAGGAAAATGATCCCTTGAATTAAAATAGATTTTCTTACCGTCTTTTGAAAAAGATGTTTCGCCTCCAGAAAAGGACAATGGAGTTGGACTGCTCCATACCCCATATTGATCTTGTTTTATTGTGAATATCTTCATCTCGCGACTAAATACAATTTCATCACCTGAAAAAGATATTTCAAAACATGAATCATCATCATCTGTCGAGACAATTCCTGGCGCAAACTTCACTGGGATATCACCAGGTAGCTCCTGTCCGAGATAATCACATTCGAATAGAGATATTTCTTGCGAATTGATCCATGTACTGATTAAAAATATCGAAAAGAGAATAAGAATGACTATTTCCAGAGAATTATTTCGATTGAACATTTTTTTTCCTCATAATGATGGAATTGCCTAATTTGAAGCAATAAATATGCCAATATGTTCTCTTGAGGTCACTCAATGCTTATTCAACTCTAGGTGTTCATTCTCGAACAATTTGCGTATGTATCTGAACAGAAATATGTGTTAATGCTTCTCCCTATAGTCAACATTGACAGTATGTTCAGGCACAAACATAATGTTCCTGTTCTATCACATCAGTGGCCACACTTTGGCATATTTATTGCTGATTAACATAGGGAATTTGAGTTAAAAACTATTGAAATTAGATAATAGGAGGTTCAATCATGCGAAGTTATAAAACGGCGATCAGCTTAATATTCCTGCTTATTTATACAATCGTTCCTGCCTTAATGGCCGTAGCAGAGCAACCTAACAAGAATTACCATGGCGTATCCATAATTCAAAGAGATGCGTCAGTCTTGAATGAACTGGAAAAAATGCTGGGAGAAAAAATACCGCATGTGTATAAAATTGAAGATACGACTTTTGGGTACAAAGCCGCTGCAGGAAAAGTTGTGGCCCTGAGATTAGAAGACCGGGGTCTGACGGCTTTGCCCGAGATGATCGGGGACCTAAAGGACCTAGAATATTTTGGAGTTCGTTATAATAAACTTGAGTCCATTCCGGCCAGCATAACTGGGCTGCAGAGTTTAAAAAAAATGTATGTGGGAAGAAATCCCCTGAAATCTATTCCTGAATCCATCGGTGATCTGTCAAATCTGGAGATCCTCTATTTGAATTTCACCAAACTGACAAGACTTCCCGAAAGTGTCTCAGACCTTAAAAACTTGAGGCAGTTATGGGTGGAATTCAGCACATTGAAATCGCTTCCTGAATCGATCGGAAAATTGGAAAATCTTAATGAGCTTCTGCTGGAGAGTTCCCAACTGACAACTCTGCCCGCAAGTGTCGGAAAACTTACAGGACTGAGAGGGATCCAGTGTGACGATAATCGACTGCTGTCACTGCCGGAGAGTATCGGAGAGCTGAATCTGGAATATTTCGCTCTGGACGGCAACCAATTGACCGAACTTCCCGAAAGTATCGCCAGGATCAAAAGTTTAAAATCCCTGCGCCTGGCAGGCAATCAATTAACCGCCCTGCCTGATACAATCGGCAACTTAACCAATCTTGAAAGACTCTGGATATACAAAAACAAGCTGCGTTCTCTGCCGGAAAGTATCGGCAACCTGTCCAGGCTGGAAATGCTGTTTTCACAAAATAATGAACTGGCGTCCGTTCCTGATAGCCTGGGGAATCTGATCAATCTTCGGATTTTAAAACTGCGGTGCAACCAATTGGACTCCCTGCCTGAAACAATCGGCGCCCTGGTTAATCTGCAGGAACTTTATATCGAAGGAAACCGGATTGCACACATTCCGGAGAGCGTCGGACAGCTTGCAAATCTCCATGAGCTTTGGTTGAGCCGCAATCAAATGACCTCGCTTCCCGAGAGTCTGGGGCAGCTCAACAATCTTCAAAAACTGGTTGTATCGGACTGTCTGCTGAAATCTCTCCCGGAGAGTATCGGAGAGCTGAAAAATCTGCGCTACTTGGATGCAAGCGACAACCTTTTCCATGAGCTACCTGAAAGTTTGACAGCGCTCATAAATCTTCAGGAGCTGCGGTTAGGTTACAATGAGATCTTTGATCTACCTGAAAGTTTTGGAAACCTGAAAAATCTGCAAAAGTTTTATTTTCAACATAATTGGCCCTCCTCTCTTCCTGAAAGCTTCGGGAATTTAACCGCACTCACACATCTGAACTTAAACTTCCTTCCTCTTCAGTCTCTACCGAAGTCGATGAGCAACCTTTCCAACCTCAAGTTTCTGTGGATAATGCGGGATAAATTTTATGATCCATTGCCTGAGGAAGACCTGCTGCCTCTGAGACAACTGAGCTGTACCATTTTTCGATGATTTAAACTGGATGGGATCAAATGTTTGAGGGCTTTTTTTCAGTTTTCAACTTGTTATATGCTTCCCATCTTTTTTTTACTTCTTCCATCATTGCTGGATAGACTATCACATGGCGAAAGGGCATTATTAACTCCATGTAGAACTTACCCAAATTCCCTCTAGGTTTTGCATAAACAGCCAATTGGGCCGTAAAATAATTCCCTGATTTATGCACCCATCCCAAGTGCATCAGCGCATGGACGGTGTCATTGGAAAGCTCAGTCAACATTTCATTCTCATAAAGATACACAGTTCTCCAAATTCCTTCGTTATCTCCTCTTTCCTCGTTTGATTCCGCAAGATTTCTCTCTTGATCCTCAACTGATAATCTATCTTTAATGCTGGTCTCTTTGCTGCCTGGTATGGGAAGGGAATTAATATTTTTATCCAGACCGAATTTTTCTCCCAAATACACTCTTAGAAATACTAAAGATCTGGCAGTCAGGTACCTGATAGAAAAAAGACTAGTAAGGCTATTTTTAGGAGGTTGCTGCATTACTTTGAGGAAGAACGAAAAATCCTGATTTTTCGTCTTATCTGCCAAGATAGGAAACTCCCACACATCCAACAATTCAAAGTCTTTTGTGATTTCATGGACCTTCCAGAGGTGTGAATAGTGTGTTTCATGAATATTTTGTGCATGTACAGTAAAGGCACATGCCAAAGTAAAAAATAAAACTGATAATGTACGCATCTGAACTGAAATACTGTGTCTTGTGATGTTTATTTAATCGCTACGCCTATGGTATCGCGGTGCATGAGGATAAGTGTCCGCATGTACGGGCCGATCTTGTCGGGCCCCTCAAAGCCGGCCTCGATCGCCGCTGCCTCACGTTTTTCTCTTGATATATCAGAGCTAGCGGCCCATTGTTTCATATCCTTGTAGCAGCCCAGTGTAAAAAGATCCCATGAAGCCCCTTGATCGCGCGTGAAGATCAGGTTCTGCGGCCTCCCGATGTTAAAAAGATAGGCATTTTCCATTTCACGTTGCTTGAAAAGCTCCGCAAGCTTTCCAGGAAGCGCAATAAATATCTCGCAGTGATAAAAAGATGTGTCTTGAAAGACTTTTTCCACGATTTTGAGCGGCGGCCCCATCACGAAAATATCCTCATACCATGACACATCCTCCTGGAATCTCTTTTTGAACTCCCGTTGAGATAAGGAAGCGTTGCCTTGGGCTTGAGTGCGGTGAGATATCCTTTCTTTAGAGTAATACTCTGTATAGCTTTCTATGGGATAAAGCATCATCAGATCCCATTGGTCTCCCTGTGTGTGACGCCACCAGAATGGGCGTTTGTCGCCCGAGGCATCATACACCGCCATGCGGTCTTTCAAAAGGCCTATCAGATCCAGAAGTTTCCCAGGTGCCGCCCGTATAAATGTGGTTTTATACAGGTAGGTTTGCTCTGAAGAAAGCGGTTCTGTTGTGTCAGATAGAGTTACAGTGGGAAATACCCATACTGCAATGCAAAGAACTAACAAAGATTTTCTCAGATATTTCATAAAGCCTCCTCTCCCCTATTCTTTATCCATTATTGTAATCCGCGTTTTTTCAGCAGGGGCTCGATCTTTGCTTCTCTTCCACGGAAGTTTACGTACATGGACTTGTAGTCTGCGGTTCCATTTACTTCTAAGATGTTCTTTCTAAATGCGTTAGCTGTCTTTTGGTCAAACAGGCTAGTCTCCTTGAACGCATCGAAAGCATCACAATCCAGAACTTCTGACCATATGTAGCTGTAGTAGCCGGCGGCATATCCCCCGATGATATGATTGAAATAGGTGCTCCGGTACCGGGAAACGATCTCAGGGATTAATCCGATCTTTTCGAAATAGTCTTTTTCGAATTGATTGATATCCAGGTCCTGCGGTTCTGTGAGTGTGTGATAATTCATATCCAACAGAGATGCAGCCAGGTACTCGACCGTGATGAAACCTATGTTGAACAAGCCACTCTTTTCGATTTTATCGATCAAATTGTCGGGAATGACTTCGCCTGTCTGGTAATGCTTAGCATAGTGTTTAATGACTGTCGGTTCCATTGACCAATGTTCCATGATCTGAGATGGGAGTTCAGAAAAATCTGAGGACCGGAATGTCGTTCCATAAGTCACATTGGACAGCAGGTTATCCAATCCGTGCCCGAATTCATGAAAAAGCGTTTCCACCTCTTCAAGAGTGATCATAGCCGGATCGTCTCCGATGGGTTTAGAGAAATTACAGACCAGATTCACTACAGGGTCTATCTCTTCTCCATATTTCCGGCTCTGGCTCCGGTAGGTACCACACCAGGCTCCACCACGTTTACTTGTCCTGGGGTGGAAATCCATATACAGAACTCCACAATGGGAGCCATCTGCTTCTTTGACCTCGAAAACTTGGGCATCCGGATGAGGCAAGGGCATCCCCTCGAGTTTCTCAAAGGTCAGCCCGTAGAGTTGGTTGGCTACCCAGAAAGCCCCATCCCGCACATTATTCAACACAAAATAAGGGCGCAATTCAGTGTCGTCGAGTTGATATTTTTCCTTTCGCAGTTTTTCAGCGTAATACCACCAATCACAGGAGGCCAGCTTGAAGCCGCCCCCTTCCCTGTCGATGATGGCCTGCATTTCTTGCCTTTCTCTCTTTGCAACGGGGAGAGAGGCATCCCACAGCTGGTTCAGCAATTCATAAACATTCTGTGGATTCCCAGACATCCGGTTTTCCAGAACATAATCGGCGTATGTCTTATAACCGAGGAGATTTGCGCGTTCCACACGGAGCTTGATGAGATCGGAGAGGATTTTTTTATTGTCGCGTTCATTGTCGTTATCCCCTCTTTTTGTGTAAGCACTGTACAATTTTTCTCTCAGGTCCCGTTTTTCAGAATACTGCAGAAATGGGATCATGCTGGGTTTATGCGTGGTGAATACCCATTTGCCTTCCAATCCTTCTTCCTTGGCTGCTTCAGCAGCTCCGGTTATCGATGATTCCGGTAAACCAACCAGATCTTCTTCATTTTCGATCACCAGTTTGAATTCATTGGTTTCGCCTAAGAGATTTTGGCCGAACTGGACACCCAATGTCGACATCTTTTGATTGATCTCTTTGAGTTTGGCCTGGTCTTCGTCATTCAGGTTGGCTCCACTGCGGACATATCTTTTGTAAAGGTTTTCGAGCAAATACAACTGTTCATCGGTGAGGTTCAGTTCGTCCCTCTGGTTGAACACCGACTTTATCCGTTCAAATAATTTTTTGTTCAGGTTGATCTCATCACGATGGGCCGCTAATCGTGGCGCCATTTCTTTCTGGATTGCTTTGAGTTCATCATTGGTATTGGCTCCACTCAACCCGCCAAATACCCTGGACACATCGGAAAGCAGCTTATTCGATCTGTCCAAAGCCACGATCGTGTTGTCAAAGGTCGGGGCTTCTAGATTGTTGACGAGTTTTTCTATCTCTGCTTTTTGCTCTTCCATCCCTTTTTCATAGGCTGGGACGAAATGCTCAGGTTTGATGATGTCGAATGGCGGCACATCAAACGGCGTGTCATATTCGGCAAAAAATGGATTATCTGTGGCTGGTGCCTCTGCCGGCGTTTCCGATGTTTTGGAACACGCGGCAAATAGCAATCCTACCGCCACAAGCATTAAGATTAGATTTTTTGTCATTGTACTGCCTCCTTTATCTGAAATGTGACAATATCAAAACAGAAATTGAAGGTCAAACAAAAGGGGAATATTTATTTCTGTTCAGATGCGTACATCGATTGCTCGAGATCGGACAGATAGGAATGAATAAACACTTACAACCTCAAGAGAACTAATTGGCATATTTTTTGCTGAATATGCGTATGAAATAAAGATTAAAATGGTTTATGAAGGAGAAAAAAAAATGGACAGAAATAGAAAAAGACTGTTTTTTTATTTGTTTCTCTCTGCAATTATTTTACTTCCCTGTCTGGTGTTTTCCCAAAATGCCGAAATAGAACCAGTTACAGTTGGGCAACCGATGCCAGATTTTACACTTCCCACCTATCAAGGTGAGGATATTGCTATCAGCCAGCTCAAGGGCAAAAGCATCCTGTTGATATTTCCAAGAGGAAAATTCCAACCCGATGTTTGGTGTCGTATGTGTGCTTATCAATATGCTGACCTTGCCGATATTGAAAAAGAAAATCAAATCAGGAAAAAACACAATCTAGAAATTCTTTTCGTTCTTCCTTACAGCAAGGAAATGGTTGAGGACTGGGTAGATAAATTTCCCAAGAAGTTTGCTGAAATTGAAGAGTGGAAAAATCCTCCAAACGCAAATGAGCTTACGGGGGGAAGAAAAGCGTGGATGGAAGAAACAAGACTTGTCTTTCCTAAGAAGTTTGAAGGAAAAATTCCAATGCCTTTTCCAATTCTCATAGATGCTGGAGCCAAAATATCAAAAGGTCTCAGACTATTTACGCCCGATTGGAATAATGGGAGGGGACCAATGAATATACCGGCAATATTTATTATTGATAAAAACGGAATTCTTCAGTTCAAATATATCAGTCAAGTAACATTTGATAGGCCCGGATATGAATATCTATCAAAGGTTCTCCCGTGTGTGGAGTATTGGGGGAAGAAGTAACAAAGAGTTGTGCCCTATTATTTGCCTTTCTTTTCCAGAATCTCCTCGATCTCATCCATGTCCCGCACCATGGCATCTATGGTTTTTTCGAAAGGTTCCGATGATGTCAAATCTACTCCTGCTTTTTTCAGGATATTGACAGGGTATTCTGATCCTCCAGCCGATAAAAAATCTAGATATTTTTGAACCGCTCCATTCTCCCCTGCTAAGACTTTTTCTGCCAGGCATGTGGCAGCGGTTTTGGAGGTGGAGTACACATAATAACGATAGGTATTGATAAACATAAGACGTTCAAAAATCCACTTGATATCGACAAAATCAGGAACGTTACAAACACCCTGGTCGTGCCCATAATATTTTCTGAGGATTTCAAGATAAATTTTGGAGATAACTTCTCCGGTCAATGTGTTTCCCTTTTCTGCTTCCTGATGAATCCGCCATTCGAATTCGGAGACTAGTGCCCGATCGAAGATGGACTTATCGATGCTGTTCATCAGGAGAAAGAGTCGGGCATCATCATCTTCGGTATCTTTTAGCACTTCATGTCTCAATAGCTTTTCATTGAAGATTGCAGCCACCTCGGCCACAAAAGAGGCATAATTACATGTGGGGAAGGGCTGGGATCTGTCAGCAAAATATCTGTGGAATGCATGACCCAATTCGTGAATCAGTGTAGACACATCCCTGTACTTTTCGGAGTAGTTCGTCAGGATATACGGATGCTCGGCATAAGCACCTAAATCGGTGTATGCATTGGATCTTTTACCTGGAGTGGGATAATAATCGATCCAGCGGCTTTCTAAAGCCTTTTTTATGATGGATGTGTAGGCATCACCTAACGGCTTAAGGGAATCAAGAATCAGCTCCTTTGCTTCCTCTATGTCATAATTCAAACGGAAATCCTTGATTGTCGGAACAGAAAGATCGGTAAATTCCAACTTATCCACACCTAGCAGGCGTTTTCTGATTATAAGATAACGGTAAAACTTATCCAGGTTATTGTTCGCTTTCTGTATGAAATTCTGAAAAACGGCTACCGGAATATTGTTGGGTTCCAGAGTCATTTCCAGGCAATCGCTGTAACCCCTCACCCGCATGTTGAAAAGATCCGTATTGACTTTGGCATTCATCAAGGTCCCGAATGTGCTCTGCCATTCATTCAGTTCACCGTAGAATGTCCTGTTTATAAGTTCTCTGTCCTCCTTGTGGTCGGTGTTTCGATACCGCCCAAAACCCTCCTGATTCAGTTTGATGGTTTCACCTGTGCTGAGAACGACAACTGTTTTGGCCAGATCCATATTGATAAGCATTGTGTAAATTGAGGCCGGGGATTGCGACATCCCTCCTGCCTTGGCTATCACATTTTCTTCATTATCGGATAAAATATGTTTTTTTTGGCGCATGAGATCATTCAGATTAAATGCATAAGGTTTGAGCCCCGGCTCTGCTTCGATGAATTCTTGGAGTGTCGTTAGATCCATAGATAATATTTCGGGCTGAATAAACGATGCATTGGCGTTGTATTTTGTGTTCAATTGGTTTGTCTCCTGGTCCATGGCTCGGTATTTTGAATCCCGCAAATCTTGTCTGGTTTTGTTCCAAGAATAGCTGCTCAACCGTCTCAATTCTTTAAGGATTTCGGTGGAAAATTCCAAGCAGGCAAGCAAATTTGAAGCTGATTTTGCCAGCTTGCCCTTGAACTGATCGAAATCTTCAATTCTTTTGCTTACTTTGGCCTTAGCCTCATGCCAGGCTTGATCAGAGATATAAAGATGGGTTAGATCCCATTTGTATTTTTCAGGCACCTCAGAACGGTCCTGGGTTTGTGACCACAATTGAGAGTGCGTCAAAAAAAACATCAACGAAATGACTAAGATGGTATACACGATTTTTTTCATGATTCCCTCTGGTTTTTTTTCATCCAAAATAAATGGTTGTAAAACGTATTATTATACGTTTAGCCTGTCGAAATAGTTCAAGATGTTGACAGTATGTTCTGGTGACGAGATAATGATTTTTATAAGAGGAGGTCTTAATCATGGAAATCGTCGACTTTGCTGAAGAATACCAAGACCAATATTTTTGCTGTCTTGAAGATTGGTCTGAGGAAATGAAGGAAGCAGGGAATCACAAAGAATTGTGGTGTCACAAGATGGGAGCTAAAGGACTCCGAGTGAAATTGGCGTTAGAAGATAACAAAGTCTGTGGAATGGTTCAATATGTTCCAGCTGAACATTCAGTTATCGATGGAAAAGATCTTTATTTTATTCTTTGCATTTGGGTTCATGGTTATAAAAAAGGAATCGGAAATTACCAGAAAAAAGGAATGGGGAAAGCCTTGCTTCAAGCGGCTGAAAACGATGTGAAATCGATGAATGCCAAAGGTATTGCTGCATGGGGAATAAAGTGGCCATTCTGGATGAAAGCCTCCTGGTATAAAAAGCAAGGCTACACAAAAGTCGATCATGATGGAATGGCGATTCTTTTATGGAAACCGTTCACTGACGATGCCGATTCCCCAAAATGGATAAAAGAAAAAAAGAAACCAAGCAAAATACCGGGCAAAGTTTCGGTCACGTCCTTTATTAACGGATGGTGCTCTGCACAGAACATCGCATTTGAAAGAGCGAAGCGAGCTGCATCTGAGTTTGGCAACAAAGTCGAATTTCAAGAGATTCATACGTTTGACAGAGATGTTTTCCTGGAATGGGGCATTGCTGACGCCTTGTTCATCGATGGCAAACAAATCAGAACCGGACCACCTCCTTCCTATGAAAAAATCAGGAAAAAAATCGTCAAAAGAGTAAAGAAGCTGTAAACTTTTTCTAAAAAATAACGTCTATATTAAATGAGAGTTGCAATAATTCGCAAAAGGAGAAGACTATGAAAAAATCTACAGCAATAATCCTTACTTTTATGCTTCTTTCCATTTCAGCGTTCGCACAATCCCGTGTCGATGCTAAAGATATTCTGAAAAGCATCGATGATGGGAAGGCCGTCAATTTCAGAGGCACGGAAATCGTCGGAGATCTGAACCTGACGTCTATCCAGGACATGGAGCCTGACAAGAACAACAAGCGCTCCCGGAACAGCACAAAAACCTTCCGGTACCATGTCCGAAGTCCTTTAAGCCTTATCGACTGCACCTTCAAGGGCGATGTCATCGCTTACTATCATGATGATAAGAAAAACGAGACACACATTGCAATTTTTCATGATGATACTAGTTTCCAGGGCTGCAAATTCCAGGGAAAATCCGCGTTTAAGTACTCCAAATTTCATGAGGGAGCGGATTTCGCGAAGACAAGTTACAGCAAGGAAGCACTCTTTAAATACACGGAATTTTCTTCCGAGGTAAGCTTTGCTGGTTCAATTTTTTCCAACGATGCCAATTTCAAATACACAAAATTCCCACAAAAGGTCGATTTTAGCAATACAAAATTTCAAGATGTAGCGATGTTTAAGTATACAAAGTTCCCCGAGGGTGTGAGCTTTAAAAACGCCGTCTTCCAGGGAGATGCCGTATTTAAATACTCCAAATTTTATGAGCCCTTCGACTTCGAGGGCACTGAGTTCGAAGATTCCGTCGACTTCAAATACACCAAGCTGGAAGGAGAATCCTTCACAAAGTACCTGCTGAAGAATAGAAAATAAGATACAGCAATCCCATCCATAATATTAAAAAGACAATTCCTATTACTGTATCAACTATTCGAAATCGTAAGCCGTGACTTTTTGATATGGGTTTTGTGAATACAAAATATCCTCCCAAAGCCAATGAAAAAACCATAAAAAATAAGATCAAGATCCTAAAATACGATTGATGATAATAATTAATGATAAAGCTAATTAGCCAAATAGTCCCGCTCCCCACTAATAATCCTAGAATGGGATAAAAATATTGGCTATCGAAATCAATCGATTCCTGCCTTTGAGAGGTTTTTACATCATCACTCACCATCATTTTCAAAGATTCATAAAGATTATCCATATGTTCGAGACCATTAAGATAAAATAGTCTTTTCTGTGTCCTGATCTTTATCTCTCGAATCTTTTTTTTAATCGTTTTTTTTATCGAGATGGCAACAATATCCTGAAAAAATATTTTTTCGTTTCCTCTAAAAGCTCTTCTTTCGATATATTCACTCATTAAATTTATCACAATCTTCTCGAACAAATGGAAGGCTTTCTGCATCAGCAGCCAACCCACGAGGATAATACAGCCAAATACAGCCATCGACAGAAACCAGAGCGATGTGGGGATGCCAAGCACGAGCTTTAGGGTCAAAGACACACTTAAAAACAGGGATAAAAGAAAAGAAGAAAAAGCTTTTTTTCTTCGATTCATTTCTATTTCCGAAATGGTGTACTTTTGGGGGAATTCCATGGTGTTTATTCTAGCACAGATAAGGTTCGGTTTGACTTTTTTGGGATTTCGGTTTTACCATTATATGCTTCCCCAGGAAAAAAAGATGGAGATCAGCAATACGCTTTATGTGACAAATCGTAAAGATTGGAGGACATGGCTTGCAAAATATTTCGATAAAAAACATGAAATATGGTTGATTTTTCCTCACATATCCTCAGGAAAACCTCGAATTCCTTATAACGATGCTGTTGAAGAGGCGCTCTGTTTTGGCTGGATCGACAGCACCATAAAAAAGGCGGGTGATGAGAGCTCCGCGCAGCGATTTTCACCGAGAAATCCCAAAAGTCCGTTTTCGCAGCCTAACAAGGAAAGATTAAGATGGCTCTTAAAAGAGAAAAAACTGCATCCAACTGTGCAGGAACAGGTAGAAAAGGTGCTGAAGGAGAAGTATGTATTTCCCCCTGATATCCTAAAGGCCTTAAAGGATGACAAGGAAGCTTGGAAATATTATCAAAAATTCTCTCCAGGCTACCGAAGGATCCGTGTTGCGTACATCGATGCAGCCAGAAAACGGCCGGAGGAATTCAAGAAACGGCTTTCAAATTTCATCAAAAAAACCAAGGAAAACAAACAGATTGGATTTGGCGGGATAGAAAAATATTATTAGCCCTCCCCTTCTTGTAGATTAACTTTTTTTGTCATTTATTCTGAAAATCAGAAACCTTTTTCGCTTTTCTGCAGTATATTAATTTAGAGAGTCAGAATAAATGGAGGCTAAATCATGGAATTGTTAACAAAACTCGAGGAGATGGTGCTGATCGCAGTCTTAAGACTCAAGGACAAAGCTTATGGTATCTCTGTTTATAAATATATTGTCGATCTGACAGGAAGAAAAGTATCAGTCAGCAGTGTCTATTTTCCTCTAGAAAGACTTGTCAGAAAGGGGTATCTACATACTTCGATGGGCGCACCTACCTCCAAGCGAGGCGGCATGAGCAAGAGATTTTACCGGCTGACCAAAGCTGGCATCAATGCTCTTCAGGAGAACCGGTCTCTGCATGAGACAGCCTGGAAAGGTGTTTCTGACATTTTAAATTCCACCGAAGAGGTCTAAAGATGAATAAGCCACCAAGATTTGCTAAGTTTCTGTTAAGAATACTGTCATCTCATGAAAAAGATGAAGCCTTTCAGGGGGATATCGAAGAGCTTTTCCATGACCGCACAGAAAGCCAAGGTCTTTGGCGTTCGAAACGCTGGTACTGGTGGGAAATCGTAAAATCCATTCCCAAATTTTTCAGAGAATCAATCCGCTGGAGAATGGCCATGTTTGGTAATTATTTTAAAATCGCTCTCCGGAATATAAAAAGACAAAAGGGCTATTCCTTCATTAACATCGCCGGCCTAGCTGTGGGGATCGCCTGTACTATTTTTATTCTCATATGGGTGCAGGATGAATTGAGCTTTGACCGTTTTCATGAAAACGCAGACCGGATATACAGAGTGGTCTTCTCCACATCCGATGATGGATTGCCGACAAACGCGAATGGGGCCTTCGGTGTGGGGCCTGCCTTGAAAAGGGATTTTCCCGAAGTTATCGAAACTGTTCGCATACGCAAGATGGGACAGGGTGTGAAGCGGTATGTCGGATTTAAGGATAAAAAATTTTATGAACTCAGATTCTTTTTTTCTGAACCCACTATATTCACTGTTTTTGATTTCCCTTTAGTAATGGGCGATCCTGCCACTGCCCTAGATGATCCGAACTCCATCGTGTTGACCGAAGAAATAGCAAAAAAATATTTCGGAAGCGAAGATCCCATGGGTAAGACGATCGAAGCCGACCCTTATAATGATGGCGAACTCATGCTCTTTAGCATAACCGGGATTGCCAAGAATGTTCCTTCCAATTCACACTTCCATTTTGACTTTCTTGCTTCTTATAGCAGCATAAAAGAAGACACCAATGAATTTTCAGGCTTTTACCAACACTTCACATACATCCTACTTCAGGGCGGTAAATCTTCGGCCGAATCTTTGAATGGAAAATTACTGGACTTCC
>Ga0114922_10002560_pt1 | contig 17019 bp, 13 predicted proteins | sample AartaG_FD_100975 | JGI IMG/M metagenome (GOLD analysis project Ga0114922, IMG submission 100975) | Deep subsurface microbial communities from Aarhus Bay to uncover new lineages of life (NeLLi) - Aarhus_00045 metaG | ecosystem: Environmental > Aquatic > Marine > Oceanic > Sediment | place...
ATCCCGCAAGCGGCCGGGGTGTCCACCTACAGACGGTCTTCTTGGACCTAGGGCGGGACGACCTCCCCGGCCGCCCTTCCTATATAGCACAAGCTTCACCGACTATACGAGGGCGGGCGTGCCTACGCCCGCCGTGCCATCATCGCCGCCCCCACGCGGAGAGCCCGACACCTCGTTGCGGGTCCCTCCCAACCCACCGCGGCCTATCTGCACCACCCCGCACGCGACCCAACCTCACTCCCCGCCCTTCCCCTCCTCTCCCTCCTCCTTCAGGTAATCCGGCAGCACCGTCGTCTCGTCCGTAATCGCGCTCTCGATCTGCTCCCGCGTTAACCCGACCGCATCCCTCAGATTCGCCCCCCTCAGGTCCGCCCTGGTCAGATCCGCCCCTGACAGGATCGCCTCGGACAGGTTCGCCGGTCTCAGACCCGGGTAAGACAGGCGTGCCCCGGACAGGTTAGCCCCGGACAGGTTCACCTTCGATAGGTTAGCTCCGGGCAGGTCGGCCCCGGACAGGTTAGCCCCGGACAGGTCTGCCTCGGACAGGTTTCCTCCGGACAGGTTTCCCCCGGACAGGTTCGCCTCGGAGAGGTCCGCCCCGAACAGGCGAGCGAACACGAGGTTAGCCCGGGCCAGATTCGCCTTCATCAGGTTCGCACCCGACAGGTTCGTCCTCCTCAGGTCGAGGCGTTGTTCGGGGGGATCGAACTCGACGCGCCGCCGCCCGATCACGGCGAGGATCGCCTGAATGTCGAGCGGGATCGGCTTTATGAGAGTTGATCCCTCGGTGCGTCTCCGGAGATACGTCGTCAGCACCTCCATGATCGGCCAGTGGTCCTTCTCCGAATCCCCAGCAATCCGCTCCAGCGCATAGATCCCACCCAGACTCACCTCCAGCTTCTCGCTCCCAAGCTGCTCGATCGCCCGCGTGAACCGCTCCGTAATCTGCCCCTCCTGCGCCACCTCCACCGAACGTTGCGCCGCCTCGACCCGCCGCCACGTGAAGTACAAAGTCCCAAGCACCACCAGCCCGCCGATGATCCCCGCCCACGTCTGCCGCGCCTCATTCTCTCGCTGGAACAACACTTCAGGTGCGACAGCCCCGGCCAGGTGCGCCACCTGCCACTTCGGAACCCACCACAGCACCACACCCGCGAGCGCCACTACCGCCGCCACACCCAACACGGATAGCACAACGCGTCGCCGGCCCCACAGCCCCACAAACGCCCCCGTCACGCGCTTCCAGACCCAGCCAATCGCCCTTCGCATCTTGCCTCCCCCTCCCGTATTCCTACTCCATCCTCCTCACCCGCACCTCGATACTGCCTTCACCCTCCAGCAGCCTGACCAGCTCGGAGGTATCGGTCTCCCCGAAGTGATACGGATAGAGGATCTTCGGCCCGAACACCTTCGCCGCGTCAGCGACCATCTCCGGCGTCATCGTGTACGGCAAGTTCATCGGCAGGAACGCGATGTCGATCTCTCCCAGCCCCTTCATCTCCGGTACGTTCTCCGTATCCCCCGCCACGTACACGCGCGTGTCCCCGAACGTGATGACATACCCATTCCCGTCTCCCCGCGGATGGTAGGCCTCGCCCGAAGGCCGCTTGTGCACGATGTTGTAGGCCGGCACCGCCTCCACCTTCAGCCCCGCCACCGTCTGCACGTCCCCATTCGCCATCACTGTTCCGCCCGACACCTTCGCCGCACACTTCTCCGTAAGGATGATCCTCGTTCCCTCCTCCCGCACCGCGGCGATCGCATCCGGGTCGAGATGGTCGCCGTGCTCGTGGGTGACGAGAATCACGTCGGCCTTCGGCATCTTCGCGTAGTCCGCTTCCCGCGACACGGGGTCAACGTGGATCACCATATCGCCAAGCGCGAACATCAGCGTCCCGTGCCCCACGAACGTGATCGTCAGCTCTCCCGCCGAGGTTGTGAAGCTATCCGTCTCGAACATTGGCGCACTCCCTCCGGCCTGCTCGGATTTCCCCCAGCCCGCCAGCGCCGCCGCCACCACCAGCGCTGCTGCCACGATTCGCAATCCAGTCACCTTCCCTCTCCTACCGCGTAACCGCCCCGGCTCGAACCACCACCGCCCGGGCACTCTCGCGCCCTCCGCTTCGCTCCCGCCTGCTTGTCTCCTGGGCGCGACTTCCCTGCCTCCGGCCCCCGCACCCCCTGTGGGAGCCGGGTCCTCCGGGCGACGCGCGACGCAGCCGCACCCACGTAGCGAGGATGTTGGTGTTTCGGGACTTCAGTCCCGGAACCTCCCCCGCGCGATCCCCCGCGCCTGGCCCTCCCCTCACCGTCATTCTGAGCGCAGCGGAGAATCTCGCTCCGTCGCACCCCGGTCCCGTTCGCTCCACCCCCCTCGCCTCCCACCGGGCCGTCCCACATCCACCGTCATTTGCTTGCTATTCATACTACTTACCCCTCGTTCGTAGTCCAACCCCCTCCCCGGAAATGTCACCATCCCCCCACAACCGGACAAACAATGGCCACCGATCCCTGTCGCCACCCCCTTTCGGACATGTTCTGGACAACATTCCGGACCCCGACTTGTCCGCCGGACAAGTTCTTGTTGACATCACCGCACAAATGGCCTCCAGCGCTCGCTTGCAGACCAATCAGCGATGGCCGAAAAGGCGCGATTCCTGGAGAGTAATCGGGACATCGATGGGAGACCAACCGCGCAATGGACAATGTGGACATTCCTGGATGGCCGTCCATTGTAGCGAGATGGCGACGCGATTCCGGGGCAGGGAGCCCCGAACAATGGGGGATTGTCTAGGACCGGCCCACGATCTCCCAGAACACCCGGTCCAGGTCCTCGTCGTCTCCGAACGGGATCTCGACCACCCCTCCCCTCCCCCGCTTCCGCAGCCGCACTTTCGCCCCCAGCTTCTTCGTCAGCCGCTCCTGCAGCTCCAGCAGATTCGGGTCCAACGCCGCCGCACGCGGAACTGTTCCACGTGGAACATCCCGCCCCGTCAGCTTCGCAGCCGCCGCCTCCGTCTCGCGAACGGACATTCCCCGTCGCACCACCCGCCGCCACAGCCGCACCGCCAGCCGCTCATCCCCCATCCCCGCCAGCACCTTCCCGTGCCCTTCGTCAATCTCCCCCTGGCGCAGGCTGTCCCTGATCGGCATCGGCATATTCAGAAGCCGCACCGCGTTCGCTATGCTCGGCCGGCTCTTCCCCACCCGATCCGCCACCTGCTCCTGGGTCAGCCCGAACTCCGACATCAGCCGCTGGTACGCCTCCGCCGCCTCGATCGGGTTGATGTCCTCCCGCTGCAGGTTCTCCACCAGCGCCAGCTCGAGCATCTCCCGATCCGTCGCCTCCCGCACCACCACCGGTACCCGCGCCAGTCCCGCCCGCTTCGCCGCCTCCAGCCTCCGCTCTCCCGCGATCAACTGCAATTCGCTCCCCACCCGCCGGGCCACCAGCGGCTGCAGGATCCCGTGCGTCTCCACCGATGTCACCAGGTCGGCCAGTGCCTCCCCCGCCGCCTGCCTGCGCGGCTGGAACGGACTCGGAGACAACTGCTCCACCGGAACCTGCTGAATCGTCTCCTCCGGCCCAGCCAGCGTCCCTTCCGGTATCAGCGATCTCAGTCCTTTGCCCTTCTGCAATTTCGATCACCTCTCTTGCCAGCGTCATGTACGCCTCGGTTGCGCGGTTCTGCGGCGCGTACTGGATAATGGGCTGCCCGTAAATAGGTGCCTCGGACAACCTAACTGTGCGGGGAATCACCGCCCGGAACACCCGCCCCGGGAAGTGCCGCCTGACCTCATCCGCCACCTCTGCCGAGAGACGAGTGCGGCCGTCGAACATAGTGAGCACCACGCCAAGTATCGTGAGCTGTGCGTTCAGCGCGCCTGCGACGAGGTCCAGAGTGCTGCGAAGCTGGGTCAGCCCCTGGAGAGCATAGTACTCGCACTGGATCGGGATGATGACGGCCTCCGCCGCGGTCAGGCAGTTGACGGTCAGCAAACCTAGAGATGGCGGGGTGTCGAGCAGCAGGTAGTCGAAGTCTGCGATCGCCGGAGTCAGGCACGCCCTCAGCCTGCTCTCTCGCGCCAGCTCGCTCACCAGCTCCACTTCGGCCCCCGCGAGATCAACCGTGGCCGGGGCAACCCACAGGTTCTCCACCGCGGTTTCCACAACTACATCGCCGACAGGCTTGGCGTCGTTGAGGCAGTCGTAGATGCTGGTGGCGAGCTGCGCCCTCTGGATGCCGAGACCGCTGGTGGCGTTCCCCTGGGGGTCCATATCCACAAGCAGCACGCGGCGGCCGATGCTGGCCAGACAGGCGCCGACGTTGACGGCCGTGGTGGTCTTGCCGACTCCGCCCTTCTGGTTGACTATCGCGAAAACGCGGCCCACTCTGCTGGCATCCCGCCCGGTTTGCTCTATGATTTCCTGTATGTTAGACATGAAGCCGCCGCCTGTCAAGAGAGAGGAAGCAGAATCCGCATGGGCCTAAGTGGAATTAGGCTCCCCGGCACGCCTGGCGGCCGCGCGGGGAGGGATGGGCTGCGTCAGGCCGTCGGGAGCATGGGCCGGCAAGCGTGGTGGGGGAGGGGTGGCAGCGCAGGCAGTAAAACCAGGCGCTAGTACGTATTATGAGATAGCGCTATATGTGTAGCCAGGTCACCGGTGGTATGGAGCGAGTGAGGTGGGGGAGGAGGGCGGCGCGGGTGCGGCGGGGATTGCGCTTGTGTGTGAGGGGCGGCGCGTGGGGGCCGCCTAGGCACTCAGGGCAGGCTGCGTCGTCGCGCGCCGTGCTTGTGGGATAGGTCGATGAACTGCCGTACGCGTGAGAGGGGAGTGCCGGGGGTGATTGGGCTGCCGGTAGAGATGACGAAGCCGCGGGCATGTTTCCCGGCGGCAACTTGGCTGGCAATTTCGGCCTCGAGGTCCGCGGGGCTGCCGCGCTCGAGCACGGCCAGGGGATCGATGTTGCCGAAGAGAGTCATGCGATCGCCCACCTCTTCCGCGATCTCGCCGATGTCATTCACGTAGCTTTTCATGCTGGTTTCCATGGAGAGAGCGTCTGCCTCGATGGAAGCGATCTGGTGCAGCCGATCAGCGATGCCGCCGAAGTAGATCAGGATCGCCTTGTGTCCGAAGGCGTGGATCTCGCGGACCATCTCCTTCACATAGGGAAGGCTGAAGCGCTCGTAGTGCGCGACCGAGATCATGTCGGAGGTGGCGGTGGCGTCGTCGATGAAGATGGCATCTCCGCCTGCGGCGGCGAGCCGGCGGATCTGCTCGACGTTTCCCTCGAGAATCTTGTGGCTGAGATACTCGATCAGATCGGGCTGCTCGACGAGCATGGGATAGAGGTTGGTCATGCCGACGTACTGCGCGCAGGAATAGAGAGTGCCGATCACACCGCCGGAGAGGATGAACTCCTCGTCTCCGACTGCGCCGACGAGGGCGTCTAGGTAGTCGTTATCCCCACGGGCGAGCATCTGCTCGGAGCTTTCCAGCTTGACTTGTGCGGCAACGTCAGCCTTGTCGAATACGTACTGGGTTTGATTGGGCTTCTGGTCGAGGGCGTGCCCGCTCATCGGCGGGGCGAGGCGCGTGACGGTGTCGCGGTGCTTGTCGCGGCGGAAGAGTGCTCCGTCTCGCGCTACGAAGTCAGTGCTCTCACGTTCCTGTCGGGAAGGGGCCGGCTGGGGTTCCAGAATGTCGAACGGCGTCTTCGCCACCATGTCGAGGTAGGTTCTCAGGTGGTCTTCGGGGTCGGCGTGCAGCCAGTTGTGCATGTCCCACTGCGGCCGTCCGGCCAGCTCCGCGAAGTGATCTTGCTGGTACAGGGGCTGGTAGAGAACGGTGACGGGCATGCGATCAGCCGGCTGGCCGGAGAACGCGGCGTGGACTCGATCCTTGCTTGGTATGGTTGGTCACCTCCCCGCACGTCGTCGCTACTCCAGCAGACACGGGAATCACGTTGGACGTAGCTCTGTTTCGCCACCACACTTCCTGGCGGCGAGGCCCCGCGCCAAGGAACCCGGGGGCGGCGTCAGCGCGCATTCTGCACAGACTGGCTGTGCTACTACCTCACCGAAGAGGTCACCACGGCTTCATCTTGAAGAGACGCCCCGTATCGTCCTCATCGTGCAGGGTCAGCACTATGTCTGCCGGGTCAAACACTGGACCACCATCTTCGCGGGGCGGTGGCGCGTCATAGTCGTTGAGAGTGATAGTCGGTTGCAGACCGAAGTCGGCATAGCGGCGGATTACCTGCAGCAGATTCTCTCTCTTGCGGGGATCGACCGACTCGAACACGCCGTCATGGAACACGAACCGCGGGAATCTGTCACCGAGATGCGCCTCAAGAACAGCCAAGTCGAAAGCGACACAGAGCAGCTTCCGGTACGTATGACCGATGCCCGCGCTAGTGGCATTGCCCGACTCATCGAGAATCTCGGCACTGAACTCCAGGTGACCAGATTTGTTCAGCGATACATTCAGCAGAGCTTTGCGGTTGATTACCTCTTCAGTGATGTCACTGAAGGAGACCCGTATCGTTGAGAACAGGCTATCGCTGTCGGAGTTCTGCTGATCGACATCGGCCTGGATCTGTGCCTGTAAGCGCCCAGCCTCTTCCGTGAGGAGGCGCATATCAGAGCGCAATGTCTGTAGCCTGCGAAGGAAGTCACGTTGGCGCTCCAATGACGTGATATCAGCTCGTATGGTAACCATCTCATCAGAGACGCGCTTGTACTTGCTGAACACGTCGGTGCCGGCCAGAAACGATAGGGCATCCGACCGCTTCTTCCCCAACTCATTCCGTTCAACATTCACGCGTCTGAGTTCACTCCCGATCTCGGCACGTTCCTCCTGCAGGTAGTCCCGACGTTCCTCCGTGATTGCCCGGATGAAAGCGATCAACTGCTCGAAATCCCTCTTGATCTGGCCCTGGAAGAGCACGCCGACTTCTTTGAACAGTCGCTCAGCCTCGCCCGGGCTGAAGAGGATCTGGCCCTCTTCTAGGGATCTCAGGACTTTCTTCAAGTTGTGGTTCAGCGAATAGCGTTGGGAATTGAGCAGTGCGATTCTCTCGTCGATTCCATCCACCAATTGCTTCGTACGGTCCTTGTCTGGCGCGCGGAAGTCGAAGGCGTCCAGTAACCGCTGCTTCTTCTCTGCCTCCTTCTGCTTCAGGAGTAGGATGCCCTCCATCTTGCTGATATCCTCGGTCGACCCGCCCAGCTCTAGTTCGATAGTCTGAGCTGCCGCCTTCTTCTTGCTCAGTTCTTCGTCGTTTTCGTAATGCAGTGCCACCAGCCGCGCATCGAATCCCAAGACGTGCGCAAGGAACGGCTTCCACTCGGAATCCGGGCCGGCGAATCTCTGCAACTGAAACACGTCGCGGTAGTCGTATTGCCCACGCAACAGGTAACCGAGGCCCTTCCGATAGTGCCACGGCTTCAGTGCACGCCAGTCGAGCAAGCTATCCAGCATCTGCTTCGCGCGGTCAAACGGCATGTCAACGTGGTCCCACTGGGACACGGGAAGAGCGCTGAGATCCTGGTGTCCCGCCTCGTGCTTCTTGAAGCTGATCTTGCTCGCTTGTTCGACCCCGCGGCGCACCGTCACATACGAGGCGTCTGCCAATCCGACCTCGAGGAAGAATATGAAGTCCTTGAACACACCGAGATGCTTGAACAGGAAGAACCCGGCGTCTCGGTCAGACAGGAGGCAGAAGTCGAGCATGCGCCCCAGTGTCGTCTTGCCAAGGTTATGTGTATCCTTGTTCCGATTCTCAGGTACGCGGATCTCGGCCATGACAACGTTGAGGCCCTGGACGAAATCGATGGGCCCAAACAACTCCGCCTTATCGGAGTAAAGCCTAGACAGCTTCATTGGGGCCCACGTACTCTATGGCATCGGTCTTCGGGCGATACTCAACCAATCCCAAGAGGTACAGGAAACTCAGCGCTGGCAGGAACAGGACATCGCCGCCCCTGACGGCCTTCTTGGCGTACGCGCGCAGTTTGTCATACTCGCACAGCCGGAGTGCTCTCACCCGCGCCAGCAGCAGGCGTGACACATTGATGATGGTGCGATCGGGATGCGAGTGCTTACTCGGCCTCAGCATCATCCACCTTCCCAATATCGCAGATCCAGTACATGTAGAAAACGACAGCGCGCGTCAAGCGCTTATGCCCGCGCTGCCGGAGGACCGGATCACGAGCAAAGAGCAGGTCGAGCAGGTGCTCCATCACTTCGTCGAAGGTCTGATAGTCCTTGCGCTTGGCTATGATCTTGAACTGAAACTCCTCGACTATCGATTCGTACTTGTCTAGCAGGTCAGAGTTCTCTGCCGCAGCCAGAAACGCATCGATCGTCGCTGTCTCCTTTAGGTATCTCTTGCGCAGTGCCTTGGCATATTCGGCGCTCATCTTGTTGTACTCGTTCTTCTCTTCGTACGGCACGCGCGGTGTCGGCGGATGATCGAGCACCTCCAACACGCCTTCCCTCTGCCTAGCAAGCGCCTCCACGATCACTGCCAAATCGTCAGGGTTGACGATTAGTGGCGAATCAATCGGATCGAGGTCAGCCAGCTTGGGCACCTCGGGGAAGGTCTTGAGAAGGACCTCAAGCTGCTCCAGACCACACAAGTAGATAGATTCCTCCGGGATGCCACACTCCCTGGATATGTATGCCCGTATCTCGCTCTCAGCACCGCCGGTCAAACGCCGGTTGGCGAACAGCATGTAATGATCCAATTGCTTGTTCAAGCGCAGCTGCCTGATGCGCGGGATCTCTTTGCTCAGCACGGTGTTCGCGCCGGTGGCACTGTGGAAAGCAGGCTCGGAGAAGCTGCGGTTATGGCCGTTGGTGTGCTTGGCCTGGACTATGGTCGTGCCGATCCAGGGAGCAGCCTTGCTCGGATGCAACTCGGCCGTCCCGACGAACTTGGCGTCGCGGCCGCCATCGGGTCCTTCGGCGAAGCCTTGCACGGAGATGCCGAGCAGCTTCTGGCACAGTAGCACGACCAGCTTCTCGAATTGCTCGGGACTGAGATCTTCATACGCGTACTTCATTGTTAGCAGCTCACCGCAGTATCTCGATCGGCATGAGGGTCGGAAAGGTCACCTGATAGGTCCTTTCACCCCTTCTTCCGACCTGCCCCTCAATGGCAGTGATACCAGTCGTTATGTCAAAGCCCGCGTACTCGACGTCGTCATCTCGCATACTGAGACCGGAGTTAGATGGCTTCCACTCCGGGCGGCTAGCAGCCCAGCGAGCTGCTCGGTCGCACCGCGGTGTAGTGTCTTCGCCAACCCGCCGGCAGCACCTTCGCCTGCGGCGCATACCGGCCCGTCGGCCGCAGGTCGGAACCCCGTTCGGCAAGCTCAGGGCAGGCTCTGCGCTACCCGTCTTCGGCAGCCCCTAAGCACTCACGTGCCGGGGTGGCGGCCCTTCGGGCCTAGCCACACGCTACCGAAGGAACGGAACGGACGCACGACAGGAGCCGCCTTGGGCGGCTGGGCTGGCGTGGGAACGCTAGCCCTACAGTGGGAGGCGACGGCGGCGCCTCGGGGGGGTTGATGTGAGTGGGTAGGGAGGTGCGCCCCCTCGCGGGAGGTCGGGGCAAGACGGGAGGTTGGGCGTCTCTTGGTGCCGCCGCGGCGCGAGCATGGGGTGTGGGATGGTTCCCGTTGAAGGAGCACGGCGGGAGACGTTGGGAGGGGGGCGCCCTGCGGGCGAGTGAGGAGAGAGGCGGGAGTCAGCCGGATGGGGACCAGGCTCTGGGTGGTGGTTGGCCGGGGGGTGTGCCCTTCCCCCTCCCGCGCCCGGGTCCAGCCGGAGAAGGTTGGGAGCCCGATTGGAGGGGTGGGAGTTGCCCACTTAGGGAGGTTGTCAGGTCGCGCGGGAGGATGGTGCGTCCCTTCCAGGGCGCGGGCGGGGGAAGGGAGGGGAGCGCCCTGCGGGCGAGTGGGGAGGGAGGGAGAGGGGGAACCGCAGATTACGTAGCTAGGCCCGCCGCTGGCGGGCCTAGCCACTCGGGACAGGCCTGCCGGAGAACGTTGCTTCGTGGGGAGGGCGGGCAGGGCAGAGGTGATGGGGCGGGCTTCGGATGAATGAGAGAGCGAAGTCCTTCGCTCTCTGACTCAGGCTCATGCCGGGGGGCCGGTTCCCCCTCACCCCCCTCCTGGGCGAGCGCGCGACGATAGGGTGGCTGGGATTCGAGAGGGGAGGGAGGACCCGTTCGACTTCGCCCTCCTCCGCCAAGGCTCTGGAGCGCTTTGCTCAGGGCAGGCTCCTCCCCCCTCGATTCTTCCCCCTCCCCTGAACGGCCAGGAGCCTAGGTCGCGGGCCGGGGTGTTAGCCGTAGTTGGCAAGAGACGGGAGGTCGGGGACGCGCCCGGGAAGGGATAGGTGGACCTAGGGCGGGCCGGCCCACCGGATGCCTCCGCCCGGCGAAGATAGAACGCAGGCTACGCTCGTAGTGGCCTGTGGGGACTGCCCGCCGGACGTGGGTTCGCCTGCCCGAGCCGGGAAGCCGGGCACGGGCTAGCCGGCCAGGGATTCCCACCGCCTCCACCATGCCCGAAACGTTCTGGCAGCAAGATTCCGGTCTCTCGCCGACACCCACTCCGATTCAGGGCGGTGTCGAGGCTTCCTGGGACGAAGGACGAGTTCCTGTCCAACGAGCAGGAACTTACCTGACCCTCCAGTGGTCAAAGGTAGCAGAGGCAGAAAGCGATGCTCATATCTCTGATTGAGTTCTCGCGTGTGCATAGGGGACGTGCCCTGCTTGTGCTGTGCCTCGGAATGTCAGCAGCCTTCCTCTCGGCATGCGCCGATAAGGCTCACAGGAGCATCCCTGCTCGGGCCGCGGTCAGACCTGTGGCTCTACCCCTGGAAGAGCTCTTCACGCTTCTGATTCCCCCCGGGGAGATGCCGTGTCCCGTGACTCTGTACACGTTTGAGGCGTCGCCCAGGCAACGCCCGTCCTCCTTCAGCCTACACTACTATGGCGACAAGGGTACAGGCTACATCGCTGAAATACGGGTATGGGTTCATCCTACATCAGCCCAGGCGCGTGCGTCGTTAGATCGTGAAGCACACAGTTGCGCAGTGACGCCGCTCGAAGTATCGGGGGAGGCCCCGTACTCGGCATTCTCTGACCGCGCGTTCGGGGGGCGCGAAAGGGATGGGAAGCGGCCGGCGGGCAGGATTTGCTTCAGCCGCGCCAATGCGCGCGTGGCGGTGTCAATGCACGTGAAAGACGGCTCCGGCCACAATGACATGCTTGTGATTGCTCGCCTCGTTGGCAAGAAGATTGACCTGGCGGCCTCAGGCAAGCCGCCGCCGGTGCCGTTCATGCCTGGAATCACGGCCGAACTGGCCGGGTACGACAGGGATCAACTGCGATGTTACCAGGCTTTCGCTAGACGCGCGTGGGGAGATGGCGGAATGAACATCGCGATCTCAGACAGAAATGGCGTCCCCCGACTCTTTCCGGCGAAACGCATCAGGGACAATGACTACTTAGTGCCCCTGACTCTTGTGGCCAGACTCCTCCGAGTCTACGAGGCACCGACGTGCGATGAATCCAGAGGGCGGCCCGCCGCGAAACTGAACGGCAAGCTGTTTGTGTTCGTGGACGGCAGCAAATCCCTCACTGTGGACGGAGTCGCCCATGAAGCAGCCTCCAGAATCAGTATCGTGGACGGACGAGTCGTAGCGCCTCTTTCTCTGATCGAGTACGCCGTCGAAAAGCGCTTCGCGTGGACACGGCAGGCGGGGATGCCGATGGCCCATCTCCCGGGATGAACCCGCATCGGAATTATTGTCAGCTTGTGTTCTTCGCGCTAGTGGAACTCCGTCGAGTTTCGATGTGAGTGGGTCTCCCTGACCAAAACCTCCTGGTGTCGAAATCCGCCTCCTCGTCCGAAGCCCCGTTGTTTCGATACCAGGATGTTTTCCGCCACCAATCATACGTCTCGAACTCATCTCTGCCGCACCTTTGGCCTGCCCTCGCTGCCCCACATTCCGCCGACAGCCGCAATTGTGCCGCGTCTCGGTGCATTCGCGTCTGACTCTGGCTGTGGACGAGCATCGCGTCAGGGCGGCCCGTTCCGCGCTCTTGACCGCCCCAATCGCACCGTGTTTCTCCGCCGATTCCGGCGTTCGGCCTCTCTCGTCCAAAGGCGGAGAAAGGCCCCAACGTTCGCCACAACAGCGGACGGACTAGAGAACGAAGCCCCTGATGCTATTGCCGCCCCAAACGCTGATCTGTCAAGCCCCCTGCTGCAGGAGAGGCACAGTATCCATGCCTGTCACGCGGCGCGATCGGTCCTGGTGAGTGCCACCCAGTGAAGCCTAGCGAGCCGTGCGTGCTGGCCCCATCGGAAGGGCGTCCGGCAGGCGACTCAAGTTGTCCATCTGTGGCACCTCTCACGCCCAAAGGGACCTGCCAACCGTGCGCGCGGCTCGGGCGAGCCAGAGACCATTCTATGGTGGAGCCCACTGCCACACGCAACAAACGCATTTCGTCTCACACGCGCTGACCTCTCACACGCAAAGGCCCAGCAGGAGGGTGATGGGATTCGTTGGAACTAAGCTGTGGACGGGTGTGTCCGGGAGCTTCCCGGACACACTGGAGGACAGCATGTCTGCTCACAGAGACTTGGCCGATACTGTAACGAGCCCCGTGGGCGCTTCCACGCCGTCGCGGGAGAAAGCGCGCCAACTCACCACCTTGCTCCTCTGTGGCGGCCTTGGGACCCGAATGCGACCCATTGCCTCTGACGATCAGCCGAAATCGATGGTCCCGTTCCTAAACCGTCCTCTCATCGACTACCTGCTAGACCTACTGGCCCGGAGCGCGTACCACGACGTCGTTTTGACGTCTGAGCATCCTTCGTTCGTCAGTCATCTGGAGCAGCGGGCCCCGGACTCGTTGCGCATTCGCTATGCGGAGCCCGAGGGCGAATGGCGCGGCACAGCGAACTGCGTGCGCCAGGTAGAGCGGCTACTTGGTGATGGTCTCTCCGACCCATACCTTGTCATATACGGCGATTCGCTACTTCGCGCAGACCTACAAGCGATGACAACGTTCCATCTAGAGTCTCGCGCCGCCGTCACAATCCTGCATCATCGCCCTGACTTCGCTGCCTTTGTGTACGAGCCGGTAGCCGAGCTCGGCTGCTCGGAACCGCGCACGAACTACGGTGTGATGGAATGCGACTCGCTCGGCACCGTGAGGTCCTTCATCGAGAAGCCGACTCTGAAGGAGCTTAGCTACCGATTCCGCGACCCTGTTGCGAACGCCGCGGTGTACATCCTCAACCGAGGTATTCTTGGGAACGTAGGTTCTGCATCCACACTTGACTTCGCCGAAGACGTGTTCCCTGAACTTATCCAGAAGGGTATGCGGGTGCTCACGTTTCCGGTAGGCGAAGATGGCTACCGCGAAGATGTCGGCACACTTGACCGCTATCTTGATCTGCATATGCGAGCGTTGAGTGGCAGACTGGCTGTTGCCACGGACTTGGGCGGAGAAGACGCAAGCGTCAGTATCGCTTCCGATGCGTCCGTTGCCACAGACGTGCGTCTCTCTCCGCCAGTCATGATCGGCAGAGCATGCTCAGTTGAGAGCGGGGCGACGCTGAAGTGCTGTTGCGTAGGCGATGCGGTCCGCGTAAGCGAGAACGCGACTGTGTCGTTCTCTGTGGTGCACTCAAAGACATTCATCGGTGAAGGAGCACGGGTAGAGCGGTGCCTGATCGGCGCAGAGTCGCGCGTCGGCCGAGGGGTTGTCGTGCCGGGCGGAACAGTCGTCGGTGCACACTCCCACTTCGGGCATCCGCGGATCGCACCAAGGGAGGCTTAGAATGGGGAAGCATGACCCTGAGGGTGCCGGCCTTGTGGACATGTTTGCTGGGCCAGTCCGGGAGGCAGTGCGGAGAAATCGCGTCGAGGCACTGTTCCTGCTGCTGATGGGACTGGCGGCGTGCCTAGTCGTGGTGATCGTCGCCGCGCGACTGGAGGGCATTCAGCTCTTAGTCTGCGGCTCTTCCACGCTAGCGTTCATGGTCATCGCCGGTGTAGTTGTCCTTCGCCGGAGACCGACTACAGCACCCACCACGGATAGGCATTTCCACATCGACCCGAACACTACGATTTCACTCGTGCCGACCAGGTCGCTGCCGGATCCACCCTTGGAGCATGCTGCACCCAACGAAGACCTGTACGCTATAGGCCGCACACTGAAGTACTGGGGGGACCCCGCGCGGATTGCCAGACTGCGTTCCGCCATCGCAGCAAGAGTGAGGATGCGTTTCCTGATGATGGATCCCCTTACAGACGCATCGCACCTTCCTCAACAGGAGCGCGACATTATCGAGCGCGACTATCAGCCCTCCCTGGACGCGCTAGCGCCGTTGTCGACCCCCCTGGATGAACGTTCCGAATGCGACCTGCATTTGACCACCGATCTGATCCATGACAGCATGAGGTCGATGCTAGTCCAGACCTCCGAGGGATTGCACCACGAGATCACTATTGACATCAACACGAATGCTAAGCGTTCTCCGCAATCCCAGCATATCGAGAAGCTGACCCTATTGATCAGAGGAAACTCCGCGAGCGCACTGTGCAGGAGGCTGCGGAGCCGCGCCGCCACGTTGTTCGAGGCCGGCGGCAGCTACCTGCACAAGGCAAGTGGTCAACTCACACCGGTGCTTTCGCAGATTCGCGAACATCTGGCCAAAGACCCCTATGATCCATCTCGAAAGAACGCCATGGCGTCCCTGTTTTCCCAGGGGCGTGTTACAGGGATCCTCGACGCTTTTGACGCGCGCAGGCGAAAGCTTATCCGACTGCCGCGCTCGATACGTCCGATTGTCACTCCGGCCCCGTTGTGCGTGCATATCGAGATCACAGACGACTGTGGGCCGTGCAGGTGCGCTACTTGTGGCAGGCACGCGTGGACTGCGCCTCAGCAGATGCCGATTGATGTCTTCCAGAAGCTGGTCATGTCACTGGCAAACATCGGTACACGAAGTGTCGTGCTATCCGGGGGCGAGCCATTCGAGCATCCAGACATTGCCAAGATACTCAGCGCGTGCACCGCGGTAGGACTGCGCGTAGGCGTGCTATCGAACGGAATCGGCCTACGGCGATTCCTGTCAGATTCTGGAACCTGTGAAGCGCACCTGCAGTTGCTCCTGAGGACCTGCGACTGGATCAGGGTATCCGTGGATGGCGCCACTGAGGAGCAGTTCGTGGCAGTACGACGGCCTGCGGTAGAGGCGCCCCCTGGCGGATGGCTCGAAACGGTAATCAGTAGCCTCCGGCAATTGCGTGCAGCCCGCGGGCCGCTGAAGGGGCCGCAACTAGACGCGTGTTTCACCCTGTGTAGAAGGAACGCGGAGCACTTCACGAATATGGTCGACTTATACAGGAAGGACCCCGACGTCGTGGATGCATGCTACTTCAAGTTCGCTCACGGATCGCATCTTCGGAACGAAGCCCCCACACTGGTTGACGTGGAGCGCGTCTATAAGAAGGCACGGCAGTTGCTCGACTGCACGGACAGCACCGATACACACGTCGGGAGGGATCGGCGAGACGGCCGCCATCACGGGATGAATCTCGACTTCCTGGTTGACTTCGTGGAACGTTGCGGCCATGCGAGCATAGAGTCTGGGAGTCCTCTGCGTAGTGCAGAGCCGACGAAGTGCTTCGTGCCATTCATGTTCTCATTTGTAGATGCCGGTGGATATGTCTATCCCTGCTGTCATCTCTACCGAGACAACCACCCCCACCGCGCGCCGCAGGAAGAGAGCATGGGGGACGTATCTGCTGAGCGTTTTGACATTGTCTGGCTCGGCGAGAAATACGAAGAATTCCGTCAGAGATGCGCTACTGCGGACTGGCGTTGCCCCGCTGCTGGCGAGTGTACGCGGCACTACTACCCAAACCGATGCCTGGACTGGCTCTATGACAACTACTACTCTGAAGTATGTCGGACATCGTGGGTAGAGATCGATGCTGCGCTCAGCGAGGACGCGGCCGCAACAGGAGCTCAAGAATCGGTGTTCTTCTAGGCTGCTGTGCAGCTGGCTATCCCCTCCGGCGCTCTGTGCGGCTCTTCCCGGAAGCTGTCTCGCCCCTGGAGGACCCTTCGTCGCTCGTCCCACAATGACACGGAGCCGAGTCCTGGGGAGAACGTAGCCAGGATTCGTCCACAACGTCCCACGCGTGCCCAGACAAAGCCCTTCAGCGCCCACGGACGGGAGAAGAAAGGACTTGATGTTTCTCCGCACCTGAGTGATTCATGTGTCAGCCCAATCCGCACGGGAGAGACAGACACATGAGCACTGACCCACGAGCCCAGCTTGCCGAGCTGCGGCGCCTGCCGATGTCGGACCTGAAGCAGCGCTGGCGCGATCTGATCGGCGGCGAGCCGACGCGAGCATTGCTTTGCCGCGGGGAGGAGGGGGCAGTAGCGGGTCAGCAGCGGGATGTGCCCTTCCCCCTCCCGCGCCCGGGTCCACCCGGAGAAGGTTGGGAGCCCGATTGGAGGGGTGGGAGTTGCCCACTTAGGGAGGTTGTGAGGTCGCGCGGGAGGATGGTGCGTCCCTTCCGGGGCGCGGGAGGGGGAAGGGAGGGGGCGAAGCTCCCGCGCTGCAGGAGCCGCCTTGGGCGGCTGGGCTGGCCCTTCGACTTCTCTCAGGGTAAACTCCGGAACGCTAGCCCTACAGTGGGGAGGGGCCGCGCAGGGGTGCCGCGCACGGATGGTTGGGTGGGAAACGGGGCCGGTTGAGGTCCCTCGCGTTCGCTCGGGATGACAAGAGAGGGTGAGTCGGGGTAACAGGTTGCGGCGGGCGCGAGTCGGAAGGCGCGGCTGGGAGACCGCGCCCTACAGTAGGGAGGGGCCGCGCAGGGTTGCCCCGGACGGAGGGTTGGGTGGGAAACGGGGCCGGTTGAGGTCCCTCGCGTTCGCTCGGGATGACAAGAGAGGGTGAGTCGGG
>Ga0114922_10002561_pt1 | contig 17017 bp, 10 predicted proteins | sample AartaG_FD_100975 | JGI IMG/M metagenome (GOLD analysis project Ga0114922, IMG submission 100975) | Deep subsurface microbial communities from Aarhus Bay to uncover new lineages of life (NeLLi) - Aarhus_00045 metaG | ecosystem: Environmental > Aquatic > Marine > Oceanic > Sediment | place...
CGACTCGTTCGTTCTGGACTACCTGGAGGTACTCATAGCGACCGGACTTTTTGGCTCTGACGAACATGCGTGGGCTCCTATATCCACCACGAATATAGGGGCTACGAATGATCTGTCAAGCGCACAAATATCTATACCCTGTGGATAATGGCACTACATTTCGGCCGCACATGCCCGAAATCCCCCACAAAACCCCTCTGAGACGCTGGAAACGCCACCCACCCAAAAACAACTGTAGAAGACGGGCTAGGGTCTGGCCGCCTTCGCCCTCGAAGTACACGCTGGTCGTATCAAAGAAAACCATAGACAGGCTCGAGAACAGGTCGCGCCGCTCGGCAAACAGCCGCTCCTCGATCAGGTCTTTGGTGCACCGTGGGGCAAACGGTGTGGCTCCGTCCTTCCCCGGCCAGGTCCTTTAGTACCTCATAAACCCACGGCCTCTGGCCGTGGACCGGAATAGGTTCGGACCGTTCCGGCGAGTATCTTAAGCGCGTAGGTTCGCCGAGCTTCTCAAAGATGCCCCGTGCTTCTGCGTAGGCGACGAGGGCCTCGTCGAAGCGACGTTGGGGCCTCCGGACGGTGCCCAACTGGGTCTTGTTGACGGCTGCGCTCCGCGGATCTCCACGTTTCTCCGCCCGTTGGACCGAGTCCTCATACGCACTAGCCGCCTCATCGAGCCGGCCGAGATCGCGGAGGCAGTCGCCGCTCTCCGTGATCGCGACTGACGCCATCCCGGCAGCGTTCTCATCGCACGCATAGGCCGAACTCGACCGCCCCCAGAAGAAATGCGCCAAGGAGAAGCTGGTCACGGACACGGAACTCGTACCGAACACCGCTCGCCTGTTGCCACGAATCTCCACCTGCATGGCATCGGGGCCGACGAGACCCCGATCCACCGTTACCTGCGTCGAAGACACTTTCACTATGGATCCGAAGCTGAGCTCGCCCTTTCCCGTAACAATCATCCGATCGAGTTCAGGACCAAGGTCGCCGCTTCCAGTGCGAATGAAACCGGAGGCAACGTCCAGTGCGAGCCCCTCAGGTATTGTTTTGTTTAGCACGTCGCTGGTTAGATCCTCATATGCATGGCCGATGGTCGGGCCATGCGTGATCCGCAGCTTTTTCAGCTCCTCTCTCTCCTCCGCTATGAGCCTGTCAATCAGTTGAGCAACTGTCTTGATCATTCGACCGTTCCCTGCGCTGTCCGCTCGGTGGCCTGGAAGAAAGCGTCCTTACCAGATGCCCAGACCCTCACGCCCATCCACGCCCAGGGGCTATTCTGAAATGGCCGCACAGAAAAAACGCCGGCCCTAAGTGACTGGCACCAAAAGACTTATCTAATTGGCGGGGGCCCACTTCGCGCCTACTACCACCACGTTACGAGCCCGGGGAGTCCGGGGCTCAAAACGGGTCGTTTTGGGTTCATAGCGCCGTGGTCGCCAGCTCGTAACGCCCGGATTCGCGCCCGGCTGAAATGAACGTAACCGCCTGGGAATGCTCCACTTACGCCGAATTCATCTCCAGGTCCTTATAGCGGAGGTCCTCTTCGAGCCTACGACCACCACGTTACGAGCCCTGGGAGTCCGGGGTTCAAAACGGGTCGTTTTGGGTTCATAGCGCCGTGGTCGCAGGTTCGTAGCGGGTGGTTTCAGGCGGAAGTGAAAACGCTGTAACCTACGAAAAGAGCTCGACTTACGTCGAGGTTATCTCCAGGTCCTTATAGCGGGGGCAGGACTCGAACCTGCGACCTCCGGGTTATGAGCCCGACGAGCTGCCAACTGCTCTACCCCGCAATTGGTTACCGGAGCTTAGATCACGCATTCCGGACTGTCAAGCGTACTGGGCAAAAACCGTTTGGTAATCGGCGCGTACGTCAGGGAGCCGGAAGGTCGCAGGCGGCGTGACTTGGTCTGCTTCCCCAAGGAAAGAAGCACATTGCTTGCTTCCACAAGGAACGAAGCACATTGCTTGCTTCCCCAAGGAACGAGGCACATTGGCGTCGAGTAAACGCTCGTTTAGTCTGTCCGCCGCGATGTCACCCGGCGGTAACACGGCGTTACGGGACGTTGACCGGGTGTGCCGCGATGGCAAGAATGAAGCGGTAATAAGCGGCTGGTTTTTCTCCGCTGGAGGAGTTCAGATGCGCACACTCATCACGTTGGCCGAGCTTGTGGTGCTGGCGGCGTTGGGGGTCGGCGCGGGTTTCGCGGCCAATAATATCCGCGACGACGAGGGTATCGTCGTCGATCACGATTATTTCCCGCGCCAAAAACCCCGGCTGAACAATTCGTCTTCGGTCGAGTCGAACGGCGGGGCGCCGGATGTCGGCCCGGCGTCTGGTGGCGATTCGCCGTCAGGCAACCCCGGCCCACAGACGACGGCGACGAACGGAGAGAGCGCCGAGACGGCGCCCAATGAGCACACCGTATATCAGCAGGAACACGAGTTCCAGACCATCACCCTGGAAGAACTCAAGGAGCTGCTGGACGATCCGGCCACGGCCGAGTGTCTCAACGTGGTCATCGACGTGCGGGATAGTGAGCAGTACGAAGCCGGGCACATTCCCGGAGCACTGCAGTGCGACCGATATCAGCCCGGCAAGTTCATCCCAATCATCAGACCGTACGTGGACATGGCCAAGAAGATCATCATTTACTGCAATGGCGGCAATTGCGAGGACAGTCTGCTGATGTGCCGCGACTTGGAATGGGACTTCGACGTGTATCGCGATCGGCTATATCTCTATGAAGGCGGCTGGACGGAGTGGACGGCGCGTGGGATGTCCATCGAGAGAGGTCCGTTCCATCTGTTGGAGACCGAAGGCGGCGGGCAGTGAGCGACCTGGCGACGGGCGTTCTTCACCACGGTAACAATCAGACACCGGGAAGAAGGCCACGCCGTTGAAGACAAGTATTCGTGCGAGAGTCCTTCTTCGTACCCCGGGGCACATGGTGGTCGCTGGGTCGAGAAGAGATTCTCGATCCAGCGATAGAGGAAACACCGTTGATGGCACAGAAGCGTTCAATCTTCGGGCGGTTGGATAGTACGGGCGTTCCGCTGCTGCTGATCCGTCTGGCGTTGGGCGGCTTTTTCGCATACTCGGCGGTCGCCAAGATCGTGGATGAGCCGAGCGCATTCTTGAAGGCCGTGAAGATGTACAACGTGCTTCCGCTGCATCCGCCGCACCTTGTCAATACCGTCGCGATCGTGGTGCCGTGGCTGGAACTGATCTGCGGTCTGGCGCTGGTTCTGGGTGTGCTGATTCGCGGCGCGTCATTGACAATACTCTTGATGCTCTGCGTCTTTACGCCTGCCTTGTACATGTACGCGATCAAGCTTCTGAACGAGGGACACTTCGAGAGCTTCTGCGACGTTTCCTTCGATTGCGGCTGCGGCACGGGCGTGGAGTGGATGTGCTGCAAGATCCCGAGCAACCTCGCTCTGTTGGTGCTGGCCCTGCTGGCCTTGCTCTCAAAGTCGCGCAGGTTCTGTCTGACGGGTCTGCCCGGGTGGCTCCGCGATCGCAAAGCGGCTGCGCAGGCCCCCGCCGACCCAGCGGATGCTTCGGCGTGACCATCACGGGTTGGCACCTATCCCAGAACCTCCGTGAGACCGGCCTTCCAGCCGGGATAAGTCACAGGTTGAAAACCTGTCCTACAGTTTTGGGATAGGCTCATAACACGTCCAATTCGCCGGTGGATCGGAGACTTGGTTCACCGTATAATGTACACGGTTGTCCCCACAGGTTTCGGAGAATGAGCCATGACACGCCTTGGCAGTCCTTTTCCGGCAGAATCCGCTCTTGTTTTACACTCGGTGGGACCGTTCAAATCGCGGGGCGGCTCTTCGCCCTGGTTTGGAGGCGTCGCCTTGGCGGTTCTCGCTGCAACTAGTCTCACCTGCGCCGCCGCCCGGGCCGACGTCATTCACGTGCCACGCGACTACCCGACCATCCAGGCCGGCATCGACGCCGCCATGGACGGCGACGAGGTGGTCGTGGCCGACGGCGTCTACACCGGAGAGGGCAACAAGAACCTCGACTTTAACGGCAAAGCGATCACGGTGCGATCAGAGAACGGCCCGGACACCTGTATCATCGATTGTGAGGGTGACGGCCGCGGGTTTGTCTTTCAAAGTGGTGAGACGGGCGCATCGGTGGTCAAGGGCTTCACGATCACGGGAGGGGGCGGGGAGCGCTATGGTGGGGGTGTCTACTGCAACGACAGTAGTCCATCGATCCTTGAATGCCGAATCACCGCAAACTCCGCGGACTGGCACGGCGGTGGCGTTTACTGGCAGTCCGGGAGTGCGACCCTAGGCAACTGCACGATTTCGGGAAATACGTCGGGTATGAGAGGGGGCGGAGTCTGGTTCTCCGAAACTGCGGCGGAGCTCACCAGGTGCATCATCACGGCGAATAGCGCGGTCACATCGAGCGGAGGCGGTATTTATCTGAACGAAAGCCAGGCCATTCTCGCCGCGTGCGCGATCTCAGGGAATACCGCCGGGGGGAATGGCGGTGGTATCTGCTGCAGGAGCGGTCCGATGACTATTAACAACACCATGATTTCAAGGAATCAAGCCGATGGAAACGGGGGCGGCCTGTCTTGTCAGAATAATCTACTCATCTCGGTTACCAACTGCCTTATTCTGTCGAACCAGGCCGACCAGGGAGGTGCTGCATTCTTCGTCAGTAATGTGCGCTTTGACCACTGTACGATCAGCGGGAATTACTCCCGGGAGGCCCCTGGCGGTATCTACTTTGGTAACAACAGCAACCAAACCATTCTCAACTCCATTCTGTGGGATAACTCACCAAAAGAAATCAAAGTCGAAGGCGGCAACCTTGACGTGCGTTTCAGCGATGTCAAAGGCGGTTGGCCCGGTGAGGGCAACATCGACGCCGACCCGCTGTTCGTACCCGGTCCGCTCGGTGAGTTTTATCTGAGCCAAACCGCGGCGGGGCAGCCGGGCGACAGTCCTTGTGTCAATGCCGGAACGGGCCCGGCCGAGTACTGGGGCCGCGATTCTCAGACAACGCGTACGGACCAGGCAGGCGATACCGGTATCGGGGATATGGGTTATCATTATGCGCTTCCGCCGCTGCTGGTGCCGCGAGACTATCCCACCATTCAAGCAGCCATCGACGCCGCCCGAGAGGGCGACACGGTCCTGGTGGCAGACGGAACGTATACCGGGAAAGGAAACAAAGACCTCGACTTCCGCGGTAAGGCAATCGCCGTCCGCTGTGAAAACGGCCCGGACAGTTGCGCCATCGACTGCGAGGATGATGGACGGGGATTCATGTTTCACAGCGGCGAAACCGCCAGGTCCGTCGTCGACGGGTTCACCATCCGCAACGGGCGAATCGAAGGAGAGATCGGTGGAGGGGCGATCGCCTGTACGGACGGGAGCAGCCCGACCATCACGAACTGCATGCTCACGGATAACACGGCGCCTCGTGGTGGCGGGATCTATTGCGGAGCCAACAGCAACCCCACCATCGCTGATTGTGTGCTCAGCGCGAACACCGCCACGGATGGGGGAGGCGGTATCTTCACTGTGTCGAGCAGCCCGACGATTACTGGCTGCAGGTTTAACGACAACACGGCGAGGTTCGGTGGAGGTCTGTCCCTTGAACTGAACAGCAACGGGACCGTCGTTGGCTGCACCATCACCGGGAACAGGGCGGATACCGGTGGCGGAATGCAATGTACCGGCAGCGATCCGCTAATCTCGAATTGTCTAATCGGGGCTAACAATGCCACCAGTCGCGGTGGGGGTATCTACTTCGATCACTCGGACGGGCCGGTGATCAATAATTGTACGATCGTCGGGAACACCGCGGACGCAGAGGGGGGCGGTTTCCACGTGTCCGACAGCGCACTCACTATCACCAACAGCATCCTCTGGAACGACACGCCGCAAGAGATTTCGGTCTCCGAAGGCAGTGTTACGGTGACCTACAGCGATGTTCAAGGCGGCTGGCCTGGAGAGGGCAACCTGGACGCCGACCCACGCTTTGTCTCGGGTCCACACGGTGAGTTCTACCTGAGCCAAGTCGCCGCCGGTCAGCCGCTGGACAGTCCGTGTATGGATGCCGGAAGTGACCGGGCTCCGGTTCTGGATCTGGCTTCGATCACGACGAGGACTGACGAAAAGGGCGATCGGGACACCGCTGATATGGGTTATCACTTCCCGATTGGCGACGGCGGAAGAACCATCCGGGTCCCCCGAGATCAGGCGACGATCCAAGCGGCCATCATGAGCGCGAGCGACACAGACGTCATCGTCGTGGCCGACGGGGTCTACACCGGTACTGGGAACTATAACGTATATTTTAGCGGCAAAGCGATCACGGTGCGCTCGCAAAACGGACCCGAAAAGTGTACCATCGATTGTGAGGAAAAGGGGGGAGGCTTCCATTTCGAACATGATGAAACACCTGCATCGATCTTGGACGGCTTCACCATCACGAACGGCAAGACCAAGAGAGGGGGAGGTATCTATTGTAGCGGAGCCAGCCCGACCATCCGAAACTGCGTCATCACAGGGAATACCGCCTTCGACGTAGCATTCAGCCGCGGTGGCGGAATCTATTGCGTAGAGAACAGCAACCCCACGATCACGCGGTGCACGATCACCGACAACAAGGCGGTGAACGGCAGCGGTGGCGGCGTCTACTGCTGCGTCAACAGTAATCCGGCGTTCGTCGACTGCTTGATCGGCGGAAACCGGACGGACGGAAGCGGCGGCGGTCTTTACTGCAACCTAGGCGTAAAGCCAACGTTTACAAACTGTAGCTTCATCGGGAACTCGGCCTACTACTCGGGGGGCGGCATTTCCTCTAGGGGCTTTCCAACATTTACCAACTGCGCGATTGCGGATAACACATCCGAGTACAGGGGTGGCGGTGTCGGCAATACCGCCGGCAGGTTCATCAACTGCACCATTACCGGCAACTATGCAGAAAGGTGGGGTGGCGGGATCTTCTGCGAAGCGCCCGGCCCGACACTGGTGAACTGTGTGATTACGGGGAACACCGCCGGTGGCGATGGCGGCGGGATCGTCTCCAATGACGGGTGCGTGCCGATCATCACCAATAGCGTCTTTTGGGGCAACACGCCCGGCGAGATTCGTCGTACAAGTAAAGGCGGCGAGCCCCGGGTGAGCTACAGCGACGTTCAGGGCGGCTGGCCAGGCGATGGCAATATCGACGACGAGCCGATGTTCGTCGATCCCAACAATGGTGACTATCACCTGACCGACGGCTCGCCCTGCGTCGACGCGGGCGATAACGAGGCACCTTCTCTTCCCAAGTATGACTTCGAGGGGGAGCAGCGCATCCAACAATGTCGCGTAGAGATGGGCGTTGATGAAACACCGTACTTTAAGGACTGCAACAACAACGGGAAATCGGATGCCTGTGACATCGCCGAGGGCAGGTCCCGCGACCTTAACAACAACGGCATACCCGACGAGTGTGAGGAACACTGCAGCGGCAATGAATCCCTCAGAGTCAAGTGCAAGAACCGGCGCAGGGGGAACACCTTAAGCGCGAGGCTTCGGCACGGTCTCCCCGACGCGCCCGTCACATTCCGTCTCGACGGCGACCCTGAACGTGACATCTACCGAACCGTCGACGACCACGGCAAGGCGAGGGTGAAATACGAGTACGTCGCCCCCGGCCCACACACCGTCGAAGTCGTCGAGTGTGGCGTTCGTGCTGAGGTGAATTGCCCGTAGAATCGTCGTGTGGCAACAAGCGAACTAATAGGTCAAGCTCCGTTTTCGTGTAGCGGATGTAGCGTCGCCCCTTGTTGGTGGCGCTCTGTGGATCATTACGTCACCCACGAGGGGTGACGCTACACGAAAACAAAAGAAGACGGCGGATGACGGCACCGGCGGGCGGGCAAGTTCGTCACCGTTGTTCATTCGCTATTCCCTATTCGGCATTCGGTGTTCGCTATTCTATGTGTCAAACAACGCCTGTTGCTGCGGCATCTCGTGTGTGACGCGCTGGCGGATGTCCTGAATCTCGTCAATGAATTCCTCGACGCTGTTGAACTTGCGGTAGACGCTCATGAAACGGACATAGGCCACCGGGTGAAGGCTGCGAAGGTGTTTGGCCACGTAGCGTCCGATCTGTTCGGACGTCACCTCGCGGTCATGGTTGCCGAAGAGGTCTTCCTCCACGCGGTCCACAAGGCCCCGCAGCCCCTCCTCACCGACTGGCAGCTTGTAGCAAGCCCGTTCAGCGCCCTCGTACACGTTTTCGCGTTTGTACGGCACGCGGGCCCCGTCGGCCTTGACGACGGTCAGGCGTAGTTCCTCCTCCACGTGTTCCTTGGTCGTGAAGCGACGATTGCACTGAAGGCAAACGCGACGGCGGCGAACGACATTGCCGCCGCCGGTGGTGCGCGAGTCGATCACCTTATCTTTGGTTCCTCCGCAAGACGGGCAACGCATCGTTCACAGCCTCGATCGTTATGCGGTATTCCGCAGACACAGAAGGCGGCGGTGGGCAATAGGTGCCAACTGTCAGCCCCCGGTTTCTGCCCGTACGCCTCGTGCCGAATCCGTCTGAAAGCCTACGTCTGAGGGCTCAGAGCTGAAAGCTCTTCACCGCCCCATCATTTCGCTCAAGCGAAGGCTAACACCCCAAGATATTGGGTGTCAAATATTTTCTCGCCGCCCACTGGACGCGGGTTGCGAACGTGCGTTATGTAGCCCTCATGTCAAGGCTGGTGCACAAGACGATCGCCGGGATCAAGATCGAGGGCTTTTCCGTAGCGGGTGAAGAATCCGTCATCGCGGCCCCGGAGTACAACGTCTGCTTCGATCCCGGTCGAGCCCCGCGCGAGACCATCCCGATCGACAACATGTGCGTCACACACGGGCACATGGACCACGCCGCCGGGTTGGCCTATTACTTCTCTCAACGCGATTTTGTCGGAATCGCACCCGGACGCGTCATCGTGCATCGCGACTTGGCACAGGCCATCCAACGCCTGATGGACGTCTGGGCGGACATCGAAGGGCACTATTCGCCGGGGCAGGTCTATGGCGTCAGCCCGTTGGAGGATGTTGAAATCCGTCGCGGGTTGCTGGTCAGGCCGTTCGCCGTCAACCACGCCCTCGGTTCGCTGGGATACACGCTGATCGAGGTGCGGCACAAGCTCAAAGGCGAGTTCATCGGCAAGAGCGGGCCCCAGTTGGTCGCCCTCAAGAAGGACGGTGTTCAAATCGTGGACCGCCTCGAGATTCCGCTGCTGACGGTGACCGGCGACACCGCGCTGGGAAGATGGCTGGACCTCGAATTCGTTCGGCGCACCAGGGTCCTGCTGGTTGAATGCACGTTCTTCGAGGACGAACACCGCCATCGGGCAAGGTCCGGCAGACATATCCACATCGATGACCTACACGAGGTGCTCAGTGCGGTGCCCGACGCCCGGATCGTGCTCACGCACCTGAGCCGCCGAACGGACATTCGATGGGCAAGGAAGGTCGTTGAGAACATCGTGCAGCGTGGCGATTACGAGCGAATCTCGTTCTTGATGGAACGTCCGCCAAGACAACGTGATCACAGGCCCAAGCATGGGCGTCGAGAGGAAGATCTCGGATCGCCGCTTGACCAGTAAGACCACCTGATGATTTGTTTCAATCAAAGTGAGACAGCCGCCGCCATATGGGCGTTTGTATTCCGAGTTGGTTGCCTCGATCCCACTACAAAGGCGATAGCCGTCGTTGAACTCCTTAGAGTGCAATCCTAGGAGTATCCAAATGGAGACTCCACGCGGGCTGAAGCCCGTGGCACCACCGACAATCGCGCGGCCTTATGGATATTCGAGCAGGTCGACACCGTGCGCAAAACGCTATTGCAGCGTGCCGGGCACCTGACACGTCCAAACGGCAAGCTCACGCTGACCATCAGCGGAGCAGGCATCCTGAAAGCGCAACCGCTCGGTATGTTCGACCGCCTACGCCCGGCGGCATGGACAATTCCAACGAGGTTTATGCAACGTTGGGGTCGACAAAGCGTTGCACGGCGTTCTCTTCTCCACGGCAGTGTGAGAACTACCATGATCAGCGAAGAACGCCGTCTTTTGAATCAGAACATCAGAACAAACCAGGCCCTTTTTGGTTGCGGCCAAAGGCCGTCTTGGACGACCGTGTGCGAATGTGCGACGCCCCAAGCAAAGCCGGGTTTTCCTCAACCCGGCGTGTGGCCGCCCCCCATTTTTTATTGGACTGTCTTCAGACCTTGTGATACCATAATCACCGCCGTGGTGGCTGATGGCGCGGCGTCTGCCCGGCCAGAGGAGGTGAGCGTCAGGTTGAGGCGTACGTGGGAGGGCGAAGATCCTCTTTGCCCGCACGCGCCCGCTTCAACGCCGTTGAGCAAAGTGAGACTTCGCTCTACCCAAAATCGTGACGCTCACCCGGCGAGTATGTGGCGGCGTCGAGACGTCGCGCCGTCCAGATCTGTCGTCAGGGTTATGTTATGTTATTCTCGCCGGATGAACCGGCGGTCAAAAGCGGTTTTCAATTGGAGAGCACAAGATGATTCGACCCAAGTCTGTCTGTGTGGTGATGATGTTCTTGGCGTTGGTGGCTATCGTCGGCTGCCATCAGCCGAAGTACGATCTGAGCGAGTTGGCGGAGAAAGAGGTACCCCGGCCGGCGGAGTTGGACCGCCTCGACACGTTTGTGGGCAACTGGTCCGGCACGTCCAAGATTGAGCTTGCCTGTACAGACGAGACGATAACGTGCAAAGGGACCAGCTCGGCCAAATGGGACCTGGACGAGCGTTTTTTAATTGAGCGCGCCCAAATGGATATGGGCGATCTGGGGACAATGGAGGGAATCTCGCTGTGGACCTGGGATCCCGGCAGCAAGAAGTACCGGACCTGGTGGTTCGACAGTTGGGGAGGCGCAAGCACGGGCACCGCAACCTACGACGAAGCGACCAAGACGTGGCACATGAAGGGTAAGGGCGTCGATCCCTGGACCGGCAAGGGCACAGCCGGCAAGGGGACGGGCACCTGGACCGACGAAAACAGCATGACCTGGACCTACACCGAGTGGGATAGCTGGAAGCTGAGGAAGAATATGGAGATGTCGGGAACCAGCCATCGCGACTAGCCCGGGTTGAACAGTTCTGAAGCTTGGACGAGCCTGGTGATATCGCCAGGGGCGTTTTCCGGCAAAAGTCGTGACTACGTCTGTGTCACCTCGTCGATGCGACGTAGTCGTTGGGGAAGCGTCAGGCCAAGGCGGTTGAGGAGCACTTTTTGAGCCGCGTCCGGGGTGGTTACACAGCGCAGATGAATCGTCTGCCGGGTTCGGTCGGCCATCGGGGCCGGCAACGCTACATCGCCACTTCTGATCTTGGCGAGCTCCTCCGACAATACCCGCTGGGCGTCGCCCGGTCCGGCACGACGCATCCACGCCTGAGCCGCATGCTTTAGCTTGCGCGGACCGACCGCGCGGGCTAAAGCCACGCGGCTCGCTTTTTTAGAGGCCGGTCGGGATACCACCGCGAACGAAGTGCGCAAAGTGCTGGACGGCAAGACGCCGCCAGCTTACACTACCGCTGTATCCGCTGGGCAAAAGCTGGAGAAGGGCGGCCGGCTTGTGCATCGCAACATCACGAGCTCACCAATCAAGCCCCGGCCCGTCCGCGCAAGATGTCCGTAAAGCGTGAAAAGGAGTTGCCACATGAATAGCATTGTGATCTCCAACACCGCAATGCTTGGGATCGTGGTCGTGGCCACCGCGCTTGCCCAGCCAGGAAGCGTCGCTGGCCGGGCCGACGGCGATGAAGCCTCCTCTTTGGTGACCAACGCGGGCTTCGAGACCGGAGACGCCGCACCCGAGGGATGGAAAAAGGGCGCTGCCGTACCCGGGGTCCAATACATCTGGGACAAAGAGGTCGCGCGCAGCGGCAAGGCCAGCCTGTGCCTCAAGAAAACCGCCCGCCGCTATTTCCCGATCGCCCAGTGGGTTCAGGATTTCGAACACCGCGGCGGCGCCGGCGAGTTGGAAATCAGTGCATACATCAAAGCGCAGAAAGCGTACAAGGCTGTCATCGATGTCCAGTTCACAGACGCCAAGGGCCGGGGGACACACGAATGGGTCTGCTATATCGGGGCAAAGGAGTCGGGCGATCCATCGGCCAATCACGATTGGAAGGCATACACAGGGCGCGTCGCCATTCCCGCCGGTACGAAGAGAATCGCGCTCGCCCTGCAAATCTACGGACCGGGTACGGTCTGGTTTGACGACCTGCGCGTAACCTATGCAACCGTACAAGTTCCCAGCGACGCCCTGCTGGTCAACGGCGGCTTCGAGGAGGGCGACCGGTCGCCCGTCGGCTGGCGCGAGACGAAAACCGTTGCCGGTGTAACCGCCACGGTGGATCGAAACGTCGCCCACGAAGGCAAGGCCAGCCTGCGGATGAAGAAGACGATTGAGCGCTACTTCCCCATCGCGGAATGGTCGCAGGGCTTTGCCCATAAATCGACGGCCGGCAAGCTGCGCGTTGCCGCGTGGGTCAAAGCCCAACGGGCTCACAAGGCCGTTCTCGACGTGCAGTTCAAGAGTGGCGATGGTAAGTGGACCCACAAATGGGCCGCCTACATCGGTGCGAAGGATACCGGCGATCCACCCGCTGATCACGACTGGAAGGAATACTCAGACACGGTACCGATTCCGGATCGGACCGAGGAAATTCGCATCGCGCTTCAGCTCTACGGTCCCGGCACCGTCTGGTTTGATCAGATCTGGGCGGACTACGTCAATGAGCGGAAGGGCGACGAGCCGAACAGCGGGATCCCGCGCGCACCCGGTCATCTGAAGCCGCCGCCGGATGCGGACGATGTTGCCGACATTCCCGCCCGCGATCTACGGGCAGGCAACGATCCGGACAAACGCTACCTGCTGATCGGCCCCCGACCCCAGGCGCCGGCGGCGGGATTTCGCCTGCTCATTGTCATGCCCGGCGGCAGCGGCGGCCCCGATTTTCACCCCTTCGTCAAGCGTATTTACAAGAACGCATTGGCCGACGAATACCTGGTAGCCCAGATCGTCGCCCCCCAGTGGAGCTCGGAGCAGGCGAAGAACCTGGTCTGGCCCACCGAGGGCAACACCCGGCCCGGTGTCAAGTTCTCTACGGAAGAGTTGGTCAGCGCCGTCATCGGCGACATTGAACAAAGGCACAAGCTCGACCCGCGCTACGTCTTCACCCTGAGTTGGTCGTCAAGCGGCCCGGCTGCCTATGCAATCTCTCTACAGCCAAAGACCCGCGTCACAGGTTCCTTCATCGCGATGTCCGTCTTCAAGCCGGAGCAGCTTCCGCCGCTGACAAACGCCGCAGGCCACTCCTATTACATCCTGCATTCCCCGCAGGATTTCATACCGCTGCGCATGTCCCAAGAGGCGCGCGATAAGCTGCGCCGCAACAAAGCCGTCGCAGAACTGGCGACCTATGACGGCGGCCACGGCTGGCACGGCGACGTCTTCGGCCATATCAGCAAGGGCGTTCGCTGGTTGGAAGAACACGTCAAATGACCCGGTTGGCGCAAAACCACTGTGGCACCGGCTCTACCGTAGGGTGCATCTTGATGCACCTTTCTTGTAGCCCGCGGCGATCGGTGACGCCCCCGGACCACGGGCTGGCAGCACCAGATCGTGCCACGCGACCGCCGTCCGTTCCCACCCATCGGTGCGCAATGAATGGGGTACGCGTCACTTGCTGCCCGACACGATTGTCTGACAGAAGGAACCTTCCGTTTTTTCTGGCTGACGGCTGACGGCTGATAGCTGATGGCTGATAGCTTACGGTGCAGATTCCGCCTTTGTCTTCTCCTGCTCGCGCGGCGGCTCGAGAATCGGCGGGCGGCTCTGATCAAGCTGGCGTTTCTCGATCTCGATACCGGAAACCAGGATACTCGGTGAAACCGCCGACACCGGCACCCAGCCGGACTCCGCCCCGCAAGTTCCGTTGAACACGGCCGAATCGTCACCCGTCCAGATGATCCGCTCAAAGCACGACAACGGCGTTCCGACGATATCGACGCCGCGAATGAGTTCATCAGGCCGGCCGTCAAGGTGCACCCGGTACACCACGATCGGCAACACTTTGAAGGCTTGCGGGCCGCCGCGGCGGGTCATGGTGAATCCACCGGATATGTCCTCGAACAACAGGCCATAAGGCTTGTCCTGCCGCTTGCACTCTTCGATCAGCAGTTCACGAAGCCGCTCGAAGGGCACGCTCTTGGTGGATTCCACGATCAGGTTTCCCTGCCGCGACACCACCGACCGTCCAGGCTCGCGCCGGCCGTGACCGTTCGACTTGGGGAAACCCTTGACCGGGCTGCGCGAAAGAAGAAACGTCTTGAGAATCCCCTTCTCGACCAGCGCCACGTTGGTCGTCCGAACGCCCTCGTCATCGAACGTGTAGTACCCGCGCAAATCGATCTCGCCGAACCGCCGCCTGGTCGGATCGTCGTAGACGCTGATGAACTCCGGCAAAACGGGCAGGCCGATCTTCTTGGTGAACGTCTGCCCCTCGGTGACGTCCTTCTGGCGATGCCCCTCGATGCGATGCCCGAAGATCTCGTGAAAGAAGACGCCGCTGGCCCGATTGCGCAGAATGGCGGGCCCGCTGTACGGCTCGGCCAGAGGCGCCTTACGCAACGCCAACACGTGATCTATCACGCGACGAAACGCGGCGCTGATGTCATCGACGCTCGGCAGCTTGTCCGGTGTAGCCGTGTTGAAGTCAAAGCTCTGCCTGATGTCCATGCCGTCTTCGGCCTTGGTGGCGGCTGTGATCGTAACGCGGTAACGCGTCTGCGCGGTTTGCAGGCGCGTGCCTTCACTTGTGACCATTGTCCGCGTGCCGGCCAGCGTCCCCAGCGTGAGCGACGACCGGTAGATCAGGGGATGGTCGCGGGCCAGCGCCGATATCTTCCGCAGCCGGTCGGCCCAGGCCTTCCGATCGATCACGAGCCGGGCCGGCGCTTCAGTGAAGATACTCGGCTCCTCTCGACTGAAATCGTCGGACCGGTCCTCCTCCTCGACCTTCACCTTCAGGTTGGCCTTGACCTGTATGAGCCGCTCCGCCGCCCGTTTGAATGCCTTGTCCGTCTCAAACCAGAGGACGTGTCTGATCGAATCGGCGTCGTCAGCCAGCGGCAGTGAGATGCTGCCGCCGCCCGCCGCCCGGCTCCGCCCCATGCCCCGAATCTGGTGCGTGTTGTCAAGGGCGTAATCGCCGACGCGCGCGTCGATGTTCAACCGGCGCGTGTGGTCGTCCGCCTCTCGCGTGAGGGCGCCAAGCGTCGCCGACACGATCCACGTGCGTTCTTCGTAGACGGTGTAGGCCAGATAGTACGGTCGGTTGCCGTCCTCGTTGACGAGGTTCTCCATTGAGTACTTCAGTTCGTCAGCCAGCAGCCCCATGATGGGCCGTGGCGATGCTCCACCCGCTTGCTTGTCCTCACCCTCAGCCGGTAACGAGCACGTGACAAGAGCCGATAAAACCAAGAAAAACGTCCACCGCATTGATTGCCCTTTCACCGAAACGGATAATATCGGGTGCAGAGCGTGGCGAGACTGCCGGATCCGGCCATTGCGGATCTTTCGGATGAACGGCAGTTGCGCCACTTCGCCCTTGTGTCGCAGGCCGGTCTGGAAAACGCGCAGACGCGGCGTCCGTGGATCAGCACCTGGGATTCTTAATCCGACGGTCGCCATTATCATCGAGAGGGTGCTGCTGTCCAGCCGTCCCGTTACCGGGCGATGGGGTCGTCCTATTTGCCGAGCGAGTGGGTTGCGTGAGTTCTGGGACCGGCACCGGTTCTGCGGTCGGATATGCGGAACCAAATTGGATCAAGCGATAAGAGCAGCTATTATCGGACGAACCTGCTTGCCCCTGCGGTTTGGGGCTGCCTGGGGAGCAAGACCCGCCCGGACGGCACTTTTTCGGAGAAGCACCGCCCCAAGGAAGCCGATTTGTCTTTTAGCTGTATCCGGCTTCCGTCAAACGGATGGTCAGTCGGTATTCGTTAGGAAATCGAGTGGACATCGAGGTTTTGCATCGCATCTTCGAGGAGATTTGGGCATGGTCGCAGATTTCAGACGCCTCTGCCTCGTAGTCGGAACGGCCTGCATTGTGACTTGCCTTGCCACAGGTTGTGGTATGAACCAGTCTCTACCGTCGCAGGTGGAGGTCACACTGCCGGATGATAGCACCACCAAATCCAAGCTCGGCAGCGGGCCTGTGTCGCTGGCCAACACATCGTGGTCAATGTACCGCGCGTCCACCAACCGGCTTTTGACACGCATCCGGTTCAACGAAGAGGGCGGCGTGGCAGAGCTGTACGACAACGTAGCCGTCGCCGCCGGCGTTTTTGGCTCAACGATTAAAGCCGACGGCGTCTCGCACAGCACGGCGACTAAGGGCGTGACCTACACCGCCGGTTCGTACGGCGCCGAGAACGATTCCGGGTTCAGCTTCGAGTTGAAAGCGAAGGCGTTCTACTCCGGCTTCCAGGTCGGTACCGGCACAGCCTACGCCAGCGGAACGCACGACGGTCAGAACATGGAGGGGATCTTCGGATTCAAGACCAGCGTTACGGGCATCGCCGGACTCGTGCTGCCTGACGATGCCAACGCCAGCGACGAATTCGAATTCTACGCGACCCGCATTAGCGAGGACGGTGATTAACACTGCAACGCCGTAGCGACCTCAGCCGCGCGTTCGCGCCATAACCCTTGCATTTGCAAGGGCTTATAATACCGGGGTCGGGACTCGAACCCGAGACCTCCTGATCCACAGTCAGGCGCTCTAGCCAACTGAGCTACCCCGGCCTATCCGCCTAGTGCTCCGTCACACCTGTTCTTGCGGGTTATCCGAACCGCGCCCGTTAGGAAGCGGTTACCCGTCTGGACACCGTCCGGCGTATCTCCGCTCCCTCACGGTCGCGGTTCTGTCTTGCAGGCCTGATCG
>Ga0114922_10002562_pt1 | contig 17016 bp, 15 predicted proteins | sample AartaG_FD_100975 | JGI IMG/M metagenome (GOLD analysis project Ga0114922, IMG submission 100975) | Deep subsurface microbial communities from Aarhus Bay to uncover new lineages of life (NeLLi) - Aarhus_00045 metaG | ecosystem: Environmental > Aquatic > Marine > Oceanic > Sediment | place...
AATCTCATAATCCTTAAGATTTTTGTGTTTAATTTCTTTTTCTATTAAATCTAACTTTTCATTAAACATTTTTAATTTCACCCTGGACTAATTAGTACATCATTGATTCTAAGATAACTACCACCATCACTAACAGGTATTTTATCAGCATGACCCTTTCCACATACACCTCCATGTAATTCTGTAGGATCTTTACTTATAGCATTGATGTTTTGCAATACATCTAAAACATAACCCGATAAAGCAATTGATTTTAGGATTCTCGTTTTTTCACCATTTTCGATTAAGTAGCCTTTCTTAGACGTGACTTGTAGAGAACCTCCGTTTGGATCCTCCATGCCAAAATATGAATGATTAAGCATTACCCCTTCTTTAATTTCTGAGATAATTTCTTCTAGATCATAATCTCCTGGTTCAAAATAAGTATTAGACATCCTAGGATGAACAACATGAGCATAACTTTCCCTTCTTCCATTTCCTTGAGGAGATCCATTTAAAACTGAGGCACTTCTTCTATCATAAATAAAATTTTTCAAAATACCATTTTCAACTAAAATGTTTTTACCTGCTTTTATACCCTCATCATCAAAAAAATAAGAACCAATTTTCTTTCGAATATTAGGCGCATCACATATTACACATTTTTCTGAAGCAACTTTTTTATTCAATTTGCTCTTTAGATAACTTCTACCTCTTAAGACTTGATCAGCTTCTAGCCCATGACCAAAACTTTCATGTGCAATAATTCCTGCCATTCCTGGGTCTACAATTACTGGAAACTTACCCGATGGAGGATTTTTAGCTTCTAGCATTTCCAGAGAGTTATTTGCTATTTGCTCCAATTTAGTGTCAGTTAATTCATCAAAAATTTCAAAACCTGCTTGACCTTCAATTATAGAATGATCAAAATCAACTGTCATACCTTCTTTAACAATTGGAAAAATAAAAAACCTTAATCGTGGAATAACTTGTCTTAATCGACTTCCTTCATTGTTTACAAATATTCGCGTAATTTTAGTTTCCAAGTATCTTAATCGGCACATTGCAATTCTCTTATCATAGTTTTGAATAAAGTTAAAAATATCCCTGATTTTCTTCAGCTTTTCTTCGATGGGAATTTCCTGTGGATCAATTTTAGGTTTAATTTCTTTATTTAGCCTCCATCCTTCAAATTCAACAATCTCATCCCCTTTATTAACTACTTTTGGCAACTTTTCCACTACTTTATTTAGATTAGAAAAGTTATTAAGTGCAACTTCCTTCCATGTCCCATCAAATGTTCTAGCAACAATTCCAGAGATCTTTCTATTAACAGAAATATCCTCGGTATATGGATTTTTTTCTATGAATGTAGCAGATAAAGAATCATATAAAATGTCAAAATATTGGTTCTTTCGCTTAAAATTATTGGCAATTTCTTCAAAAGCAGTGAAGATTTGATCATAAGATTGATCATTCATAAATAAGAGATATTTAAAGCAAAATATTATTTTTGTTGTTTTTATGGATATTTTTTTTATAGATATTTTACAATTTCAGAAAAAATGAAAAAATAATTAAATTTTAATTATATAGTTTCTCCACACTCATCACAGAATTTAGCATCCTCATCATTTAGGGTACCACATTTTCTACATTTAACCATTATCTTTTGTTCAGACCGAGTATCTACATCAAGTTTTATTCCTCCAGCCTTACTAATACCTGATGCCATAGCTTCAGTTCCTCTACTTATTACTCTGCCATAACCATTTAACGCCTCATCTGATGTTGATCCCATAGCTCGTCCCGTTTCTTCGACCATATATCTCGTGATTTCTCTTTGATGAGCAACAGTCAAGAGGAATATAGATGGAAGTACGAGAAAGGCACCCACTGTTAATAATCCTCCTCCTAAAGGTCCCAAATTAAAATTTTCAGGAAATGTCGCGAAAGATATGCCTATTAATATTGCTCCTATTATTATTAAGGGAATTCCCACTCCTAGCATTAAAAAAGCAATTCTTTTTAATTTCTTTTTACTCTTAGAAGATGGATCCGTTTGCTGTTCATTTTTCATTAAATTTCACTTAAACTTGTGATTCTTTTATAAGATAAAATATTTACAAATTTAAATTTATTATTGATTTATCGTTTAGATAAACCAAAATTATCAAAACAAACATATAAAATAAATAAGGTTCCTAAACAAATTCTAATATTTTTAATATCTCTGTTTAATGTGATTAAGTTTTGGGACTTTTTTCTGGATTTGGCGATTTTTCATGAGTTTTTGAGTTAACCTCTAAATAACTAATCCGTTTTTCTAAAATTGTTATCGTTTCTATAATATTATTAAGTACTTTGTTAGTTTCTCTTATCTCATATTGCAGTTCACCAAGTTGACTAAGAATAAATCCCATGACTTTAGATTCTCTTACGGGTTCTATTAACCAATTAATAATATTTTGTAAGAATTTTCGATTATCGAATGTGTTTATACCTATTCTTGAATTCGAAGTAAAAATATCTATATCTCCTATTGCTACAACCTTACCTTGACCAAATTCTGTATAGGCAGCAATAATTTGTTGTTTCTCTTGCTGTTTGATCCATTCTTCAGATGTATTATTGTAAACTTCCGACCAGACAGATTTGTCATTTGATTGCAATAGTGGTTTTACTTCTTTACTCAAAAATAAGGAGCAAGCTCCTCCAATAATAATTTCTCTTAAATTCTTTGTAATTTGATGCTTTAAAAAATCCTGGATATGCAATATACTAGTGCAATTATGATTATTGCTATTCATCTCTTTGATGATGTTTTTCTCAAAGAAGATGCCAAATTTTCCAGATATATCATTTAGATTAGTTTTTTGAAGGTAATCTGCTCCATATTCGCTTAATAATAATAAACCACCACCAATTCTTACATGATCAATGATATGTTTAATTTCTAAACTTGAAAAGAAATCATCAATTGGATTGCCCAAGATTAAGAGATCAATATTCTCTAATATTTCTTTTGTTATGTGTCCGCTTTCATTTTTTTTAATTTTGAGATCTAGTCTTTTAAGGAGATTTAGGAATTCATTAAATTCTTCGTCATCAATATTCAACATTTCATTATGAGCGAGATCGATCAGAACAGTTTTCTTAAAAGTAGGCAAGATTCTTTCGAAGAAGGCGTTTTTCTTAATTATTAATTAATAAAATAAGTTTATGACTTACAAGAAAATTCGAATATAAAAATCATTACCTATCTACTTTATTTCCGTTCTTATCAACCAAAAATTTTTTAAATTGTATATAATAATCTTTTTTGGAATAAAATAAGTGTATTTAATTTAAAAAAATGCCAATAGGAAAATGATTTATGAGTAATAATGTAGCTATTATAGGATTATCATGGGGGGACGAGGGTAAAGGCAAATTTGTCGATTATTTTGCTCAAAAAGCGGATATTGTTGTAAGATACAACGGTGGTAATAATGCAGGACATACTATTGTTGCGAATGGAATTAAATATAAATTTAAGTTAATGCCTAGTGGAGCCCCTTTAGAAAAGGAATGTATTATAGCGAATGGTTGTGTCATTGATCCGAAAGTTTTACTTGAAGAAATTGAAGACCTAAAGAAATTAAACAAAAAAATTAATTTGAAGCTGAGTTCTACTGCTCATGTAATTTTTCCGTTTCATCGTATTTTAGATGGATTAGAAGAAAAAACAAAAGGAGATTATGCTGCTGGTACCACTAAAAGAGGAATCGGTCCTACTTATTCGGACAAAGCAGCTCGGTGGGGCTTAAGAATCTTTGATTTAATAAATCCTGAAGTAATGAAACCGAAATTAGAAAAACTATATAATATTAAAAAAGAGTTAATAAATATTTATGATCCAGACTGGAACGTTGATCTAGAATCCATTTATGAAGAATATAAATCATATGGAGAGCAATTAAAGCCATATGTGATTGATACGGCATATTATTTAAATGAAGTAAATGATTCAGGAAAAAAAATCGTTTTTGAAGCGGCTCAAGGCAGTTTACTCGGTTTGGATCATGGTTACTATCCATTTGGTACATCATCAAATGCTAATGCTCTTGGAATCTCTTCAGGCACTGGAATCCCACCTAAAAAGATTCAAAAAATAATTGGAATAGTAAAGGCATATACTTCTCGTGTTGGTGAGGGTAAATTTCCAACAGAATTATTTAATGAAACAGCCGAAAAAATTAGAGATCAAGGTCATGAATATGGTACAGTAACTGGAAGACCTAGAAGAGTTGGATGGTTAGATCTTTTCAATATTAAATATGGAATAATGATAAATGGTGTTGATAAAATTGTTATCACTCTATTAGACGCATTACATGGGATTAATCCAATTAAAATGTGTACTGTTTATGAATTAGATGGTAAAATACTTGAAAGTTGGCCAATACAATCAGAAATAATTGAAAATTGTAAACCGATTTATAAAACATTTGAAGGGTGGGAAGAAAAGACTAGAGAAGAATGGTTGCATATTGCTGAAAAAGGATATGATGCCCTTCCGGAGACAATGAAAATATACATTCAAGCAATTAGAGATTTACTTAAAACTGATATTGCAATGGTTTCGATCGGACCAGATCGAAAGGAAACTATAGTAGTAGAAGACGTTAATTTTTAATATTTTCCTTTACTTACTTTTTTTTTATTTAAAACATACTAAACCAAAACGATAGACAAATTCATTAGGAGGCCATTCCAAATTGAAATTTAAATTCTTTACAGTTTGAGTTACATCAATTCCAACTGCTTCCATAGAATATCTCATTTTGTCTGGATATCGACAAGGATCACCCGCATCATAAGTACAGCCTTTGTCTTTTTCATTAGAACATAATCTACAAAATCCATCCCATAATATACGTTTTTCATCATAAGAGTTTTGGTGTTCATTAATAAATAATTTTATTTCTTGCTCTAACTTATCTCGCAGGAAATTCTTCATAAAAAAAGCATTTCTTATGTTTTTTTCGCTTTTTTTTGGGTATTTTACTTTTTCTTTTTCAATATATTCTTTTAAATTGCATTTAACAAAAATAAGATAAAATTTTATATACTGGGAGACTTCTTGTTTTAAATATGGTGCCTCCGGTGGACAAGCCCATGAATGTCCATAACTAGGGCATTTAAAATTAGGTTTTACACAATATGTTTGCACTTTTGGGTCAAAAATTATATCCGTAAAATTTATTTCAATAAAAGGCAAGATATTTTTTAATATATTTAATATGTCAAAATTGTAATTAGTAAAAATGTTTTTTTAAATTTGAATTTGAATGCCGTTATTACTAAAACAAAAATAGAAATTTTTTTTAAGAAATAAATGATATGTGTGACTATTACATCCTATTAATAAAATAATTACAAAATTCTTGATGTGAATAGAATGAAATTAAAACTAAAAAGCGATAAAAGAAGTCAGTTGCTAAATGCTGCAAACGAATTTAATACAGAAGTTTTAAATGGTTCGCTATTACTCCATGATTCTATTAATGATCTAGTAAGTGGGAAGTTAGACAAGAAAAAATTAGAAAAAGTACTGCAATGCGAACGTAATGCAGACCGTGCTAAAGAAAAATATATTAATATGCTTTATAAGGATAAGCGAGCTCTCCCTTTTTTAATTGAAGATCGTTATAGGTTAATAAAATATTTAGATATTGTTTCAGATAGTTCAGAAGAGCTAGCATTGGGACTGAAAGTTTATCCTTTTGAATTCTTTGATGATATTAAAGAAGATGTAAAAACAATTAACGACTTATATCAAGATACAATTGATACTTTAGTGGAGATGGTAAACCTTATGGAAACGGATTTTAAAACTGCTTATCAGAAAAGTTTTCATATTGAAACGCTAAAACGAAGTGCTCGTGAAGTAAAATATAAAATCCTAGGAAAAATTTATCAAAAACCACAAGAGAAATCTCTTCGAGTATATTTGACATCTAAAATATGTATAAAAATATTTGATATGATTATGAGGGCTGAAGAGATTAGTGATTTTCTTAGAAGTTTAATTGTGAAATATCCAAGTAAATAATTAAGGGCGATAGAAATGGCTTTTTCAATTATTTTAACGATATTTTTAATTATAGCAATTATCATCGCGTTTGGAATAGGTGCGAATGATGAAACTTTTGCTGGACTCTATGGTTCACGAATTCTAAATATGAAACATATACTGATCTTAGCTTCTATTTTTGCAATAGCGGGAGCCTTTATATTGGGTGAAGCTGTAAGTAAAACTGTGGGTAATGGCATATTAATTAGTATTGATAATGCAATTGTCATAACAATTTTAATTTCTACTGCTATTTGGTTGATATTATCATCTGCATTAGGATTACCAATATCAACTACTCATGCAACAATTGGAGCTATTATAGGTCTTGGTTTAACTCCTGTTGTTAATATTGAATGGTTGAAGATTGTTGAGTTAAGCATCTGGTGGGTATTATCTCCGATTATAGGTTTTATTGCCTCATTTTTCGTCTTTAAGCTTATGCATCATTATAAAGCAAAACGTCTTAATGGCTTTCAGAGCTATGAAAAAACAGAAAAATTGTTCTCATATATAGTTCTAATAGTTATCTGTATAACGGCTTTTTCAAGAGCAGGAAATGATTGCTCAAATGCAGTAGGAATTGTTGTGGGGATAGGAGATATACAAATAAATCTTCTTCTTTTAATAACTGGTGTAAGTTTAGCAGGTGGCTTAGTAGTATTAGGACGAGGGGTTATTAAGAGCGTCGGAAGAATAACAGAGTTATATCCAAGTACCGCTTTTGCCGCACAAATTCCTACAGCTGCTATATTATTTCTTGGGACAACTCTAGGAATTCCTTTATCAGGATCTCATATGTTAGTTGCATCTTTAGTTGGATTATCAAAAGCAAATCGTACTCCTACTAAGAAGGGATTATGGAAAATAGTTTTAGTCTGGTTTTTAACCTTTCCTATGGCGGGAATTCTCTCTATCGTGCTATACTTTCCGATTAGTGCTATTATACCTTAAAATTTTTTATTTTTTATATAATTATATTTTTTTCCATATATTTTCAGTATAACAAGGTACAGGTAGATCTTTCATAGTTAATAGTCCAGGTTTCGCACATATTATATTGGGAATTAAATTAGCTACTATTGCTGCGGTACCTACATCTCCATGAACACCGCCTATAATTTTTTGATGGATATTAGGATTTCCGTCTATTATAACACTATCAAATTCTTCATGGTTCCCAGCAAAAGCTACAAAATCTAAAAGAATTATTTCCTTACCTTGCTTTTTGGCAATAGCTTTACTCTGTAAACCACAAACATAACCTTTCGGGACTTTTTCTCCATAGGACGTAATGAATTCCTTTTCAGAAATTATATATTTTGGTGGAAACTCCAGTATCTCATCATATTCAATTCCCAGAGTCGCTACAATCATCTGAATGGATTGGATTAAACCCACATGACCTGTAATTTCTTTATTATTAATTTTTTGATCAAATTCTTCTGTTATTAAACCAGTTCCTATCTTACGTTGGAATGATTCTCTTCTTTTTGCTGAGTTCATCATCCTTGTGACCTTAATTGATTCTACAGATTGACAGGGTGCTGTAATAACAATAGGTAATAGATCCATTAGATATCCAGGATTAATTCCTGTCCCAACTATTGAGACGTTTTGTGATTTTGCTAGTTGATGTAATTCTTCAGAAAGTTTGGGGTAATATTGAAAAGGATAAGATAATTCCTCGCATATGGAAATCACATTGCATCCTGATTTAACCGCTTTTTTAATTATTGGTGATATCTTCTTTAAAGAAGAAGAAGTAGCAATAATAACAACATCAACCTTTTCCTTAGAAATTAAAATTTCAGAATTAGATTCAATAATTAGATCTTGTTCATCCTTAATATCAAAAAAATGGCTTAGTTTTTTGCCATTAAGTTGAGGATCAATGTCAACTACTCCTTTTAAATGGATATTCTTACGCTTAAGTAAGAGTTTTGTTATTAATTTCCCCATTGGTCCTAATCCTACTTGAATAACAGTAAATTTATTCTTCATTTGATTTACCTTATTTGAGAATTTTATTATAAATTATTTTATAGAATTTTAAAATGATTTTATTATTATAAATAAAATTAACTGAAAGTTGTTTGAGATACGGGTTTTGCAATTTCTTCAACAATTTCTTGCATTTGAACAACGTGTTCATGAGTGTGGGCCATAGAAATAGAACCCAATCCATGTAACCCCGAGATATTTCGATTAAAGAGTGATAATTGGATTAATGCTTCTCGTTTTTTATCTTTAAACTCAAATATTTCCCGAATTGAAGGTTGCTCAATCCATTTTGAAAGGGCGTGAAGCATTATCATAGATTTATATCCTTTCGCGATGATTGGTAATTTCTCTTCAGTAAAATATTGGTTTAGATTATTTAACAAATTATCACCTTCTTGGCTAATTCGAGAATAATTTTGTTTAGAAGTCTTCAATAGTTCCAATGTCTTTAGCCCTGCAATCATACTTAGTGGATATCCAGAAAAAGTCCCACCTCCAATTAATACTTGATTCTCTACTTCAGGACTTGATTGCTCAATAATTTCTTTTCGACCACCAATGGCTCCTATTGGCATTCCGCCACCAATAATTTTACCCATAGTGGTTAAATCAGGAATAATATTTATTTCATTTTGGAATAATGCATCGATAAAGCGATAACCTGTAATAACTTCATCAAAAATAAGAAGAATGTCGTATTTCTCAGTTTCTTCTCTCAATCTCTTCAAAAATTCGATATCAACTGAAAATCCACCACCACCTCCCAACACAGGTTCCAAAATTATTGCAGCTAAATTATGAGAATTTTGCTTGATTAGATCAAATGTATTTTCATTATTAATTTCAAAAGTAATAACACCAGCTTTTTCTGCATTTGGGAGGCCTGGAGGCCCTTCTCCACCAAAAATCCCGCCTACATCATAATATAAGGTATCATTTGCCCCATGCCAGCCCATCTGAGCTTTTGCTACAAATCTTCTCTTAGTAAAAGCTCGAGCCAGACGTGAAGCATACATAGTTGCTTCAGTACCACTAGTACAAAACCGTATTTTCTCAATGCCGGGGTTGCCTTGAATAATCGTTTCAGCTAGTTTAACTTGATATTCCGTATTTGTTCCAAAATGCCATCCATATGATAAGTATTCCCTTATAACCTCTTGAACTTCCGGAGGTTTATGTCCCAAAATCATTGCAAAATGCCCATTCCAACAGTCAATATATCTATTATTATCAATATCGGTAAGATATGGACCACTAGCAGAATTAGTGAAGATTGGAAAAGCGTCAATTAAAGGTAGACCAAATGTTCTAATATTATGAGAAATCCCCCCAGGTAATACTTTAAGTGCTTTTTCCCATAATTCCTTGGATTTGGGCCTATTATTCTGAAAAGTTCTTATTTCTTCTTTGATATACATCTAAACCATCGAATTTATTGTATAGGTTTGATATAATATTTATATTTTAAAATTTTAAACCTATTCCTTTATCCTTCAAATTAAGATTTCCGTATAAATTTTTATTAAAGTTTAAATGTGAAATAAATAAATGTTAGTTTAAGGAAATGGAGCAAGAAAAAGATGAGATAATCGATTTTTCTGGAGAAGATTTCAAGAAATATTCAATACCCTGCTCAGTCGGTTTGTCAATAATACTAATCATGACACTAGTCAACGTATTTTCATTAATTTTATTTCCTGGCACATATATTAGCACTTGGATCAGTCTAACAATAATTACTATACTTGTTTTGTATTACTCTTTTCTTTTAACGGAAAATCCAGGAAAAATTAGAAAATTCTCAATTTCTAATGAAGAAATTGAACTTATAGTAACTAATAAACCTTATTTCAGAATTTTTTGGACTGAATTTAGAGAATTAGAAATTATAATGAAAGATTTGAATTATAAACCATTTTGTGTGTATGAAATTCATTTTATCAATCAAGATTCAGATAAGAGTCTCTATTTAAGCGTGTTTGATTTTCATAAAGAAAAAATTGATCAAATCCTGTTATTATTAAAAAATTATGCTACAAGGATGAATAAAAAATTTAATACTTTTAAAGAAACAAATATATCAGGAGTAATTCTCAGAGAAGATTTTAAAATTTAAAAACGAGAAGAAATTAGTCAATTTTGGCTCCGCAAGTAGGACAATTAACAACTAGTGCTCCACAAGTTGCTCCACAAATTTTGCATAACTTTATTGTTATAGTTCCTCTTTTTTTTGGCGGTTTTAAAGTGGTTATTGAAATAGATTTTTCTTTTTGCTCATAAGATTGTGGAATTTCTGTCAGTGTCGTTTTATTCATATTTTTAGTACCTATTGTAATTTCTTGACCAAAAAAACCTCCTATTTTCACTCTTTTAGGAACATCGGGTTCTGGTTCTGATATTCCAACACTTACCTCCTCTGTTTCCTTTATGATTTGTTCCTCTTCAATTTCATCACTTGTGGCTGTTTCGGAAGAGGGTTCTTGCAAGACAATTTCAGGTAATTCTTCTTCTAAATCTTCTTCATATATCATATTAACGAATTCTTCATCTAATTTCAGGAGAGTTTCACATTGTAAACATCTAAAAATGTGTTTGAATCCAATATTTTTGGCAAGTGAATACTTTGCTGCACAACAACTATGAAATTTAGCATTACAGTTATAGCATTTATGAATCTCATCAGAATGAGCTTCACAAATAGGACATAACTCTTGCTCACATATATCACATATTTCCTGATCTTCAGGAGATAAACTAATAAGATCTACTGCTAAACGTTCATAAAAAACTTTATCTTCGGTTAAAACCTGTTCAGTTTCCTCAGTTTTAATAACTTTAAATTCTTTTTTGTTCTGAATTAAAGACCCTAAGATATTTGGCAAAAGTTTTTCATTTGGACAATAAAATGTACCTCCGTGAGTTTCACTAGAAATTACTTTTAGTTTAACATCGTCTTCATAAAACTTGTCGTCTCCTACTCGGATAATATCAATAAATGCTGAAAATTTCTTTGCTTTGATTAGCAAATCATAAAGTGCATTATAATAATCTTCAGATAATTTACTCGGAGTGTCTGAAATGATTATAACCCGATAATTTTTTCTTGCTTCACGGCTTTTTCTAAAAATATATGCAAGGATTTCATATAATCCATTTTCTAGATAGCTCTGTTCAATTTCTCTTGTTTCCCACGTCTCATTTATAGTATTCAAAACTGTTTCCGCAACTTTTAAATCATAAACGCTAATGGGGTTATCATCTTTTTGAAATAATACCACTCCGTAAGAAGTTAAAGCATTATATTTATCTTTTTCTTTAATAAAAGCACCTATCGCTTTCATTAAAGGCTTTTTCTTAAGAAAATTAGAAATTAAATCAATGTAGAATATAAACTCCTCAGAATTCACGGCTTCCGATCTTGGTAACATTTTAGCATTAATGTTAAAACTTTAAACAAATAATAACAGAAGTTTTATTTATTTTTATTGATAAATCTAAAAAAGATTTGATCTCTTTTATTACAATTTCTTTTTAATTTGATTTTATTAAAAGATTATATTATAAAAGTATTATAAAACTCAACTTATTCTCTTTATCTCATAATTTAGATCCACAATTGGAACATTTAACTTGTTGAGAATCATTCTGCCTTCCACATTGAGGACAAATTATAAAACTAGGTTTTTTCCTTTCTTTTTCATTTATTGAGGAAAATACTTCTTTTGATGTTAATTCCCTTTCTTTTTGAACTGTTGAGTTTGATTTAAAAGCTGTTTGTGTAGTTCTCTCATATACAATTTTATCACCAACTTTTTTTACAGTATAGGCTTTTCCGAAGAAACCACCTATTCTAATGATTTTGACTTGCTCTTGTTCAGTAACAGGAATGTCATCAGGTTTTGTCAAAGATTCACTTTTTTCCTGCTTTAGAGTAGAGGGAAGTGATGGCAATGGTTTTACTACAGGAAGTTCTTTAGGAATTTTCTCTAATTCTTCTTCCAAGTATTTTTTTACAGTACTAACTTCTACTTCACCAGAAACCTCAATAATCTCATCTTCATCAATTTTTAAGAGTATATCACATTCTTTATTCGGACAACGAAAAATATTTGGGATACCTATATTATGATTTATGACATGATTTGTGACACAACAATTATGGAAACTTGAATTACATTCTGTACAAATTAATGGGATATCATAAATATCTGTGCAGACCGGACATAATTCTTCTTTGCAGAAATAACATACTAATCCTTCCACATTTTCCGGCTCTTTTAAGGGTTTTGCCAAATGATTGTAAAAAGCATAATCTTCCTTACTAATCCTAATACGATCAGGTTTATCTACGAAAGTAGATATATATTGTTTTGTTTTTACTAATTTCTTAATAGCATCAGAAAGTTCTTTTCTGTCTTGAATATAAAAGATCCCACCCTTAGTGTCACTTGCAAGCATATTCAATTTTACATCATCACTAAAAAATCGTTCATTCATTCCCGAAACTCTTATAATGTCTATAAAAGTTGGAAAATTTTTAATTTTAGATACAAGATTAAATAAAGCTTCTTGATAATCCTCAGATAAATCAGAAGGAGTATCAGTAATAATTATAATTCTATTAAATTTAGATTTTTTTCTCACTGTTTCTGCGATATAAGAAAAAATGTAAAACAATCCATTTTCAAAATAACTTTGTTCTTTTGGACGCGTTTTCCAATTCTCTTCAATAGATTTAGCAATTATTTCAGAATTCTTTTTATCATTAATAAAGATTGGATTTCCTTCTTCTTGAAATATCAGAAGAGAATAATGTCCTTTTATATTTACTTTGTTTTTTTCCTCAATATAATATTTAATTAATTTTATGATTTCTTTTTTCTTTATTAAATCTTTCGTTAAATCCAAGTAAAAATATATATCTTCAACCATTTCTTTCACATTAGTTTAATTAAGGTGAAAAAGTACCTCTAATATTATTAATTATCTTAATGATAAAACCTCCTTAAATATTTTTTAGAAAAGAAACAGATATAATAAATATAAATAAAAATTCATATGGGTTATAACTTTATATCAATTAGTCAAAAATATGTGATATAAATGGGTGAAGTATGAATGGATGACTTTTTGAGAAAAATTCAACTTTCTACATATGCTATAGAGATCTATCTTAAAGCATTAGGTAAATTTTCGCATTCTTATTATGAGTTATATAGTATTATACCTAAAGCAACCATAGAACAATTTAATGATTGTTTAAATGAGCTTATAGATGTTGGTTTATTAGTCCATTTATCCTCCGAAAAGCATGATATGGTAATCAACTACTCTGCTTTACCTCCAATTCTTCCAATTTTGAATTATTATGAAAATATTAACGCTAATTTGCCAAATATCAAAAAATCAATTCAAGAATTAATGATTAATACAGTAAACAGGATTTTTCAAGAGAATAAGGTTATTGAGTTAGATACTGTTTTAAAAGCTTTTCAAGAAATTAAAAAAGATATTGATGAGGATTCTATTATCCAGAAACAAGAAGTTGAAGATATCGTTGAAGGAATGGAAGAATTAAAGAATGTTAAGAAAAATGTCTCTGATCTTCACCAAGATATAAAAAGTATCACTCAAACGAAATTTGCAGATTTAATTAAAACAATAAACACAATTAAAGCAAACTTAATTGAGAACATAAAAAAAAAAGAAACTTTATCTCTTATCGAAGAATTATTCAAAGAGAAATTAGATAATATGGTTTCAGATTTCACTAATAATTTGCATGAACTAATCGAAAAAGAATTTGATGAGATCTCCAAACCAATAGATAATATTACAGATTTAATATTTCAATACAGAAATGATTTTAAAATGCTTCTGTTAAATATGTTAACTAATTTTGAAACTAATATGAATAAAATCCATGAGTTACTTAAAGAGAATAATGATAATCTTTCTTCTGCTATTAATAATGTTGAGAATAAAATCGCTGAAAACTTGAATGCGATTCTTCAGAATTCTATCAACGAGGTTTCAAGTCTGAATAACCCAATTCAAAATGTGATGAAAAATTATCTTCAAGAAATCAGTGCGGCTAAAAAACACTTATTTAATAATATATGGATGATAAGTAGTGTAACTAGGATTAATGAAGCAATTCAAAATCTTATATCAAATTCCAAAGAAAGTTTGACTATAATAATTCCTCATATTGAAAACCATATAGCACTCGAACAATTTGAAAAAATTGCTAGTAATTTAAAAATAAAAATAACATCCTCGGAAGCACACACAAATAGTATTGTTAAAAGTTTTAAGAACATCACAAATATATTATACCGAAATTACCAGAACGAAAATTTAATTATTTTAAAGGGAGATAATAGTCGGTTCTTTTTAGGAATAATTCAGGGGTCAAAAGATCCATTAGATGATTTTGTTGGAATTGGAAGCAATTTCAAACCTTTAATTGAGTTGTTTGATCCCCTGATTAATAATATTTGGGAAAAATCTTATTCAGATACCTTTCATGCTACTCAAGTAGTAACACATGAATTTAGTAAGACAACACCAACTAAAACGCTAACTACTGCTAAACCTATAATTAAAATGGAAGTTCAATCAGAAAAAATTGATAAAAAACCTAGAAAAATAGAAAAGAAAGAAAAAAAACCACCAGTTACAGTCCCAAGTCAAATACAAGAAATACCAAAAGACGATAAAAGAGTTATAAAAAGTCGATCGAAGGAAACTGCAGTATCAATTACTCCAAAACCGCAAATAACAGACTTAAAGCAAAAACTAAAAGAAAAAATAGATTTTATAGCAGAGGCACAACCTCAAGCGGATGATAAAGCTGCAGTAGAAATTAATAATGCTTTTGGTACTCTAATTCTGAAATTGAATAACATTAAAGGCGATGAATTTGGCAAGGAACTACAAGATATTGCTGATCTAATACTAGAGAAAAAAGGTTTTTCAGTAACCTTACATAAAATAAGGAGTATAATAAATAAGTTTAAAGAGAAACTCACTCTATTAGACGCAAATGATAAAAGAGAAATTTTAGAAAATATAGAAAATTGGAAAAAAAAATTGTTTTAAACCAATTTCTTCTAGATATATTAAATATGTTTATTAAACAGTAGTAGTCTTTTTCTTTGTTGTATAAAGGTAAAAGCCCCTTATGATAAAGAACATTATTAAAAGGAAAAAACCTAAAAAGATAATTGAACTAATTATTGATGTCAAGAAATCAGGAGAACTTATACCAATTATACCAAAAGTAGGACAAAGTGGACCAATTACAAGAAAGAGAATATAAGTTCCTTTATCTTTTGCTCCAAAGCGAAGATAAGTAGTAATATTAAACCAACCAATTAAAATCATTATGAATGGAATTAGAAACGAAGATACAATCAAAAAACTACCCATAGCCATAGAATAAAAATAATTTGCATAAAAATAAGTAATTAGCAAAAGTGCACTCATAGGAGTTGGTAATCCTGTGTATCCTAAACTCTCTATAATATTAAATCGTGCTAATCTAAGTATAGCCCCAATAGCAAAACAAATTGCTCCAATTATTAAAAAAATATCAAAAAGAGTCTCTGTTTTAAAAGATAAATATGTTAAAATTGCTGGGGCAATCCCAAATGTTAAAGAATCGCTTAAAGAATCTAATTCTCTGCCCATTTCATTTACCGTTTTAGTCTTACGAGCGATATAACCATCTACCATATCAGTTCCTATAGATATTGATATTAGAAAAAACCCTAATGAAAGAAATTCAATAGCTCCAATACAAGCACACATTAAAGCTATAATTCCGAGAGTGGTTCCAACTAAAGTGATATAATCTTTTAATTTCAATAGTTTTGGAATTTTAGTTTCAGTATTTTCGGACATTCTGCTTTCCTATTTATTTTTTATTAATAATAATTAAACCTTATTCCATAAAAAAGTTTATAAAACCACATCACCATTCATTCCATAAAATAAGTAAAAAAAAAGAGAAAAAAAATGCCAAAATACTGTCCGAATTGCGGAGATGAAATAACAGATTCAACCCAAAATTTTTGTGAAAAGTGTGGGTTTCAAATTCCCTCGAGCTTAAGATCAGAAGAAGGTACTCCCACGCCAGCAGTACCCCCTGCAGCTGGTATGCAAAGTAATGAACGCCCCAGAGGATTATTCGATATTAACCGAAATTATTATGTTTTAAAAGAAAAATATTGGGATTGGGGTTCTGGCGATATTTTAGATGAGAATAATCAAATAATTGGTAGAATGAATAGGGTGATCTTGAGTATCCGACGAAGGGTTGAATTGCAAGAAGTTGATGGTACTATAGCAGCTACAATCCACGCTAAAATTATCTCTGCTCGCGGAGCTCAAGACTTAAAAGATCCACAAGGGAATTTGATAGCAAGAATTAAGAAAAAGATACTTACATTTTTTAAGAATAAATTCTTCTTAGAAGCACCTGATGGAACACGATGGTATGAAGCTGTTGGTAATTTCTTTGGATTTAGCTTTAAAGTGTATGATGTAACAACTGGAAAAGTAGTAGCAGAAATTGAAAAAGCTGATCGATGGAGAGATTTATTTCTTGGTGGCATATTAGACTTTAAAGATACTTATGCTTTAAAAATACTTGATAATGAAACTGATCGAAAAATTTTAGTAGGATTTGTTCTTTCAATTGATAATGTTCTTCATGACTACTAATATATCCTAAAAAAAATTTTTCTATTTTAAAAAAATCTTCTACTAGCAATTACTTTATGTTTTTTAAAAAACAAAATTTAAAATGATTTAATTTATATTTTTTTTAAAATAAGAAAGTTTGAAAAGAAATTTCAAATTTTTATTAAGAATTAATTATTAAACTCTAAGATATTGAAATATCACTG
>Ga0114922_10002563_pt1 | contig 17014 bp, 13 predicted proteins | sample AartaG_FD_100975 | JGI IMG/M metagenome (GOLD analysis project Ga0114922, IMG submission 100975) | Deep subsurface microbial communities from Aarhus Bay to uncover new lineages of life (NeLLi) - Aarhus_00045 metaG | ecosystem: Environmental > Aquatic > Marine > Oceanic > Sediment | place...
GCAACTGGCCATCCGGTGGCCTGCCGGTAGCCCTCCGGCGCGGGATGCAGTGCGTGAAGCAGGCGACGTCCGCGTGTACCGACAGCGATGGAGCTGTCGGAGTCACCGCCGGTGCCGTAGAAGCGGATGCTGACTGCGGGAGGCATCGCCAGGCCCAGTTCCTCTACGAGCACCGTGTACAACTCGTCCGCTTGCTGAACGAGACTGCGCGCACGCGCCGATTGCTGTAGATGTTGCACCACCGTGTGCTGGCCTGTTACCGATTCCCACGCAGGGCCGGCGTAGTACCACTCTTGATTGTACCGGCGCCAACGGGCCGGGAACAGGGCTGAATCTGTGCTTTCCTGATTGTCCCAGCGATAGCGCAGTGTGAGAGTCGATGTCGCCACATCGCCCGTGACAAGCACTGGTCCCGACGACACATGGAACTCGCTGTCGCGTTGCGCAGAGACGGCAGCCAGCCAAGTCTCTTGCACGCTCGCCAGATCTGGATTGCTTGGATCCAGGAGCTCTCGCCACAGCTCCATATCCCGATCTACGATCGCCTGCTCCAGCCTGGCATCGAGGTCCTCCAATTCCTCGTGATCCCAGCTCAAGCTAAGTGCCACCAGGTTCGCCAGCTGGCCTGCAGTCTGCAGCCGATCGGGCTGGATGTTTCCCACGTCGTCTTCTGGAACATGGTAGGGAAGATCGAGAGCGCCTCCAGCATCCCAGATATAGAGCGTGGCCGGTACCCCGGCGCCCACGAAGGGTGCGTGATCGCTGCGACCCAGCGATTCGGGCTGCACTGACACTCCGAGTACTGCTGCCGACACTTCTGACTGATCCGCCACGATTCCGCCCGCGTCGATAGCCAACTGTGGCGTGCCGGCACCGACCATATCCAGCTGCAGCATACCGACCGTGCTTTCAAGCGGATAGCACGGGTGGTGGACATAGTGGATCGAACCATTCAGGCCGATCTCCTCGCCGTCCCAGGCGGCAAAGAGCACAGTCCGTTTCGGGACAAAGCCGTGCTCCTGCCACAGGCGTGCGATCTCGAGCAGCACCGCGACGCCTGAGGCGTTGTCATTGGCCCCTACCCAGACGGTTCCGTCCGGATCTGCGCCCATGTGGTCGTAGTGGCCTCCGATGACAAGCACCTGGTCCACACCGTCAGGATCCGAGCCTGGGATGACCCCCAGCACGTTTCGTCCTCGCGCATCCGGAAGGTAGTCTATGTCTACATCGACGTGGACCCTGGTGCCAAGGTCGAGGGCCTGGTACTGGATCGACAGATCGTCCTGGCTGAGGCCACTCTCTGAGAGCAGATCGTCCAGCACGTCTCGGCCGACCAGCACAGCGGGTATTCCCTCTGGAAGGATGGCATTCTCGCGAGCTGTGCGACGCATACGATAGTTCATGCCATCCCCGCGTGCCAGAAGCACTGCCTTGGCGCCATGTTCCAGTGCTTGACGGAGGATGTGGTCAAAGGGGTACTGGTACCGACAGAGAACGATGGCGCCTTGCACGTCGACGTCGTCGTAATCGTCATGTGCTCCGTCGCTTACCCAGAAGACCTCGCCCTCCACCTCACCGCCGTCTGCGTAGCTTCCCATCCAGACGGTGTAGTCCTGTCGGAAGACATAGTCTCGGAGCACCTGCCCGTCGTCGTCCATCAGTCGAAGCGATGGCATTGCCGTGAGGTCTGCGAAGGGGACCTTAAACTCCTGAAAGAAGGTGCCGTTGTCTCCGGCAGGCTGCAAGCCGTACTGTGCGAAGCGCTCGGCAATCCAGTCGCCGGCCAGCCAACCTCCAGGAGACCCGACTGCCCGCCCCGCGTATTCCGGCTTGGTGAGCTCAGCGATGTCGGCGATGGCGCGTTCGGTGTGAAATGCGAGTGCCAACGATAGCCAGTCTTCAGCCTGAACCAGCGGCCCTGCCGTTCGCAACACGGGTGCCATTTGAGGAGTGGCGGATGCGGCTGTGGGCAGAGCGGTGCTGCCAGGTGTGGCGCTCGCCCGGGCTAGGATCGTGGCTCTGGGCGCCGGCTGAGGCTTGGCACGGATGGGCAGGTTTCGCAGGCGCGAGGCCCACCCGCACAGCACAGCCGCACAGATGGTCAGAGCGATGGCTGCAACCGCTAGCCATTTGGGGCTCGCGAGCCTTCTCTTGATACTTCTCTGATTGTCTGTGCTAGCATCCATCATGTACTCGCATTACCTCGGCCAGGTTCAATGGGTTTCCCACGAGCACTTGCTGCTCCGAGTGCCGAATCCAGGTCACAACTCCTCAAAGCCAGACGCATCAGTGAGAGCCCTAGTGGACAGCGTCGTCATGTCGATCAGCATCAGGTTGTCGTTTGAGATCGGTCAGCTACCCCCAGCGTACAGCATGTGCGCTCGAAGAAGCTGCGGATCTGCAGCGAGTGGAGGCTCGCTGCGACATCAATCACTCCATTCGCCGACGCTGGCGGCAGGGCTGACTTGAGGCGAGACTTGCGGTACGGACGGGCTGTCGCCGCGGCCGACGCGAGCGGAGCGGGCCGCGCGTGTCCACAGGGTGTTCTGTGTGCTCTCACTCACGACTACAGGAATCATGTCAGGGTAGCTAGTATTCGTATTCCCGCCCCAATGTTATCAGAGCCAGGTTGATCGCCTGGCCGGCGGCCTGGATCTGATCAGCGTTGATGCGGTCGAAGGTATCCTCGTGCGGCTCCAATCCGGCGTCTCGCCAGCCCACAGCAATGCTCGCTTCAGGAAACGCCTGTTGGTACGCGTGCGCAGTCACGCGGCCTTCGGTAGCAGGCAGACTGTTGCCCTCTGCGGTGCGGCGGAACAGCTCGCGCAGTTCGCGGTCTCCTTGCAGGTAGAGCTCCTCACTCCCTTGGCCAAGAGGACCCAGGTTGACAACTGCGGCGGTCTCCAGTATGGAGTACGGCGCCTGTGCGGCGATGTACTCGTGTGCACCGCTGTGCTCCCATTCTCCGCCAGACCAGGCGACAAAGAAGACGGTGCGACGCGGCTGGAAACCAGTGGTCGTCCACAGTCGCAGGATGTCCAGCATGACAGCGACTCCCGTTGCCCCGTCGTTTACGCTGTTGAGCATCGTGCCATCTGGCTGGCGCCCAGGACCATCGTAGTGGCTTGCTACAATGACCAGCTCGTCATTGAGCACCGCGTCCGCCCCCCTGAATACGCCGATGATGTTGTCGGTCACTACCTCTCGGATGGGTGACAGCTCCAGCTTCATGTGCACGGTGTGGCTTAGCTCGAGCACTTGCCAGGGAGCAGGGTCGGCATTCGGTACCTGCAACGCGCCTTGGATGTCCGCTACCGTCCACCCATCAGGCGCTAGGAGGGTGTCTGCTGCCGAAGGGTGCAGCCTGAAGATGGGCAGGACGACCGGCCTGAGATAGTCTGCCTCTGGATCGGCTAGCTGCAGCCTAGGTGTGATGTCCTCGTCGATTAGTATGATGCCAACCGCTCCCCTCAGCAGAGCCTCGACCGCAAAGCCCGGCGGTGCGCTGTCAGCAAGATAGAGAGCTACTCGACCGCGCAGATCCATTCCCGCAAAGCCCAACGGGTCTGGCTCCTGTTGATAGAAGGTGATCAATGCCAGCGGAGCTTGGACGTCCCCAGCACCACCGTGGCCCCTGATGTCGACGCCAAACTCGGCCCGGTACCCGAAGGAGTGCACGCCTACGCCGGCTGCATCCTGCATGGCAAGGACCGGCTGCGTCAACGGGCTGACGATAGCGGTGGCCCATGGTAGCCGATAGTCCATCCCATGCAGGATTGTCTCCAAGCCGTTGGCTGCGAACTGCTCGGCAATGTACGACGCTGCCCTCTGTGCTCCTGCGGTACCTGGTTGCCGCCCTTGCATGTCAGGCGATGACAGAACGGAGAGGTGAGACATCGCCCCCGACGCGTCGAACTGCTGGGCCAAGCTGGCGTACGACGGCGCCGGTCCCACATGCGTGATGATGTACGCGGTGGCTAGCGTGATCACAGCGATGGCTGCAGCCATTCGCTTGCTGAGAATGAAAGCCGTGTTCACTCCTCGACGCTGCACGATCCGGCGAAGGCCTTCGCCCAGAAGGTTGAACCCGAGCACAGCCAGGAAAAATGCGACCGCTGGGTAGAGGACCATCCAGGTGCGGCTCCGGGCGTACTGCCTCGCACCGGCCATCATGGACCCCCACTCAGGGATGTCAGGGATGTTCAGAACCGTGGTATCGGCAATCTGGACCCAGCCGCCTCCGCCAATGAAGACCCCAATGAACCCGAGCTCGCCCAGGATCATCAGCACCGCTCCCATTTCCAGGACGGCGATGATCACCAGAGCAGGCAGGACGTTCGGCAGGATGTGTCGGACCGCGATACCCACTCCGGTCAGACCCACCACGCGTGCACCCTCGATGAAGGGCTTCCGGCGTACGACCATGAACTCGCTACGGATGTACTGTGCGATCTCCGCCCACCCTACGAAGCAGAGCGCGAAAATGAACACGGTGATGCCCCGTTGGATTCCGAGTGCAAAGATCAGGATCATACCAGTCAGGAGAGCAGGCAGAGCAGTGGTCGCCTCAATCAGACCCATCACCGCTCGGTCGACAATACGGTTCTCGTTCCAGCCAGCAAGCATACCCAAGGCCGACCCCAGGATCACGCGAGCCATGGCGATGAATAGGCAGGCTACCAGCGTGTTGCGAGTGCCATATAGCAGCATGCTCAAGATGTCTCGGCCCCACTGATCCGTGCCCAAAGGAATGCCGGGCATGGGCGGGAAGGGCGGAGTAGCCAGACTCCCGTCCACAACCATGGTGCTCTGCTGGCCCGCCAAGTATGGGTTCGCCGGGGCAAACAACGGGCCGAAGAGCACCACCACGAACAAGCCGAGTACAATCACACCGCCGAGCACAAGAGGAGCGTTCACCTCCAGGCGGAACGACGGGCGAGTGCGCTGGGCGGTCGTTGGCTCTGAGGGCAGCGCGATGGTCTCATCACTGGCATCGAGCCACGTCAGATCAGGTTCAGTGGGTAGGGTGCGTCTCAGTCTCTCAAACAAGCGTGTGTTCTTCCTCTTCGGCAAGAGCGAGAAGGCATCTCACCTCAGATCTCGAAGTCGCGGATCGAGGTAGCGATAGGAGAGCTCCAGGGCCATGTTAACCAGCATGAAGGTGACGCCCAGCGCGAGTGCCAGGGTAATGACCAGGTTTGCTTGTCGAGCGCGAATTGCGTCTAGGAGGGTAGCGCCAAGTCCGGGCCACCCGAAGAAGTACTCCACCACTGGAAGGCTGCCGAGGGCGAAGCGGGCGGATACGCCCATAGCGGTGAGGACGGGCACGACTGCGTTGGGCAGCAGGTGATCACTCCAAACCTGCCTTGTGGGCAAGCCTTTCGCCCGGGCAGTCCTAGCATAGTCCTGGTGAGATGCCTCGCTGAGCGAAACGGACGTGATCCGAGCGAGCTGAGCAAGAGGACGGGTCGCCAGCACGAGGGCGGGCAGGATCACGTGCGAGTCCCAGCCAAACCCGCCCACAGGCACGAGGCGGATTCCGGTTCGCTGATACCACTTGATCTCCAGCACCTGCAGCACGACGGCGATGAAGAATGTGGGCATAGAGATGCCCAAGAGCGAACCTGTCAACAGACCCAGCGAGATAGGCGAGCCCTCCCAGTACGCTGACAAAGAGCCAAGCCCCACCCCTAGAATCGAGGCAAACAGCATGGCCCAAGCCAGCAGTCCCATGCTCATGACGTAGGTATCGAGCAGCACGGTTGTTACGGGTACCCCAATGCGGCTGCGACCAGATGCACGCCACACCAGACCCAGATTCCCGGTGAGCAGACTTCCAGTATATGCGCGAGTGTCCAGGAGTGCTCGCCAGAGCAACTCGAATACGCCGCCCACCGTGGCGCGTGACAGAGGGTGTCGCATCATGCGCAGGCCTAGCGCGCAGAAGTAGATGATGGCAAGCGCAATCAGCAGAATCGCGCCGATACGGCGCAATGCGAATCGTGTCATGAACAGGATTCTCCCAACGCGAAGACCAGCCATTATACATCTTCGGACACGGTGGGCCAAGTTGCGGGTCCGTCCTACCCATCGAAGTGAGTAGGACTGTGCCTGAAGATGGAGCATGGCCCTGCCGAAAGCGACCTGCCACGCATCCAGCGATGGGGCAGAGTCCAACACAGCCGAGAGTCTGCACGAGATTGGCAGCAGGTCGCGCTCACTACTACAAACAAGGGCAACCTAGGGCAGGTTCACGCTCGACTGCTGCAGTACTGAAGGGATGGGCAAGCCGACGCCGAGGCGCACCGCCAAGTTCGAGGGTGCCGACCCGGTGCGTCGACTCGCTCGCCGCAGGACCTGCGCTCGTCAGAGCCTAGCTGCCAGGGTGTCAAATGCGTAGGCCGGCCGACTGATGACAACAGTCTACGGCCGGCACAGGGGTTCTCACGGTCGGGTCTGGGTGCCGGGGCAGACGGCCAGGAAAGCGATGCGCTAACTCACGCCGGCTGATCGGGCGCACGCGCGCAGGTAGCTTTGTCTTGTGGCACTGTCAGAAGGTTGGGGGGCGGTGCCGTTCCTGGCCGGAGCACTCGTGCGCTCGTCGACGACGAGCATGCGATGGATGATGCAGAGCTGATCGGGCGGAGCTCGGCTGGCAACTGCTGGCAGCAGAATCCTTCGCAGCGTGTGTCTGGCAGATGGCCCGAGGCCGCACACAAGGTCACCTGTACCATGCCATGGGGGCACAACGCACTCTGTTCGTGTGTCCTTCACGGTCTGTTGCATCAGCACGCGCCGCGCCCGGGCTATTCTGACTGTTCGCGTCCTTGCACTTGGTCAGTGCGCCGAGCCCGTGCGCCAGCAGGATTCTCAGTGAAGCGAAGGTGGAACGGGCGACCTGGTTCCTTCAGGTTGAAAGCAGGTTCAGGACGTAGGAGGCGACAAAGCCCATGCTGTTGATCGTCCCGTGCAGGATGACTGCCGGCCAGAGCGAGTCCGTCTGCTCGTACAGCACCGAAAACAGGGCGCCCAGGAGAAAGACTGGCGGCCACGAAGTAGGCAGGATGTGCGCTGTAGCGAACAGGGCGGCACTCAGCACGATGGCCGCGAACCTGCCGAAGTGATTGCGCAACCCAGCGTACAAGTACCCACGGAAGAAGGCCTCTTCGGCGATGGGTGCGACCAACCCGCCTACGATGATCGCCTGCGACAGACCTTGGAGGCCTTCACCAAACGCAGGCAGCACGTCTGGCTGCACCTGGAGTTGGAACAGGCCAAGGAACAGGGCCCAAACAAGATTGAAGCCGAGAGAGCCAAGGAGGATGAGACAGCCAAGGCCGGCCGCGCGCGCCACGTTGAACCCTCGGAAACCAACCCTGCTCCAGGGTAGTGCGTATTTCCGCGGTCCAAACAACCACACGGGGAATAGCAGTCCCAGCTCGGCAAAGAGGATCACAGTGCCGCGCGACGACGAAGGTAGAGCAAAGCCAAGAACTTGGCTCAGTAGGCGCAAGCCGAGCGACGCCAGCAGAAGGAGTGCTAGCACCGCCATAATGCCGACGACCACAGCCCATGTCATGTCGCGTCTGGTCCAGGGCACCGAGTGCGACATCTCCCGAGGCTGAATGGTGCTGTTTTGCTGACTTGGCGCCTTCATTTGTACCTCACTCAAGGATGTCTGCGGTGAGTATAGTTGGAGCGGAGGAGGGAGGCAATTGGCGGCCACTCAGTGGCCCAGAGATCCCCTGCGGTCTGGGCAGGAGAATCCGCCGCCTCGACTGCTCGTTCCGCGCGCAAATACTCTCCGCAGCGCGCTGCCCAGTGCGGCGATGTCTGACGCGGTGTTGTAGGCCTGCACCGACACGCGCGCAAACTCGCGCTCCTGGCAGGTAGCGATTCGGACTTCGATCGGGAACTCTCGAAGCAGGCGCTGCTCCAGGGCCTGGGCGTCGCAGGCTCGCAAGGCTACACTCACCATCTGGGAGTACCAGCATGGCGAGTCAGGGCAGATTGGTGGCAGCCCGGTGAGCTTTCCGATGTCTGACGGGGCGCCACGGGCCAATTCGTGGCAGTCCCGTTGCACCCGATCCCAGTGGTGTGCCGCCTGAAATGCAATGGCGCTGGGGACGCTGAGATAGGCCGCAATATCCCGTGTGCCCTGCCACTCCTGTTCATCGATGAAGCGAGACGGGCCCGCCTGCTCCGCCTGCCAGCCCCAACTGACTATGAGAGGCTCAAGCAGGTGTTGCACTGGACGGCGGGCGAATAGGAATGCTGAGCCCTTGGGAGCGCACAGCTATTTGTGGCGATTCCCCACATAGATATCAGCCTCGAGGGTGTGCAGATCGAGTGACAACTGACCGGGCGCGTGGGCGCCATCGATGACGGTGAGAATGCCTGCATCTCGCGCGCGTCGGATGAGTATGTCGATCGGCAATATGAGCGCAGTCAACGAGGTGATGTGACTCAAAAACAGGATCCGAGTGCGGTCCGTGACACCACTCCAGATCTCGTCCACGACCTGTTCGGTGGAAGCAACGGGCAACCCCCCGTCCGTCTCACATAGCTGGCGCCGCGGCGTTGGCAGGAGAACCGCCAAGTACGGTCCATCGCGCCGTACTCCTGGTCTGTGCTCAGGACCTGGTCTCCTGGACTCAACGGAAGGGCACGAGCTGCCGTGTTCACTCCGACGGTCACGTTGGGAACGAAGACCACCTCGTCGCTGTCTGCGCCCACGAAAGTGGCAAGAGACCGCCGCGCACCATGCAGAAGACTGGTGAAGCGCCGACCAAGGAATTCCACGGGCTGCCGCTCCAGTTCCAGCTGCCAGCGCTGATAGTCCTCAAAGACTGGCCTTGGGCAGGCGCCAAAGGAGCCATGGTTCAGGAAGATCACGTCATCGCATAGCAGGAACTGCTCTCGAAGATCGTTGGAGGTGTGGAAATCGCGACGCATGTAGGTATTCCGCCTCGGTGTTGAGCTTGCCGCGTTGGGCGTCACGTGACAAGGCGCGAGCAGGGAGGTTGAGGGCCTACCTACTGTACGCAGTATCGCGACTTTGTCACGAAGCCTACCGAAATCGGTTGAGCTCCTGCTCGACTGGCGATGTCCCCAGCCGACGAATGCCTGGCCTGTTGCCATGCAGTGACATAACGGAATAGGACGCGGCGTTATGAGTCCGGCGAGGCTCGAACGTTGACGGACCAACCATTCAGGCGTCACGTGGGGCCGTGAAGAAGGGGAGCAACGCCCTGTCCTCTGTGGCGTGCCGTGAGGTAGTGCCTGCCCACCGGAGCCCGTCTGGGAGAACTTGATCGTAGGTCCAGATGCGGCCCGAGGGCAACCTCTGAAGACCCCGGCGCGATGACCTGACTCGGGGGAACGTGTCAAGTTGACGCACAGGAGCGTTGGCCTTATACTCTCACCATGCGGAAGACGAGTCCTGTGCCGAGGCGAAGGGCCCTTAGAGCGGCTCTGGTGTCACTAGTCGTTCTCGTGTCTCTTGGGCCGGCGACAACTGCCCTCGCACAGGAACAGACCGTTCACATCGTGCAGGCAGGAGAGAGTCTGCTTGCTCTTGCTCTCCGCTACGGAACTACGGTGGAGGCTATCGTGCGAGCCAACGGTCTCACCAATCCTGATTCCATCCAGTTGGGTCAAAGCCTGGTGATTCCGGAGAACGGCGCAGCCTCCGCTGCTGTGGGTCCCGCGATGACCGCAGGAGGTACCTACGTCGTCCAGCAGGGTGACACGCTCAGCGGGATCGCTTTCCGATATGGTATCAAGCTGTGGGCTCTGCTCCATGCTAACGGACTCCAAAGCTCGCACTTGATCTACCTAGGGCAGACCGTGGTTATTCCAGGGGCAGGGGGCATGATCCCAGAGATCGATCCTGACACCAGTCGCATCTACATCGTTCGTCAAGGTGATACACTCCCAGAGATCGCGGATCTCTTCAGGAGTACCGCCTTCGAGTTTGCCCAGGCCAATGGCATAGGTGATCCAACCCAGATTCGCCCCGGCCTGGTCCTGCGCCTTCCTGCCTCCTACACAGGTCCCAGGCGAATCGACATCGATCTCTCCGCACAGCACCTGAATGCCTACGAGGGTGATGAGCTCGTCTTCTCCTTTGCGTCCTCTAGTGGGCGCGCGCCATACTACACGCGTGTCGGCGAGTTTCAGGTCCAGAGCAAGATCCCGAATGCGTATGGGTCGTTGTGGGATATCTGGATGCCACACTGGCTGGGCATCTACTGGGCGGGCGGGACCGAGAACGGGATTCACGCGTTGCCGATCATGTCCAATGGTCAGACTCTGTGGGCTGGCTACCTCGGTACTCCGGTTTCGTACGGTTGCATCGTGCTAGGGACCTACGAGGCCAATCTCCTGTACGAATGGGCCGAAATCGGAACCCCTGTATCGATCCACTACTGACCCAGAGTCAGGCAAGCTGCAACCGCTGGTGAAGGGCGCGAAACTGGAGAAGCGAAAGCATTGAGCATGCCCCTTGGCCGCCCATTCTCGAGTGCTCGATGGCAAGGGGCCGAACGCTGGACGGAGGTCTGAGGCACGTGAAGCGAAATGAGCCGGTAACTCATCATCCAGTAGGTGCGGCATGACTCGATACAAGATCATTGTCAATCCGGTCTCCGGTAGGGGAAGCGGAGAGCGGGCTGTGCTTGAGATCGAAGAACGGCTTCGGGACTGCGGCCTGGACTTCCAACTCGCAAGAACGGTCAAGCCGTGGCATGCAGCCGAGCTGGCACAGCGCGCGGTCGTCGATGGCTTTGATGTCGTGGTCGCGGTCGGAGGAGACGGCACTTCGAACGAGGTGCTGAACGGCCTGGAGCTAGCCCGCCAGGCTGGCGAGGCTCGTCAGGTGTGCATGGGGATAATCGGCGTCGGTCGGGGCAACGACTTTGCCTTCGGCCTGGGCATTCCGCAAGGTGTGGAGGCCGGGTGCGAGGTGTTGGCGCTTGGCTACCGCCGGAAGATGGATGTGGGAAGGGTGATTGGCGGCCAGTACCCACAGGGGAGGTATTTCGGTAACGGTGTGGGCATAGGCTTTGACGCGGTCGTCGGCTTCGAGGCGCTCAAGATGAAGCGGCTTGCTGGCTTCCCGTCGTACATCGTGGCCACGCTAAAGACCGTCTTTCTCTATTTCCAGGCGCCTTTAGTGCGCATTGAGTACAATGAACAGGTGCTGGAGATGCCCGCACTGCTCGTGTCCATCATGAACGGGAGGCGCATGGGTGGGGGGTTCTTGATGGCTCCCGAAGGCGTACCGGACGATGGACAGTTCGATTTGTGCATCGCCAGGCAGGTCAGCCGGGCGAGAGTGTTCACGCTCATTCCGCGGTTCATGGCCGGAACGCAAGGCACTCAGGCCGAGATCATGACCGCTAGGGCAAGGCATGTCGAGATCACTGCGCTGGCAGGGACTCTGCCTGCTCACGCGGACGGCGAGACGCTGTGTACCGAGGGAGAACAGCTCACGCTGGACCTCCTTCCGGGGCAGATCGAGATTATCTCATCGGCCCCAAACGAGGCTGCATGAGCCTGGGGCACAGGGTGGTCAAGGCCACGCTGAAGCACGTACCGCACCTCCTTTGCCGGGTGCATGACCGGGATTTGGACAAGGTCCCGATGAAGGGACCGCTGATTCTGGTCTCGAATCATATCAACTTCCTCGAGATTCCGATCCTCTACACTCATCTCCAGCCCCGCAGCGTGATCACGCTGGCCAAGGTCGAGACCTGGGACAATCCGCTCTTGGGGTACCTCTTTGACATGGGAGGTGCAATCCCCCTGCGGCGTGGTGAGGCGGACGTGGTGGCAATCCGTCGCGCTCTGGCCGCGCTAGCTGCGGGAGGCATCCTGGCTATCGCGCCTGAGGGCACGCGTAGCAATCACGGGAGACTCCAGCGCGGCAACCCAGGCGTCGGGCTTCTGGCGTTGCGCAGCGGCGCTCCACTGATGCCACTCGTCTTCCATGGAAATGAGGCACTCCAACGGAACTTGGTCCGTCTGCGCAGGACCGACTTCCACATTGCGGTGGGACAGCCATTCCATATCGAGTCGCAGGGGACTCGAGTCAAAGGCAGAGTTCGACAAGACATCGTTGATGAGATCATGTACCAGCTCGCTGCTCTCCTTCCGCCCGCCAATCGAGGCGAGTACGCGGACCTTGAGTCGGCTACTGAGAGATACCTCCGCTTCCCGACCGGTTCGTGCAGCAATATCACCGCTAAGCACGGCGGACGGGCGACCACGTAGTCAATCCTCACCCAATACGGTGCACCCACCTGTATTTTCCGGATCCAGCACGCGCTCTCCTACACTGAATCTGTGGTGGGCCACTGGCTCACATCGCTTTCGCGAAAGGAGAGTCAGTCATGGACTGGAGAAGGGCTGTGACGGCGGCGTTGCTGGTAGCTACCTCGCTATTCGGGCTCGGATCGCAGATCGCTACGGCGGGACCCCGTGAACCTCGTCCCGCCGACGTCTCAAGTGAGCGTCTGCTTCGCTTTCGGGGAGTGGTCTCGAGCCGACCGGAAGACAACACTGGTTCTTGGGAGATCTCGGGGCGAACAGTCCAGGTCGTCGAAGCGACACGGATTGACGAGACCCAAGGCGCAGCGGAGGTCGGGGTCCATGTGATGGTAGTCGCCAGGAGGGCGTCGACCACTAATGCACAATCGATCTTGGAAGCGGTGGTGATTCAGGTTGTTCGTCCGCCTCCAAACCCACCAGTCACGATCCGGGGCGAGGTGACTCGACTCGATGCATCCTCTCTCGTGCTCGACGACATCAGGATTCTGTACGATCGCTCCACCGAGAGCTATGGACGGCTGCACGTTGGCGCGTGGGTCAAAGTCCTTGCCATTCGGACCGACGCCGGGCTCAAAGCCCTGCTCATTTGTGTGCTGCCGACCGAGGATTGCCTTTTGGAGTTCGAGGGGAACATCGAACGAATCGGTCATCCGCACTGGGTCATCGAGGGACGGCGGGTGATCGTGACTCGTCAGACGCGTATCATCGGTCGGCCCAAAGTAGGGCTGATCGCGAAGGTCCGCGCTGTGCGGCAGCCTTCTGGGATGCTGCTGGCTCTGGTCATAGCGGTGCAGAATGCGGAGCCGCTCGAGGTGGAGTGGATGGGGCAGATTGAGCGGATGCCTCCAAGCGTCTCAGTTGAGCCTCTCCACTACTCCGGCGAGTGGGTGATTGAGGGTAGGACCGTTCTGGTCACATGGGGGACCCATGTGGCAGGAACTCCGGGCATAGGCCTGACTGCTCATGTCACTGCACTGCAGTATCCTGGGCGGCCATTGAAGGCCACGCAAGTACGCATACTCAGTGTTGAAGCCGCAGCAGGCGCACCGACGAGTGAGGAGTAGCAGCGCCTTCTTTCAGTTCAGGCTTGGTGCGCCCGCTCCGGGACCTACGACAGCTCCCATCGTTCCAGCCGCCCAATCGGGGTAAGCTACGCTGTCGCCCAGCAGTCCGTGTTCAGGATGGCGACTCTGGGAGTAGGAGTCGCCATTCGACCGCCTTTAGCTGCTCGACAGGGGAGTCAGCAAGTCCATATGGCGGGCGAAGTGGCGCAGGTAGGCCAACGCAGGTCTGCTGCGCCTGAGTTGAGTAGAGCCGCAACAGGTTTGCGAAGGTCTGACGTCGGCTAGCCGGACGCTCGAAGGATCATTGGGCTTCACTCTCCAGGTGTGCTTCCGCCTGAGAGACCCAAGCGTCAAGGTCAACTGCCTGCCATCTCTCGGCCCCGATGATCGCTTGCAGGCGTGCCAGACCTACGCTGGCGAGGTCAGCGAAGGTGCAGACCCCGGCCTCGTACAGCTTCTGTTCAAACACCTCGCCGATGCCCCGGATGCAGGTCAGGTCATCCGGAATGAGGCCATTCCAGACTGCCCCTTCGGTTCCTGTCTGCTTGGCCAGTTGTCGGGCCTGCTCGTTCCAGGTCTCGCAGCCAAATTGCTGCCAGTCCTTTGGCCGGACGATTGCAGCCACTTGGGCATCGCTCAGCGCGGAAAGCTGAGCATAAGTGCCAATACCAACGTTGTACAGCGTCTGCTCAAGGGCCGGACCGATACCTCGAATCGCACAGAGGTCCTGCGCGGCGATCGGCCGGGCCAGTGAGTCTGCTGTCCCAGCTGAATCAGTGGTCGGCGCGTCCAAGTCATTCACCTGGTCTGCAGTTGCGCAAGGCCCATGTGCTGTCTCCCCAGCTGGGCCGGCTTCGGCGCCACGTCCGAGGGGCAGCTCTACGGTCATTGCCTGCACCCTGCGCTTTGCGGCCTTGCCATGGCATGGTCTCAGCTCGCGCCTCGGCCGCTCGCTGCGGGCGCGCCCTCCCCAGCGCCAGCATACGCCGGAAACGACATATCTCGAGACCCGATCAGCGAGGATACCAGGGATGAGCCACCATTTGCCGGGCGCTCCGGACATGGCACCTTCCTCCCCTCCATCGGGCAGCCTATCCGGGCGGCACCGGCAGCCGTGCCGGTGGGTGCGCCTTGTCTACCGCGAGTGACGAGAAGCCATCGGCAGGGAATCGGCGCCGGGCACCGTGAGAACGCGCGCCGGCCCCACATTCTATGGTGCTTTGTGCGTCCTTGACCAGCCAGGACCGAAACAAGTGCTGTCAGATTCAACCCTGCGCCAGCTCGATCCCCCTGTCCTTCAGGAGTCTGCGGAGCGTCTCTAGATCGTGTGTCTGAATGAGAAGCGCATCGCCGTCGGAGTCTCCGGGGATGCGAGCCAACATTGCCGCGATTCTTCCATCAGCCAGCAACTCGTCTGCAATTCGAGGATCCTCCAGTTCCAGGACAAGGGCCTCCCGTAAGGTGGCCCTGGCGGGGCACCCAGCCCATGACCTGACGCTCGCCACAACTTCGGCAGCTAGCGGCCCACGGTGCATCGTCTCTAGGCGGGCGAGGTACTCTTGGGCGGGTATGCCCTGACTCAGTGCTCGGGTCACGGCAGCTTCGGTAAGATGGAAACCGTCGTCTCGCTCCTCTGCCAGAACGCGCAGAGACGCTGTGAGGAGCATGTCCGGCCCTTGGTGCACCGGATGCAGTTCTCCATCAGGTGAAGCACGAACCAGTCCTTCAGTCGGGTCGTCTGCGTGGGAATATGTGGGGAGAACGTCGCGCTGCAGCAGGGCGCTTCTCAGCGCTGGGAGTCGGCGATCTCTCACCACGGCTACCGTTGGAGTCAGTCGCCGGTCCAGGTGGATACGGACAGCGCTGTCAGCCCAGAGTTCGCTGAGCAAGCTCGGACTGCTGGTTTCGCACAGGGCCACTGCTCGGTGCACCGTAATGCGGTTCTGCTGTTCTCCCCATTCGCGCAAGCTGCGGACCACATTGTCGGGCACCGGGACATCGACTTCACGATGGAGGAGCTCCAGGATGTGGCGGACAGGAAGGCCATTCTGGGGGGCGCGGTAGATGGTCTCGCGTGACAGGCGGTATTCCACAGCATGCCGGTCTACGGAGACTCGGTCGGCAAAGGCTTCAATGACAGCCAATGTGGCCTCGGGCACTGGTCCAATGGCAAGAAGGCGAAAGTTGGGCTGAACGACGAGGGTTCCCTCATCTTGCGAGCTCTCCTGGGACTGTGGATGTACGCTCAGGACCTGGGCTCCGCTGGAGTTGATGCGGAATGCCAGAAGGCGGTCTCCGTCTGTAGCCGCATCGACCAGGCCCAGCCAGTGCAGCGGACCGCTGAGTGCAGCACCAACGAACGCCGCCTGAATCTGCCGGAGGCGATCGAGCTGCCTTGGTGACCCTGCAGTGGCAGCTGCCGAAAGACCGGTGAGCCCGGCGTTCGAGCCGCCAAGTAGAATCCGCGGCGCGGCTACACTGAGTCGGTTCAGGAACCTATCAGCCGACAACCACGCACGGGTTGGCAGCAGAGAGAGCTGAGCGACCAATTCAGCACGCGCGTCTTCGAGGCCCAGATGGAGCGAAGACAAGTGGACGCTCGCCAGCTCATGCCAGCTATGCATCGTGAGCCAGGCCTCCAGGCCGTTGACCGAGCGCGCCGGCACCGATCGCTGCCAGAACGCTGGCACTTCTCCGATCTGAGCTGTTACCTGAACAGAACCACTCTGTTCACTCAACAGGTCCAATTCCTGCAGGAGCAGTCGCATAAAGTGCAACTGAGGAGACTCACTTTCGGCAGGTGCCTGGTCGAGCAGTGGGTCTGGAGACAGGAGCATCGAGTTGAGAGCCCGAAGGCGGCGCTTGGGAACAAGCCCGCCCTGGGTAAGTTGGATGGGTTGCGTTCGCACGAAACTCCAGTAGATGAAGAGGTCACGTTGCGCAAAGCCGGCGCTCGTTTCTGCTGGAGACGCGGGCGCGCCGCCTGAGCCCCACGCAACCGGAGGCAGTTCGGGCTGCGGGAGGACTGAGCGGAGCTCGGTCGGCACTACCAACCACGAGCCAGGGGTCAAGCGTGCACAGCTCTCAGTCAGGGATGGCACGGCCGGAGCGCTCAGAACCATGCCCATACGTGTGAGGTTGGCCACCAAGCCATCAAAGGTGCCCATTTCCTTTCCTTGGTTCTGGTCGAGTGGGCCGACGGAGCTGGAAATCGGTTTGGCGGCCAGGATAGCCTCGACTTCTTGGCGCAAGTCCCGCGCACGTGCCTGGCCACCATGCAGAAGGAGACGCTTCAGAACCAGGCGCTCTTGATCGGAGAGCAGCGCACACTGCCGTTTGACATGCAGACCATTGGCTAGGCGAGCGCCGAGCTGTGCAACATACGCTGACTTACTCAAGCGCTGCCCACGCTTCTGGGGCTCGCGGAGAGCCGATTCAGCGATGGTCCGGAGATCCTCCAGCGAGTAGCCCTCAAGTAGACTGGTGATCGTGTGCCTCATCGCACAGAGTTCTCTGCCTGACGCGGCATGTAGCCTCTGTCGGCCAATTCGCTCAGAAGCAGATCTGCAGATTGGTCCCGAATCAGCAGCAGTCGCGGGGACAGCTCGGCCACGAGA
>Ga0114922_10002564_pt1 | contig 17005 bp, 18 predicted proteins | sample AartaG_FD_100975 | JGI IMG/M metagenome (GOLD analysis project Ga0114922, IMG submission 100975) | Deep subsurface microbial communities from Aarhus Bay to uncover new lineages of life (NeLLi) - Aarhus_00045 metaG | ecosystem: Environmental > Aquatic > Marine > Oceanic > Sediment | place...
CTTCGTTATCGCCGATGTCAACGTCGTCTTCCCATGATCCACGTGCCCCACTGTCCCTATGTTTAAATGCGGCTTTGTCCTCTCAAACTTTGCCTTCGCCATTCTTACCTCCTGTCACTTAAATAAAACCAAACCTTTTTTCAAAGCCCACGACCAGATTTGAACTGGTGACCCCGTCCTTACCAAGGACGTGCTCTACCGACTGAGCTACGTGGGCATCCATGCACTAAAATAAAGCGGGAAACGGGACTCGAACCCGCGACTAACGGCTTGGAAGGCCGTTGCTCTACCAACTGAGCTATTCCCGCTTGAGCAAGTGGGCAGGGAAGGATTCGAACCTCCGAAGGGTTTCCCCAGCGGGTTTACAGCCCGCCCCATTTGACCACTTTGGTACCTGCCCATATTATAAACAAAAGCCAATAGCTAACTCAGTCCGCTAAAAAGCCAGCGAGAGGATTCGAACCCCCGACCCGCTGATTACAAATCAGCTGCTCTACCAACTGAGCTACGCTGGCATAATCGACCATCTGTAAGTTTGATCTGTTTTTTTCGATTTTGGGAATAAAAAAAGAAGAGAAAGGGAGTTCCTTCGCGCGACTTCTTTCTCTTATTCTACCTCTATATCTTTAAGAAACAAAAGAATACGGAGCTAATGCTACAGACTCTTGCCCTTTTTGTCAAGAAAATTATGCCAATATTTTTCCCTGAATTATTCGTTAAAAACAGATTTTGTTGGGTGGGGTGAATTGGCTATTTGATTGCCTCACGGGCTTTGTTCAATTTCTCTCGCAAGTCCTTTAAAAAATCTTGAACAAAAATGAGGTATTTCGCTTGCTGGTATATGGTGAGGTTTTCCGACAAAAATCCTTCCAGTTCTTCATCTTTACTCTTCACTTCTTTTCGCAAATCCCTTATCTCTTGCACCATACGAGCCAGATTTTCTTCATCCCCGTTTTGTTGCCTCACCATGGCTCGAATTTCTCTCAAACGTTGTCCGATTTTGCGGTTCATTTCGCGTTTTTCTTTTTCCACTCGGTTAACATTAGGAAAAATCTTTGCTGTTTGTTCTTCAGTTAGATCCAGGACTTGAACCATCCTCAACAGGTACAAGGTGCTGATATTATCCCAACCCCTACGCGTTTCCCAATATTTCTGGATAAAATAATCTCTTTCTTTATCCGTATCCAATCCCAAAAAAACCTTTCTTTCTTCCGCGTGCATGGATTCTCTTGTCTCTGCCAAGAAAGCTCTGTATTTGGGAGAAAGTTTTCTCACCCCTTCTCTCTGGGCAAAATAATTATTTTCGGTTGCTGATGAAATAACCGTTGCCACGATCAGCAGGCCAAAAAGCAAAGATGTTATCTTTTTTAAGGTCATGATTATCCTCCTAAAAGTTATTATCCCTTTTTATTTCTTTTTCGAAAATTCCCATTTCTTCCTCCGAAAATTCCTCCCACAGAAGAAGATCATCCTCCCAGTTCAACCTTTCATCCCAATCCGCGGTGATGAGCATCTCGTTTATCGATGCCGACACCAATGAATGAAAAGCCTCCTGCAATGTCATGTCACTTCCCATATCTTGATAAATTTCTTCCACGGCTTTTCCAAAGGAGAAGACATAGAGTTCCTCATCTTGGAAATCTCCCTTCTCATAAAAGACAAAGATAAGGATGAAAAGAGTTACCAAAAAAATGCTGGCTGGTACAAAAACCCACTTCTTCCTGAACACATGCAAAATCCCATATTCACTTTTTTCCTCTTGCTCGGCGATCGCTGATCTGAGTTTCGATGTAAATTCCGCGCTGTGTGGGGGAGATAGCTCAGGCACTTCCAGATTTTTCACTTCCACATCGATGAGCGTGATCTGACTCAAGAAAGCCCGGCAGGAGGGGCAGGAATCGAGGTGTGCCTCGATTTCCGCTTTTTTTCCTTTTGGAATTTCACCATCGATACTGTCAGAGAGCCATCGTTGTATTTTTTCGCAATTCATTCGCTTCCCCCTAAATAAGGAATCAATTTGCTCTGAAGCATTTTTCTTGCCTTGAACATGCGCCAGGAGATCGTGTTCTCTGAGCACTCCAGTACATCAGATGCCTGGCGGTGGGACATCCCCTGGATCACGACCAGGACAAAGGATATTTTATAGGGATCGGGTAAAGCATCGATCGCTTGACTCAGTTTTTTCCTGAGCTCTTTTCGGAGCGATTTTTTTTCAGGAGAGAACTGATGATATGCACCCTTATCTCCCGCGTATAAATCTTGAACCTGAAATTGGTTTCTTTTTTTCTCCCTTTTCTTTTTTTTTAAAAAATTGAGGGTCAGATTCACTGCAATTCTATAAATCCAGGTGTAAAAGCTCGATCTTCCCTTGAAATTTATTATATGTTTGTACGCATGGAGGAATACCTCCTGGCATAGATCATCTGCATCCTGTTGATTTTTGATCATCCAGTACACGGTCCTATAAATTTTTTCCTTATACCGAAGGGCCAGATCTGTGAAAGCATCAACATCTCCCATTTGCACTTGAACCACAAGTTGATCCTCAGATAGAGCTTCCATTTCAGCTTTCCGTTTCCATATCGTTAGACAAACATTCTATCAAATTCCTTTGCTTTTGGAACCCCGTTTTGCGTTGACAGGACGCGGGGTTGTTGATATGATTTGACTTCAATTTTAAGCGAGGACAGAAGGATGATCGATCGATACACCCGGCCTGAAATGGGAGCCATCTGGACAGAACAAAACAGATATCAAAAGTGGTTGGATGTCGAATTGGCTGTTTGCGAGGCCTGGCATGAATTGGGAGAAATTCCCTCCGCTGCCCTGGAAAGGATAAAACAAAAAATCGGTTTTTCTATCGAAAAGATCGAGGAGATCGAACGGGTCGTTAAGCACGACGTATTGGCCTTCCTCCATTCCATCGCAGACTACGTGGGAGACGACTCCAGGTACGTCCATTTGGGACTCACCTCATACGATGTGGTCGATACAGCCTTATCTCTCCTCCTCAAGGAATCCCTGGAAAAAACGGCCAAAGATCTTGAAATTCTTAAAGAAAATCTTAAAGAACAGGCCCTGAAATATAAAAAAACTCCAATCATGGGACGAACACACGGAGTTCATGCAGAACCTATCACATTCGGTGTGAAGATCCTTGTTTGGTATGAGGAGATCAATCGCCATATTGACCGAATCCAAAATGCTATCCGTATCATGAGCGTGGGTCGGATCCAGGGTTCTGTCGGCACATACATTCATCTTGATCCCCGGGTGGAAATCCTCGCTTTGGAAAAACTGGGATTAAAACCCGCAAAGATATCCACACAAGTTCTTCAGAGAGACAGACATGCCGAAGCCCTTTTCGTGCTGGCTCTTATCTGCTCCACTCTGGATAAAATCGCTGTCGAGATCCGCCATCTTCAGAAGACCGAAGCTCACGAGCTTGAAGAATCTTTTACCAAAGGACAGAAAGGGTCCTCCTCTATGCCCCACAAGAAAAATCCGGTCAGGGCCGAGAGGGTTTCCGGCCTAGCGCGTGTGACAAGATCAAACCTCCACGTGGCTTTGGAAAATATACCCCTGTGGCACGAGAGAGATATATCCCATTCATCCGCTGAGAGAGTGATTTTTCCTGACTCTTTCATCATCACAGACTACCTCCTCGCCGAGATCACGTCCCTTGTCAAAAAATGGAATGTCCACCCAGACAGGATGAAAAAAAACATCCATGTAACAAAGGGGCTTGTTTTCTCACAACGTGTCATGCTGGCTCTCACAAAAAAGGATATTTCGCGCGAACAAGCTTATCACCTCGTCCAAAAAAACAGCCTCAAAGCCTGGAACGAAAACTTGGATTTCAAAGACTTGATCCTCGAGGATCCAGAAATTTCCCAGATACTTTCCAAAGAAGAGATCACGGATTGTTTCACTCTCGATCCCTATTTGGAAAAAATAGACTATATTTTTAACAAGGTATTTGCCGATGAAAATTAGAGTTCTCGTCTCATACAAAGAAAGCGTTTTGGACCCCCAGGGCCAGACAGTCAGAAATGCCCTTCTGACGATGGGATACGATTTCGTGAAGGATGCCCGGCAAGGGAAAGTATTCGAGATCGAAATCGAAACCCTCTCAGAAGAAAAGATAAAACAAGTTATCCCTGAACTTGCCGACAAAGTATTGGCAAATCCCATCATCGAAAAATTCACGTGGGAGATCATCGATTAAGTTGAGATTTGGTGTTGTCGTTTTTCCCGGGTCCAACTGCGATCATGACACTTTCCATGTCCTCAAAGACATTTACAGCCAAGAGGCTTTTTATCTCTGGCACAAAGAGCATGACCTGAAAAATGCCGATTGCGTCATTCTTCCCGGGGGGTTTTCCTACGGAGACTATCTGCGCTCGGGAGCGATAGCCAAATTCTCCCCGCTCATGCAAGAACTCCAGGAATTCGTCCAAAAGGGAGGTCTCGTGCTGGGAATTTGTAACGGTTTCCAAGTTCTTTTGGAATTGGAGCTGCTTCCCGGGGCCATGCTCCGGAACAAAAATCTGAAGTTTCTGTGTGAACATGTGCACCTAAAGATCGAAAACGAAAAAACGCCTTTCTCGAATAGGGCACAAAAAAATCAGGTGCTCAGGATTCCCATCGCTCATTTTGACGGCAATTACTACGCATCCCCCGATACGATCGAAGAATTAAAAAAGAACGACCAAATTGTTTTCCGGTATGCGGATGAAAAGGGTCGCATCACAAAAGAGGCCAATGTGAATGGTTCACGCGAAAATATCGCTGGCTTGATCAATAAACAAAGAAACGTTTTGGGAATGATGCCACATCCTGAAAGGGCTTCGGAATCGCTTCTCGGAAGCGAAGATGGACGGATAATCTTTGAATCGATTATTCTGCATCTCACGCACCGATAAAGATAGTGACCTGGAACAAAGAGGGACGAAGACATACAGGAATCTCATAGGGAGCTAGCCGGTCATGATCGATAAAAAATTACTTGAAGAACACAACCTAACAGAAGAAGAATTTGAAAAAATCGTGGAGCTCATAGGAAAGGAACCCAATATAACAGAGTTGGGCATTTTTTCCTTGATGTGGTCCGAGCACTGCAGTTACAAAAGTTCCAAGGCCCACCTGCAAAAATTACCTGTTACGGGAGAAAACGTGATCCAGGGACCAGGGGAAAATGCGGGCATTATCGATATCGGCGACGGTCTCGCTGCCGTTTTTAAAATCGAGTCCCATAACCACCCCTCTTTTATCGAACCCTACCAAGGAGCAGCCACAGGCGTCGGGGGAATCTTGAGGGATATTTTTACGATGGGAGCCAGGCCGATCGCCCTGATGGATTCACTTCGTTTTGGCCCTCTGTCTATCCCCAAAAACAAGACCATCACAGAGGGAGTCATCTCGGGGATCGCAGGGTACGGAAATTGCATGGGAGTTCCCACAGTGGGTGGAGACGTTTATTTCAACGAGTGTTACTCCCTCAACCCTCTTGTGAACGCCTTTTGCTTAGGGATCTGTGAAAAAGACAAGATTTTTTACGCAAAAGCCGAAGGCGAAGGCAATCCTGTCCTGTACGTGGGTTCTAAAACAGGAAGGGATGGCATCCATGGAGCTACCATGGCTTCTGCAGAGTTCGGGGAAGACCTGGAAGAAAAAAGGCCAAATGTCCAAGTAGGAGATCCATTCAAGGAAAAGCTTTTGCTGGAAGCCTGCTTGGAGGTTATGGATAAAAACCTGATCATCGGTATACAAGACATGGGTGCCGCAGGTTTGACTTGTTCCACAACGGAGATGGCATCCAACTCGAATTCAGGAATCGAAATCAACCTGGATCTTATCCCCCAAAGAGAAAGAGGCATGACACCATATGAAATCATGCTTTCTGAGTCCCAAGAGCGCATGCTTCTTGTGGCAAAAAAGGAAACGGTAAAGGAGGTCCAAGAGATCTATGCCAAATGGGACCTGGATGCGGTGATCGTGGGTCAGGTCACATCCGATCAAAGGCTCAAAGTCACATTCGAGGGTGAAACCGTTGTGGATATTCCTGTTCAGGCTGTCGTGGATATGTGCCCCCTATATCACCGAGAGAGCCAGGTTCCGGCCTACCTCCAATCCAAAACTCAGCTTGATCCAATCCCGCCTCCAAAAGATTACAACAGGACGCTGGAAAAACTTCTCTCCTCACCGACCATCGCAGATAAGCAATGGGTGTTCCGACAATATGACCACATGGTCCAGATCAACACGGTTCTTCTTCCGGGTGCCGATGCATCTCTTCTGCGGATGAAAAACAAAAAATTCGCTCTTGCTGTAACGCTGGACGGCAATTCTCTTTACACCTATCTCGATCCAAAAACCGGAGGAAAAATTGCGGTTGCCGAAGCCTGCCGAAACCTTGCCTGTGTGGGAGCCCATCCCATCGGAGTTACCAATTGTTTGAATTTCGGGAATCCAGAAAAACCTGAGATCATGTGGCAATTCCAAGAGGCGATCGAAGGCATCGCCGCTGCTTGCCGGACTTTCAACATTCCTGTCACAGGAGGAAATGTCAGTTTTTATAACGACACAGAAGGATTCTCTATCCACCCCACTCCCGTACTCGGTGTGGTGGGACGAGTTCATGACGTGGATAGATCGAGCAGTCCAGGTTTTAAACATACAGGAGATCCGATCTTTCTGATCGGAAAAAATAAGGATGAAATCGGTGCATCGGAGTACCTCAAATTTATCTGGAACATGGAAAAGGGACAACCCCCGCAGATCGACCTCCAAGAAGAGAAACAGGTTCAGGAAGTCTGCATTGAAGCTATAGAAAACTGCCTGCTCAGTTCGGCGCATGACATCTCGGAGGGAGGCTTGGCGGTCTGTGTTGCTGAATGCGCCTTTCTTGGGTTTACACGAATAGGCTGCACCTTACATCTTCAAGATAAGATAGGAAGCGATGTGCTTCTTTTTGGAGAATCACAATCGAGGATCGTCGTTACCACAAAACCAGAAAGCAAAAAAGCACTGCTCAAAATCGCTCAAGACAGGAATGTGCCCATCGAAGAAATCGGGACCACAGGAGGAAAAAACATCACCATATACCACAAAGATAAAAAGATCGTCGATCTATCTGTCGAGGAGTCCTTTTTGACTTGGAAACAAGCCATCCCGAACAATTTTAAAACCGAATGATCAAATATAATGCCCGCATTCTCGTGCTCTTTTTTTTATTGGGAATCTCAGCCTACGGTATGGAGTTGGATTTTAAAATTTCGGGGGGATACGCCTATCTCAATATCAAAGGCATCAATAACGGAATCAGTGACTGGGCCGAGTGGAGGAAAAGAGAATCAGAGGAAAACATAAACTGGCAATACCTCGGGCAAAATGTTAAAAACTTGCATTCCGGCATTCATCTTGAAGGAGAAATTTTGCTTTCATTTTCTCCACGTTTTGGGATCAGCCTGGGAACAGGATATATCTACAGCGATCTGAACGAAAAAGATGCCGAGGTCGTGGTTCTGAGAGTGGCCGGTCCCCTCAACCAGATTTATCCGACCACAGTAAGCGCCTACCCCCTCGTCTTGACCGGATATTACTTCATACCGTTGAACAAGAGGCTTCGCCTGTATGTACGGGGAGGTGGCGGATATGCATGGGCCAAATACGTGAATAGAGAGGGGAAAAAACTCGAATCAGCAGAAAAAATCAATTATTTCGGGTTGATGAGGGCTTCTGCATCCGGGCCGATATATCTTGGAGGCGTTGGCATTATTTTCGAAACGGATGTGGGCGTTCGTTTTTTTCTCGAAGGTTTGGTAAGGAGTGCAAAAATCAAAGGTTTTACAGGGGAAAACCAGTTGGAAGCAAAGGGCACCCTTTACTATTTCGAAGAGTACGATCTAGACCTTGATCTTTGGCAGGCAAAAAATGAGATCCGATCCGAAATGCCATCAGGATCCAATTTTCGCTCGGTATCCGAAGCTGTGGTTGATTTTAGCGGATTTTCAGTTAAAATGGGTTTCATAATCAGATTTTAGGCGGCGGATCAAATCCAACAAAGGAAGAACAAAATGTCAGAGGAAGTTTTTATAAGCCCCCAGAAGAAAGGCCGGATCGCTGTTTTCCTTTCAGGACGTGGTTCAAATTTTGTGGCCATACACAATGCCATTGTCGCAAGAGAAATCAATGCAGAGATCGTTCTCGTTTTTAGCAATAAAAAAGAAGCACCCGGGCTTAAAATCGCTAAAGAACGCAATCTCGAAACCCTTTACCTCAATCCTAAAGAATACCCATCTCGCGAGGCCTATGATGAAACCATCATAAAAGAAATAAAAAAACGAGATGTGGATTTGATAAGCTTGGCAGGCTACATGAAAATCCTCACAGCACTTTTTTGCAATACCTTTAATAATAAGATCATGAACATTCATCCGGCACTCCTCCCCTCTTTTCCAGGTCTCCACGTTCAACAAAAGGCCATTGATTGGGGGGTTCGTTTTTCCGGCGCAACAGTCCATTTCGTCACCGCAGAAGTAGACATGGGACCCATTATTCTTCAAGCGGCGGTACCCGTTCTTCAAGATGATACCGAAGATACCCTGAGTGAAAGAATTTTAAAACAGGAACACAAAATTTATCCAGAGGCTGTCAAGCTCTTCTTCGAGGGACGAATCGAAATTAGAGGAAGACGGGTATTCATCAGGTAAATTCAAGCAATAAAGGAAACAATCATGAAATCTGTCGAAGAACAATTTGCATACTTGAAAAAAGGTTGCGTGGAAATAATCCAAGAAAGTGAACTCAAGGCCAAGCTCGATCGTGCGATAAAGAAAAACAAGCCGATGCTTGTGAAAACGGGTTTCGACCCGACCGCTCCCGACATTCACATCGGCCATACGGTTCTCATCCGCAAGATGAAACACTTTCAGGATATGGGTCACGATGTCATTTTTTTGATAGGAGATTTCACAGGACTTATCGGAGATCCCTCGGGACAATCGGCCACCCGGCCTCCGATGACGCGCGAACAAATAAAAAAAAATGCCGAGACGTACAAAAACCAGATATTCAAGATACTCGATCCTGAAAAAACGATCATCGATTTCAACTCCCGCTGGTTGGGAGAATTGACCAGTTTCGATATCATCAAATTGACATCGAAGTACACTGTTGCGCGGATTTTGGAACGGGACGATTTTTCAAACCGGCTAAAAAACGGACAACCCATTTCCCTGCATGAACTCCTGTACCCTATCATGCAGGCTTACGACTCGGTAGCTTTGGAGGCCGATGTCGAATTGGGCGGGACAGATCAAAAATTCAATCTTCTGGTGGGAAGGGATATCCAGAGAGAGTTTCAGCAGGAGCCTCAAATCGTCATGACGATGCCCTTGCTGGAAGGACTGGATGGGGTGGAAAAAATGAGCAAATCTCTGGACAATTATGTCGGGATCACGGAGCCGCCTAGTGAAATCTTCGGCAAGATCATGTCCGTATCTGATCCTTTGATGTTCCGCTATTATGAATTACTCTCGGATGTGTCGCTTTCTCAAATCGAAGACTGGCGGAAGGAAATTCGAGAAGAAGTTCTCAATCCCAAGGACTTGAAATCAAAGTTGGCCAAGATGATCGTGGCCGATTTTTGGGGCGAGCCTGAAGCTGAAAATGCTGCCCAGGAATTTGACTTAGTGTTCAAAAAAAAGGAAATCCCGACAGACTTAGCCGTTCACGTTGTGAGCGCTGAAAAAATCTCTGAATCGGGTGGAGTCGATATAATTGACGTTCTTGATGAAATTCTCGCATCGCGCGGAGAGGCCAAACGAATGATCAGGCAGGGTGGCATATATATAGATGGCAGCCGAATTGATGACATCAAACTCAAACTGAATTTCAGCAAAAAGAGCGACTATATCCTGAAAATCGGCAAGCGCAGATTTTATAAAATCGCCGGTAAATAGGGAAAGAGAGTCAAATCTTAGGGGGACTGAGTTTGGGAAGCTTCCCAAACATCTTTTTATATATCTCGGGATATGCGTCTTTGCCACCAATGAGTGAACAGGCCAGGGGCATCACACTTTTTGCTTGTTGGATCATCTTCCCGACAACCTGTCGGATATCCCATTGTGCGGTCAGGTCTTCTCTCAGTCGAGAGATATGATAAAGCTCCCGAACATTGACTTTAAAAAGGACTCTTTTCCGGTGGGCATTGGTGAGGATATATTCTGGACCGACCTCCATTTTTTGTCGCAATAGATCATACGCATCGTTTGTTTTCTGGATCATTTCCAGGAACTCCGCTGCGCTGTCAATGGCTTCCACAAAAGGTGGAATCGTCACTCCTAGGTCGGGATTATAGGACTGAGTGGTTATCGTGGCCATGCGGTGGCGCTTGAGCTGAGCAAAACATGTAGCTGAAACGATCAGATCAAACTGCAAATCCAGATATTCGAACTCCCTGAGCGCAAAGTCATAGAACTCCATGTGTTTCCAGGCTAATTTGAGGAAGGATTCCTTTTCTTTATCGCTGAATTCTTCGGCTTTCTTTTCGCAAGTTTCATAGGTGTCCGAGGAAGAGGAATGCAATAGCGAGGCGACTAATCTGTTGTCCCCGTTTGGGGTGTGAGAGATAAGATGTACATCTCCATCTTCCTTATTGCTTACCAAACCCAATAGTTCCCTGGCCCTTTTTTCCAATTCCGGGTACGTTTTCTCATCATAATCATTAGATTCTGTGAAAAGGATGATGGAAGGAGCAACGTCTTTCGCCAGCGCATAAATTTTCTGATTCAATTCCTTCAGCTCGGCCAATTTTTTGGATGCGAACCGGCGGATGAGAAACTCCAGATTACGTGCATTCAAAGTTATCCCCAGCTGCGCCTCTGTTGCCAAGCTAACGATATACCGGGCATCTTCTTTGGCCCATCCATCGAGCATCGTATGATTTTTGGATTGGGCTGCCAAATCTTTGTATTGGCTAAAAATATGAGGTTTCAGCCTATGGTAGAGCTTGTGGTAGAGGGCGTTTTGGGCCTTGATCGTGTCCATAAATATTTTTTTCAAACCCGCTTTTTTGACTTCCTCAGGAAGGACATAATCATCCTTCAATTTGATGTATCTTTGCGATTTTTCTGTGAAGGAACAAAGGCGAAATTTTTCGATCTCCTCGAGAGCTAATCGGCTGACTCCGACGATATCAAAATTGAAAACGGCATGTTCAGCCACAGAATGATGCCCCATCTTAAAAATGATGTTTCGATTGGATTTCCTCGCTCTTTCGACTTGAGCCCTGGCAACGGCACGCAGTTCATTTGCCGGACGTGGATCTCTGGAAATACGCGCGTATGAAGCCGACAGGGTTTCAGGAGTGATATCCTCTCGTGGGGGGCTGTTTTTTTTCAATTCCTCGATCACCACGCTATCGATGTTGTACCCAGCAAGAGTGACTTTCATGGCTTCTACAATAGAAACCTAAGAAAAAAATGTCAATATCATAATTGACCTTTACCAAAATCGAAGAAAAGACTAAAATATCTCGTTATACGATTTGTTTAAGGAGAACGATATGCTTGATGTTTCAACCGCTTCGGTAAAAGACCTTATGGGATATTCAATCCGGGCAGAAATGGATTCGAACAAAGCGTACTCAGATCTAGCCGACAGGGTTTCAAACCCCTTATTAAAAGAAAAATTCCGTTGGCTGGCGTTCGAGGAAAACAAACACAAAGAGATCCTGATGAAACTTCATACAGGTCTTTTTCCCAATCAAACCATCCAAATTCCGGAAGAACCCAGCAAAGACCTGTTCAAATCCATCGATGTCGCTCCCTCAACCTCCCTGACAGAAATCCTCCTTCAAGCCATGGAGGCAGAGAAATTCGCCGAAAATTTTTACGCCCGCCTGGCTGACCGCATGGAAGACGGCCAAAAAAGACTGCTTCAATACCTCAGCAAGGTTGAGCACAGCCATTATATAATGCTGAAAACCGAATATGATGCGGTACAGGACTTTGAAGGTTATGCAGAACAGGATGTCGACAAGATCGTGACTTGAGGTTCAACCTTTCATCACGCCAACCGGAATGACTTTTGCCACGAGTTGGCCTAATCCTGCCTCATGGGATGTTCGGACGACCTCGTCTACATTTTTGTATGCTTGGGGAGCCTCCTCAGCCACACCTCTCCAGCTCGTGGATCGAAGTTCGATCCCTTTTTGTTCCAAATCTTGTTTAATTTTCTCTCCTCTGAATCGACGCTTTGCTTCATGTCTGGACATCACTCTGCCTGCTCCATGGGCAGTGGACCCAAAACTCAGTTCCTCTGCCATCGATGTCCCGACAAGAATATAGGATGATGTCCCCATGCTTCCAGGGATCAAAACGGGCTGGCCGACCGATCGATATATTTCTGGGATCTCTTTCCTTCCAGGGCCGAAACTTCTCGTGGCTCCTTTCCTGTGAATGCACACCTCTTTGACTCTTCCCTCGATGGTGTGCCGTTCGAATTTTGCCACGTTGTGGCATACATCGTAGACTTGATCCATTCCTTCAGAACTTCCCATAATCCTCTGGAAAACACTTCTTACCCAATGGGCAATCATCTGACGATTGGCAAAGGCAAAATTCACGGCAGCACTCATGGATTTGTAATATCTTTTCCCCAAATCCGAACGAATAGGTGCATGGATGAGCTCACGATCGGGCAGTCCCTGAGTCCCAAATTTGTTCTCCATGAGTCTAATGTAATCGGATGCAACCTGATGGCCTAGCCCACGGCTTCCACAGTGAATCATCACCATAATCTGGTCCAGGGAATGAATACCAAAAACTTTTGCCACATCCGGATCGAAGATTTCAGATACTTTTTGGATCTCTATGAAATGATTTCCTGCCCCAAGAGTTCCAAGCTGAGGAACGCCTCTCTCCAAGGCCCGCGGGGACAGATGACTGGGATCCGCTTCTCTCATTCTTCCGTATTCTTCCGTCTTCAGAAGGTCATCCTTCTCTCCGTATCCATTCTCAACTGCCCATTCCGCGCCTTTGGTACAGACCTCTTCCAACACCTTCCGACTCAGCCGCGTCGTCCCTCCTTTGCCCACACCTGCGGGCACTTCTTTGAAGATTTCAGAAAGAAGGAGCTTTCGCTTATCCCGAATATCTTTCTCTGTAAAATCCGTTTTCAGCAAACGCACCCCGCAGTTGATGTCATAACCCACTCCCCCAGGAGAAATAACACCCTCTTGTAAATCGAACGCAGCTACGCCTCCGATAGGAAATCCATACCCCTGATGGGCATCGGGCATGACGTAGGCTTTTCGTTGAATTCCAGGCAAACACGCAACGTTCTTGGCCTGGAAAAGCGTTTTGTCTCCGCGCACACCGGCCAATAATTTTTCGGAAGCATATATAATGGTAGGAACCCTCATGTTCGCGTGTTTGGGGATCTCCCAGGTATTGGCGTTTATTTTTTTCAATTCCATGGATTCACCTTATACATCAGCCACAACCTGGACCATAAAAGGGGCCCGCTTTTTGACGATCATTTCATTATAGGTAACGGCTTTCACATCCCCGAAGATTTCATATTCGGTTGTATTCACATCTCCTTCAAACAAGGCCTGGATTTTCCAACCCTCTGTTTCTTTTTTGATCAAGATGTTGTCGATCGAACTCAACAGAAAATTCCGCGTATCCAATAGATACAATATTTCTTCCAAGAAATTAACGAGCAGTTGTTCCAGATCATTTCCTTCCACCTCGACAGGAATCTCGATATTTTTCGCTATTTTTTTCCAATCCCACATCAATGACGATAGGGCGAGAGCGGCATGAGCAAAAGTTTCTTCGAGGCTCTGGCCGAATGCTTGAAACTTAGCGTCGGCCGTGTGATGAAAAAACTTGTACATATCCATCTTACATATCTCTCACAAATTCTTTATAAACTCCGGGAATTGATGTCCCACAAAACGGGCATTTTCCCCCTGGCATTTTGTTCTCCGATATGTAAAAACCCTGTCGGGCGATAAGCAACTTATGGCAGCGAGGGCATGCGGTACCCTCTGACTCTCCAAGAACATTCCCGATATAGATGAACCGCAAACCTTCATTTTTTGCGATATTGTAGGCAAGGCGTAATGATTCTACTGGGGTTGCATTTGCATCCACATATTTATAATCGGGATGGAAACGGCTGATGTGCCAAGGGATGTCTGGATCTATCTCTTTGATGAACCGGGCGATTTGTGCCAGCTCTTGCTCGCTGTCATTCCGTCCGGGGATGATGAGAGTCGTAATTTCCACCCATATGTCCAGCTTCTTCATGAGCTTTATCGAATCCAAAACCGGTTCTAGATGTGCCCCGCACATTTCCTTATAAAAATCTTCCTTAAATGCCTTGAGGTCCACATTACATGCATCGAGATAAGGGTGGATGGTCTCCAAGGCTTCCTTACTCATGTATCCGTTCGTCACAAAAACATTGGCCAATCCCTCTTTTTTTGCGAGTCTAGCCGTATCGAAGGCATATTCAAAATAGATGGTGGGCTCGGTGTAGGTGTAGGCAATGCTCTGGCAACGATGTTTTTTCGCAATATAAACGATATCCTCAGGGGAATACTCCTGCCCATTTTTTTTGAGGTCTTTGTCTTTCGAAGCTTGTGAAATTTGCCAGTTTTGACAAAAGGAACACCGAAAATTGCATCCGATCGTTGCGACCGAGAATGAAGACGTTCCCGGGAGAAAATGATAAAGAGGCTTTTTTTCGATCGGGTCCACATGGGCGGCGATAACGTTGCCATAAACTCGAGTAAAAAGCTCACCTTCTCTGTTTTGCCGAACCCCACAGATTCCAGATTTGCCTGGTAAGATCTGGCAGTTGTGGTGACAGAGGACACAGGAAACTTTTCCCGACTCGAGAGAGTGGTAGAGCATGGCTTTTTTTGTCATCCCACCTCCTGCTTTTGATAAATCTCTATCAAATTCTCCTCGGGATCTTTAACAAAGTAAATGAAACGTCCTTTCCCCTCGAGCTTCAACAAGGACACTCCCTTCTTTTCCAGCTCGCGGACAAACGCCTCCTTGTCCTTCACACCCAAGGCCCAATGATTGTATCCTCCTGAGGAAGAGATTCTGTTCTTCAGCTCTCCTGCTCCTGATTGGGGTACAAATATTTCAAGAATGGCAGAGTCAAAGCGTAATTTGATCAATTGGCATGCGGCCGCCAAACCAAATATTTGGGTCATCCAATCTTTGGAAATGGTTTTGGAATCCACAAGATCGAAACCCAATTTTTCCGTATAAAAGGGAACGAGTTTTTTTGGATTTTGGCTGAACATTCCGATGTGATGGCATTCTCCGGTCATTCGATTACTCCGATGGAAAAAATTCTTGTGCCGACGGACAGAGGGAAATCAATACACACTGAGGACAATTGGGTTTTCGGGCTTGACAAGTTTTTCTTCCGTGAGTGACGAGCATGTAGTTAAAATCGATCCAGTCCTTTTGTGGCACCAATTTCAGGAGATCTTTTTCGATCTTATCCGGATTCTTCTCCTTGCTCAAACCCAATCTTTGCGCAAGCCTCTTGACATGTGTGTCGACCGCGATGCCCTCGGCTTTATTGAATCCGCTTGAAAGCACGATGTTGGCCGTTTTTCTGGCCACGCCTTGCAGCGTGATCAGATCCTCCATGCGGTCAGGCACTTTGCCTTCAAATTCTTCGACAATCTTTTTCGAAGCGAAAATAATACTTTTTGTCTTGTTCCGGAAAAATCCTGTGGATCGGATCTCTTCTTCTAACATGCCGGGATCGGCTTGTGCAAAATCCGAAGCAGTCTTGTATTTGCGGAATAATGCGGGTGTGACTTTGTTGACTTGCTCATCCGTGCATTGAGCAGACAGGATGGTCGCCACAAGGATCTGGAGGGGTGTCTCAAAATTGAGAGCTGTTTTGCTAACGGGGTATGCCATTTTCAACTTGGTTATGATTTGGTCTATTCTATCTTTTGCTCTTTTCATCTATTCTCACACCCTATCGCCAACCCACCCCGCCCTATCGCCAACCCACCCCGCCCTATCAATAAGATAGTGGCCCATGAGGCTGTCGTACGAGGGACTGGCTCGGACAAAGGGCTAAATGCCCATAAGATATTAAGACTTAGATATTGTATAGCAATCTTTCTTAAATTTCAGCAATACCAGGATAATATTCTGTATTCAGTTAAAATGTGCATAGGCCTGAGTGACATCCTCCCGAATACTCCGATGCCGCCATAATGAAGTTCATGTCTTCTTCTCGATCCCCCAAAGATCGGGAATCGAAGGAAAGAACCTGGCCCCTTTTCGTGTTGTAACGGTAAATCGTAATTCCTTTGCATTTTAGCTCATGGGCCATCATAAATATCCTTCTCACGTCCTCAACAGTCGCATCCGATGGCAGATTGATCGTTTTGGAAACAGAATTATCGGTGTGTTTTTGAAACACAGCCTGAATCCGAAGATGTTGATCGGCAGAAACATCAAAAGATGTGATAAAAACATTTTTTAAATCTTCTGGTATAGACTGGATATTCCGCAGAGATCCGACCCTTCCCACCTCAGCTATCAAATCTTTGGAATACAATCCCCGTCGGCGTAGCTCCATTTCAAATATCGGATGTATCTCGAAAAATCTCGTTCCTGATAAGACATTACGCACATAACTCAGTGCAAATAAAGGTTCGATTCCACTTGAGCATCCGGCGATGATGCTGATCGTTCCTGTGGGGGCCACCGTGTTGACCGTTGCATTTCTGAGCTTGATATTTTTCTTGGAAAAAACCGATTGGGCATGATTGGGAAAAACACCTCTCTCTCCCGCTAAATCCACCGATGCATTCATTGATGCTTGGTGGAAAAAATTCATGACAGTCGATGCTGTTTTTACGGCTTCATCGCTGGTGTAGGGTATTCCCATCCTGATCAGCATATCGGCAAAACCCATGACGCCAAGCCCGATCTTTCGA
>Ga0114922_10002565_pt1 | contig 17002 bp, 12 predicted proteins | sample AartaG_FD_100975 | JGI IMG/M metagenome (GOLD analysis project Ga0114922, IMG submission 100975) | Deep subsurface microbial communities from Aarhus Bay to uncover new lineages of life (NeLLi) - Aarhus_00045 metaG | ecosystem: Environmental > Aquatic > Marine > Oceanic > Sediment | place...
AATCAGATGTGTTTGTAGCAATGGATACTATGATATTCGAAAGGCCCGTATGGCTTGAAGACTATGTAGACACGAAAACTTCATTGGAAAATGATTTTGCCGGAGGGCATAAATTCCGGGTTTACAGCAAACGTTTTCCGGAAGAAGCAATTGTGCTGTTAGGCAATAACGGCACTTCAGCAGCAGGAAATGCAGAAATGTACACCGTTGCAGTTTGTCCTGTAACAAGATTGAAGCAAGCCGGTGATCTAAGGCCGGTTATCCGGTATAATATTGAATATGCAAATCTGATTGGTTCAGGGATATCGAAAAATAAATTAAAGGACAGGCAATATGCAGAGTTTACCCGGGTAGAAGGTGATACAATTCAATGGGAAATTTCAGTTGGTGTTGGTGATACTTATTCCCTCCGTTTCAGGTATATGAATAGTGTCGGAGAGAATATTCCCATGCATTTAAAAATACTGGACTATAGAGAGCTTCTAATACTGGATGACCATATAGAATTTCCTCCTTCTGCTGAAAAATGGAGTACCTTGAGAACATCGACCGGAACAAGCATAAACGCAGGGAAATATAAAATTATGCTATGTGCAGCAGGGAAAAAAGGATTGAAAATAGAGGCACTTGGTGTTAAATGAATCCAAAAGGATTTTTAAAAATCCTTTATGTTTTACAATTCAGGAAATAAATTGATAATATTTTTTTTGGAATACTTGTTAATATACAGTAGTTTGGTTTTGAAAAAATACAACGATTTATAGTATATGGTAAGATCCCAAAATATTACAATAAAAACACCAGGTTTTATTTTTATCGCTGTCCTGTTTATTCTCTTTGTATTTATTTCTGCTTGTGAGGAATCTTACAACGCTGTTGATCCAAAGACTCTTGATAAATGGGAGACATATAATACGAATAACGTATTAGTTAGTGACTCTATCCTGTCAGTTGCTGAAGACAGTAAAGGCAACCTTTGGTTTGGTACAAGAAGCAATGGGGTTATAAAATATGACGGTAAGATATGGTCAAATTATACAGAAAATATTGGTCTGGTAAACAATAACTATATCCAGGCAATAGAAGAAGACCGGTTTGGTAATATATGGTTTGGGACAGCGTATGGCATGAGTAAATATAATGGTTCGGAATTTTTAAATTATTTTGCTTCTGATACATCATTATTTGATATCTCAGATATTACTGAAGATAGATTAGGAAATATTTGGGTGGGTACTTATGGATTGGGATTATATATTGGTGATGAAAATAGTTTTGAACGTAGAACTTTTAATGACAGCCTGCTGGATGTAATAAATGTAATTGTTGAAGATTTGGAGGGTAATATCTGGCTAGGTACATATGGCGGTGTATTAAAATTTAATGGCATTAATTTTATTCCGTATACTACAAATAATGGTCTGGCTAGTAATGAAGTACTTTCAATAATTCAGGACAGCTACGGTGATATATGGTTTGGCACTTTCGGAGGTAAATATGTTAACAGGTTTGATGGAACAAGTTTTCATAATGTTGCCTTATATAGCGGATTTATTTATACAGTTGTATATTCAATAATTGAAGATCGTTCAGGTAATATATGGTTTGCCAACGGTTTTAATGGTGTTACTGTTTACGACGGAGTTACTATGCATACAATTGGAAAGAATGACGGCCTTGCCGGCTACATGATTAATGCAATACTGGAAGATAGTAAAGGGGACATCTGGTTTTGTTCAAATAATAATGGGATTAGTAAATATATTCCCAGGTAATAATATTTTAAGAATTAAACTAATAGAACGGTCAGAAATATTACAATGAGAAAGAGAACTGCTTTTTTTATTTTAATATGGATTCATATATATTTATTTGCCCAGCAAGGGCAGAATTCCATTTTGCTTGTCGAGAGATCTGTTGACCGTCCGCTAACTGTTCATAAAAATCAATTACAAATAAATGCCGGGTATGATTTTTCAATGCTTTCCAGGAGGATTGACGAATCAGGTAATATTGTCAATTTATCTGAAGCAGGTATTGCTTCCGCTATGCATACTTTTCCCCTGAATATTAAATATGGGATACTTGAATTTCTGGAAATTTCAGCAGGTACATCTTATAAAAAGTCTGGAATGCGATCCGAAGATTACTGGACTTTTAGCGGTAGTTCTAAGCTCCATATACAGGAGATTAATGAACATAAAGGTCTTGAAGATATGTTTATGAAAATGGGATTGCGATTGCCATTTAACCTTAAAAGTTTTGACTGGTCTGTTTCGGGATCGGTTACTCTGCCTGTCGCAAAATACAAACCTGATAAACCTGATCATGAAGTTATACTTGTTGAGCCTGTTTATGATTCCTATAAGTTCACTTATCATTATAACAACAGATTTGGTACAGGCGTACCAACTTTTAAAATACGGAGTGCGGCTAAATTCAGAACAGAAAGAACAGCAATTATTGCAAGTGCAGATTATTTCAAGCCATTTTCTTCCGGGGAAAATATACACTGGAAATCCCGCCGTATTTATGAAGAATTTGAATATACAGGATTACCATATAAATATTTGCCAAGCCAGGTTATCAGTTGTTCCGGTGCATTTACTTACCAGGCAATAGCATGGTTCAGCCAGTATATTATAATCGACTACTATAAAATCTACGGAGGATGGAGTGAACTTACAGGTAAAAGAGTAGCTAATGAAAAACGTAATTATATGTTTATTTCATTTGGCTTTGAAATACAGGTTTCACCCTATCTTAGATTATCACAGCTGGTTGAACTTCCGGGATGGGGTAATAATACTGATGCACCAATATGTTTTGCTACCAATTTGAGCTTTAATATATTAACATCAAAATAAGATAATGCTTAAAAGAATAACTGATTGTTTAAGATTAAAAGGGTTAATTAGTGAATCTATAAAGAAGCCGGTATTCTTATTTGTTTTTATAGCATTAAGCAATTTTATTACAGCGCAGACTGACAGGCATGGAATTCCTGCCGAATTAAAGCAGCAAACAGTAATTTCCGAACCATCAACAATGAGAAAAGGCTTTCTCCGTATCGGGGTCATTTATTCCCATAGTCTTTTGGATAAATATTTTGATGAAAATGGACAGAAAATGTCATATTATGGCAGTTCAACCTCCCAAGGCCGCACTTATGCAGTATCAGTTGAATATGGTATTACTGACAGGCTGGAGGCAGATGTTTCAATGTCATATGCAAATGGTTTTATTAATTCAACTCAAGCATTAGATAATTTATACTTTGATACTATTATAACAGTTTATGCGGATATAAAAACCCGGGGATTTGGCGACTTAAATTTTGGCTTTGACTATCAGATAATTAAGGAAAATTCCATTATGCCTTCTCTTACTGCATTAACAAGAGTTACAATACCTACAGGAGAGAAAAATATAACAGATGTAAAAGACGAGTTTAATTTTAACGAGCCCGCTGGCAACGGTGAATTTAATGCAAGCCTGGATTTATTATTAAAAAAAATCAAATATCCTTTTTCTTTTGATTTAAGAATCGGAGCTGTATATTATTTTGGCGGTGAAAAAATATTTGAGCCGTTTGAGGAAACAAAATCATTTAAAACAGGAACATTTATTTATATTGATGGTGGTATAAATTTCAATCTCAATGATTGGATTGCTTTGGAAAATGAGATTGCTTATCATAATTTTGGAAGAAAAGAGGTCGATGGTGAGTATAAACATGATTACATCCCATGGAACATATCATATAATCCAAAGTTAAACTTCCAGCTGAAACGTTTCAGATTAGTTGAATGTGTAACAATACCATTATCAGGAAAGGGAGAAAATGCCGATCCAGCCTATATTTTCATAATTCAATATGTTTTTTAACCTGGCCTTAAAAGGGTATTTATGAATATAATCGAGATATATTGCTTTAATCTATTGTTATATTATGAGTAAATATTCCGGAATATCATACAGAATTTTAATTATTGGTTTTATTCTGGCAGTCTTATTCAACGGATGCCTGACACCCTCCCTGATAATAACAAAAGAGCAGAAAAAGGGCGATAATTATTTTAATGATCATCACTACGAACCGGCAATTGAACATTATAAGAAATGTATTGATGCCAGTTCTCAACTGGGCATATACCGTAATCAGGATATGGAGGCTGATGTTAACAGAAAAATAGCAAATGCATATGAATTAAAAGGAAATTATGAGCAGGCATTATTATATATAAAACAGGCAATGGTGTTGGATTCATCGTTGAATAATAAACTTGAAATTATTGAAAATAACCGCCATTTAGGGAGAATATACTTATATAGTGGTAATTATCGCAAAGGAATGAAATATTTGGAATGCTCGCTTGAGCTTGGTGAAGGAATGGAAAACAGTTATAAGAATATTAATAAACTTTCTATAGCTGACACTTATATGTCATTGGGTCAAATTTATAGTGTTATAGGTAATTTTAAAACAAGCATTTCCAGTTCTGAGAAAGCTTTACAATTGTATAAGGAAATTGAAAACTCTCAGGGTTTAATTGAAGCATATCTGAATCTTGGTAATATCTATATTGATCTTGGTGAGATTGAGAAAGCGAGATCTATGATTCTTCACTCTGAAAAGCTTGCTGATAAGGAAAGTTATACAACGGCAAGACAACATCAGTCACTTGGTGAAATATATTCGGCATCTGGAGAACACGAAGAGGCTCTTAGACATAAACTTACTGCCCTGAAAGAAGCACAGAAGGCCAATATTTTACCACAAATAGTTTGGGCATCAGTTGGGGTAGGAGATATTTACCGAACTATCGGAGATTTTAAACGTGCTTCGGAATATTATAACTATGCATTAACTCTGAAAGCAGACAGCCAGATGGTAGCTGAAAGTCTGGACGCGTCACTTGATTTGCGGACAGGCAATATTTACCGGGCTCAGTCTTATTTTGTTAAAGAAGGAAGCCTGATAGCATCAGCCCTGACTTTTTACCGGCTGGGTGAAATGAAAACTCAGTTAAATCAACTGGATAGTTCTGTGTTCTATTTCAATAAAGCAAAAGAATATTTTGAAGAGTCTGATTGTAAAGAAGGGATTGCCAATGCAAATATCCGTTTAGGACAGAATTATATAGATTCAGATAGTCTGGATGATGCGGAAATTCATTTATTACATGCATTTAAATTATGCACTTTTCCTGAAACACAATGGCAATATTGGTTTCAGTGGGGACGGCTGAATGAGAAAAAAGAAATGCCGGACTCTGCAAAATCTGCATACGAAAAATCTATTGAAATTATTGAATCGATACGGGGAAAACTTACTATTGAAGAATTTAAGAGTATGTATATTGACACTAAAATTGAAGTTTATGAGAGCCTTATAAAGTTGCTGCTTAGGATGGGAATGGAAGAAGAGGCATTTAATCTTTCAGAACGTGCACGTTCAAGGGCATTTCTTGATATGCTCGGAAATAAAAAAATAAGTATTAAGAAAGGATCGGATAAAGAACTTATTGATCAAGAACAGTCATTAACTGTGCAAATAAACCATCTCAAAAAGCAGTTGCAGAGAAATTCTTTTCAACCGGTGGGTACTGAAGAAATGCGTACTAATGAGGAAATGCTTTATGAAGAGCTGGTGATAGCTCAAAGAGAGTACGAAAATATATTACAACGTCTTAAATTGATAAATTCTTCCTATTCCGCACTGATCACCATAGAACCTTCAAAATTATCCGGTATTCAGTCTAAGCTTGACGATGAATCGGTTTTGATAGATTATTGGACAGACAAGGAACAACTTGTAGTTTGGGTGATATCTAAAAATAAATTTTCAACTGTTGTATTGCCGGAAAAATTATCAGAGATTACAAATAAAGTCAAATTATGCAGGGAGTCAATTAAATATTATTCAGATTCTGCCAGTAAAGTTGAGCTGGCAAAAATGTATAAGGTACTTATATTACCTATTGAAGAGAAAATCAGAAACTTTAAGAATTTATGCATAATTCCTCACCGTTCACTTCATTTGTTGCCTTTCCATGCTTTACTTAAAGGAAACAAATATCTTATTGAAAAATACAATTTATTCTATTCACCATCCTCAAGTATTTATTATAAATGCCAGGAAAAAGAAGCAATTGCAGGTAATAACTTTTTAGGAATGGCCCTGGGGAATCTGGATATCGGTTACTTTTTAGGGCTTCCCGGAACAAAGAAGGAATTAAGTAGTATATCGGAGTTATATACGAGTAAGACTTTGAAATATGAAGAAGAATCTACTGAAGAGTTTCTAAAGAAAGAAGCGAATAATTATAACATTATTCATCTTGCTACACATGGAAATTTTAATTCTGAACAACCGCTTTATTCATTTTTACTTTTTGCTCCAACTGAAAATGAAGACGGGCAATTGGCAGTGCATGAGGTTTTTGGTTTAAACCTTAATGCAAGACTCGTAACTCTTAGCGCCTGTCAGACCGGCCTGGGAGATATTAGTCAGGGAGACGAATTGGTTGGATTAAGCCGTGGATTTTTATATGCCGGAGCAAGTGCTATCATAGTTAGTTTATGGAGTGTTGCAGATGATCCTACAGCCATACTTATGACCAGGTTTCATTCTTACCTTGCAAATCATTCATTACTAACTGCCCTTACCCTAGCCCAGAGAGATGTGATTAAGAAATATGATAATCCTTATTACTGGGCACCTTTTCTTCTGATTGGTAATAGTAAATAACTTTTCAGTCACGCGGATTTACCCGAGTTACAAATATTTTAATGTCTCCCGGGTTAATTATCTACGATCCCATATCCCTAATTCCTGCTAATGTGGAGCTGTCCAAAAAGTCAAAAAAAACCATCATTGTAGGATGAATATTATTCCTGAGAAATATTTACTACCACGCTTTGACGATTTACAATTAAAAATTGTAAAGCATCGTTTGCTGAATTATTATAAATAGTTATATTCGTAACACGAAATTATTAAAAGTAACACTATGTCTGTAATAAGATTTGGAGTTTCACTGGAGCAACATTTAATGGATGACCTTGATAAATATGTTGAAGAGAATCAGTTTCCCAACAGGTCACAAGCAATAAGAAACTTAATTGAACGGAATATTGTTGAAAAGAAATGGAAATGTAATAACGAAGTTGCCGGCGCAATCGTTCTGCTATATGATCATCATAAAAGGGATATATCAAAAAAAGCCAATACTGTTCAACACGATTATTATAAAAATATATTATCATCACAGCATGTTCATCTCAACCATGATATGTGTTTAGAGACCATTGCCGTGAAGGGTAAGGCAAAACAATTAACTGAGATTGCAGATAAACTGATTGCACTTAAGGGAGTACAGCACGGTAAACTTGTTATGACAAAAACAGACTAATAAATTTTTTTTGGCAATAGTAACATCAATATAATATTATTAACACTAATCAGTAAATCATGAAGAAGTTATTAATCCTGGCCATTTTGGTTTTTTTACTAAGATTTTTATCACCTGCTCAGGTTCTTTCAGATACAATATCTCTTGAAGAGGTTGTTGTAACCGGGACAAAAGTTGAAGTTGCAAGAAAGAATGTACCTCTGACAGTTTCAGTAATTACAAGTGAAGAAATTGAGCAAAGTGATGAGTCGGCACTTTTACCGGTAATAAGTGAAAGAGTGCCGGGATTATTCGTTACTGAACGTGGTATCACAGGGTTTGGAGTGGCAGACGGATCGGCAGGACAAATAAACATAAGAGGATTAGGAGGATCACCTACTACCCAGGTTTTAATATTAATTGACGGGCATCCCCAGTTTATGGGAATGATGGGACATCACTTGCCTGATGCCTATGTAGCTTCTGACGTTGAAAAAGTGGAGATAATACGTGGGCCGGCTTCAATTCTTTATGGTTCAAATGCAATGGGTGGTGTTATAAATATTATTACAAAAAAGCAGGTTGAAGATGGTATTAAATTTAATAGCAGGTTATTATACGGGTCATACAATACCCAAAAGTATATGGGGAAAGCCGGATTTAAGAAGAAAGGTTTTAATATCTTCGGCTCGTTAAATCATGACAGGACAGATGGTCACAGAGATTACTCGGATTTTAAGATAACAAACGGATATGTTAAAACCGGTTATAATATTAATGATATCTGGGAAATATCAGCTGATTTGTCTTTAACAAAATTTAAGGCCTCTGATCCAGGCCCCGAGTCAGGAACAGCAGGTGATAGTATTGATATATTAAGAGGGAAAACTGCATTATCAATTGAGAATAACTATAAACAATTAAAAGGAGCACTAAAATTATATTACAATTTTGGAGAGCATAAAATAACTGACGGATGGCATTCGACAGATGATTTATATGGATTAATGTTTTACCAGGGTATTAATATATTAAAGAGCAATACAATTACTGTTGGATATGACCGAATGATATACGGAGGGAAAGGCTCTCCAATAAATAACGTTATAAGGGATGAAGACGGAAATATTATTCCAGGGCCTGCAGGTCCTCAATTTACTTTATCAGAAAATAATGATAAGAGGGTAACTATGTCTCATGATGCAGTATATTCTTTCATCCAGCAGACTTTTTTTAGTAATTTGATTATTAATACAGGATTGAGATATGAAATGAATTCATATTATGGCAATGAATTTATACCACAGATGGGATTTGCATACCACCTTACAGAATTAACTACTTTCAAAGGTTCAGTTTCCAAAGGATACCGTCCCCCTTCAATCAGGGAATTATATTTTTTCCCTCCTGCAAATGATAACTTAGAACCGGAAAAAATGATTAATTATGAATTAAGCTGGATGCAGGACTGGTTAAATAACAGGATAGAAACGGAAATAACCGGATTTCTCTGGAAAGGTGATAATATGATTGCCCGGGTGCCTGCTGTTTCGCCCCCTCCTCCACAATACAAGAACACAGGAAAATTTCAAAATTCAGGTATAGAATTCGCCGGAAAATTTAATCTTCTTTCCAATCTCAGGTTTTGCGCCAACTATGCTTACATTAACATGAAAGAAAAACTATCGGCTACACCTGAACATAACATATTTATATCCGGTAATTTTCACTGGAAAAGATTTGTTTTTAATCTTAAGTTGCAGAATATCAGAAACCTATATAATGAAAATCAGGATGGCGTTATTGATATTATTGAGGATAGTTATTATGTATTAGGGGCAAAAATAAATTATTCAGCATTGGAGTATCTTAATTTTTTCTTTAGTGCAGATAACCTTCTTAACGAGGAGTATCAGATACATTATGATTATCCGATGCCCGGCATGAGTTTTATGACGGGTATTAACATCCGCATGGCAAATATGACATTAAAAGAGAAAGCCCACTGAAAAAACATTAGGTCGCTGCCCCTTTTCAAGCGTGATCCTCAATAAACATAAATGAATATGAAAAAGACATTTGTTCTTACAATTATAATTTTACAGGTTTTATTATGTAATGTTTATACTCATTCAGGTATAACCGAATATAATGTAATTATAGATACTGATTGCGCAATTGACGATTTCAGGGCTATAACGCTGTTGCTGGCTTCACCAAAAGTTGAAGTACTGGGTATTACTACTTCAGACGGTACACTAGATCCTGTTGAGGGACAAAAACGGGTTGAATCTTTGTTAAAATGTTTTCATCATGAAGGTATTCCGGTAGCCAGGGGGCAAATTACGCTTAAAGAACCTCCCGGATGGAGAGATTTAAATCAAAAAATAAACTGGACGGATGAGCCGGTATTTGATAAAAATAATAACAGTTTACCAGCACCTGATTTCATAATTGAAACAATAAATAATGAAGAAAAAACTGTTACCCTGATTTGTTTAGGCAGCCTTTCAAATATTGCATATGCCATTCAAAAGGTTGATAGTATCAGGGAAAAAATAGAAAGAATAATCTGGTACAATAGGAATTCTGATATAACAAATGGTACTAATTACAGATTTGACAAAACATCTGCTGATTATATCCTTAAATCGGGTATAAAAGTTGATATTGTTTCAAATTTTTGGGATACTATCCCAGGAACAAATGACCCAAAGGATACTATCCCGGGTACAAATTACCTAAAGGATAGTATCCCAACTACAAATGACTTATGGGATAGTATCCCAAATATAAATTCCATTTATGCAAGAAAAATTTACCAGGTTCATCAGCAGGATGAGCTGAAAAACTCGATGCATAAAGGATATCTAAATTTATGGGATGATTTGGTGCCGGTTTATCTGCTTTCACCGGCTTCATATACAGTTGATAGTATTACCGGATATCCCAATGTGAGAATTATTTGTCCGGCTAATATAGTTCAGGTAAAAAGACAAATTCTGGATATCGTTAACATTGATAAAAATATTGAGAGTAAAGTTTTTCAGGGCTTTCCTGATGATCCTGAATTATATAGGGAAGATGTTGCAAAAGTGATGAATGAAATAATCAGGAAACATGGTCTGACTGAATGGAAACTTGGAGTAGTGGCAAACGAAATGCACGGACATTTGGGGATTTACGCGATAGTTGGAGTTAAGATGGGATTAAGGGCAAGAGAGTTTTTTAATATAGGGCTGGATGATATTAGAATTATTACTTATGCCGGACGAAAACCACCGCTTAGTTGTATGAATGATGGGCTGCAGGTAAGTACAGGTGGAACATTGGGGCATGGATTAATATTTTTGACGGATGAAAGCAAAATCCTGCCAATGGCTTTTTTTTCATATGAGAGCAAAACAGTTATAATTAAACTAAAGGATGAATATAAGGATATAATCAAAAACAATATAAAACAATGTATCTCTGAGAATGGAAATTTAACCAGGGAATATTGGGAGTGCGTGAGAAAACAGGCAATAGAATATTGGTTAGAGTGGGACAGAAATACGATGTTTGATTTAGAATATTGATATATAAATAGAGGGGACTGTCCCCTCATAATGTAGGAGTATATTATGAGTGATAAAATTTTGATTCTTTCGATTACTGCAGCATCAATGGGTTTTATTCATACTGTGCTTGGGCCGGATCATTATCTGCCATTTATAGTAATGTCAAAAGCCAGAAAGTGGTCAATAGTAAGAACGGGTATGATTACATTACTATGCGGTGTTGGCCATGTGGGAAGTTCAATACTAATTGGAGTCATAGGTATTGCATTTGGTTTAGGGCTTTCCAAAGTAAAAGGAATAGAGGGCATACGTGGGGATATTGCTGCCTGGGCTTTTATTGCTTTCGGATTTTTGTATATGTTATGGGGTATTTTCAGGGCAATAAGAAATAAACCTCATAAGCATAAACATTTACATAATGGAGGTATAACTCACGAGCATGAGCATAGGCATGCAAACGAACATGATCATACGCATAAGGGCGAAAAAGCTGTAAACTTAACTCCATGGGTATTATTCCTTATTTTTGTATTAGGACCCTGCGAGCCCTTAATACCCCTGCTAATGTACCCTGCAGCAAAGCATAATCCTGGTGGAATAATAATAGTGTCACTGATATTTGCAGTAGTGACTATATTAACAATGCTGGTCCTTGTTCTACTAGCTACTTACAGCTTAAAATCTATACCCCTGGGAAAAATGGAAAGATATACCCATGCTATTGCCGGGGCTACTATATTGCTAAGTGGGTGTGCGATAGTGTTCCTTGGGCTGTAGAATAAAAAGGGATGAAGGGGGGGGACAGCACCCTAAAAGGGGGCTGTCCCCCTCTCATATCCCTCTCAAATTTTTCTATAACTTTATCCCTAATAACGTGATATCATCAATTTGCTCATAGTCTCCTATCCATTCAGCCATGTGATTTTTGAAGAATTCTTTTTGCTTAGCCATTGACAGGTTATAGTTTGACAAAAGCATGTTCTGGAAATTTTTAAATCTCAAAGGCCTGAATAATTCACCGCCAAACTGGTCATAATAACCATCGGAGAACATATATATATAATCACTTTTTTTTGTTTCAATAGTTACTTCATCAAATTCGCATTTTTTATTCAGGATATTTCCTCCGATTGAAAATCTTGTTCCCTTATAAATATTTAAATGCCCGTCTTGTATCATGCATATTGGCATTTGCGAACCTGAAAAGTTCAGTATATTATTCTTAATAGTAAATAATGCTATATCCATACCATCCATAATAAATCCTTTTTCAGTTTGTTTTGACAGCATTTCAGTAAGATATAAATTAATTTTAAATAGTATTTTAGAAGGTTCCAAAATTCCCTCTTCAATTATTATCTTATTTAATAAGGTATTACCTATTACTGACATAAATGCTGCTGACACACCATGGCCGGTACAATCAACCATAGCAATAATTTTCACATCATTAATGTTTTTATACCAGATAAAATCCCCTCCTACAATATCTTTTGGCATGGATAACAGAAATGAATTGGGGAAAACGGTTTTTAAATCATTATGGGATGGCAATAATGATGATTGAATTATTTTTGCATAATTAATGTTTTCAGTAATTATATTACTTTTTTGCGTAATAATAAAGTTTTGATCAACCAGTATCTTTGTAGTTTTCTTTGAATTGTATAAAGATTTTATTATATATATTAACAGGATCGAAATAGCTAATATTACAGTTACAGATATAATTAATATTGTTCTTGTTCTTTTCAGTTTCAATAATTCAATTTCTGTTTTCTTTTTTAATATTAAATTTTCATGTTTTTGAGCTTCATAATCCGTTTTTATTTCTGCAATTTGTTTGATATTTTCAATAGTAAAAATACTATCATATAATGTATTATATTTTAAACTGTATTTATATGCATTTATATAATCTCTTTGTAAAGCATAGAATTCAGTTAAAGAACTATAATTGTCTAATATAAGATCCAGATTATTTATTTTTTTTGCAATATCAATGCTTTGTGTAAAATATATACTGGCTGAATCCAATTCATTATTTTTAAAATGCATATAGGCAATATTATAGAACAGGGTTGCCAGGCCAGTATTATTTTCAAGTTTATTAAAAATAGTTTTACCTAATTTATAGTAATATAGTGCCTTAGTTGAATTTTCCATCTCAGAAAAAACATTTCCGATATTTATATACGATTCGGCAATACCTGCTTCAAAACCTATTTCTTTTCTATAATCAAGTGCTTTATAGTGATAATGAAATGAACTGTCAAAATATTCCTGATTTTCATCAACTCCCTTTTCAAAATAAATAAGGCCGATATTATTCAAAGTAGAAGAAATATCTTGTTTATTTCCTATTAATTCTTTTAATTTTAGTGATTGCGAATAGTATTCAATCGCGTCATTATATCTGCCCATATAATGATATGTTGTACCTATATTATTTAATGATTTGGAGATTCCCGGCGTGTCATTATACATTTCTCTAAGTTCAAGTGCCAGGAAGCCGAACCGGATAGACTTTTTATACTCACATAATACATTATAAGTCAAGGCAATGTTACTATAAGCTGAGGCTAAAATTTTGATGTTATGATTTTTCTTTGATTTTTCAATTGCATTATTGTAGTAAAATAATGCCGAGTCGTATAATTGTTTCATATAATAATATGTGCCCAGAGTATTTATGCAATCTGCAATACCCTTTTTATACTTAATTTTTCCTGAAACGGATAATGCTTTTCTGCATAAAATTATTGAAGAGTCAATATTATCAGGAGCTAATTCCCAGGCAAGTTTATTATATAATTTAACTACATTACTGTCTCCCTTTGAAACGTTAATTATATTGTATAAACTGTCAGTGTACCTATTTGCAGATCTGGTATGAACAGGATATAATATACTACTAATTATCAAATAACAATAATAAAAGTACTTTGACGTAATAGCTTTTATCATTGTCTGGTTATTGTTAAATACATATTTTTCATTTAATTACTGATACATTAATAATTTCAACCTTATTTTCAGTAATAAACCTTAGATAGTAGTTCCCGCTTTTTAAATTGTTAAAGCTGATTTTTAAGATGTTTCTGCCAACATTTCCATAGCGTATTGGTATATTTTTTACTTTCCTACCGGAAAGTTCTATAATTTCAAAATATGCATTCTCAAAATCTTCAAGTAAATATTCAACGCTAATATAATCATTTGCCGGATTAGGAAAAATATTTAATATACGATTTTCGTTCTTATAACTTGTGCTGTTAAGAAGATCTAATTGGATTTCTTTACAGATTTTACAGTGTAAGTCTTTCCAATAATTATAAAGTTCCAGACATATTTCATTGTATGGGTCGCTTATATCAAGGGCCAGAGGGCTTAAAGATGTATTATTAAATATTGTATTATTAAACTTCCATGCAAATTTTGAAATATCGCCTGATATCAAACCTTTTGGCCTTATTTTTTTTGTACCGGCTGACTTTAGCAATAAATCTTCCTCTATTAATCCAATACCACTGATTAATGATTTTTTTTCTGACCTAAAGTTCAATATTTTAAATTGATGAAGTTTATCATATCCATCGTCAGCTATTAAATGAATAACATATATACCTGTATCTCTATATGTATGAACAGGATTTGTTTCGCCGGAAAAAGTACTGTCACCAAAATCCCAGGAATATATGAGATTATCACCACGAGATACATTTTTAAAATTTACTTTGCCCACTGAATCAGCATAAAAATAAAAATCTGTGAAATTGTCGATACTGTCAATAAGATCCACTTTTTTGCAGTGAGTATTATAATATGATTCATCATTACCCCATGTTGAAAGACATACATCATATATTCCTTTTTGGGCGTATTGGTGAACAGGACTCTGAATTGCTGAAGTATTACCGTCACCATAATCCCATAAGTAGTTTTCTATTTGATCTCCTATGGATTTATCCAGAAAGTAGACTTTTTTATTTCCAATATCAGGAAAGTATTCAAAATTTGATTTTATTTCAAATGCGGAGATATTTACTTTTACTGATTTATCATAAGTATCCATCTTACCGGTTATTGTATCATAAACAGTAAGATTAACATTATATATTCCCGGGGTTTGATAGTAATGAACAGGATTTTCTTCATCCGTTATTGTGCCGTCATCAAGTTCCCATAAGTATTTATTTGACTTTGGCGAATGGTTAATGAAATATATCGTGTTTTTGTCAAAAGAATTTATTGAATCAGTAAAATATGCATCAATAATTATATCTTCCTCTGCCACAACAACGCACTTTGTTGTTTGACTCTGAAATTTTGAACTGTCATCTAATATTGCTAATTTGACATCATAATATCCTGGCTCCTTATATGTATAAGTTATACTGTTTTTTATGGTTGAATATTCCCCGTCACCAAAATACCATAAAACTTTTTTGTAATCTCCAGTAGAATTATCTGTAAACTTTATCTTATAATCGCCAATAAATGAATAAGAAAAATCTGCAAAACATTCACTGTTAACATCAAGTATTTCTATTAGCTGACAGGTTGTATCTATGGTCGGTGTTACTTCTGAGGAATCGGCAATTATAAGGCATACAGAATACTGTCCGGGAGAAGCATATTTATGGGTATGTGATATCTTTGACGTATCATGTAAAATTTCGCCATCGCCAAAATTCCAGACATAGTCCGTTATATTTGCAGGAGCAGTATTAATAAATAAGCAGCTTGTGTCAGCATGATTTGGCTGGGGAATAAATAATGAACTACTTGAAGCAATTACATATTTAAAAAAAATGAAAATTCCAATTAAAAATAATTTATATAAACAATGCTTACATTTCATGATTACACTTTATATATAATAATACAAGTTAATTAAATTCATTTACGTTATTGTTCTTTTATAGTTTTTATTATTGCAAATATAATTTGATGATATTTATCATCTAATCAGTTGATATTTATCATTACAATTCTTTGATTAAATTAAAAGTAGTATTTTCTTTGGTATAGAGTTATTAATTTTTTTTATTTTTTCAAAGTTGAACAGAATATTAATTCTTTGTACCGGCAATTCCTGCCGCAGTCAGATGGCAGAGGGTTATTTCCGCGTTTTTTTGGGGAATGATGCTGAAATATACAGTGCAGGTATTAAAGCACATGGAATAAATCCGTTTGCCGTACGTGTAATGGATGAGGATGGTATTGATATATCTCATCATACATCAAATGATATTAATGAATACATTGACATTAGTTTTGATTATATCATTACTGTTTGTGATAACGCCAGGGAAAGATGTCCGTATTTTTTGTCAAAGGCTGAAAAATTTCACAAAAGCTTTCCTGATCCTGCAAAAGCTACAGGTTCTGAAGAAGAAATTCTGGATCAATTCAGGGAAGTACGGGATATGATCAAAGAATATGTTGATAAATTTATTAGGGAAAAGATGGTATAAAGGAATTGTTAAATTGTTGAATGTTCTGTTGCTTATTAATAAACTGCTGAATTGTTTTATTGATGACAAAACCGGCAACAAGTAACAATGAATGACTACAAATATCAGCGAAGCGAATGACAATGCTTCTCGCTGTTTGATTTTCGTTTCTCGCTTCTCGCGGCTCGATGCTCGTCGCTCGCTTCTCGTCACTCGTTTCTCGCTACTTGTTAATTGTAGCTCGCAACTCGTCAACTTGTCAGCTCTTTTCTTATTTTTTGCATGTATTTCAGGTACAATTTTTATAAAATATTTAAAGTATTTGCTAATATTTTTATTTTTTAACCAGAAGATATTTATTATTACCTATGTTTATGTAACCATAATCATAGCAGAAATTGTATCTGTCTCCGGTTTTTGTAATGTATTCGCTGGTATAATACTTGAAACTAAAGCCTTTTGCCAGCATAATTTGTTTTGATACAACAGTTGTCTTTACCGGATTAAGTTCAGTCAGGATTCTCCTGTTTCTTTTTAATATAGTGTTTATTTTTCTTATGAGATCAGCAGATAACTTATTTCTAAT
>Ga0114922_10002566_pt1 | contig 17001 bp, 12 predicted proteins | sample AartaG_FD_100975 | JGI IMG/M metagenome (GOLD analysis project Ga0114922, IMG submission 100975) | Deep subsurface microbial communities from Aarhus Bay to uncover new lineages of life (NeLLi) - Aarhus_00045 metaG | ecosystem: Environmental > Aquatic > Marine > Oceanic > Sediment | place...
CCGTGCCGCCGTAGTCGAAATCGCAGGAGGTCTTCAGGTCGCCCTTGCACGCATCGACCCATTCCCTCTGGAAGTGACCCAGCGGCGGAATCACCTCATCCTTTGTCCGCCGCTTGTGATACGTCAGGTCGGCGTCATCGCCAAACGGCAGCAGAATCCGCGAATCGAAATCACAGATAACATAACCCTTGGTGCCCTTGAACATAGCACCGTGTCCGATCCTGTTCAGATCGACGTAACTCCTCGGCGACCTCGGCATCATGCCGCCCATGTACCAGTGGACGCGAATAGGCCCGCGCCAATCGTTCGCGGGGATATCGAAAGAGGTATGCAATTCGACGGGTGAGACTTCAGGATTGAACTTCTCGCCCTCACCTTCTGCCGTCGTTGGAAGACCCGCGTCAATTGCATTCCACACCAGGTCGATCGTATGACTGCCCATATCGCCGACCTGGCCGGTGCCGAAATCCCAGTACATATTCCACGAGAGGCAATTCATACCGGGCCCGCCTTTGAAATACTCGGGATTGTACGGGTGGAAGGGTACCGGCCCAATCCACAGGTCGTAGTGGAGGGTTTTTGGCGGTGTGCCTTGGGCAGGCGGGTAGCCGGACCTGCGAATCTGGCGATCGCCCCAGGCATAGGCATCTGTCAATTCGCCAATCGCTCCGTCTTTGATCAGCTCGCGCACGCGCTCGAAGTTCGGTTTGGCGTGACGCTGCGTGCCGACCTGCGTGGCCAGCTTATGTTTGTTCTTGAGGTAGGTTGCGCGGACGATGCGTGCTTCTTCAACCGTATTGCCCAGTGGCTTCTCACAGAAGCAGTGCAGGCCGCGATTCATTGCCCAATTGGCTATGAAAGCGTGGGTGTGGTCTGTTGTGCAGCAAATCACAGCGTCGAGGTCCTTTTGTTCGAGGCATTTACGCCAATCGACGTATGTTTTGGCTTTTGGGAACCTCTTGGCGGCGTGGGCGATGTGGTTCTCATCTACGTCGCACAGGGCTACGACGTTCTCGCTTGAGATCGCGCCGAAATGCGCATCTGCCCGGCCCCATGTGCCGATCATGGCAACATTGAGCTTGTTACTCGGTGCGTTCGCACCGGAGAGTGTGCCGCTGGGCAGAATGACCAATCCTATTCCGGCGGCCGCGGTTGATTTCAGGAACTGGCGTCGTTGCATAATGTGGGTCTTCATCATTTTTCTCCTTTGTTATGGTTTTAGTTGTTTGCTGTAAAGCCGAAAACAATAACTTTACGCATTAGGACAACCGGATGCAAGAGAAAAATGAGACTATCCAACTGGCGTCCATTTTTGAAATTTTTTGGACCAGCCCTGTCGGAATAAAAGGGCCGGTGTACGCGCAAGAAGCATGCCATTTGGAGCCATGTCATGGCAGAGCTTAAGAAATATATTTCCGGATTAGATGCTGAACAAGAAAAAATATTCAATGATCGATTCGGCCGGTACAGATGAAAAAAATACTTCATAAGATTGGTTTGTCTGACAAATAAAGTATATACAAATGTTGATCCCGTTTTACGCCATGCCGTTGATCAAATACCGGCTGCAGAATGGCTGTAATCCCCGGTTTTCTTTTTGGGCTCATCTTTTTTGCAATATCCGGCGTGAGATACTGTATCAGCACTTTCTCAGATAAATAGCAGTCTCGCAGCGCGAAAATTCTTGCTGACTGATGGTATTTGGTGGATGATTACTCCGATTTTTCCGGTTGTGTGTTTTCTGCTTTAACCAGTTTTATAGGCTAAACTCTGGTTTTTCAGCCAAATATCGGTTGAGGGATTTATCCTTTACTTTTTTTGCCCGCGGCCAATCTGACTTACCGACTGTGCTTTTTTTATTGTCGCCGCACATACCTTGTATTCCGGTATCTTGGCCAGGGGATCCAGGGCATCGATCGTCAGCATATTGGCGGGACCTTCGTAAAAATGGAAGGGCATGAAAAGCCAGCCTTTTTCAATATTTTTAGTGACCTTTGCCAGCGTGGATACCTTGCCGCGGATGGTGGCTACTTCGACTTTCTCACCGTCTGCAATCCCGAGTTTGCCGGCATCATCGATGTGTATTTCTACATAGCCTGTTGGTGAAACCTGGTTTATAGCGGCTGATTTTCTGGTCATAGTACCGGTGTGGAATTGATATAACTGCCTGCCGGTAGAGAGAACAAAGGGGTATTTGGCGTCGGGAGACTCGGCCGGGGCTTTGAAGGGAACGGGGTGGAATTTGCCCTTTCCTCTGGTGAAGCGGCCCTTGTGAAGATACTTTGTGCCGGGGTGGTCCTTGTCGGGACAGGGCCATTGTAAGCCGACTGAATCAATCCTGTCAAAAGATATGCCGCCATATATGGGCGTGACTGAGGCGATTTCGTCTATAATCTGTCCAGCAGAGTCGTAGCTCATAGGATAACCGAGTTTTGTCGAGACATCGCAGATTGTTTCCCAATCGCTGCGGGCCTGGCCGGGCGGGGTGACGGCAGCGCGGACACGCTGAACGCGGCGTTCGGTGTTTGTGAATGTGCCGTCCTTTTCGGCAAAGCAGACCGAAGGCAGAACCACGTCAGCATATTGGGCCGTCTCAGAGAGGAAGATATCCTGCACGATAAGAAAATCGACCATCTCGAGGGCCTTTCGGGTTCTGTTGAGGTTTGGGTCGGAAAGTGCGGGGTTCTCACCCATTATGTAGATTGCCTTTATGTCGCCTGTCTCGACAGCGTGAAATATCTCGACAACGGTAAGCCCCTTTTTAGAAGAAAGCTTTTTTGACCAGGCCTTTTCAAACTTGGCCTGGATTTTAGAGTCCTCGACCGACTGATAGCCGGGATAGACATTTGGCAAAGCCCCGAGGTCGCAGGCGCCCTGGACATTGTTTTGGCCACGTAGCGGATTTACGCCGGTCGATTCTTTGCCGACGTTGCCGGTGAGCATTGAGAGATTGGCAAGTGAGAGGACATTGTCGGTGCCGGTAGTGTGCTGGGTAATGCCCATACTGTAAACGATACTGGCAGTTGAAGCACCGGCATATATCCTTGCGGCCTGGCGGATTTTTTCGGCGGGGACGGTCGTGATTTCCTCGGCCATTTCCGGCGTGAAATCTTTCACCGCATTAGCAAATTCGCTAAAGCCCTCTGTCAGGTCATTTATGAAATCGCTATCCTGCAGTTTTTCACTTATTATCACGTTCATCATAGCGTTTATAAGCGCAACATCCGTGCCGGGTTTTTGAGGAAGGTGCAGCTCGGCGAATCGGACGAGGTCGATTTGACGCGGGTCGGCCACTATGAGGTGGGCCCCATTTTTCACCACCGCTTCTTTTATATAAAGGGCAATCACTGGATGGGCCTCAGAAGTGTTCGAGCCTATTACGAATATGCAGGCGGCATTCTTAAGCTCATCAATCGAGTTGGTCATAGCACCACTGCCGAATGCCCTTGCAAGACCGGCAACCGTCGATGCGTGGCAGAGTCTGGCGCAATGGTCAACATTATTAGTGCCAATGACTGCACGCATGAATTTCTGAAAGATGTAGTTGTCCTCATTGGTGCACTTTGCCGATGAAAGCCCGGCGATGCTGTCGGGGCCGTTCTGCGTTTTTATTTTGGTCAAACGTTCAGCGATAAAATTTATTGCCTCGGGCCAGGTTGCTTTTTCCAACCTTCCGTTTCGTTTTATAAGCGGCGAAGCAAGCCTTTTCTCGTTTGCGACAAAGTCCATAGCAAACCTGCCCTTGACACACAAATTGCCGTTGTTTGGAATACAACCGACTTCGCTGGTTACGCGGATTATTTCGTTTGTTTTTGGGTTGACGTTAAGGTCAATCTGGCAGCCAACCCCACAATAAGGACAGGTGGTTCTTGTGCGGAGGAGGTCTTTGCACTGGCCTTTGCCTTTGGCCCGTCGCTCATACAGAGCGCCCGTTGGACAGGTTGAGATACACTGACCGCACAGCTCGCAGCTTGAATCGTTTAACGGCATCTCAAAGGCGGTAGTAACTTCAACATTGGCAGCTCTGTCCTTAAAGGTCAAAGCGTTATCAAACTGCACTTCTTCACATATTCTTATGCATCTGCCGCAGCGAATACATTTGTTAGGGTCGTATTCAATTGCTTCGTTGCCGGTTGTGTAATTGCCAAGAACAGTGCAACTTTCAGGCTGGCTAAAAACTTCCTCGCTGATTTGATATTCGTAAGCGTACTGTTGAAGTTTGCATTCTCCGTTTTCGTCACAGGTGGTGCAGACGCCCCGGTGCTCGTAGAACAGCAACTCGAGAACCGTTTTTCTTATTGCTCGAATCTCGTCGGTCTCGGTCTGTACGACCATTCCGGGGCAAATCTTGAACGTGCAGGCGGTGACGGGGCCTATCTGGCCGGCAACTTCTACCAGGCACAGCCGGCAGGAACCGACGGGAACCAGTCGCGGGTCGTGACACAAATTCGGGATGTCGATGCAGTTGTCGGCGGCCAGTTCGAAAATAGTCTGGCCTGCTCGGCCGATCAACGCTTTGCCATTTATCGTAACTGCTACTTCGGGCATATTCTTATCCAAAATTATTTCTCAAGATCGCATCTCAGACATCTGCCTGCCTCGGTAAGTGCCTGCTCACGATCCAGCCCGAGCACCACCTCGGCGAAGCCGCGTTTGCGTTTTTCAAGCGGAATAATCTTTTCCTCAGCTCGCGGCGGCGACTGGGCAAGACTCTCTTCTTCAAACTTCGTGAAAGAGAAACCGACATCGTGAGGGAGATTTCCGCTTCCACCAAGCAGCTTGTCGATACTTATAGCCGCCCGCTGCCCGCCTGCGATTGCCTTAATAACTGTCGAGGCACCTGTTACGCAGTCACCGCCAGCAAAAATTCTATCAACAGTAGTATTAAAGGTTACAGGATCAATCTTTATCGTACCCCAGTCGGTCAATTCAGGGCCGCTGCAGAATTTCACAGGCCCAGTCGAGGGCACCTGTCCAATAGCGGGTATTACCAGATTGCATTCAATTACATTTTCACTGCCTTCAATAGGCACTGGCCGACGTCTGCCGTCGGCATCGGCCTGGCCAAGCTCTGCCTTTATGAATTCAATGCCGGCCACGGTACCGTTTGTACTTACAATGCGTTTCGGGATACTAAGTGTTACAAGCTCGACGCCTTCATTTATCGCTTCTTCGATTTCCTCTTTATAGGCCGGCATCTCGTGTATGGTTCTACGGTAGAGTATCGTAACCTTCTCTGCGCCAAGGCGAACGGCACAGCGAGCCGTGTCAACCGCAGCATTACCGCCACCAAGGATAACCACCTTTTTGTTACGGCAATCCTTACCTTTACCGAGAGTCCTGTCGCGCAAGAACTCAAGGGCATCAGCCACACCTTCAAGCTCAAGCCCCTCGATGTCAATAGCTTTTCCGCGCTGAGCGCCGGTAGCAACAAATACCGCTTTAAAGCCTTTGTTTATCAATTCTCTTACATCTTTGATCTTTGAACTTGTCCGAAGGTCGATGCCGTGCGAAAGAATAAAATCTATCTCTTTTTGAAGTATCTCTTTCGGCAGACGGAACTCCGGGATTCCAAGGGCGAGCATTCCGCCGGGTATCGGCTGGGCCTCGAATACGACCGAGGGTCGATGCATAAGAGCCAGGAAGTATGCGCAGCTCAGTCCGGCCGGGCCACTGCCGATTATTGCAACTTCAGCCTGGCCCTGCGCGGGCCTGACCATAGGGGTATCGTAGTCGTCCATGTGGTCGGCAATATAGCGTTTCAATGCCCGGATCGCCAGCGGCTGGTCGATTTCGCTGCGGCGACATCTCTGCTCACAGGGATGGTCGCAAACACGGCCGCAGACCGAGACAAAGGGATTGCGGCGGCGGATTATATTCGCAGCTTCACTAAGCTTTCCCTCCGCTAACAATGCCGAGTATTCGGGTACATTCACACCTGCAGGACAGGCGTGCTGACAGGGTGCCCTTACAAGCCCTTCACAGACGGCGGCCCGGCAGGTCTTCAAAACTATATGCTCCTCATACTCATCGCGGAAGTAACGCAGCGTCGAAAGAACTGGATTAGGAGCGGTTTGCCCGAGTCCGCATAGCGAGCCCTTTTTGATGTGTTCAGCGAGGAATTCCAACTGGTCGAGGTCTTCGAGTTTAGCCTGGCCTCGAGAGATGGCATCGAGAATGGTCAGCATTTTCTTTGTTCCGACTCTGCAAGGTGTGCATTTCCCACAGGATTCGGACTGGACGAATTCGAGGAAATACTTTGCTATATCGACCATGCAGGTATTCTCATCCATCACGATGAGGCCGCCGGAGCCCATTATCGCCCCGATTTGCTGGACGCTGTCATAATCGATTCCGCTGTCGAGGTATTTTGCCGGTATGCAGCCGCCGGAAGGTCCGCCCATTTGAGCGGCTTTGAATTTTCTGCCCTTCGGTATTCCGCCACCAATATCAAAAATTATCTCACGAAGCGTAGTTCCCATCGGGACTTCCACCAAGCCGGTATTATTGACCTTGCCGGCGAGGGCAAAAATCTTGGTGCCTTTGCTCTTGGTGGTGCCGATCTTGCTGTAGTTTTTCGCTCCGTCCTTCAATACGATGGGCACGTTGGCAAAGGTTTCGACGTTGTTGATATTTGTCGGTTTTGCCTTGTAACCTTTTACGGCGGGAAACGGTGGACGCGCTGTGGGCATGCCGCGTTCGCCTTCGAGCGAGGCAATCAGGGCGGTTTCCTCGCCACAGACAAATGCCCCGGCACCCATACGGACCTCAATGTCGAAACCAAAGCCGGTCCCTGCAATATTATCACCGAGCAGGCCGATCACTCTTGCCTGTTCGAGCGCGATATTTATATGCTCAACGGCAATGGGGTATTCTGCACGGACATATATGAAGCCTTGACCAGCCCCGATGGCATATGCGGCTATAATCATTCCCTCAATGACACGGTGAGGATCGCCTTCGAGCAAAGCCCTGTCCATAAAGGCGCCGGGATCACCTTCATCGGCATTGCAGATGAGGTACTTTTCTTCGCCGGGCGATTTTCGGGCAAAGTTCCATTTTACACCGGTGGGGAATCCGGCGCCGCCGCGGCCTCTAAGGCCTGAGTCGGTGACCTCGTCGATGATCTCTTGGGGCTTTTTTTCAGTCAGTGTCCGGATGGCGGTGACGTAGCCATCGCGTTCTATGGCGTTCTCGATGCTCCTGGGATCGATTCGACCGCAGTTTTCAAGCACCTTTCTATCTTGTCTTTTATAGAAATCAATATCACTGACCTTGACGACGGGCTTGCCGTCCTGGGTTACTCCAAGGCGGTTGAGGGGCTTTGACTTTTGAATTGTCGTGGAGATTATTTCTTCGACGTCTTCAGGAGCAACGCCGCCGTATAAGTATTCGTAGGGTTCGATGAGCACCACGGGCGCGCGGGCGCACATACCGATACAGCCGGTTTCGATAACAGTAACCTGCTCGTCAAGTGAAAGCCGCTTTAGCTGCCTTCGGAATTCGGTGCAGACGTCCTGGGCGCCAAGAGCCCGGCAGCCGGTCATACAGACCAGGACCTTTGCCTTGCAGCTTTGCTGCCTGCTCAGGAGCTGCTGCCGGAGTATCTCTATGTCCTGCAGTGATGTGATTTTCTTATGGGACATTCTGTCTAAGTGTACCTTTCGAGAATGCTTTTAATCTTTCTGGCATTGAGGTGGCCGTAGTAATCGTTGTTGACCATCATAACGGGTGCGAGGAAACAGGTTCCAAGGCAGGCGACTGTCTCAAACGTGTAGCGCATATCTTCGGTCGTCTCGTTCGGCTCGATGCCCAGATTTTGCTTTATCGCATTGATGATATTGTGGCCGCCCTTGACATGACAAGCTGTGCCTCTGCAGCACCGGATCGTGTGACGCCCGTGCGGGACAAGATGGAACTGCTCGTAAAAGGTGGCGACGCCGTATATCCGGCTGGCAGAGATACCGGTACGGTCGCTTACAGCCATCAGAATGGGTTTTGGCAGGTAGCCATAGACCTTCTGCACTTGCTGTAGGATGGGGACGAGGTCGTTTGGGCCGGCATCGGGCATTGATGCTAACACTCCTTCGAGCGGTTTGGTGTCCAAAGAAGCCGTATTGCTGTTGCTCATACTTGACTCCTCAAAAACGGTTCAGCATTACCCTGGTGGTCAATTTACCCGGCCGCTTTAGAATCATACCTCCGGACGAGGAAGCAAACCAGCACGCTCCAGAATGACGGGTGTGATGCTCTCCCAGCCTATCGGCATAAGATGAATACCTGAAACCCCCTCGATATTCTTTATCCTTTCTATCATCTCGAGGCAGATTTTGACTCCCTCTTCCTTAGGCTCCTTTGCAGAGTCCATCCTCTCGATGAGCTCGTCGGGTATGCTCATTCCGGCCACTTCGCTTTTCATATATTTTAGTGCCCTGGCTGAGCGGACGGGTGTCAGTCCCGCAAGTATGTACACCTTCTTATGCAGACCTTCCTTGACTACAAGCTGCATCCACTTTTCGAATTTGTCGATGTCAAATATACACTGTGTCTGGATGAAATCGGCACCTGCCTTGATTTTTTTTGCAAGACGAGGCACCCTGAATTCAAACGGGTCCGCGAACGGGTTTGCAACGGCGCCTATGAACAGCCTCGGCTCGTGCTCCTTTATCGGGTCTGCCGAGAGGAACTGCTTGTCGTCCCTCATCTTCTTTACCAGAGCAATTAATTGCATTGAATCCACGTCAAAGACGCTTTTGGCCTCGGGGTGGTTTCCAAATTTCTGATGGTCGCCTGAAAGGCAGAGAATATTTTTGATGCCGAGAGCCGCCGCTCCGAGAATGTCACTTTGCATCGCAATTCTGTTTCTGTCCCGGCAGACCATTTGCACAATCGGTTCGAGACCGCAGGAGATGGCAATCACTCCCGAGGCTACGCTCGACATTCTCACTATCGCGGTCTGGTTGTCGGTGATATTGACGCCGTCAACTTTTCCAAGACAATACTGTGCCTTCTTTTTGATTGCTTCGGGATCGCTGCTTTGGGGAGGCCCAAGCTCAGAAGTAACCGCGAAATGACCTGCTGTAAGCACTTTTTCAAGTCTGCTTGCTGATTTCATAACATCGCCTTTTTGAATTTGATTATTCGTTGCTCTACACTCGTACTCTGCTGCCAGTCTTTAGGCTCTATTATCCTGGCAAGGTTTTCGAGTTTGTCCAAACTTTTCAGCCTGTCATAAATCAACTGCCATGCGCAGTCGGTATCCTTGTCGATTTCGCATTTGCCGTCCTGTGAGCCTCCGCAGGGCCCGTTAAGCAAACTCTTGGCGCAAAAAGCGATGGGACAAATGCCTCCGGTACAATCCAAGACACACTCGCCACAGCCCTGGCATCGTTCATCCGCTGGCCAAAGCCCCTTTAAGCCTCCCAAAGATACGGTATTTGCCGCAGGATGCACAACCTTATCCACTACCTTCGAGACCGCCTGGACACCAACTCCACAAGTTAGCACAAGGATAGAATCTGCTTCTTTGAGAGCATCCGCCTCTCTGGCCAGTCTGGTTGCAACCAGTACCTTATTGCAAAGAAAATCCACTAAAGCCGTTCCTGTTATGTTCTTGCCCGCTTTTTCCAGATCGGCTTTCATCGCCCAAAGTGCCTTTTCGCCGCCGGTTTCGCAAACATCGGCGCAACCATTACAAGCCAGCAGGAAGATATTCTTCTCATCGCTGAGAGAATCCAGAATTTCATCTATCGGCTTATTCTCTGTATATAGCATTTTCAATTTCCTCTAATACTTATCAAACAACTTTAAATACCCCTAATTCGCTTCCCTTTGCATTGAGCAAATGAACCGAGCAGGCAAGGCATGGGTCAAACGAACGCACAATACGAACAATCTCAAAGGGATTATCAGTGTCCTTTACTTTAGTACCTATTATTGCCTGTTCCACCGGTCCCGGCTGATCATTATCATCCTTCGGTGAAGCGTTCCAGGCGGTGGGTGTAACAACCTGATAGCGGTCGATTTTTTTGTCCTTGATGGTCATCCAGTGCCCTAAAGCGCCCCGTGGAGCTTCGGTCAATCCGATCCCTTCAGCCTGGTCAGGAATATGGTTTTCGACGATAGCCGGCTCGCCGGGCTTCAGCGCCTGTAGCCAGTCAACCATAACATCAGCAACGAGCTTGGCCTCAAGAGCCCTTGCAGCGTGGCGTCCGAGCACGGAATATAAAGCATCAACGCTGGCACCGAATTCGCCAAGAACCGAATCAACCAACTCTTTTGTCTTTGTATCGCCTTGTACATAGTTGCTTACCATTCGTGCCAAAGGCCCAAGTTCGAAAACCTTGCCTTTATAGCGAGGAGCCTTCAGGAATGAATACGCCTTTTGCTTCTTAGGTTCGGGTTTGGTTTGGCCCTGAGCGGGATTTTTTCCTGAAGTAGAATCAGCATACCATGAATGTTTTACGTCTTCGGTAATATTTTTTGGCGCAAAGGTTTCGTGATCCAATTTTTCCGAAATTGCGCCGGGCTTAAACAGTTCGCCGTTTGGCGAGTCAAACGCCCCATAGGCAAGCAGTCTTTGGCAGCCTTTACCAATCTCGAAATAGTCGCTATAAACTTTTGCCACGCTTATCACATCTGGAATGTAAATATTATCAACAAAATCTCTTATTTCATTCAACCTCCACAGGAAATTGGTTATCTTGTCCTCGGTGGGTTTTTCGGTAACCCCGCCGGGGACAATACCGACATTATGCGGCATTTTACCGCCGAAAATCGAAAGCATCTCCTGAGATTTCCGCCTGATATCCAGCGCCATCAAGTAATGGTTTACCAATTCAGCGTTTGCCTCGGCAGGTACTCGATAATCGCCTTCGTAACGCGGCACAAAAAGCGCCAAATCACCCACCGCGCTGACCGCATCGACATAATCCAAAGCCGCCAGATGGTAGAAATGCAGGATATGGGACTGTAGGAAGTTCGAGCCGAGTGTAAGGCTGCGGATAAGCTTGCCATTATCCGGGATTTTATCAGTTAAACCGAACGCATCGTCGATGCACAGCGCCGAGGCAGTGGCATGAGAAGTTGGGCAGACGCCACATATACGCTGAGTCAGGCGATTGGCGTCACGAGGGTCTCTTCGCTGAAGTATCAACTCAAAGCCCCGAAAAAGAGTACCAGCACTGCAGGCTTGCTTCACCACGCCGTCGTCTACCACCGCTTCAATAGAAAGGTGACCTTCTATCCTCGTTATCGGGTCAATCTTTATCTTTTTTCCCATCGTATATCCTCGAAAGTAATTTTCTCATACAAAGGTGATGTGTCATCCGGGAATTCCGGCTCGACGCACCCCAGACAGGGTGAACCCGCCCTGATGCACCAATTCACACCATTATTCCACTGTCTCAAAGGGCAATCCGCATTAGTATAATGCCCTTTACAGCCTACTTTATAAAGGCAGCCCGATTCACCCAATACCTCGGCAAACTTGCCCTTATCAAAATCAGCACGTCTGGGACAGTTCTCGTGAATCAACTGCCCATAGAAAAGTTTGGGACGGCCCAATTTATCCAAATCCAAACTGTCAGCTCCTGAAAACAGAATCATGGATATCGTTCCAGTAAACCACTCCGGATGCAAAGGACAACCGGGCAGGTTGACCACCGCAGTGTCAACTCCCTCATCAATAAATACTTCTTTCACCCCTTTGCATCCCGTAGGATTAGGCTCAGCGGCGGGAATTCCACCAAAAGCCGCACAGGTGCCAACTGCAATCGTCAACAGCGCGCTGCTTCCAAGGTCCAGAACGCTTTGCTTAATGGTCAGGTGTTTGTCGCCCGTCTGGCCGATAGTGCCATAGATACCATCGTCAGCGGTTGGAATCGCTCCTTCCACAACTAATATATAGCCGCCCTTGCGGTTTTTTTCGGAATCTTTCAAAACCTTAATGACCGGCTTACCCTGACCACCCATTATCGTTGCATGGAAGATTAGATTAAGCTGGTGTCCGGGTACTACCTCATCCAGCAAAAGATTCTGGATTTTGGGACTTACCGCATTCAAAACAGATACGGAACAACCCGTACAACCTGCTCCCTGCAACCAAATTACCGGATATTCTTTAGTATGCACTTATCTTCCTTTCTGTTTATGCCCACTGCTTACTATATGTCGTCAGCAAAGTCTGAGGCAACCTTATTATTGAACTTTCCGTAATACCCAATATTCCATTGTAAACGGAAGATTATAAATTTTTGCCATCGCTATTACAACTACAAAAACCCCAAACTTAGGGATTTTACCATAAGCCTCTTGGCAGTAAATGGTTACGAAGTCAGGAGCCTCTTTACCTTTTGATTTCATCATTCCGCCTATTTCTGATTTGACCAAGAATTTCCCGCCCGCCGGCGGCCAACATTTCTTGTGCGAGTTTCTCGGCACAAGAATTGGCCTCGTTGATTCGAGAAGTTTTTGAGCACTTGATATATTTCTTACCTTCCAAATCAGAGAGCATTGCGTCAAGGGTTATATTATCGCCGGAGATTTGTGAATAAACGCCCAGAGGTACACTGCATCCGCCCTGCATAGATGTAAGAATACATCGTTCGGCCTCGACGGTAATCCGAGAATGTGTATCATTGATTTTTGAGACAAGTTCGGCAAGCTCAGTATCTGCGGTGCGAATCTGTACGGCCAATGCTCCCTGTGCCGGGGCTGGCAGGAACTCCCGGGGCGGCAGAATTGCAGAGATTCTATCGGCCAGACCAAGCCGGTTCAAACCTGCGCAGGCGACAATAGCTGCGTCAATCTTGCCAAGGGCGACCTTTGAGACCCTTGTTTCGACATTTCCCCGCAAAGGAACACATTTTAGGTCATCTCTGAGCCGGCGCAACTGTGCAATGCGTCGGATGCTCGATGTTCCCACGGTTGCCCCGGCTGGCAGAGCAGCAATAGAGGCCGCCTGAGATGAGGCTATCAACGCATCGGCAACGGACTGCCTTTTCGGTACCGCGGCGACTACCAGCCCATTCGTGCAGGCTGTGGGCAGGTCCTTAAAACTATGAACAGCGATGTCGGCCCTGCCGTCAAGAAGCGCATTCTCAACTTCAGAAGTGAAAAAGCCTATGGAGCCGGACTTATAAAGGAAATCTGATTTTTCGCGGTCGCCTTTCGTCGAGACTTTCACTATGGAAATTTCAATACAGCCGCTGAGATTTTTGAGCAAGCTGCGGATATGATTGGATTGTACCAAAGCCAGCTTACTGGCACGGCTTGCTATCTTGAGGGGTCTCATTCTTAGCCTTCCACAATTCGTTCTTTGACGTTTTGTAAGTTTTTACACCAAAACCAGGACAGATTCAAGCATTTCCGGAATTTCTGTCTATACAAAGGCCAAATCGGAGAATTGCAGGGACGGAAAGGAACTAAATTGCAATTGTAAACCGAGTTCAGTATAATGCAGTTTATCCTGTTTTTTTCCGAATCTGGGAAAGTATCAAGGGTTTACTATGACTCAATACACCCAGTGAGTTAGTTAAGTCTATCGAACAATGAAAAAACAAAAGCATATGTCCAGTATTGAGCAGAAGATTCTGGCTGTTCTTCAAAAAGGATTGCCGAAAAGTCAAAGTCCGTTTAAGGATATGGCCCAACAGATAGGTATGGATACCGGACAGTTGCTGGCAGTATTGAAAGACTGGAAAAAGCAGGGTAAGCTTCGACGAATGGGAGCAATAGTGAATCATTTCAAAGTGGGCCTGGGAGCTGGAGCAATGGTGGTCTGGCAGGTGGAACCCGAACGAACCAGGGAAGTGGGCGAGGTACTTGCAGGATTTAGGGAGGTTAGTCACGCCTACGAACGCTATACTGATAAAAACTGGCCTTATAGTGTATATACGATGGTCCACGCCAAAAGTGACGAAGATGTTCAGCGGACGGTTCGACGAATGAGCCAGGCGTGCGGGATTTCAAGCTACAGAATACTGGTTACTGAAAAGGAGCTCAAAAAGGTGCCGCCAACATATATTACACAATTGGGTGCGCAAAGTATTAAAGGACAAGGGTAAAAATGTTGGACCTGCCAATACCGGAAATAATCATATTTGCATTTGTGATAGCGTTATATCTGGCAGCAGCGATTGTAGGCATTCTTCAACTGCCGGTCGGCGGCGAGAAATATAAACGCTTCCTTTTGCCTCTGGTCTCGCTGGCGGTGACGCTGGAAGCTGTCATGCTTATATTTAGAGCTGTGGCGATAAAAGCCGTACCACTAACAGGACTGTTTGAGTCGATGATTGTTCTTACTATTGTATTTGGCCTTATATACCTGTTTGTCAGTATTGCTATCCAGCAGGTCTGGTTCGGTTTGGTAATGATGTGGGTAATTTTCACCCTTGTAATTTTGGCTGCGATTGTTGCCGAGCCGGCTTCGGAGGCACACGCCGCAGCCGCTACGCCCTGGGCGATTACCCACGGTATTGTAATGATACTCGGCGGGGCGGCGGCAATGCTCGCAACTGCAAGTGCCGTGCTTTACCTGCTCTGCAGACGTAAGCTAAAGCAAAAGAAAGTCCTGCAGGTCATTGGAAGGATGCCCAACATCGAGAGGCTCGAGCAAATGAACCTTTTTGGTCTAAAGGCTTGTTTCGTGCTGCTGACGTTTGGCCTGGCAAGTGGGATCGGCCTGGCAGCCACCTCGGCATCGCTCAATATGACGGCTTTAGATTGGCTCACAGATGCCAAAATCGTTCTTATCACCCTCGTCTGGCTGCTGCTGGCTTCGATTCTGGCACTGTGGCGCATGATCAAATTAAGGGAAAAGACGATTGCTTACGTGACGCTTGTCACGTTTGCATTGATTCTATTTGCAATAGTGGGAACCTCGGTGTTTTGCCGTACAGGCCACGATTTTGGCCTCAGCGACGTTAAAACTACCGAAAAGACAAGATAAAAACAGAATATGAAGATTGTAGTTTTAGGACTCAACCACAAGACTGCTCCGATAGAGATTCGCGAGAAACTGGCGTTTGACACCGTGGAGACCACTCGAGCACTATGCGAGCTGAAAAACAGGTTTCGCCAGGCGGAGTTTGTGCTGATATCAACGTGCAACCGTGTCGAACTGTATTGTGCCGACAAACGTGCCGGGGGGGCTGATGCGGATGACCTGGCTAAGTTCATCTCAGAGTTTCATAATGTTAAGACGGAGAAGTTTGCTGAGTTCCTGTACTCCTACAGCGATGAGGATGCGGTCAGGCACCTGCTGACGGTTGCATCGAGTCTGGACAGCATGGTGGTGGGCGAGGCACAGATAATCGGGCAGGTCAAGGAAAGCTATAAGCTGGCCTGTTTAGCCAAGAGCACGGGAAAGATTCTGAATCGCCTGTTTCACTGTGCCTTTGCTACCAGCAAGAAGATATATACAACTACCTCAATCTCATACGGGCGAGTCAGCATTGCCGGCGTTGCGGTCGAGCTGGCCAAGCAGCTCTTTGCCGATATCTCATCGGCGAAAGTGGTTGTTATCGGGGCCGGCGAGATGGGTGAGCTGATCGTGCAGCACCTTCTTCAGATTGGGGCCGGGAATATAACTCTCGTCAACAGGTCTTACGAGCGCGGTCGCAGCGTGGCCAAGCAGTATGGCATCGCGGTCCGGAAATGGGAAGAAGTGCAGAACCAGCTTATTAGTGCTAATATAGCGATAGCCTCGGCGACGGCAAAAGATTATCTCTTCAGGAAGGACTCATTCAAAAAGATAATGGACACCCGGCGGGGAAGTACGCTACTGATTATCGATATTGCGGTACCGCGAAACTTCGAACCTTCGATAAATAAAATGGATGGAGTTTATCTCTATAGTGTTGATGACCTTTCCGACGTTGTGGAGCAGAATCGCAAGGCCCGCGAGCGGGATATTGCCAGGGGGATGGAAATCGTCTTTGAAAATGTTGCAGATTTTATGGACTGGTTCAGCGCCAGGGATATAGGGCCTCTGATAGGTCAGTTGAAGGAACAATTTGCACGGATTACCCAAAACGAGCTTGAGCAGTTCTTCGTCGGAACAAGACAGGAAGCTTCCTGCAAAGAGGCCATGGAGATAATGGTGAACCGTGTGGTCAACAAGCTGCTGCACTGCGTAATTAAGAACGTCAACTCCATAGCTAAAGAGAATGGTTCTACTGAGGCGGCAAAGTTTGTTGACAGCATTGTCCAGCAGGCTGAAAAGATATCGTCCGAGCCAGAAAGTAAGGAAGACAAGCAGTCGTGAAAGATGCTTTAGGGTCAAATCAAATCCTGAGACTTTTGTTTTGGGAGACTACGATAAAATGCAACCTGACCTGCGCGCATTGTCGGCGTCTGGAATCCGATGAGGCGGCTTTTAAGGATTTAACAACCGCACAGGCGAAAGATTTCATATCACAGTTGGCCGAATTAGGCAAAAAGCAGCCTATGATGCCGGTTTTGGTGTTCTCAGGTGGGGAGCCGCTCTGTCGTGAAGACTTATTTGAGTTGATTAGCCATGCGAAAGCGGCGGGGATTACACCGGCCCTTGCAACCAACGGCACATTGATAGATGCAACAGTGGCCAAACAAATACGGGATAGCGGAATCGTGAGGGTCGCGGTGAGTCTGGATGGTGCCACTGCCGAGGTTCACGACAAGCTGAGGCAGTTGGAAGGTTCCTTTGAGAGGGCGCTTCAAGGTATTAAATACCTTCGTGAGAAAGAAATGCCCGTTCAGATAAATATCACATTGACTAAGCACAATGCCGGACAATTAGAGGATGTTTACGAACTTGCCAAATCAGTGGGCGCAGTAGCGGTGCACATATTCATGCTGGTTCCGGTCGGGTGCGGGCAGATCCTGGCTGAAACGGACATGCTTTCACCTGAGCAATATGAACAAAAGATGCTTGAGATATGTAGATTGGATAGTCGCAGCGAGCTGCAAATGAAGGTAACTTGTGGCCCTCACTATGAACGTATTATCAGGCAGCAGGGC
>Ga0114922_10002567_pt1 | contig 17000 bp, 17 predicted proteins | sample AartaG_FD_100975 | JGI IMG/M metagenome (GOLD analysis project Ga0114922, IMG submission 100975) | Deep subsurface microbial communities from Aarhus Bay to uncover new lineages of life (NeLLi) - Aarhus_00045 metaG | ecosystem: Environmental > Aquatic > Marine > Oceanic > Sediment | place...
GACGGCAAGAAAGATAAGACTTGTCAAAAGGAGAAAACGGTATCATGATAACGATGCCAGAACGTAAACCTGGCCGGTTTTGACCCGACCCGCAATGGACGGTTTTAATCCGACCGGTGGCAACTTTGGCGAATTTGACCCCTGCGATGCCATCGTGACCCGCCAGCTATCCTTTGACCTGCGAACGATAGCGCACCTTTATGAACTGATGTACGGTGATCTTGACCCGATCCGGCTGAATCTGTACAGATTCTTCGATTCCCTGCCGGGTGAAAAACTGAGCGTCGTCTACTACCCCGACGGTACTGAGCCGCCATCGATGCTTCCGATGGCTATCGGCAACTACTGGGTCTACGCCGAAACGACCTGGACCGATCAGGGCATTCACGCCGAGATTGACAGCATCGAGGTGATCGGTAAGTTCCGCGACAGTTTGGGGGATTGGTGGAAGCTCTCAGGTTCATTACCGTGGTTGCCCGACAGCATCATGGTAAGAGGTGATCGACCGCCCTTTGGGACACTTTTACTCCGGCGTTTACACTCGCGCTGGGTGTCCAAATAGTGTCCATTGTCAATCCAAAATGGTCCAAAACGAGGCGATTCAAGGCAAGCTGGGATCTACTGTAACTCCTTGTGGTGTTTTGTATTGCGTTGACTTCTTGGAGGTTAGAGAATCCCCTCGATCGGTTTTCGAGACCAGCGCTTTCGACCGCTCAGCCACCTCTCCGTTATAAAAACACTGTATTCCGCAAACACTAAACAGCTTCACTACTTGTCGTTCACTTTTCCTGGTATCTGTATTGTGTCCATCGACAAACCGGAGCGATTGGACGATCTTTCGCTTGTGATCCGGGCTGAGATGGGCATATCGAAGAGTCATCGTGATTGACTTGTGCCCGAGAAGCTCCTTTACAGTCAACAGGTCAACGCCGCCCATCACCAAGTGACTCGCGAACGTGTGTCGCAAGTCGTGGAAAGTGAAATCCTCGATCCCAGCTTTCTTGACGGCCCGCTCAAATGCCGTCCTCAGGCTGCGGATGCCATGCCCGTCATCTTCGCAGAAAACCCGCTCGTCTTTCCTAGGCAGCGCCCTAATCACATCGACGAACTCACAAGCCTTGGCGGTTTCACGTTCTTTCTGTCCCGAATGAAGATGATTCTTTTCTCCAAGTCAAGGTCTGAGGTCGTTGAAAAAGTGTACCGTGCTCCGTGGACGTCTTCATCTACCGGGTAAGGGGTTGTCAGGTGCACAAGGACGTACACAAGCAACAGGTGGAAAAAGTATATGGTCGTACTCGGAAGCCAACGGATTCGTCATGCCCGCAAACGTGCGTATCCACCTTCTCTGTTATGCCCGCCGACGGGCTTGTTGAAAAACATGCGTATAGTCGCATTCACCGCTCAGGAGTCCGTGTGCGTATTACGGCATCTGACTGTAACAAAAGCACTTGGAGCCAATCCCGGATCATCGGAGCGGACAGCCTCTACGGCAACCGGGAGTTATTAACAGGCCCGAAAGCGGGAATCTAACTGTATCAATGGGTTGTGTTGTGCCGTTAGGTGTCTCTGCCTGATGGCTCCCTCGTTACCTGTCGTCATGTGTCGGGCAGGGACGCCCGACACCACGCTTATGACGAATCCGCCAGCTTCCAAGTATGACAAAAGGCTTTGTCAACAACCTGTCAGATTCAAAACCGCGGAGGTCAACAATAACTGACGGTGGGAAACTACCGTTGTGTCTTTTGCCCCGAGCTTCTTAATAGCCCGCCAAACCACTTGCGCAGCGGCGTCATTTGAGTATATTTCGAGGCCTGAAAAGAAGAGGATGAGGCCGAGAACAGAATGCTGATAACCGTCTGTAAATCCAAGATTCACCGCGCCACAATCACCGACACCAGTCTGGATTATGTCGGATCGATCACGATTGATTCGGACCTGATCGGCCTGGCCGGTCTGGTGCCGTTTGAGAAGGTGCAGATCGCTAACGTCACCAACGGCGAGCGGTTTGAGACCTACGTAATGGAGGGCGATCCAGGCAGCGGCGCAATCGGCCTCAACGGGGCCGCCGCCCGCAAGGGAAGTATCGGTGATGTCATCATCATCATCGCCTACGGCCAGATTGATGAAGTGCAGGCAAAGGATTTCAGACCGACTATCGTGCATGTCGACAGCAATAACAGACCGGTGAACCGATAGCCGGTGCGTTTGTCGCACGGTTTCTCCAAGGGCGTTTCACGGACAAAACCGAGCGGACGGGAACAGTGACGAAAAATCGAGCAGCAGTGGTCCTGGGTGCGGGCAAGGGGGAGCGCATGAACTCGGATATCCCCAAGGTGCTGCACCGGATCGGCGGCCGGCCGATAATATCGTTCCTGCTTGATACCCTTCTGTCGCTTCGGTTTGAGCAACTTGTGGTCGTGATCGGTTTCAAGGGGGAGATGGTCCGGCGCGAATTGGCCGATCTGCCGGTTTCGTTTGCCTGGCAGCGGGAGCAACTCGGCACCGGCCACGCGGTGATTATGACCAGGGAGTTGCTGGCTGATTTCAACGGAACCACGCTCGTGGCCCTGGGCGATGTGCCGTTCTTGTCCGCTCAATCCATCCGCCGGCTGTTCGATACTCACGAAAGAACCGGTGCCGCCGCTACCTGTCTTTCAGCCCTTCTGGACGACCCGGCAGGGTATGGGCGGATTGTCAGGGAGGGTAACAGCGACATTCTCAGGAGAATCGTGGAGCACAAGGACGCGCCGGAGGATATCCGCGCCATCAGGGAAATAAACACGGGCACCTTCTGCTTTGACAACCAGCGGCTGTTTGAAGCCCTCGCCATGATCGGGAATGAGAACGTCCAAGGGGAATACTACCTGACGGACACGGTTAAGATAATGCATGACAAAGGCTTGCCTGTAGCGGTCGTGGCCGCGGAGGATGCTGACGAAGTCCGTGGTGTGAACTCCGAGGAGCAGCTCAGGCTCCTGGAGACCAAGTTTGCTCACCGACTGTGACCGGTCGCGCTGTTTTTCCGGGTTCGTGTTCTCCTGTGGTGTGGTATAACGATGAAAGAGCATTGTCACAACTGCCGACAAGGTGTACAAAAGCAAGTTTTTGGTTGACGGGATGTTAGGTAGAGAATAGATTGGAGTAAGATCAATGGTAACCAAGAATCACAGATATATGAAAAAGCTCGTAGTGGTCATACTGGTGCTCAGCCTTTCCGCCTCCGTTTGCGCCCAGCTTTCTGACCGGGCTGATCTGGACGCCGTCACGCAAAACAGGGTCCTTGGTGTCAGGCCGGCGGCCAGTCCGTTTTCGCTCCTGGATTTCTCGCGAATCAGGTGGTCCCACAGCTACTCGGTGTCGTTTTTCTCGGGCGGGAACAACTCCGGGTCGTTGGGGCTCTTAACTTCGAATATGACCTATGAACTGTCCTCGAAGCTGTCGCTGTGCTTCAAGCTCGGGGTCGCACACAGTGGCGGGCCGTGGAGTATGGGCCGTGAGGCCACGCTGCTCCCGGGGTTCAGGCTTGACTACCACCCCTCGGAGAAGTTCCGCCTCGTTTTCATGGTGGAGCGGCTGGGTGGCTTATACGACCCCTTTGCCCACAGAAGCAGCTCCTGGCACAACCCCTCTGGTCCTTAAGAACCGGGAGATATCACTTGTAGTTTTCGAAACCCTTCCCTCGCCAAGCCAACATTCCATGTCCAGATCAAGAAGCTCCAGATACGACAAGAACGCTGTCTCTAGGCGTACCGGCTCAAAGCATTCCCGCGCGGGTCGCCTTCTTGAGGTCGGCATTGTAGCTGCCTTCCTTCTGGTCATGCTGTATGTTGCGTCCGTATTCGTCAGGGTCAGTTCCGGCTATTCGGAGACGGTCGAGAGTCCCGACTATGTTGTCAGGCTCCAGGTTCTTAACGGCTGCGGGGTTGTCGGGCTGGCGGCGCGAGTGGCCGACAGAATGGCTGATTATCGTGATAGTGATATGGAGATCAAGGTCGTGGACACGGACAATTTTGAGATTCGGAAGGTGGCCGGAACCTTCCTGATCTCCCGCCGGGAAGACCGGCGTCCGGCTGAGATGCTGGCCGCGAAATTAGGGCTGGACCCGGGGGAGGTTGTGTTCAGGCCGCTGGTCAACGACCATAGCCAGGTCTCGGCCACGCTGGTTCTGGGGGAGGATTTCGAAACCATCAGGCTGCCGGGCAAGTCCGGCTGGGAGTAACAGCACGCTGTCTTGAAGAGATTGTCTCCATTGGCTCTGGCGCGTCTGGCGGGTCGCCTGGCTCTGTCCAGGAAGGGATTTGATGTCAGGATCCTTAAGATCAAAGCTCTGTCATCGGTGTGTGACTATTTTGTAATTGTCTCCGGCGAGGCGAATATTCATGTCAAGGCTATTTCCAGCGCCATCGACGACGGGCTCTCGAAAGCAGGTTACAGGCCCTATCATCGCGAGGGCTACTCCGACGGGAACTGGGTCCTCCTGGATTACATCGATGTTGTTATCCATGTTTTCCGGGAACCGACGCGGCAGTACTATGCCCTCGAGAAGCTCTGGGGTGATGCCCCCATCGAGGAACTCTCCGAGGCTGTCAACTCACAACAGGGAATTCAGTAAGCAACGAATTCAATAACTGCGGGAAGATCTATGGAATTACCAGAACTCAAAGCAATGACAATCGCCGACCTCCTGAAGATTGCCGAGGAAAAGGACATACCAGGTGTGTCCGGGCTCCGCAAGTCGGAGTTGATCTACAAGATAATGGAAAGCGCCACCGCCGCCGACGGGATGATCCTGGCCGAGGGGGTGTTGGAGATCCTGGATGAAGGGTACGGGTTTCTTCGAGCACCGGCCCACAACTACCTGCCCGGACAGGACGACATCTATGTTTCTCCTTCGCAGATAAAGCGTTTTGATCTGCGAACGGGCGATATCGTATCGGGTCAGGTCCGTCCGCCGAAGGATAACGAACGCTATTTCGCGCTGTTGAAAATCGAGGCGGTCAACTACGATGAACCTGACAAGGCCAAACACAAGATCCTCTTCGACAACCTGACCCCGCTCTATCCCGAGGAGCCGTTCCTGCTGGAGATCCGGCCCGAGGAGCTGACCACCCGGATTATCGATCTGATGTGCCCCATTGGAAAGGGTCAGCGGGCGCTGATTACCTCACCACCGAAGGCGGGCAAGACCATCATCCTGCAGCGCATCGCCCAGTCGATCACCGCCAACCATCCGGAAGTGAAAGTGATGGTGCTTCTGATCGACGAGCGACCCGAGGAAGTGACCGACATGCGGCGCTCGGTCAAGGCCGAAGTTATCTCGTCAACCTTCGACGAACCGGCCGAACGGCATGTCCAGGTGGCCAACATGGTGCTGGAAAAGGCCAAGCGGCTGACCGAGGGCGGTTTCGACGTGGTTATCCTGCTCGATTCCCTCACTCGTCTGGCGCGCGCGCACAACTCGGTGGTGCCGCATTCAGGCAAGATTCTCTCGGGCGGTGTGGATTCCAATGCGTTGCACAAGCCGAAGCGGTTTTTCGGCGCGGCCCGCAATATCGAGCAGGGTGGGTCCCTGTCGGTGATCGCGACGGCTCTGATCGAGACCGGCTCTCGCATGGACGAGGTTATCTTCGAGGAGTTCAAGGGAACCGGCAACATGGAGCTTGTCTTAGACCGGCGTATCTCCGACCGGAGGATATTCCCGGCTATGGACATCAACCGCTCTTCCACCAGAAAAGAAGAGTTGCTGATACCCGGGGACGTGTTGACAAAGATCTGGGTTCTCCGGAAATTCCTCGCCGAGATGAACCCCATTGAGGCGATGGAGTTCCTTCTCGACCGGCTCCGGAAGTCCAAGAACAACGAGAAGTTCCTGGCCTCGATGAAAGATTGAGCCGTCCGGCAGGGCCGCTTCCGGACCGGCCCCGCCCGCGCTGGAAAGCTGTCTCGCGTCGACGTCGTCGCTGAAGGTGCGCGGTCGTGCGCGGAATTCGTTTCCGACCATCGCCGTCCGGCTGTCTCATGACGGCTCCTCCCTGGTTTTTTGTTGTTCGCGGCAGGTTCACATTCTTACCATGTAAACTTCGGATGCGCCTGTGCCGGTTGGAGGCGAAAGAGGAATATGGCTGTCAAGTCCATCGTTGAACTGAACAACGTTCACCTGAAATCCGACCGCGGGGAGAAGGTGTTCGAAGATCTGAGCCTGCGCATTGAAGCCGGCCGGTCAGCGGTTGTCACCGGTCCGGCGGGTTCCGGCAAGACTATCCTCGTGGAGCTTCTGGTGGGACTGCGGTTCGCCGAATCCGGGTCGGTGGAATTGTTCGACGAGTGCCTTCGGCGAGGCAGGAAGTCACTGATCAGGCGAACGCGGAGAAAAATCGGCGGCGTGGGCGGGGTCTATGGCCTGGTACCTTCTTTCACAGTTGCCGAAAACGTGCTGTTTCCACTGGTTCTGGCGGGCGAGCGGCGCAGGATTCGCCGGGAGCGTCTGCTCAGGATGCTGACCGAGTTCTCCCTGCTGAAGCAGGCGCGCGAGTACCCCCCGACCCTGACCAGGGTCGAATATACCCTCACTCAGTTCGCCAGAGCTTCGATCGCCAACCAGCCTCTTCTGGTAATCGATGAACCGTTAGCCGGGCTGGACGCCACCACCTATGGGCGTATAACCGAGTACCTCGTGAAGGTGTCGCAGTCGGGTCGGTCCATGCTGATTCTTGCCTCGGACGCACCCGACCGGGAGTTGCCCAACAGCGACTACTACCGCATCGATAAGGGAGCTCTCTCGTGTGTCGGGTGAATCACATTCTAAAGGAGTTGGGCCACAACCTGTATCGAAACCCCGCCACGGCGCTGGGATCGCTGATGTCGCTGACCCTGCTGTTCTTGCTGTTTGATCTTTTCTGGGTGGCGGCCGGGACCTCCGAGCGATTCTACACCCGCCTGCTGGCTGATATGCAGATGGAGGTCTTTGTCGCCGAGGAAACACCCGAGTCGTCCTTAGCCGCCCTGAACCGGTCGCTCGAGGCTATCGAGGGCGTGCGGGTGGTTGAATTCATCTCCAGGGAGATGGCGCGGGAGCGACTCACATCGATGCTCGGCGCCGATCTCCTGGTCGGCTACGACACGGCCAACCCGTTGCCGTCTTCGTACGTGCTCTCATTTGAGCCCGGATACTTGAATAGCGCCGATATGGCCAGGGTGGAAAACGAGACGGCATACATCGCCGGCGTTGACCAGGTCTACTACAGCAAGCGCTGGCTCGCCAAGGCCGAACAGACGCGCACCATTATTCTCAACGTCGGCATGGCGCTGGGCATTCTGATCCTTTTGACGGCGCTGACAAGCTCGGCCAACAACATCCGCCTGATGATTCAAACCCGGGCGGTAGGTCTGTGGCGGATGCGCATCCTCGGCGCCGGCCGTCTGTTTCTGGCGACGCCGTTTCTGCTGGAAGGACTACTGGTCGGCGGCCTTTCGGCCGGGATAGGATGGGCGGCCATCTTCTACGCCCGGCAGGAAATAACATTCACGCAGTTCGAACTGGTGACCCCGTCGCTGCAGGAGGTGGGCATATTCTGCGCCGCGGCCTCCCTGCTGGGTCTGACCAGCGGGTATCTGGGAATCAGGAAGATGCTTCGGTAGCGGCTATGCGTATCTCATCGGCAACCATATCCGCGCTTGCCGGGCTTCTCCTGTCGGCTGTGACCACCAACGCCGAACAACAGCAAGGCAACATCCTGGGCCAGAAGAAGGAACTGGAGCAAATCAGAAGTGAGGTCGAGCAGGGAATGAAAGCCCTTGATTCCCTGAAAGCCGAAGAGCTCAGGGCGCAGAAGCGGATTTCGGAATACGACCAGAAGATAGTGTCCAACCGCAAAGTGATCGCCCGCCTGAGCGGGCAATTGGGCCGTATCCGGGCGAATGTAGATGAAGCAGAACAGCAACTGACGGAAAACCAGCGGCAGTTTCAGGAAACGCGGCAGCGGTTTCTTGACGACGTTCGCCGGTTTTACTTTGCCGCTCGTCAGCCTGTGGTGGCCGTTTCTGATCGTCCCAATTATGAACTGGGACTCAACCGCCAGATCGTTTACCTGACGGCTCTTGCTAACTACGAATCGAGTACGGTCGACGCCGCCTCCGGATACTTAGCGATGTCGTTGGATCACCTGGACGAGTTGACGGGGGAGAGGAAGAAGGTGGCCTCCATGAAATCCAAGCGGGAGACGGCCACGTCGCTGGACGGGAGCAGGAAAGAACAGCAGCAAAGACAACTGCAGATGGTACAACGCAGGAAAACCGAGGAGGCGGATCGCATACTGATGCTGGAGCAGGCAGCCCGGGAAATGGAAGCGATCATTGCACGTCTGGAGCAGGAACGGCAAAAACGCCAAGGGACCGGGAAGACAGTGCCTGGTCAACCATCTGTGTTTGCCACTCTTGAAGGACAGTTGCTGCCGCCCTACCGGGGCAGGATTGTGACCCCTTTCGGGGCTTCGGTCGACCCTGTCACCAACCTGAGATCGTTCTCGCCCGGGATCGTGATAAAGGGCAAGTCCGGTCGACAGGTGGCGGCGGTGGCATCCGGGACAGTGGCATACATCGGTGAATTGCGCGGCTACGGCAATTTTGTTATCATTGATCATGATGGCGAATACTACAGCACCTATGCCGGGTTGGGCCTGGTCTCGGCGGCTCAAAATCAGTATGTGCAGTCCGGGGAGAAGCTGGCCGTGGCCGGCCCGGACGGCATGGTCAAGTTCGAGTTGAGGAGCGGCCGAACGCCCCTTGATCCGGTGAAATGGATTAGAATTGACTCCTACTGATATCTCGACGATCCAGCCGAAAGCATGGGCCATTCTGTCGCGCTCGTTCGGCGCCGATCGCATGGCCGGCACCTACCTTTTTCATGGTCCCGAGGGCCGGGGTCGGTGGTCCTTGGCGGTAGCCCTGGCGGCCCTGCTGAACTGCTCGGGGCCGATCCGGTCCCGGGAGGACGAACACCTCGCTTTTCCATGCGGGCAGTGTCGCAGTTGCCGCAATGTGTTTTCCCTCAATTTCGAGGGGCTCCTGTTCGCCGTGCCGTTGCCCCCGCACAAGAACCCCGGCGAAGCTATCGACCTGACCAACGAGTACATTGAGGCCAAGAGACGGGAACCGTTCAGAATCGTCTCGTCTCCGACCGGGGCCAACATCCCGATCGCCACGGCTCGCGAGATCAAGCGCCGTTTGAGCCGCAAAGCTCCCGAGGAAATCACTCGCGTCGTCCTGTTTTACCGGATGGAAAAGATGCTTGCGGCTTCGGCTGACGCGCTTCTGAAGCTGATAGAGGAACCGCCTGAAGATACGGTGGTGGTTCTGACCGCCGAGCGGCCCGACAGTCTCCTTCCCACCATCCAGTCGCGATCGCAGAAAATCAGAATGGAGCGAATACCGGGGCGGACAATCAAGCGCTACCTCACCGAGAGGTACGACCTGCGCGAGAACCGGGCGCAACTGCTGGCGAGGGTGTCGGATGGTTCCCTCGGGAAAGCCCTTGAGATGACGGGTGGCGACGAGGACGAGGATTCTTCCCGCCGCGCAGTCGGTCTGCTCCTTTTCAGGTCGCTCCTGCTGGATGACGGGCCGCAAGTGATCGCCCACCTGACGGAACTGATAAACGCGAAGGACCGCAGCGGGGCCGAAAACCTGCTGCGGTTGTGGCAGTCCCTGATACGGGACTGTGCCCGGTACGCCGTGGTCGGTGACGACAGCGAACTCACTAACCTCGACTTCGCGCCGGAGGTGAAACGACTGTCGCCACAGTTTGCCGGAATCAACCTGGCTTCACGGATGATCGAGGAAATCAAGATTACCCTTGCTGATCTGCGCCTCAATGTGCATATTCTGGGGGCGCTGACGGCTCTGACGCTCAAGCTTAAGTCTAACATCGAAAGCGACTTGTAGCGTCAGCCCGGCGATGCCGAGGGCGCAGGAGCAAACAGATGGCGGAATTATACTTAGTCGAGTTCAAAGGCTCTCGCAAGGGGTTCTTCTACAATGCCTACTATCACAATCTGACCGCCGGCAACCATGTCATTGTCCAGGCTGAGCGCGGTGAAGATGTCGGGCTCATAGTGAAGAAGGTGGAAGTAGAGGTCGATTTCTCCCAGCGGGAAAGGCCACATTCCATCCTCCGCCCCGCCAGTGCGGATGATCAGGCTCGCCTCTCTGAGATCCGCCGTAAGGAGGATGCCTACCGCACGGAAGTAATAGACCTGATCGCCAGCCATGGTCTTTCCATGAAAGTGGTCGATGTGGAGTGCCAGTTCGACGGCAACAAAATGACCGTCTTTTTTACGGCCAACCGCCGTGTTGATTTTCGCGAACTGGTCAAGAACCTGGCCGCTCAATACCGCACCAGGATTGAGTTACGCCAGATCGGAGTCAGGGACGAGGCCCGACGGCTGGGGGGCTACGGTATCTGCGGCCGCCGACAGTGCTGCAGTTCTTTTATCACCGATTTTGCGCCCATATCCACGCAGCATGCTCGGGACCAGGACCTGCCGCTTAATCCGGCCAAGATATCGGGAAATTGCGGTCGCCTCCTGTGCTGCCTGAGGTTCGAGGCGGACTTGTATACGACTTGCCGACGGATGTTCCCGGAAGTGGGTTCATTCGTTAAGACCAAGGTGGGCGACGGCGTGCTGGAACGGATAGACGTCTTCAGCGAGGAGGCTGTTGTCCGCGGGCAGGAGAACCAGCTTTTCCGCTGCCCGGCCAAAAGCATCCTGGAGGTCGAAAGAAGACATGGAAGACACCGCGACCGCGTGGATCGCGCTGCGAACGGCGATACCGCAACCGGGGATAAGGCGGACCGGGAGGCTTTAGGGAAACTCACTGACTCCGATAATGCCCAGTAGCATCCTTGAAACGGGAGAGATGAATTGCCCAGACCATTCTACGTAACAACACCGATATACTATGTGAACGACGTGCCCCATATCGGTCACGCTTACACGACGATAGCGGCCGATATGCTGGCCCGCTTCCATCGTCTGGCCGGCCGCGAAGCCTACTTTCTGACCGGCACCGACGAGCACGGCTCCAAGGTGGCGGAAGCCGCCGCCGCCGCTGGCGTCAGTGAGATTGAGTTCTGCGATCGAACCGTGGAGACGTTCAAGACCGCCTGGAAGAACCTGTCGATTGAAAACGATGATTTTATCCGCACCACGTCCGAGCGGCACGAGCGGGCGGTTGTCAAAATCCTTGATGCTATGCGGTCGGCCAGAACCGACGATGGAAAAGAGATCGTCTATTCGGACTACTATGAAGGTCTCTATTGTACCGGCTGTGAGAAGTTCCTTACCGAGAAAGAACTGGTGGATGGAATGTGCCCGTTTCATCCTCAGCCGCCGGTGAGACTCAAGGAGAAAAACTACTTCTTCCGCCTGGCGGCTTTTCTTCCCCGGTTGAAAGAGAAGATCGAATCGGGTCAGTTGCTGATCCTGCCACCGGAGCGCCACCGTGAGGTGCTCGGGCTGATCAACCGGGAATTGCCCGACTTCTCCCTTTCGCGCGAGAAAGTAAAGTGGGGTATCCCGCTTCCGTTTGATGAGAGCCAGCGGGCGTACGTGTGGGTCGACGCCCTCTCGAACTACATCTCGGCCATGGGTTACGCCGACGACCCGGAGTTCTTCGACAAGTGGTGGAACCAGGGCGAAGTGGTTCACCTCATGGCCAAGGATATTCTCAAGTTCCACTGCCTCTACTGGCCGGCGATGCTGATGGCTGCGGGGGTGAAGCTGCCTGATGTGATATACCTGCACGGATTCTTCACCGTTGACGGTGCCAAGATGTCCAAATCGCTGGACAATCAGATCCACCCCGATACTCTGGTGGAGCAGTTCGGGGCCGACGGCGCCCGCTATCTGATGCTCACGCAATACCCGTTCGGGGTGGACGGCGACATTCAGCCTGCCCGCTTTGCCGAGCAGTATAACGCTGACCTGGCCAATGACCTGGGCAACCTGGTTTCGCGCGTGACCAAGATGGTGACGGTCAATTTCGACAGCCGTTTGCCGCAGCCGTTCGACGGCCTGCCCGGGATGGAGAACATCCTGACCCAGGCCGAACGCCTGCCCAACAGCGCCTACGAACATATTAAGAACTTCCGTATCGGTCACGCTGTCAGTGAGGCCATGAACCTGGTGCGGACAGCCAACAAATTCTTCAATGACACCGCCCCCTGGAAGCTGGCCCGCGACGGCAAGAAGGCAGAGCTGGGCGGCGTCCTGTATACGTGCTGCGAGTTGATCCGAATTGTCTCGATCATATTGTTTCCGGTGATGCCCGGTAAGATGCGTGAGATCAGACGCGTCCTGTCGCTCGATGACACTACCCTGACGCTGGACGACGCCCGTGTCTTTTTTCACCTGACCCCGGGAACCATCGTTCATCTCGAACAACCGGTGTTTCCGCGCATGAAGACGCCGCTGAAGGAAGCTGCGCCTGAGAATGGCCCGGTTGGGGAAGGGCTGCTGGACATTTCGGAGTTCGCGCGCCTTGACCTTCGGGTGGCCGAGGTTGTCGAAGCCGACCGCGTCAAGGGGGCCGACAAGCTCCTCAGACTGCAGATTGATATCGGCAACGAGAGGCGACAGATCGTGGCCGGGGTGGCCGAGTATTATTCGCCCGAGAAGATCAAGGGTATGAAGATCGTCGTCGTTGTCAATCTGAAGCCAACCACGATTCGCGGTGTCGAGTCCCGGGGAATGTTACTGGCCGCCACCAAGGGCAAGAGGTTGCAGCTTATTATCCCCGACGGCGACCTGCCGGCGGGTGCCAGAATCAGCTAATGATCGATTCCCACTGTCACCTTGATTTCAAGCAGTTCAAGGGTCGGCTGGACGAAGTGATCTCGGCGGCGAAGGCGGCCGGGGTGCACACGATTGTAAATATCGGAGTCGACCCTGCCGCGTCGCGTCGCTCGGTGGAACTGGCCGAGGAATACGACATGGTCTATGCCGCCGTGGGCGTACACCCGCACGATGCCCGAAAGCTCGACGACACGGTTCTGATAGAACTAAGAGAGCTGGCAGCCCATGAAAAAGTGGTCGCCATCGGTGAGATCGGGCTGGATTTCTACCGCGACATGTCGCCCCGGCATGTCCAGCGTGAGGCGTTCCGGCGTCAACTTGAACTGGCTATCGAGTTGAAACTCCCCGTGGTCATTCACACCCGCGAGGCGTTCGCGGAAACACTCGAGATAGTCACCGACTACAGTCGTGACCTGGTGGGCGGAGTCTTCCATTGTTTCCCGGGAACCGCCGGAGACGCCGAGAGAGTGCTCGCCCTCGGATTCGTCATCTCTGTCGGGGGAGTGATAACTTATGACAAATCGAGAATGGCCCGCATGGCGGCCCAGGTGCCGCTGGACGGGATCGTTATCGAGACCGACGCTCCCTACCTGGCGCCGGTGCCGTTTCGGGGAAAAACCAATCAGCCCGCTTACGTCAGGTACACCTGCCGCAAACTGGCCGAGCTCCACGGTGTAAGCGAAACCGAGGCCGAAACAGTCACCGATCGAACCTGCCGCAAGCTGTTCCGGCTAGTTGAAACCTTCGGAGATTAGGACTTGCCGGGCTATCGACCCAAGAAGCGGCTGGGGCAGAACTTCCTGACGGATAACCGCATTGCGTCGGACGTGGTGGATATCATCGACCCGCGTCCGGTCGATACGATCATTGAAATCGGCGCCGGTCGGGGGGCGCTGACTCTGCCGCTGGCACGCTCCGGCGCTAAGGTGATCGCCGTCGAGATCGACCGGGACCTGATCGGGTATCTCACCAGGCTTCTCCGGGGACATGACAACGTCACGATCGTTAACGATGATTTCGTGTCGTACGATCCCGGCAGGATCGGTGTCTCTCGCATGAAGTTGATCGGCAATCTTCCCTTCAATATCAGTTCACCGGTAATCGAGTGGGCGGTGCAGCATCATGGCAGGATCGACCTGGCCTGCCTGATGGTGCAGAAGGAAGTGGCCCAAAGACTGGCCTCTTCGCCGGGGACCAGGGGCTGGTCACCCATAGCCATTTTCACGCAACTGTACTATGATCTTGCGTATCATTTCGCAGTGGCTCCGAGGTATTTCCGCCCCGCTCCGAAAGTGAGTTCCGCCGTGATCGGGCTGATTCCCAAGCGAAAAGTCAAAATCAAACGGAACCTGCAATTCCAGAAAGTAGTGCGGCACGCTTTCCGGCAGCGGCGGAAGCTACTTGTCAACAACCTGGCATCTGAGATTGTTCCCGATGCCGACACGGCCCGAGCACTGCTGGCCGACCTCGGCTGGCCGGGCAACATCCGTGCGGAACAGGTATCCACACAGATGTTCCTCCAACTGACGGAACGGTTGGCCCGTCGCCGGATGGTGTGACTATCGAGTCTGGTGCCTCACGGCTTGCTGTGAGATCGCACTGTGAGCGCACACGACCGGTAGGATCCCACAGACGAGTTGTGGGCCACACAGCCCGGAGATGTCCAGTAAGACACTATAAGGATACCACCCCACTTAGACGTTGGTCCTCATATCTGGCTTGCATTAGAGACCAGGAATCTCTATCTTGTCTGCGTGTTAAAGGTTTCTGGGCAAAAACGAAGGACAAAGACATGTTCGGACGGAGGTTAGTATGTTTCAGTGCAAAGACTGCAAGAACTATGAACCTGTAGATGACCAAAGGGGGAATTGTCGCGGCAACGAAGTCCCTGCTACAAGGCCGTCCGTTGAATGTCCTCAGAAATCGTTTCAACGCAAGATTGATCCGTGGTTGCTTTCCGAAGACTCCAGACACCCAGACTACCAGAGGTGGTATAACAAATTGAAAGAGGAGGTAAAGCGATACTACGAGCCTCGTCCAGAAAGCGGTATGTTTACGCTACACGGTAGCTCGCATTGCGCCAACGTAGAAAAAATGATCAAGGTGATCGTCTCCAAAGCAGGGATCGATCTCTCAGGAACGGAGCGATTTTTATTGAGTTGCGCCGCTTGGACTCACGATTTGGGTATGAATGAAGAAATATCTAGGGACTATTTTGCGGGGGTAAAAGGTGAGGGAGAAGGAATAAGCCCAGAGAAGAGGCGGAGTGAGCATCATAACGCTTCCTGCTGGTACCTGCAGGAGAAATATCAACGTCTCTTTGAAGAACACACGACTGATTCTGATCAGACGACAGCTATTCTTCGAGCAATCTCGACAATAATCCAGTATCATCGCAAGGGAGAGGATATCACCAGATGTAATGATTTGTTATCTATTAAGGGTGAGATAGTGCGAATAAAACTGCTTGCTGCCATCTTTCGGCTTGCAGATACACTCCACAAAGACTCAACTCGGTTTGATCCGTACGAGTATGCGGTATTGAACATGGTGAGTTTTGGCAGGGAATCACGCCTACATTGGCTGAAGTCTTTCGTTGTTTCGAATATACATCTAAACGAGTCAGAGCAGGTTATAACAGTACAATTGGATTTACCTGACTACACTCAATTCATAGAATGGCAAAATGAAACAAATCTCTCTGCGCGAGACAAGATGGCGAGAGTTTGGGAAGACGGCGCACGTAACTTGAAGCATATAGTATCAAGTGACATCGAGGAAGATCTCGTCGTTGTTAATAGTATTTTCTCAAGATACAGAATGCCGACTTATGTTACTGTGGACGTGCGCGTATCCCAAGTACGGGGGTTTACCAAGGAACGCTACCACGAAATAAGGGGGATACTGAGTGATTTGGATATCGTCTTCTCGCCGAATACGTCTAAAGTCATAAGAAGGACTCTTGATAGCATGAAAAGTCTTTGCTCTTCTAGCGCCGATGACAATACCTTCGCCAGTCAACTGCAGCAATTTCTCAAATACCTAAATGAGATACACAAGAATCGTCCTTGCCATGTCGGTCTTCGCAAAATCATCGACTTGCTAGGGCTGTTACCGGATGGCGATAACGGAGACACCGTTAGACGCAAGATCACAGCGGTCGTCAATGGAATTGAAGAATTTCGTGTTGAAGCTGTGGATAAGATCCTTGAAAGGGCGAATGAAATAGTAGCCAAGGGAATAACGGACATCTTCTTGATCGGCTTCAGTGAGACTATTACAAGACTCCTCGAGAAGATCGCTCAAACCCAACCCGAGCGAAAGCATAAGATGAGCATCTATGTATTAGAATGCGCAACGAAGCGTAGACTGAGCCACAGCAATCTTATTGAGTATAATGACGGAATACACTACGCAACGGAGATAGGGAAGTTAGATTTCTACCACATTAGCATCATACCAGATCTCGGTTTTGCCACACAACTTCAGTCGCAGAGGCAGGAACGGGAAGATCGGGCGCTTAGAAAGACTCACCTGGTACTGTTTGGAGCTAACGGAATTGATGAAGACACAGGTGATTGTGGTCATACCTCGGGGTATCTTTCCGTGGCCATAGTTGCAAAGGAATTCGAAATTCCTGTTAAAGTTCTGGCAGATTCTTTTAAGTTTGGTCACGTGGATTGGCATTCTGGCGAGAGAAGAAAGAGCGAGTGGTTGACGACTCAACGCAAGTATGTCGAGCAGTTGGAATCTGTTCACGTAGACAGAATTAACCTTAGAGAGGACAAGTTTCCGGCACGGTTAGTGGAGCAGATCTTCACAGAGGATCATACCTTGATGTTTGAGAGTGGCAGTACATGCTTCAAGAGACAGCTGCAGGATATCAAGAAGTGTTCCAAGGATTTCTTTGAGAGACTGAAAAGGGAAGTATAATATGTAGGGTTCACATTGGACTTCCCCCGAAAAAGTGGACACCCAGTTAAGTTAGGGTAGCCGTCCGTTCGAAGTCAACCGGGCTTTTGAAGTCCAGGCTAGAATGACGGCGTTCCCAGTTGTAAAACACCTCAATATACTCAAAGATCTTCGCCTTTGCATCTTCTCGAGTGGCGAACCGTTCATCGTAAATCAGCTCCGTCTTCAAGGTCGCAA
>Ga0114922_10002568_pt1 | contig 16998 bp, 8 predicted proteins | sample AartaG_FD_100975 | JGI IMG/M metagenome (GOLD analysis project Ga0114922, IMG submission 100975) | Deep subsurface microbial communities from Aarhus Bay to uncover new lineages of life (NeLLi) - Aarhus_00045 metaG | ecosystem: Environmental > Aquatic > Marine > Oceanic > Sediment | place: Aarhus...
GCAGGTTGAGTCCCCGCAGCATACAGCGCCTTTCCGAGGCTTTGGAGAACCTGACTATCTTTTTCAAGGGCCTTAAAGCCGAGGGCTACGAAAAGAGAATTCCGGTGATGCGCCGGGACCAGATAGTGACCAATCTCCGGGACGCCTGCTACTATATCCAAAACACCGCTAAAAACATCGATCCCGAATCAAAGGACACAGCCGCGCTGCTGCGTAAAACCGATGATCTTCTGAAAAAAACCAGGGACTCGATCCAGCGCACAGAGATTATCGAGGAAAAAATCAATGTCGAAGAGGAAAATGTCGCGGTGCCCCTGTATGAAATCCATTCGATTCTTGTGACTATAAACTCCAGCTACATGGTCACCATGAAAGGGCTGATCAATCTGATCGCCCAGAAACACAAGAACACCCGCGGAGGGCTGATCAAGGCTGACCAGATTGATTCAAGCAAGAAAATTCTCGATAATATCGAATCGGCCCTCAATACCTTGATCCGCAACTCCCGCGAGATCAAGCTCGAAAGCCCCAAGATTCCGATGGGCCTGCGGGACGTGATGTCGCTCAATATAACCGCCTCTATCATGGAAATTAACCGGCTAAAACGCAGCCAGCTCATTATCCAGGGCTGCCAGCATCCCAATGACCTGCGAATCTATCTCAACGATATTGCTCGCCAGATCCTGGAAAGCAAGCTGACCGTTCCTATGCAGAACATCCAGATCTCGCTGAAAAAATGCGCGACCTACATGGACACCAAGAAATACGCGATATGGAAGCCTGAAGGCGAAGAGAAAATGTCCTCCTCCATTTTCGGCCACATGGAGGTTCCGCAACTTTCAATCAACGCCGTTCCCAAGGTTTTGCGGTCAGTTATCTCTATCAGCGATCAGCTTGCTGACCACTTGATTGCCTGGGGCCATGAATTCCGCCAGAAAATGTCCTCGCAGAAACAAACCCCTCCAAAGCGCTCAAATTTCGAAGTCTTCGCCGACCGGATGACAACAAACGTTTCCGGCGCCCTGGGACAGCTTCACACCTTCTTTATCCCGGACAAAGATAACAACATAACTTTCGATCCGGAAAACCTGGAAAACATCCTCCGTGTGATCGGTACCTGCGTGGGAGAAATGATTTCTCTTTTCAAGGATTTCAACAAGAACAAGACCGCTTTTTCAACCGAAATAGACGCAATCCGCAGAATATTTCCCGTGCTCGAAGGTCTGCGTAACTGCGTGAACGATTACAATGCCAACTACCTTAAACAGAAAAAGACTGCGGATTTGGCGCGTAGCCAGACCAATTGCGACAAGACTCTTATCGGTTACTGCCAAGAACTTACCAAATACGACGATCCCAACACCCAGGAATACAAGCTCCTGATCATCCGCGGCCGGGTCTATATCACACTGGAAAATGTCGTGCAGCGGATACTTGGGCAAATGAAAAGCGAATTCAACGCCGAGCGTAAAAAGCAGTACCAGGTTATGGTTAACGAAATATTCTACATGATGAGCCACGTGAAAGTCGAGACAAGGGATATACCGCTGTTCAAAAAGTTTCTCAAGAGCGCTCTTCGTGCGGCAGCCCTATGCAGCAACGAGCAGTTAAAAGGGGAGATTGCCAATCTGCTTCAAAATGGCGAGGAGATCACTGACTGGATCAAGGTTGCCGAGAGCGGTTTCGACGAAAAGGCGGTCAATGAGATCTACACTCCGGGTGTTGATCTGGAGCGGCTGCGCAAGCTGGTTGATACTATCTGATATCAATATCTCTCCTCTATGTGCAATAAAAAAGGCCGGCGTAAGTTTCGCCGGCCTTTTCTTTTTACATGTTTAGAGATTCTACATGTTTAGAGCTTCCTATATCCAGCCCTTTTCCCTGTAGAACGCTTTCATGTCTTCCAGGGTCTGCGGCTTGAATGTATCCGCGCTTCCGGCTGTGCCCAGGTCGCGCATTTTCTGGGCAACCAGCTCGGCCAGAGCCTCGCGCGCCGGTTTCAGGTAGTCGCGTGGGTCGAACTTCTCCGGGGTCTCGATAAAGACCTTCCGGATAGCCCCGGTTATCGCTATCCTGCCGTCCGAGTCGATATTTACCTTTCGTACGCCGTAAGGGATCACGCTCTGGATTTCGGACATCGGCACACCTTTGGCGTTGGGCATGTTCCCGCCGAACCTGTTCACAATCTCGACCAGCTCCGGGGGCACGCTAGAGCTTCCGTGCATTACCATGTGAAGTTCTGGCCGCCTTTCGTGAATCTCCTCTACAATGTGCAGCGCGAGCTTTGGCTCTGCCTTAAACTTGTAAGCCCCGTGGCTGGTGCCGATCGCCACGGCAAGCGCATCCACCCTGGTCTTCTCCACGAACTCCACTGCCTGATCCGGATCGGTAAGCTGCACCCTGCCGCTTCCCACCCCGTCTTCGATACCCCCGAGAGTGCCGAGCTCGCCCTCTACGGTGATTCCCATCGGGTGGGCGTAATCTGTCACTGCACGGGTTACCTCCACATTCTCCTCGAACGTGGTGGGGGTCTTGCTGTCCTCCTTGAGCGAACCGTCAATCATCACGCTCGTGAAACCGATTCCGATAGCCTTTTTCGCGGTTTCCAGGCTGTTGCCGTGATCAAGGTGCAGCGTGATCGGGATATCCGGGTTCTCTTCAACAGCCGCTTCCATCAATTTCTTGAGGTACGTGAAATTGCTGTACTGCAGAGCCCCTCGGCTTGCCTGCACTATCACCGAGGATCTGGTCCCCTGGGCCGCCTGCATGATTGCCTGTATCTGCTCCATATTATTTACGTTGTAAGCTCCAACCGCGTAATTTCCTTTGGCGGCCTCGTTTAATAACTGTCTCATCGGCACTAATGGCATTTTGATCTCCTTAAGTAAAGCAGCCTGTTTTTTAACCTCACTATTTGGATAAAACGACCCGACCTGCGGGTCTTATAGAACATTGAAGTTATATCCATAATAAAATCATACAAAAAAAGCAATGTTTGTCTGCTGTCTTTTCCTCCTTTTTCATCTCTTTTTAACTATCCCGGCATCACATTCTTGCACTGTAAAACAATATCCCTTCCTGCGTTCAATAGGTTTACAAACTTCTCTCGGGTTGTTAAGTTGCAATTCGAAAGATGTCTGTTAATTTTCAATGGTGGTTTGACATGCATTCGGTTCTGGTAATCGAGGACAACCGTACAATGCGGGAGGGCCTGGAGATCTCTCTGAAGCAGATGGGCCTTGATGTCTGTTGTTTCGATAACGGCGCCGCCGCCCTGGACCAGCTCGGCAAAAAAAGCTACGATCTGCTCATTACGGATTACAAGCTTCCCGGAATGGACGGCCTGGAGGTTTTAAAACGCGCACGTACGCTCTGTCCGGATGTCGACATGATCCTGATCACAGCCTACGGTTCGGTGAACCTTGCCGTGGAGGCGATGAAACAGGGTGCGGCTGATTTCCTCACCAAGCCGTTCAGCCCCGAGGAGCTGAGAGTCAAGGTGGAAAAGGCGCTCGCCTCGCGGGATGCGCGGGCTGAAAACATCCGTCTGGCCGAGGAAAACGAGTTTCTTCGCAGCGAGGTCGCCGAGGCGGGCGGGTACGGGGAACTTGTCGGCGAATCCGAGTCAATGCTCGAGGTTTTTAACATAATCGAGCGGGTGGCACTAACCGACTCTTCGGTCCTGATTACAGGGGAAAGCGGCACCGGCAAGGAACTGGTGGCGCGCGCGATCCACGAGAAAAGCCAGCGAAAAGCCATGCCGTTTGTCAAGGTCTCCTGCGCCGCACTCTCTGAGGGGGTGCTGGAAAGCGAGCTTTTCGGCCACGAAAAGGGCGCTTTTACAGGCTCTGTCAAGGCGAGAAAGGGCCGTTTCGAGCTTGCCCACGGTGGCACGCTGTTCCTGGACGAAATCGGGGACATTTCACCTACGGTGCAGGTAAAGCTATTGAGAGTTTTGCAGGAGCATCGGTTCGAACGCGTGGGCGGGGAGAAAACCCTCACGGTTGACGTGCGCCTGGTCTCGGCCACCAACAAAGACCTGAATGTGGAAGTCGAGAAGGGGAATTTCCGCGGGGACCTTTTCTACCGCTTGCATGTCGTGCCCATAGAGCTTCCTCCCCTGAGAGCGCGCGTCAATGATATCCAATTGCTGGCCCGGCACATGGCAGCCAAAATCTGCCGCAGGATGAACCTGCCTCCCCGTACATTCGATTCAGAGGCGCTTGATCTTCTTGAAGGCTACAATTGGCCTGGTAATGTCCGCGAGCTTGAAAACGTTATCGAACGCGCACTTGTCCTCGGCCACGGCAAGAGTAACACCTGCTCAGATATACCCCCGCTATCCGGCACCACGGCAGAAACGAGCCGTTTGCCGCCTTTCGAGCTGCCTCCCTCCGGCAGTATCGATCTGACAGAGACGCTGGAAACAACTGAACGCAGGATAATCGAGCGGGTATTGGAGCGCGCCCATGGCAACAAGAGCAAGGCCGCCCGCATGCTCGGCCTCAAGGTCAGCGCGCTGCACTACAAGCTGGACAAGTACGGTATTGTTTGATTCATATAATATTTCCTCCCAGCAGTATAAATAGAATGAAACTCTAATTCTTGACGAAGTGAAAAAATTTTATGCCATAAAAATATTTCTTCTTTTGTCTATAGGCTGATAACCACCAATGGCGCAAGTTTCGTGGTTAAAACACTAAATGTTGTGGACTAAAAAAAGTCCTGTCTATATATTGAATTCCCTGTAACCAATTGAAATTTATAACGATGCGCCGTTTGATCTCCCATTATTTCCTCTTGACAATCTCGAAACAGATTCTTTAATTTGTCTAAACCACCATGGGTGCGTCGGGGTCGTGCTCCACAACGAGAAAGTCCGCAAATTTATGCGAAAATCTTGTTAGATCCTCGTTATTAATATTTCTGCAGTGAATATTCCCAGTTCTGGCAAGGGGGCACTGCCCTCTTCCCTTTACAATAAATTGCATTGTTCTTGGCTGGGCGGTTTTTACTTTTGCTGCCTTTCGCAAACTTGATCTTTTATAAATGCCGACAGACTTTCTGGTTTTATGCTTTACCAGAGATTTTTCTGCTTTTATTACTGTCAGGTTGAATAACTTTCGAAAGGAAACGCGATGGCAAGAGAATTTGTTTATTTCGGCGGTGATTACGGTATCTCTGACCCCTATCTGGATATGGAGCTCGGGACGCTGCCGGTTTCTTTTCTGATGGACAGCAACGTTCTTTACGGCGATGGTATATTTGAGGGGATCAGGATTTACAATGGCAGAATTTTCAAGCTCGAAGAACATCTGGGCCGGCTCTGGGAATCCGCCAGTTATGTCGAAATTGAAATTCCATATACCCCGGAAGAACTGACAGATATACTGAAAACCCTTGCACGCAAGAACAATATCCGGGGGACCGGTTATATCAGGCTCGTGGTGACCCGTGGTCACAGATTGGATCTTGGTATCAATCCCCGAAAAGTAAGCAGGCCCACGGTTTTTATTATCGCCCGCACCCTTCAACTATATCCCAAGGAGTTCTATGAAAAGGGCATGGAGGTGATAACGGCAAAAGTGCGAAGAACGCCGGCATCGTGTGTAAACCCGAATGTCAAGACCTGCAATTATACCAACAACATCCTTGCTGTAATCGAAGGCAATGCTGCCGGGGTCCCGGAAGTTATAATGCTCACAACCGGGGGCGAAGTCTGCGAATGCAGCGCGGATAATATTTTTATTGTCAAGGGCCACAAGGTGCTCACCCCGCCCAAAGACAATATCCTTGTCGGGGTGACCAGAAACACGATTCTCTACATCTGCCGCCGGCTCGGAATTGAGGCCGAAGAGGCTGGTTTCGGACCCGGGGAGGTGTATGCAGCTGATGAGGTTTTTCTTACCGGATCCGGGGCCGAAGTCGCGCCGATAGTCAAGGTGGATAACCACATAATCTCTGACGGCAAACCCGGCGAGATCACCAACCGCCTTTTAGCTGCTTTCCGCAAACAGATCGATGACCCCAAAAACAGCGAACCGATTTTCGATTGAGGAGAACCAGGATTGGTTGAGGAGCTTACCGCCCAGGAAATCTGGTCCAGAATATGTAAGGAATGCGAAAAAAGGCTCAGCCAGCAGACAATCTCCACCTGGCTTTCTCCAAGCCGGGCTGTCTCTGTCTTGGATGAGGCCCTTACAGTTGAACTCAAAAACAAGTTTACCGCCTACTATGTCGAGCAGAACTATCAGGAAATTCTCGACAAGGTGGCTGGTGAGTTGCTGGACAGACCGTTCAAGATAAATTTCGTCTACCAGGAAAGCGCTGAGCAGATGGACCTCTGGGTCTTCGAGAACGGGGATGAAAATATATCAAACATGGAAACACTCTCCTCAGAGCCCGAACCTTCCGTGCTGTCCGAGTATACCGAAAAAACGTTTTCTTCCTTTAAAGCCAAAAATCTGAAAGGGACTTTAAACCCACGTTATACATTCGACACTTTTGTTGTCGGCAGAAACAACCAGCTAGCCCACGCAGCGGCTAAAAGTGTGGCCGCTTCCCCGGCTAAAAGCTATAATCCCCTTTTTATTTTCGGCGGGGTGGGGCTTGGCAAAACACACCTGATGCAGGCCATCGGACACGAACTGATGAAAAACGGAAAATTTAACCGGTTAAAAATCTGCTACATCTCGGCCGAGGAGTTTCTCAACGACCTGATAAGTGCAATTACCTCAGGAAGCACGAGTTCATTCCGCAACCGGTACCGCCGGATGGACATTCTGCTGATCGACGATGTCGAGTTTCTATCCAAAAAGGAGGGAACTCAGGAAGAGTTCTTTCATACCTTTAACACCCTCTACGAAAGCCAGAAACAGATCGTTCTCACCTCGGATCGACCTCCCCGGGAGATACACCACCTCGAGGAACGCCTTAGAAGCCGCTTTCAATGGGGCCTTGTGGCGGATATTCAGCCTCCGGAACTCGAAACCAGAATAGCTATTCTGAAAAAAAAGAGCGCCCTGGAGAAAATACTTATCCCAGAGAAAGTCCTCGCGTTCATCGCAGAAAGTATTACCGGCAATGTCCGCCTGCTGGAGGGCTCTCTTCATTACCTCAAACACTATTCAGATACGCAGAAGACAGGTATAAACCTGGAACTTGCCGAACAGGTGCTTAAAAATCTCTTCGACAGCGAGGCAATCCATATCAGCGCCAGCGATATACTCAAAGTGGTCTCTGATAACTATGGTATGCCTTTAAAAGCAATCCTCTCCATGAAAAGGAAAAAGAGCTTCGTTGAGCCGCGCCAGGTGGCGATGTATCTCTGCAACAAGCTGACCAAGCTTTCATTGCCTGAAACTGCCACGCATTTCAAGCGGAAAGACCATACTACAGTTCTGCACGCCTGCAGAAAAATTGCCGCGATGTATGAAGAGGACGTTGATTTCAAGCTAAAAGTCGACGGGATGATCGACAAACTGAAAAATAACAATCTAGTCCCTGTAAAATAGTGTAGATTTGCTGTGTATATCCTGTGTATATCCTGTGAATTACAAGGAGATTAAAATGCGGCTTATTCACAGGCAAATTTTACCCGGTGGATAATCGCTCTGCCGAAAAATTATTATCCACAGCCTTCCATTTATCTACCATTTTCTAACTATAGTTTTATATTGTTTTTATAAAGTTATCCACAATATCCACAGACTCTACTTGTAATAGTGAATTTTAAATTTATAATATTAGATATTACTTCAGGATCAAAACATCGTTCCCTGGGAGGAAAAAGCTATGAAAATCAGCGTGGTAAAAGAAAACCTGCTCCATGCGGTAAGCGCAATAGGTCCGATAGTGCCCACAAAAAGCATAACGCCGGTGCTGTATAACATTCTTCTCGAGGCAGAAGAAGGTAAAGAAGGCGGGCTCAAAATGGGGGCCACGGACCTGGATATCTCATTGAGCTACAGGATAAAAGCTAGCGTAAAAAAAAGCGGGGCCACGACCATACCAGCCCGAAAACTGGGAGAGATTGTTCGAGAGCTTCCGAACGCACCTGTCTCGATAGAACAGATAGATGAAAAGGTAAAAATAGTCTGCGGTAAAAGTAATTTTATCCTGCCCAGTATGCCAAAATCGGATTTCCCTGCTTTTCCTGAGAAATCTTTCGAAGGCGCTTTCACTGTTTCAAACGCCATAATGCGTAAACTGGTAAGCTCCACCAGTTATGCCACTGGAAAAGATGAAGACCGGCCAATTCTCAAGGGTATCCTCTGGGAAATTCAAAAAGATGAATCATCCATGGTCAGTACCAATGGACACCGGCTGGCAAAGATGGTCTGCAAGGAAGAGACAAATGTTTCTGAGCCACTGAATGTGGTGGTTCCCCCAAAGGCGCTTGAGATGGTGGAGAAATTATGCAGCGAGGATGGATGCGTCCAGATCGTGATTGATGGAAACCACCTGGGTATACGTGAAAACGACACAGTTATTTTCAGCCGGCTGATCGAAGGGACATACCCGAATTACGAGCAGGTGATCCCTTTCTACAACAACAAGATCGCTGTAATTGATGTAGAAAAATTCAACGAAACCCTGCGGAGGATGCTGATTCTGGCTAACACAGTGACTCACCGGGTCCGGCTTTATTTCAAAGATAATCTGCTAAATGTATCTGTCAAAACCGAGGAATTCGGAGAGGGTGAAGAAACGGTGGATATGGAATACAAGGATGAACCTCTGGAAATCTATTTTAACGGAAGTTACTTGTTGGATGTGCTAAAGTACATGGAAGGCGAGCAGGTAAAATTATGCATGCAGAACGGTGAGTCGGGTATACTGATAGTACCCGCTTCAGAGAGCGAAAAACAACGGTATCTGAACGTTATCATGCCTCTTAAGGTGACTGAATAACACAGGGATAAAATTCCAGTTAGAAATAATAATTGTGGTTAAATATACCCTCTTATATATTTAATTATATTGCATTATAAATTGTTTAATAATCTTGACCAAATAGTAAACGAGAGTTATTTTTAATTAGGCTTATTTCCCTTCTTTACAACAAAATACACTAAAAGGGCACCTGATAATAGGGGACAATGGTCTCAGCGAGCTTGAATCGAAAAAGGTGTAATCAGCAACGGATGACTAGCCGGGGCAGAAGCGGCCCTGTCCGGATCGGCGAACTGATCGGTCCGATACTCAAACAGGCAGAAAGCCAGCCTCATCGGCCGGAAGCCTTGGAAGTGATTACCTCCTGGCCCGAAATGGTGCGCGGTAAACTCGCCCGGAAAAGCCGGGCGGTGAGCCTTCGGGACGGAAAACTATTTGTTGAGGTAAAATCTCCCGCGTGGAAACAGGAACTCATTCTACAAAAAAGAAATATCATTAGAAAAATTAACAGAAAGTTGGGAAAAGACATCCTGTCAGATATGGTTATTAATGTGAGGGATTTTATATATGTCGCAGGAAAATGATTTAAATAGCAAGTACGAAGCAAGGAATATTCAGGTTCTAAAAGGCCTGGAGGCAGTGCGAAAAAGACCGAGTATGTATATCGGCACAACCGGCCAGCGCGGCCTGCACCATCTGGTTTACGAGGTGGTGGACAACTCGATAGATGAGGCTTTAGCCGGATTCTGCAAGAAAATAAAGATAGAGCTCCTTGAGGGTGGCGAAGTCCGGGTAACCGATGACGGCAGGGGAATACCGGTCGATATTCACCCGACCGAAAAAATTCCCGGCGTGGAAGTGGCCATGACCATGCTTCATGCAGGCGGCAAGTTCGACCGAAGCACCTATAAGGTCTCAGGGGGTCTTCACGGTGTGGGAGTATCCGTGGTCAACGCTTTGAGCGAATATCTCGATGTCGAGGTTTTCAAAGAGGGCAAGGACTACCACCAGCGCTACGAACGGGGCAAAAAAGCAACCGAGCTAAAAGTTATCGGCAATACCAAGAAAACCGGCACCCGGGTTACTTTTAAGCCGGACACGAAGATATTCGACACGCTGGAATTTGATTTCGAGGGCCTGTCGAGCCGTTTCCGCGAACTGGCCTACCTCAATGCGGGAATCCGCATTGTATTCATAGATGAAAGAAACGGCAGCAAGCGTAAAGAGATTTTCGAGTTCTCAGGCGGAATAAAAAGCTTTGTCGAGTACCTGAGCGATAGCAAAAAGTCGCTGCATAAGCCGATTTATCTGGAGAAAGAAAGCCAGCAGACAATAATCGAGATCTCCATGCAGTACACGGATTCATACCAGGAAGCGATCTTTACCTATGTGAACAATATCAACACACATGAGGGTGGTACCCATCTTTCCGGGTTCAAAGCGGCTCTAACTCGCACGTTGAACGACTATGCCAAGAAAAACAACCTGCTCAAAAAAGCTGATTTTACTCTCACTGGCGATGATGTCCGCGAGGGCCTGACCGCGGTTATCAGTATCAAGATGATTGATCCGCAGTTCGAGGGCCAGACCAAGACAAAACTTGGCAACAGTGAAATCAAAGGTGTGGTCGAGACCGCGGTTAACGAGCAACTAGCGAATTTCCTTGAAGAGAGTCCACCTGTAGCAAGGCGCATTATCGAGCGGGCGGTAAACGCAGCCCATGCCAGGGAAGCAGCCCGCAAGGCGCGTGATCTCACCCGACGCAAGAACGCGATGGATGGCGCGGGCCTGCCGGGAAAACTTGCCGATTGCTCGCTCACCGACCCCGCGCACTGCGAGATATACCTGGTTGAGGGAGATTCGGCTGGTGGCTCGGCGAAAATGGGTCGCGACAGGCGTAATCAGGCTATCCTGCCCCTTAGGGGCAAGATCCTTAACGTAGAAAAGGCGCGCTTGCACAAGATCCTCTCCAATGAGGAAATCCGCACCATGATTACAGCTATTGGAACGGGATTCGGGGAAGAAGATTTCAACCTTGATAATGCCCGATACCACAAGATAATAATTATGACCGATGCGGATGTGGATGGCGCACATATCAGAATCCTGCTTCTGACATTTTTCTTCCGCCACATGAAAGAGCTGATCGACAAGGGCATGATCTATATCGCCCAGCCACCGCTTTACCGCATCTCCAGGGGCAAACAGGAGTTTTATGCCTATTCCGAACGGGAGCGGGATGTATATTTGAAACGCCTCGGGAGAGTAAAAGTCTCTATTCAGCGATACAAGGGACTGGGCGAAATGAACCCTGAACAGCTGTGGAAGACCACGATGGATCCGGCCACACGTACGATCCTAAAGGTGCGGATGGACGAGGCTATTGAAGCAGACCGTCTGTTTTATGAACTGATGGGCGATGATGTAGAAAGCCGCAGAAAGTTTATAGAGAAAAACGCGCGCTATGTAACCAATCTGGATGTCTGAATCGTTCTGATTAAAAAATTGTTGGAGCAGAGCCGCTGGCGGAGAGGAATGATAGCCGTCAAGCGGCCGTTTTTTTGCAACATGCGTTTCACAAAAAAATCTCTGCCGCTAATAGTCGATCCAGGGACCCCAAAAGGCAGTGGTTATCCTCTTGTCTGCGACGGATATGCAATGACTTTAAAGTTAATTAGAACTTAATAATTTCTTAACGGCATGATTTTTGAATTAAATGAAAGCTTAAGAAATTATGTTTCTACTCCGAAATTAATAAATAAAGAGCCTTAATTCCGGCAGATATGAAACAACTTCTTTTTCTGGAACGGAAATTTTATCAGGTGCGATGTGTCGCCGGATGCCGGTGCAAGAATATCAGTATCAGACTTTAAGGTGATTTCTGGAGAAAGATAACCGGATAGGACCGTTGTCTGGATCAAAAATAATTGCTGTCGCGTTCACGCTGACCACGAGCCTGGTGGCCATATTTATTTACTGCGACCGCGAGCCACCGCTCGGTCCGGGCGGGGGGCGTCTTGCGATCAGCGGCGAAATAACCGTGAACGGTTCTCCAGCGGAAGGCGTGGGAGTTAATCTTGTCGGGGAAGAGGAGGCCTCCACCTTCACCGACAGCGCGGGGAATTACACCTTCTACGAGTTGCTCAATGGTCTTTACGCGATAAGACCCGCGAGCAGCGGATTCATCTTCAACCCGGAGGATATCGAGGTTAGACTTTCCGGAGCAAACCTGGCGGATCAGAATTTCAAGATGCTCCAGGTGGCTCCTCGACTGGTTGTGCAGAAAGAAACGATCGATTTCGGAGCAGTGGATATCGGCACTACCAGGGGAGTCGATCTGGGTTTGAGCAACCTGGGTATGGCTCAACTGACAGCATCTCTGTTTTCATTTTCAAACAACGTTTTCAGCGGACCAACCGCACAACTGATAATCCTGCCTGACAGCCTCGTTTGTGTCACGATTAATTTCAGCCCCGCCAGCACTGAACTGGTAACCGGCACGTTGAACATTACAAGTAACGATCCGAACACACCGACAAAAACTATCAATCTTTCCGGCAGGGGAGTTGTAAGGGGAGCTGCGCAGATTGCGGCTGACCCCCTGACTTTGGATTTCGGTTTCGTCCAGGTGGGCTCGAGTTCCGCATTAAAAGTGATACTGACAAACCCAGGCAGCGAAATCCTTCATATCAACTCGGTTACCACGAGTAATCCGGCTTTCATGGCCGCCATTCCCTCCATGACCCTGGCAATGGGCCGTAGCATAGAGATGGCGGTATCTTTCGCCCCTTCAGATACCAGCGTGAAAACGGCTCAGCTGACAATCGATTCCGATGCCACAAATTCTCCGAATTTGAATATCGGTCTTTCCGGTACAGGGATCATCACCCTTCCATCAAGTATTCAGGTCAGCCCGATAGCGGTCGATTTCGGAAACATTTTTCTCGACAGCCTTGCCGAACGTGATCTGAGAATAACCAACACCGGAGCCGACAGTTTGATTGTAACCGCTTTTCGTATCAGCGGAGCCGGATTCAGCACAACGTTCGGTGACGGTAAAATTATCCCCCCAGAGGGGTCCGAAACCTACCAGATAAGGTTTCTTGGCTCGAGTGTCGGGGAGAAGTCCGGAACCCTTACGGTTTTTAACAGCGATCCAGGGAGCATAGAATTGAATGTTCCGCTGCGGGCGGTAGTGGTCTATACTCCTCCAGAGGAGATTCGTCTTAACCCGACCCAGCTTGAATTCGGCACGGTCGATATCGGAGCCTCCAGCCAAAGGGGATTCTGGGTGATAAATCCTACCAACGTTCCTCTTGAGGTTCAATCTGTTAGCTCCAGCAATCCGAGTTTCAGCGTGGAAGAAGAGGAACTCACTATTCCGGCTGGCGACTCGTCTTTGATCAATGTAACCTTTGTGCCAGCTACCGAGGGAACTACGGAAGGCCTTATCACTCTGAATACGAATGTTGCTGGCGGGGATGAGGCCACAGTGAATGTAAGCGGAGCGGGATTATCAGCTGTCGCTGGAAAGCTGGAGATCGCCACTGACAAGCTTGATTTCGGTGCGGTTGTTCTGGGCCAGAGCTCGTCCCTGACAGTAACGGTAAGCAATACAGGCGACGGCGATATCGTTGTCTCCAGAACCTCCACAGACAATCCTGCCTTTGCGGCGAGAATTGAAACAGATAACATTGCACCGGGAGCTTCGGCAAACATCCTGGTTGAATTCGCCCCCCAGCAGGTTGGGGGGATCAGTGCTACGCTTCTGATAGAAAGCAACGATTCCGGGCTTCCCACAGCTACCGTTTCGCTTGCCGGCACAGGGGTAGAAACCACCGGTAACAACCCCCTGATGACAGTCTTCCCCCGCTCGATAGAAATCGGCGAAGTGATGCAATCTCTTACCGGGTCACAGGCTATAACGATCGGCAATATCGGCGAGAACACGTTGCACGTGACCAATATCAGCGCCTCGAGAATAGAGTTCGAGGCGAGCCCGAAAAAGTTCGATGTTCTCCCGGGACAATCGCAGGCTGTGAACGTGTTTTTCACCCCTTTCGAACTGGGCGAGATTTCGGGATTCCTGACCATCTCCTCTGACGACCAGGCGCGCCCGGAGGATACTCTGCAGGTGTCCGGCATTGGTGTGGGGGAAAGTGGCGAGATAACCGAAAGAGATATTTTAATAATCGGGGGATTTTTCCTGATGGGCAAGATAGGGGAGTTCGAGCCGGTGCGCCTGGTTAAGATTTCAACTTTTTACATGGACAAATATGAGGTGACTAACCAGGAATTCAAAGAGTTTATGGACGCTGACGGCTACATCAGGCCCGAGCTCTGGACCCAGGAAGGCTGGCAGTGGCGGATGACCAGCCAGCAGGACAATTTCGATCCGGAAAACCCGAGACCTCGATACTGGGGAACCGGGGATACTCCCTGGGAGAGCGATCCGTATTCGAACCTGCCAGGCTCTCCGGTGGTCGGTGTCAGCTGGTATGAGGCCTTCGCCTATGCGAGGTTCCGGAACCGCACGCTTCCCACCGAGGCCCAGTGGGAGTTTGCAGCGCGTGGAACCACAGGCAGAACCTACCCCTGGGGTGATATGTGGTTTAATACTTTCACCAACCACGGAAAAAGCCGCAGCCCGTATTACGATGAATCAGACGGGTTCAAGTTCACCGCTGGGGTGGGAAATTACATTGAGGGGGCTACCCCGGAGGGCCTTCAACACCTGGCAGGCAATGTCTGGGAGTGGTGCAGAGACTGGTTTGGAGAGTATAATACCAATGATACGATCAACCCGCAGGGACCCTCTACCGGGCTGGAGAAAGTCATTCGCGGCGGCTCCTGGAATGGCTCGATCCTTTTCAGCCGAAGCTTTCACCGGAACAGGAGCCAGCCTCACCGCCGCTATAAAGATGGCGGAATAAGGCTGGTGCGGAATTTCTGACCCGCTGAACTTCAATTATTGTCAGGGCCAGCCCGCTTATGTATCCCTCTTTGTTAAAAAATATTTCAATCCCCAGGGGACCACAATTACTGCAATTTCCCGTTAGGACCGTTTATCCTCGCGCGGTTGCTGTTGCGTTCGCCATTGAGAGGTGCCTGCACGCCGCCGTTGCTCCGGCCCTGTGGACCGCGCCGCGGTGCCCGCGGATGGTAGCTCAGAGCGACCTGACTTTCGCCAAGAAGTTGTCGAAGCTCCCCCAGCAGGCTGTCAGACAGCTCAGCGAAAACCTCCCGGCTGCGCAAAAGATAATCCCCGTTTGGCTCGACCACTTTCAGGTAAACCGGATTTTTCCCGCTATGGCGCAACAGTACTTCCTGGACGCCTTTCAACAGGACTTCATCCGTCTTTTGGGCATCCAGGCAAACCTCCACTCCGACACTCTCATCCAGGCGGAACTCCTGTAGTGACATCAGCCAGTCGGCAATCACCTTGCCCTTTTCATCAGAGGGCCGCCTGGAGAGCTTGCCACTGACCAGAACCGCTGAGCCGGGGTAGATAAGCGAACGGTGACGGTTATAGTTTTCGTTAAAGACAAACACGTCCACAGTGCCGAACCGGTCTTCCAGGGTGAAAACCGTGCACTCGCGCTCTCTCCGGTCGAAAAAAGTATGCACCTGGGATATCATTCCCCCGAGCCGGAGAACATGTCGGTCGGGCAGAATCTCGTGGTAGTCGGCAGAGGTGGCGTTGGTGAAGGCATCAAGTTCCTCGTTGAATTTACCAAGGGGATGGCCGGAGATGTAAAATCCCAGATAATCTTTCTCGAATTTGAGCGTGGCCTGAGCATCCCATTCATCGTACACAGAGGGTAGTTCCGGATAGAGATCGTCTCCCGTGAGCATGGGGGCTTCTTTTTCACCGAAAAGGCCGATCTGTCCGCTGTTGCGTTCGGCGTCGAGCTTTGCGCAGACCCCAATGGTGGGTTCGAGCACAGCAAGCTGCTGCTCCGGTTTTCCGGGCAGGGACCTGGTGGCGCCGGAGAAAATCAGGCTTTCCACCATACGCTTGTTCGCGGCCCCGCTGTCGACCCGGTCCAGAAAATCGCCCAGGCTCTTGAACGGCACTCCCTCCCTGCGCGCTTCGATAATCGCTTCGACCGCCGAAACACCAACATTTTTGACTGCCGCCAGACCGAATCGTATCCCATCCTCTACTACCGTGAATCCGACCACGCTTTCGTTGATATCAGGGGGCAGAACCTTGATTTTCATCCTCCGGCATTCCTCCAGAAAAACCGCTACCCGGTCTGAGTCGTTCATCACGCTGGTCAGGGTGGCGGCCATGAACTGGTGCGGGTAATGTGCCTTGAGCCAGGCGGTCTGGTAGGCGAGGATTGCATATCCTGCGGCGTGGCTCTTGTTAAAACCATAACCGGCGAACTTGGCCATCAATTCGTAAACCAGCCCGGCCACATTCGGGGAAACTCCGCGCTTGGCCGCCCCGGCCAGGAATTTCTCCTTCTGTTGCTCCATCACCTCCTTTTTCTTCTTTCCCATTGCCCGCCGGAGCTGGTCCGCAGCGCCGAGAGTGAATCCGCCCATCTCTGAGGCGATCTGCATCACCTGCTCCTGGTAAACCATCACTCCGTAAGTCTCATTCAGGATCGGTTCGAGAATCTTGTGAAGGTATTCGGCTTTCACCTTCCCCTGCTTGCGGCTGATAAAGTCATCGATCATTTCCATCGGCCCGGGGCGGTAGAGTGCGTTCATCGCGATAATATCGCCGATCACCTCGGGTTTGAGCTTGCGAAGGTACTCGCGCATGCCTGGAGACTCGAACTGGAATATACCGACCGTGTCCCCGTTGGTGAAAACCTTGAAAGTAGCCGGATCGTTGAGTTCCAGGCTGTCGAGATCGATCTTTTCCCCGGTCTGCTCTTCAATCGTTTTCAATGAGTCATGTATCACGGTCAGGGTGCGAAGGCCCAGGATGTCGATTTTGAGCAGGCCGATCTTCTCCACCCAGCCCATGTCGAACTGGGTGGTGATCTCATCCCTGCGCGGGGAGCGGAACAGTGGCAGGTAGTCAGTGAGTTTCCCCGGAGCGATTACCACGCCTGCTGCGTGGGTTGAGGCGTGGCGGTTGACTCC
>Ga0114922_10002569_pt1 | contig 16995 bp, 18 predicted proteins | sample AartaG_FD_100975 | JGI IMG/M metagenome (GOLD analysis project Ga0114922, IMG submission 100975) | Deep subsurface microbial communities from Aarhus Bay to uncover new lineages of life (NeLLi) - Aarhus_00045 metaG | ecosystem: Environmental > Aquatic > Marine > Oceanic > Sediment | place...
ACTGCAAGGGTAACGCCCCGCCAAGGCGGCGGCGCGCTCTTTGCGCTGATGCTGCGCCGTGCCACGGCCCCGGCCGAGGCCGCCTGCTTTCGAGGAGATGTCTAGATGGCCAGGATCTGCGTCGTCGATGATAAAGAGCTGATTCGTGACTCGTTGGCTGAGACCCTGGCCCGCGAAGACCACGAGGTGACCACCTTCGGTCATCCCCGCGAGGCTCTGGAGGCGATCCCGGGCGGAGGGTTCGACCTGGTGCTCAGCGACCTGAAGATGCCCGGCATGGACGGCATCGCCCTGATGCGTGAGATGCGCAGCGGCGGGTGCGACACGCCGGTGATCGTGATGACCGCCTTCGGCACGGTGGCCAGCGCGGTCGAGGCGATGAAGCTGGGAGCCTTCGACTACCTCCAGAAGCCGTTTGAGGCGGAGGCGATCACCGTGCAGGTGGACCGAGCCCTGCAGCACTGCCGGTTGACCCGTGAGAACGAAGCCCTGCGCGCCTCCCTCGACGACCCGACCGGCTCGCGCCCCATCATCGGGAACAGTCCGGTCATGACCCAGTTGGGCCAGCGCATGGCCCAGGTGGCCGCCAGTGAGGCCACCGTGTTGGTCTCCGGCGAGTCGGGCACGGGCAAGGAGCTGGTCGCTCGGGCGATCCACGCCCAGTCGCGTCGGGCGGACCGCCCGATGCTTTGCCTGAACTGCGCCGCTTTGTCGGGCAACCTTCTGGAAAGCGAGCTGTTCGGGCACGAACGCGGCGCTTTCACCGGCGCCGATCGCTTGCGCAAGGGGCGTTTCGAGCTGGCCGACGGCGGAACGCTTCTGCTGGACGAAATCTCGGAGATGGCCCTGCCCCTGCAAGCCAAGCTGTTGCGGGTTCTGCAGGAGGGCGAGTTCGAGCGGGTCGGCAGCAGCACCACCCGTCGGGCGGACGTGCGCATCGTGGTCACCACCAACCGCAAGCTGGGTGATTGGGTGGCCCGCAAGCGTTTCCGGGCGGATTTGTTCTATCGGCTGAACGTACTGCCCCTGACCGTGCCTCCCCTGCGGGAGCGGGTCGAGGATGTGGCTGAATTGGTGAACCACTTCTTCGAGCGCATCTGTCGGCGTGAGGGTCGGCCGGCGGTACGGATTGAACGAGCGGCCCTGTCGCTGCTCCAGGAGTACTCCTGGCCGGGTAACGTCCGCGAGCTGGAGAACCTCTGCCAGCGGGCGGTGGCTATGGCTCCGGCCAGAGTCGTCACGGCGGCGCTGATCGACTCCTGGGTCGGGGGCGCCGTCCAGCCGGCGGAGGAGTTTGCCAACCTGCGGCCGGGGCGAATGCTGGAAGATGCGGAACGTCAGCTCATCGAGCGTACCCTGGGCCGGTATGGCGGCCATCGGGCCAAGACGGCCAAGGCGCTGGGCATCGGGGTGCGGACCTTGGGAATGAAGCTCAAGCAATGGCGGGAGGAAGCAGCCGCAGCCGAAGGAGTCGCCGTACTGGCCGGCGAATAGGCGAGCATTCGTGGACAGGAGACTGTCCGGTAGTTGAGCGTGGGCCGGGAGTCAGAGCCCCGGTCAAGGCGGCCGGGGCTTTCGGCGGGGCGGCAATTCTTGCCGACGCGCAAGAATTGCCGGTCTGCGGTGGTCCTGAGAGGCGGGTGACTGAGTTGGGAAGGCCACTTTCGGAACGTGGAACGAGGCGTGCCCCAAAGGCGCCCCTGGTCCACCAGAGGCGGGCCGCCTGTGCCGGCCGTTTGTCCCGGATGCGGTCGCGGCCGACTGCCGCCGGTGGCCCGTCTGTGGCGGGCAGACTCCGGTCGGCCGCTGCAAGACTCGCAAGGAGCGCCTGATGTTCATCTCGAGCGTCACCGAACGGGGAGCGACACCGGCGCTGGTCAAGATGTGGTCTTTCACCCAGGCCCGGCACCGGATGATCGCCGAGAACGTTGCCAACTGGGGCACCCCCAACTACAAGACCAAGCGCCTGGACGCCCGGGCCTTCCAGCAGGCCCTGGGGCGGGCCCTCGATGAGCGCGGCGGCGATCCGAATAAACCGTTGGGCATCCGAGGCACAAAGCAGTTCCGCACCGATGACCAAGGACGATTGCAGGTGACCCCGACCGAATCCCCGGCAGAGAACATTCTGTTCCACGACCGGACCAATATGTCGATCGAGCGGCAGATGGCCGAGCTGGCCGAGAACGCCATGATGCACGAGACGGTCACCACGCTGCTGCGGGGCCGATACGACGGGCTGCGCAAGGCGATCCAAGGTCGGGCCTAGTATGACAGTGCAAGGTCGCTGTTTCGTGCGTAGCGGCCGACCTCCGAGTCGGCCGTAGAGACCCGGAACGGCCGACTCGGAGGTCGGCCGCTACGGTGAGATGAAGCATGTTTGGTTCTCTGGATATCAGCACCTCGGGCCTAGTCGCTCAGCGGACCCGGCTGGACGTCATCGCCGGCAACATCGCCAACATGTACGCCACGCGCGGTCCCCACGATGAGCCTGGGCCGTATCAGCGGCGCGTCGCCCTGCTGGCCAGCGGCGACCCGGCGGCCGGACGGCACGCGCCGGGCGTCCACGTGCAGTCAATTATCCGCGACCCCTCTCCGTTTCGGAAAGTCCATGACCCCTCGCACCCCGATGCCATCAAGACTGGTCCCGACGCGGGTTACGTGCTGTTTCCCAACGTGGACTACGCCACGGAGATGATCAACGCCCTGCAGGCTTCCCGGGCTTACGAAGCCAACGTGACCGTGATGGAGATCTCCAAGACGATAGCCGCCGGCGCCCTGCGCGTGGTGGCCTAGCAGGCTCTGGAGGAGTTAGCCGATGACCAGCCCGATTTCGTCTTCCGGCCACCTGCCGCCCATCAAGCCGCTTGTCCCGGCCCAGACTACGGGCCCGGCGGAGGAGGTCGTCGGCAAGGATTTCAAGAGCATCCTGTTGGAGAACCTCGAAGAGGTGAACCGTCTGCAGTCTGAGGCGGACCAGGGTGTCCAGCGTTTGCTGCGAGGTGAGACGGACAACCTGGCGGAGGTCTTCGCCGCGGTCAACAAGGCCGGGATCGCCTTCGATCTGTTGATGGAGATCCGCAACAAGTTGCAGGAGGTATACCGCGACATTCAGCAGATGCGGATCTAGCCCGCAGGGCCTGATCGCGGAACAGGAATCCGAGGCCGGGGGGCAGGCGACGGCTTTGCGATCGTCGATTCGAGGGTCAGCTTTTCGCAGTCCGCCTGCGGCGGACCAGCCGGCGGGGATGCCGGTTGCCAAACGGGATAGCCAGCCATGGAAGCGCTAAGGCAACTCCTAATCCGGATTCAACGACAGCTCGCGGTGATGACCCGCTCGCAGCAACTGGCCATCGGGCTTTGCGCGGCGATCATCATGGGCTCGTTGCTCTGGCTGACGCAGTGGTCCACCAGACCGCAGCTCGAACCGCTGCTCGATCAGCCCCTGACGCTGCAGGAGATGAACACCGTGGTCGAGGCCTTAAAGGCCAAGGGGGCCGAGTTCGACGAGCGCGGCGACCGCATCTACGTCAAGCCGGAGGAGCGCCGCCGACTACAGCGCGAACTCGCCTCGGACGGCTCCCTGCCTCAGGATACTTCGCTGGGCTTTGAGAACCTGCTGAAGGACCAGTCGCCCTTCCTGCCCGAGAGCATCAACCGCCGCAACTTCAAGATCGCCTTGCAGAACGAGCTGGCGGCGGTGATCGCCGCGGGGCCGGAAGTTGCTTCGGCCGACGTGTTCGTCAACGAGTTCCGGCAGCGCCGGATCGGGAGCCAGACGGCCCTGCGGCCGTCCGCCTCGGTGAAGGTGGAGACGGCCCGCGGCAAGCAGCTCAGCCAGCCCGAGGTCCAGGCGATCGCCAACCTGGTCTGCGGTGCCGTGGCAGGTCTGGAACCCCACAAGGTCAACGTCATCGTGGACGGACGTCCCCGAGACATCCCCGGGCCCGAGGACATGCTCGGGCTGGGGTTGCTCGAAGAAACCAAGAAGAACGAGAAGCACTTCGAGGAGGAGATCTACGACCTGCTGAGCTACATCCCCGGCGTCAAGGTGCCGGTGGCGGTCGGACCCGAGACCACTCGGAAGGGGACCGAGATAAACGACTACGGGGAACCGCAGCAGAAGAGCGAAAAAACCACGGAGACCAAGACGAGTTCCGACAACTCAGCCGGCGAAGCGGGGGTCAGCCCGAATACGGGAACCGCACTGGCCAGCGGCGCCACCGGGCAGAGCAGCTCGACGGAGGAGGGCGAGACCGAGAACTTCCCCCCCCAGCTCGTCCGTCGGGAGACCTCCGAACAGGTTCCGTTTACGCGCAAGAGCGTGACCGCCTCGATCAACATCCCGCGGAGCTACTTCGTCGGCGTCTACCGGGCGCAGAAGCCCGAGGGCAACGAGCCCACCGATGCCGACCTGAAGGTCCTGATCGACATCGAGCAGAAGCGGGTGCAGGCCGGGGTCCGGAACCTGATCGGGGCCACCGAAAATGACGCCGTCCAGGTGGACTGGTTTCCCGATCTGGCTCCGGGTTCGCCGGGTGTATTCAGGGAAGCGCCGTTCCTGGCCGGAGCTGATGCCGGGGCGGAGGAGGGAGCGCTGGCCAGTTTGTCCGATTACGCCCCGCAGGCGGGGCTGGTGGGTCTGGCGGTGGTGTCGCTGTTGATGATGGCCATGATGGTCCGCAAGTCGGCCCGAGCAGTCGGATCGCTGTTACCGGAGCCTTCGCGCGAGCAAGAGGAGGCGGAATTGACCCGTCCGCTGGAGCAGGTCGAGACGACCGAGGGCTTCTTGGTCGGACAGGAGGTCGATGAAGACACCCTGCGGATCAGCAACCTCAGCGAGCAGGTCTCGAAGATGGTGGAGGACAATCCGGACACGGCTGCTGAACTGATCCGCCGCTGGGTTGAAGGGGACTAGCCGGGGAGCCAGCCGATGGCGAAGGGAAAACCGGCCACCGAGCCGGGCGGCGAAGAAACCGAGGCCCTCAAAGGAACGACCAAGGCCGCCATCCTGCTGCTGGCCATGAGCGACGAATCCGCAGCCCGCGTGCTCACGCTGCTCCCGGCGGATGTCGTCGAGGAAGTCACTCGCAAGATCGCCTCACTCGATCTGGTCGATCAAGCCACCCGCGGTAAGGTGATCGACGAGTTTTACCATTTGGCCCTGGCCCGGCAGTACGCCGAGACCGGCGGGCTGGGCTATGCCAAGGTCCTGCTGGAAAAGGCCCTGCCCCCCGGCGAGGCCAGCCGCATCCTGGAGCAGATCTCCGCCCAGGTTTACCAGCATCCTTTCTCCTTCCTGGCCAAGGCCGACGGCGAGAACCTCCTGACCTTCATTCAAGAGGAACACCCCCAGACCATCGCCTTGATTCTCTCATACCTGTCGGCGACCAAGGCCAGCGAGATCCTGACCGGTCTGCCTCACGCCAAGCAGTTGGAGGTGGTCACCCGCGTCGCCAACATGGAGCAGACCAACCCGGAGGTCATCAAGGAGGTCGAGCGCGGGCTCGAGCTGCGCCTCTCGGGCATCGTCTCGCAGACCTTCGAGAAGGTGGGCGGTATCGAGGCGGTGGCCGAGATGCTCAACCTGGCCGACCGGGCCACCGAAAAGGGGATCCTCGAGGCGCTGGAGAGCGAGGACCCCGACCTGGTCGAGCAGATTCGCCGCCTGATGTTCGTCTTCGAGGACATCCTGCTGGTCAACGACAAGGGCATCCAGGCGGTGCTCAAGGAGGTGGACAACGACGAGCTGGCTCTGGCTCTGAAGACCGCCAGTCCGGAGCTGAAGGAGAAAGTCTTCAAGAACATGTCGGAGCGGGCGGCCCAGCTCATCAAGGAGGACATGGAGTACATGGGCCCGGTCCGGGTCAGCGACGTCGAGGGCGCCCAGCAGAAGATTGTGGACGTGGTGCGCCGCCTGGAGGATGCCGGCGAGATCATCATTTCCGGCCGCGGCGGCGAGAAGGAACTGATCGTGTAGGGCTGTAGCGGCCTGCGTCCTCGCAGGCCGTTCCGGGTACGACCGTGATCGGCCCCAACGGCCGGCCAGGGCACCGGCCGCTACGTTGGACAAGACACGTATCCGCGTCGGCTGTCGAACGGAGGTTGAATGTCTACGGTCCTCAAACAGGGTGAGCAAGGCAAGCTGCTGCACCGGCTGGTCACCTTCGATCTGGCCGACCACCTGGCCGAGGCGCACAAGATCGTCGCCGAGGCCCGGGAGCGGGCCCGAAGGATGCTCGCCGAAGCCAGGCACGAGAGCGAGCGCCTCAAGGCGGAGGCCCGCCGCCGCGGCCACCAGGAAGGCCGGGAGAAGGGATTGGCAGAAGGCCTTGCCGAAGGGAAGGCCCAGGGCCTGGCTGAGGCGACCGAACGCTTCAGCCGAGAGCAGGCTGATCTGGTCGCCTCGATCACCGCGGTGGGGCAGGCCCTCGAACGCGACAGGCAGGACCTGTTGATCGCCGCCAACCGTGACCTGCTGGAGTTCGGCGTGGCCCTGGCCCGGAAGGTCACCGGCTGCGTCGCCCGGCTCGATCGACAGGCGGCCCTGGCCAACGTCGAGCAGGCTCTGCGCCTGGTGGGCGGCAAGACCGACGTGTCCGTCCGCATCCACCCTCTCGATGCCGAGACCCTGCGCCGCTTCGCCGGCGAATTGTCCAAGGGCTTAGGGGCCGCCCGCCACATAACCCTGGTGGAGGATGATTCCATCGCTCCGGGCGGGGCGGTGGTCACCGCCGGTCCGCCCTCCAGCGGAGAGGTGGATGCCCGGATTGAGACGCAGCTTGAACAGATCACCGCCCTGCTGCTGGGAACGGAGGAAGTGAGAAGTGAGAAGTGAGAAAAGGTCGCGGACGACTGAGCGCCTGCGGCTAATAGCCAACGGCTAATAGCTTCGGAATCATGGCTTTCTTCGATCGTCAGAAAGATCTCGTCCGCCGGGCCCAGCCTTTCAGGATTACCGGTCGGGTTACGGAGCTGACCGGCCTGACCGTGGTGGCTGAATCGCTGTCTGTGCCCACCGGATCGATGTGCCGGATCGAGCCGGAAAACTCCGAGCCGATCGACGCCCAGGTGGTCGGGTTCTCGAAGGACCGCACCGTTGTTATGCCGCTTTCCAATCCGCTCGGCGTGGCTGCCGGCGACCCGGTCCGGTCCAGCGCCGCCATGCAGCAGGTTCCCGTGGGGCGGGGCATGCTCGGGCGGATACTGGACGGCATGGGACGCTGCATCGATCGCGACGAGCCGTTTATCGTCGAGGCCCAGTATCCGGTTCACGCCGACCCGCCGGCGGCGCTCTCGCGCCGGCCCATCGAAACGCCGCTGCCGACCGGCGTCCGCTCCATGGACCTGATGCTCACCGTGGGCGGCGGGCAGCGGGTGGGGATCTTCGCGGGCACCGGTATCGGCAAGAGCGTGCTGATGGGCATGGTCGCCCGGAACACCGAGGCGGATGTCACGGTGGTGGCCCTGGTCGGCGAGCGCGGGCGGGAGGTCGGCGACTTTCTGCGCAAGGACCTGGGCGAAGAAGGCTTGCGGCGGACCGTGTTGGTGGTCAGCACCTCGGACGAATCGCCGGTGATGCGCGTGCGCGCCTGTTTTCTGGCCACGGCGGTGGCGGAGTATTTCCGGGACCTGGGCAACGACGTGCTGCTGCTGATGGACTCGACTACCCGCATGGCCATGGCCCAACGACAGATCGGGCTGGCTGCCGGCGAACCGCCCGCCACTAAGGGCTACACCCCCAGCGTCTTCGCCCTGCTACCGCGGCTGCTAGAACGGGCCGGGCACACCGATCGCGGTAGCATCACCGGCTTATACACCGTGCTCGTCGAAGGCGACGACATCAACGAACCGATTTCCGATGCGGTCCGAGGAACCCTCGACGGGCATGTCTGGCTGTCGCGCGATCTGGCCAACCGGGGCCATTATCCGGCGGTCTCCGTGTTGGAGAGCATCTCCCGGGTGATGCCCGATGTTGTCGGCCCGGAGCATCTGACTGCGGCCCGAAACGTGAAGCGGGTCCTGGCCGTCTGGGCCGACATCGAAGACCTGGTCAACATCGGGGCCTACGCAGCCGGCACCAACGTCGAGTTCGACCTGGCGGTCGAGATGAAGCCGCGCATCGACGACCTTTTGCGGCAGGGCATCGAGGAGCGGGCGCCGTTTGCCGAGTCGTGCCAGGCGCTGCTGGCCCTCGATGCGGAGATCGCGGCTTTGCGCTCCCGGCTGGGCGCCCGAAAAGGCGCTCCGCAAGAGGCAGCGGCGACGTGACCGTGACCGGAAAGCCCGGGGAGAGGACCCAGTGGGCTTGAAAGGAGGCACGGAGGCGAGCGATGGCCAAACGGTTCCGATTTCGCCTGGAGGTGGTCCTGAAGCTGCGGAAGCAGAAGCAGGACGAGTGCCGCCGGGTGGTGGCGGCCCGGCTGCGGCAGATCGCCGCGGTACAGACCCGAATCGACCGGATGAGCGAGGATCTCGATCACCAGCGGGTCGTCCAGCGCCGCCTGGTCGGGCCCCAGGCGGCCGGCGCCGACTCGGTGGACGGGCGCCCGGCGCTTCTGGATCTGACCGGCATCCGGCGGCATCGACACTACGTGACCCGTCTTTTGCAGAACATCGCCGCCGCCGAGCGGCAGCTTGCCGAGCTGCGCACCGAACTGCGGCGGGAACAGGCGGCCCTGGAGGAGGCTTCCAGGGAGGTCAAGGTCATCGAGAAGCTCGAGGAGAAACAGCGACAGCGGCACAACCTGGTCCTGGCCCGCGCCGAGCGGGCCGAGGCCGATGAAATCGGCGCCCAGTTTGTCCGCAGTCATGGATTGGCAGGTGGAGCGTTTCTCGTAGCGGGTGAGTCGTAATGCCCAAGGCACTCAAAAGAGCCTATCACGCCGTGGCCCTGCTGGCTTTGCTGCATCTGTTGGGGGTGGGCGGCGTCTTGGGGTATCTGGCCGCCACCGGCAGGCTCACCGGCGAGCAGTTCGGCCGCGTCGTGGACGTTCTGCGGGGCGCGACGCCGCAATCAGCCGTGGCGGCCGCGGAGACCGTCGAGGAAGTGGCCCCGCCGGGGAAGTCCACCGAGTCCATTCAGCAGGAACAACTGGCAGAGAAGATCGCCCGTCACCGGGTCGACCGCCGCTGGGCGGAACTGGATCAGCAGGCCGCCACCATCGCCGCGGCCCGCCTGGAGGTGATTCGCCAGCGCGAAGCGCTGGAGCGAGAGGCCGAAGAACTCGACGCCCAGTTCAAGCGACGCGCCAAGCAGGAGCAGTCCGAGAGCTTCAAGAAGGACCTGGAGCTTTTTAGCAGCATGAAGCCGAAGGTAGCCGTTGACTACATGCTCAGGAAACCGCCCGAGGACGCCGCCAGGATGCTGCTGTTGATGGATACGCGAAAAGCCAAGCGGATCATCGAGGCGGCCAAGACACCGGCCCAGAAACGAGACATGGCCAGAATCCTGCAGATGCTGCGCGACGTCGCCCCGGCCGGGAGCAGGGCGTTGTTGAAGAAGAAAGGCGAGTAGGCGTGCCTGTTGCAGTTGAAACGACCGAGCCTGTTGCGACGCTGCCGCCTCCCGGGCGGCGGGGCCGACGCCCATCCGGCGAAGTCGCGGGAGACGCATCAGATGCGTTCGCCGGGCTCCTGGTCGCGGCCCAGGGTGGTCTCGGCCGACAAGCCGGCACCCTTGTGCCCACGCTGCACCACGAATCGAGCTTGTTCGAAACGTCGCCGCCTGATGCCCACCAACGTCGGATCGAGCAGATGAACGAGCGGGCTGAGGCCCGGGAGACGCCGGGACGGTCCTCCCGTCTCGACCCCCACCCGCGCGCCGGCGGTGAGGAGGTGGGACCGCGCGGACAGCGCCTGGTGTTGGAGAAGCAGGACCGGGCCGAAAAGCTGTCTGCCGAGGCGCCCGGCGGCCTCAAACAGCGCCTAACCGCTCCCAGCGACCGGGCTGCTGCGTATCAGGAAGTCGGGCCGCACCGGGGAGGTGGGCCAAAACCAGTTGGCAGCGAGTTGCCCACCGATCGGGCGGCGGAGCGGGCTCATCCAGCCAGGATCTTTGCTTCGACCGGCGCCGCCCCGGCGAGCGACAACGATGTTTCATCATCGCGCCCTGTCGAGACGAATCCGGCCCCGGTGGCCCGGCCGGAAGGTCCGTCGAGCACCGGGGCCTGCGGCCCGCCCGCTCGATCGGAGTCGATAGCCCGCCAGGTCGCTGAGCTTCTGGCTGGGCGGTCGCGCACCGGGCGCAGCGCCCGGGCAGTGACCGGAACCGAGCAGCCCGCCGCCGCCCGGGCAGCGGTCGGACCGGCCGACGCGCCCTCTGCAACCCGTCAACGCGGCAGAGGCGGTGCCGCCCGAACGCCTGCTCCTGAGCTGCCTGTGCCCAAGCGAGCCGAAACCAGCCAGCGCAGCGGCTTCGACCGCTTGGTCCGATCCATGCGCATGCAGGTGGGCTCCAACCGTTCGACGGTACGGCTGCGCCTGGAGCCCCCCGAACTCGGTTGGATGCGCATCGAGGCCCGGGTGGAGGGGTCGCGCGTGCAACTGTTCGTGCAGACTGAGACCGCCCGCGGCGGCGAACTGCTGCGGAGCCGCGTGGCCGAGCTGCAGGCGGCGCTTGAGCAGCACGGCCTGAGAATCGACCGCTTTGAGCTGACCCAGGCCCCGGCCCAGGGGCAGCAGAACCCCGACCGCGATTCCGCGGAAACCGGCGAGCGAGACGCGAACCAATCGTCGTCGGGGCGCGATCCCGACGGGCAAGCTTCTGGTGGCGAGGATCCCGCCCGGCAGACGCACCACGAAGCGTTGATGGCGGGCAATCAGGAAGGTGAGGGTAGCGAACCATCAACGGTGGCCGCGGGCGAGATGCGGCTGGACGTACGTGTCTAGGTTCAGGCGCCGGCTGATTTGGAGTTGGCCCGCTGCGCCTAACGGAGAATCGTGATGGAAACCGCGGCGATACCATCGATGACAACACGGGGAACGGCGAACCTCACCGGGGCGGCCGATGCCCTGACCGGTGAAGACTTCTTCAAACTGCTCATCGCCCAGTTGAGCAATCAGGACCCGCTCGAACCGACCAGCAATCAGGAACTGTTGCAGCAGATCTCCAGCATTCGGGACATCGAGCTGTCCACCACGCTGACCGAATCGCTGAAATCGCTGACCGATCAGCAGCGGTACTCGTCGGCGGCGGGCCTGATCGGCAACTACGTCACCGGGCGTGCGGATACCGACGACCCGACTTCTCTGCGGCCGGAGGGTGTGGTTGTCGGCGTACGCTTTTTGCCAGATGGACGGGCCCTGCTCCAACTGGACAACGGGACGGAGCTGGCCCTGGAGCGGATCGAGACCGTGGTCGCGCCGGACACCGCCGCGGCCTCGCTGGTGGGCAAGCTGGTCACCGGGGTGGACACCTCTGATCCGGGCCAGCCGCGCCTGATCGAGGGCATCGTGACCGGCGTGCGCGACCGGCCGGACGGGACCATCGTTCTCGAACTGGACACCGGCGAGGAGCTGGAACTCAAGAACGTGCTCTCTGCCGGCAGCACGGATTCATCGGTTGGCGGGTCCGCCGGAGGCGGATCGTCACAGTAGCCATGCCAGGAAGGCGAAGTCGAGTAGCGAGTTAGGAGTAGCGAGTTCAAAGCCAAGGCGGATCGGGTTTCCAGCTCTTAACTCGCCACTCTGAACTCTCAGGAGAACGGCATGGGTTTGACTTCGGCAATGCTCGTCGGGTTTACCGGCATCAAGAGCAACCAATACGCCATCGACACGATCGGCGACAACGTGGCCAACGTGAATACCACCGCGTTCAAGAATCAGCGGGCACTGTTTGAGACCATGTTCTACCGCACGCTGGCCGGCGGCACGGCGCCGGACGACAACCAGGGCGGGACCAACCCGCTGCAGATCGGGTACGGTTCGACCCTGGCGGCCATCCAGCGCAACTTCACCCAGGGCGCGTTGCAGAGCACCGGTGTGCCCGCGGATCTGGGTATCGAGGGCCAGGGATTCTTCATTCTCTCATCGCCCGGCGGCGACGAGCTTTACACGCGTGATGGGTCCTTCGGGCTGAACGCCGAGAATGTTCTGGTGGCCAACGACGGATCCTTCGTCCAGGGCTTCGCTGCGGATGAGGCCGGCGCCATCGACGCCACCACGCTGACCAACCTGACCATTCCGCTGGGGACCACCGTCCCGGCCGAGGCGACTACTGCCGCAAGCCTGGACGGGAATCTCGATTCGGGCAGCAGCGTAGCCAGCGCCGCCTCGGTCGCGACCTCGGAAGCACTCAGCACCGCTGCCGGTCCGGCCACCGGGGCCACCGCCCTGACCGACCTGGTGGATGTGGCCGGCGACCCGCTCTTTGCCGACGGCGACGTCATCACCATCAGCGGGGTGGAAAAGGGAGGAATCGAGCTGCCCGAGTCGATCTTTACCGTCGGTGCCGACGGCACCACCCTCAACGACTTCGCCACCTACCTGGAGGAGGCCCTGCTGATCAACACCGACCCGGCCACCGGCGGAACGCCGGGCGTGACCATCGGCGACGGAATCGCGGCGCCGGCCGGGGCGCTGGTCATCACCTCCAACCTGGGCGAGGTCAACGCCATCAGCCTGGAGGCGGCCGACGTCCGCAACACGACCTCGGGTGTTTTGCCCTTTGCCTTCACTTCGACCCCCGCCGTCGGCGAGGGCGTCACCACCTCGTTTCTGGCGTACGACTCGCTGGGCAACCCGGTCGAGCTGCGTATTCGAATGGCGTTGGAATCCAAGGACGACACCGGCACCGTCTGGCGTTTTTACGCCGAGTCGGCGGATGACACGGACGGCGGCGTGGTGGGGACCGGAACGGTCAGCTTCGACCAGCTCGGCCGGTTCGCCTCTGCGAGCGGGACCGATGTCTCCATCGCCCTGGCCGGTACCGGGGCGGTCACTCCCCTGACCTACACGCTCGACTTTTCAGAGCTTACCGGCGTAGCCGGCGACAAGGGCAAGTCCACGCTGGTCATGACCACACAGGATGGCCGGCCGGCAGGCAGGCTGGTCGAATACGGAATCGATTCGGAGGGCGTGATTACCGGGACTTTCGACAACGCCGCCACCCAGGTCTTCGGGCAGGTCGCCCTGGCCACCTTCACCAACCCGGAAGGTCTGATCGGGCTGAGCGACAACGCCTTCACCACCGGGCCCAATTCCGGCGAGGCGGTCGTGGTGGCCCCCCGAACCGAGGGCGCCGGAAAGATCCAGTCCGCAGCCCTTGAGGGGAGCAACGTCGATCTGTCGCGGGAGTTCATCGGTCTGATCACCGCCTCAACGGGTTTTTCCGCGGCCGGGCGCGTGGTCCGGACCGCCGATGATCTGCTGCAGGAGCTACTGCTGCTGGCCAGGTAAACGGCCCCGTAGCGGCCGACCTCCGAGTCGGTCGGCGAGAGAACGGCCGGCAGCGAGTCCGGCCGCTACAACGCGAGGACCGGCTCGCCCGGCTGAACCGAGGTGGAAACCGATGATCTGTCTAACCCGCCTGAACAAGCAGGTTTTTGTGGTCAACGCCGAGCTGATCAAGATGATCGAGGAGACCCCCGACACGATGATCACTTTGATCAACGGCGACCACTTCATGGTCCGAGAATCGGTGCAGGACGTCGTGGACAAAGCCATCGACTACGCCCGCCAGATTCACGGTTTCCGGGTGGTCTAGGGCCGGTCCCGGGGCCCTTGGTGCCGGGCTAACGGCGTGCGACAGGGCGGTCGATATCGATGAGGGGTGGACCGGCCCCAGCAGGAAGGCCTGAGGAGTTATGGACGTCGCGACACTGATAGGCTTCATCGCGGGAGTGGGTCTGATCCTCTGGGCGATCATGTCCAAGAGCCAGCTAGGCGTTTTTGCCGACGGCGCCTCGGTGGCCATCGTCCTGGGCGGGGCGGCGGCTGCCGCTCTGATCAGTTTTCCGCTCGGCAACCTGCTGGGCGTGCTCCGAGTGGTCAAGAACGCCTTCTTCGCCAAGCCGCAAGACGCCTCCGTTTTGATCAAGGACCTGGTCAGTTACGCCGAGGTCGCCCGCCGCGACGGCATCTTGTCGCTGGAGAACGTGGTGTCCGACGTGAAGGACCCCTTCATCGTCAGCGGGATCCAGATGGCCGTGGACGGAACCGACCCGGAACTCATCCAGCAGATCATGAGCAGCGAGCTGGAGTCCGTCGCCGCCCGTCACGAGGCGGGCAAGGCTCTGTTCGACAACCTGGGCAAGTACGCCCCGGCTTTCGGCATGATCGGAACGCTGATCGGCCTTGTGGTCATGCTGCAGAACATGGACGATCCGTCGGGCATCGGGCCGGCGATGGCCGTCGCCTTGCTGACCACGCTTTATGGGTCCTTGCTGGCCAACCTGGTCGCTCTGCCGCTGGCCGACAAGCTCGGCAAGCGAAGCGAAGACGAACTGTTGCTCAAGGCGATTGTCATTCGTGGGGTCATGGCCATTCAGTCCGGCGACAACCCGCGGGTGGTTGAGCAGAAGCTCAAGAGCTTCCTGCCCCAGCGCTTGCGTCGGGCTGAGGAGGAGCGCCAAGCGGCCTGAGCCATCCACCAACGCCTTTCCGTCCTTGTGCTGCAAGGGGCTGACCGTGGCGACCAAGAAGAAACAGGACAGCGCGGGCGCGCCGGCGTGGATGGTCACCTACGGCGACATGATGACCCTGCTGCTGTGCTTCTTCGTCCTGCTGGTGGCCATGAGCGAGATCAAGGAGGAGGAAAAATTCCGGCAGGTGGTCCAGTCGATCCGCAACGCCTTCGGCTACGAGAGCTCGCTGGACACCGCCCCCGGCGACATGGATCCGGTCAATGCCCTGATGCAGGAGTTGCAGTCCATCATCCTGCCCCCGCAGCAGAGTATGCAGGGCGATACGGATGAGGAGGGCATCGACGGTCGGGTGCAGAAGGTGACCGACGTGCGGGACGGCATCGAGATCGTGGTGGGCGGGCGGATCGCCTTCGACCGCTTCAGTGCCGTGCTCAAGCCCCGGGCCGAGGAACGCATCGCCCGCGTGGCGGAGAAGATCGGCGGCAAAAACACCAAGATCATCGTCCGCGGTCACGCCACCCGCGAGCCGCTGCCTGAGGACTCGCTCTACGACAGCCCCCTGCGCCTCTCCTACGCCCGCGCCGAGGCGGTGGCCGACACTCTGGTTCGCCACGGGGTCCGGGCGGTGCGGATTCGTATCGAAGCCAACGGTGACCGCGAACCGATCAACAGTCAGGCCTACACCGAGGAGCGCCGGGCCGTCAGTCGCCGTGTGGAAATCATCGTGACCGAAGCGCTGCTTCAGGAGTACGCCGGCAAGCCCATGACCGGCGAGCAGGAGGAACCTCCCGATGCCCGATGAAGGAACACCCGCACCCAGCCCACCCAAATCGAAGAAGCTGATGCCCATCCTGATCGTGGGGGCCATCATGGCGCTCGAGGGAGGGGGCATCTACGCGGCCATGAAGTTCTTGGGCGCCGAGCCTGCCGCCGCCAGTGCCTCCCAGGACGGCGGGCAGACCAGCGCACCGGCCCGGGACGAGCCCGACAAGGAGGTGGCTGAGGTGCTCATCACCGTCACTGATGCGTCCAATAATGTTTCCGGGCGGCTCTACGTGTACCACATCGAGGTCTCGGCCCTGGTCGAGGCCGGCAAGAAGGACCGGCTCGCCGAGCTGATTGAGCACCGAAAGTCAACCATCCGGGATCGCATCAACGGAGTCATACGCGGGGCCGATCCGAAGCACCTTGACGAGCCCGGGCTGGAGACCATTCGCCGGCAGATTGAATTCGAGCTGAACAAGGTCTTTGAGGACGACTCGCTAATACTGGAACTGCTCATCCCCAAGCTAATGCAATCTCGCACGCGCCTTTGATTGGGGGCGGCTTCGGCGGGGGGCCGATAATGAGTCCAACGGAGTGGATTTGACCTATGGCTGATGAGGATTCCGGCCGGAATCCCGGCGATGCAACCGGGGACGCGCCGTCACCCCAGACCGAAGGCGACCCTGCACCGGAGCAGGCCGCCCCTGCGGATGCCGGCGGCGGATTCAGTCAGGAGGACATCGACGCTCTGCTCTCCGGGGCGGGTGCCGACGGGGCGGCGGAGGAGCCCGGCCCCGCGGCCGAAACCGGCGAGCTGAGCCAGGCGGACATCGATGCTGCGCTGGGCGGTGCCGACGCCGGGGCGGAGTCGGCCCCGTCGCCGGACGAACGACTCGATTCGGCCGGCCGGCCGTTTGACGAGGCGGCGGCGGCGATGGCGGCGGCCATCGAGGAGGAGAAAGCCGCAGCCGCGGCTGCGTCACCGGCGATTCCGGAGGGCACAGCCCCCGACCTGCCCACTTTCGAGGGCTCGGGCGAGGGGGAGCGCCCGGCCCACGACATTGATTTGCTGCATGACGTCAGCCTGCGGGTCAAAATCGAATTGGGCCGGACCCGTATGCTCGTCGAGGATGTGCTCAGGCTCGGGGAGGGGAGCGTCGTGGAGTTGGAGAAACTCGCCGGTGATCCGGTGGATGTTTTTGCCAACGGCCGGCTCATCGCCCACGGAGAGGTGCTGGTGCTCAACGACAACTTCTGCGTACGGATCAGCGGGATCGCTTCCGGGGTGGGCCAAGAGGCGGTGGCCCTGTAGCGACAGCTTTGAAGAGGCATGGAGGCCTGATGAAGCGGTATACGCTGTTGCTTGCTCTGGTCGTTTTCCTGGGCGGACCGTCGGTTCCGGCTACCGCGAATCAGGGAAGAGACGCCGAACCGGACGACGGTCCCGCCGGAGGCGGAACGAACGCCGGGGCGGCACTGACCGCGCAGGAGGCGCCGGCCCTGGCAGACTCGGGTCCAGGGGAGCCGGCTGCCGGCCTGGCCAATGTGGGAGGGGAGATTCGCCGCGAAAGCGTCTCGAACGCAGAAACGTCAAATCCCCGGGGCGAGGTTGCCGACCGGCTGCGGCGGACAGGGCTTTCGACTCCGC
>Ga0114922_10002570_pt1 | contig 16992 bp, 16 predicted proteins | sample AartaG_FD_100975 | JGI IMG/M metagenome (GOLD analysis project Ga0114922, IMG submission 100975) | Deep subsurface microbial communities from Aarhus Bay to uncover new lineages of life (NeLLi) - Aarhus_00045 metaG | ecosystem: Environmental > Aquatic > Marine > Oceanic > Sediment | place...
CTGGAAGCTTCCCTAAAATATCTTGAGCTTGACAGCAGAGTGCAAAAAACTCAAAAGGAAGCAAGTCTTCTGCTAAAGAGTAAAGCTTCAAATCTAACTGATCTTCAAAAGAATATATTAAAGCTGATCCGGATAGAGTGGATTGGGAATGGACTGCGAAAGAATATAAGAGAGCATGTGATAAACAATTATTTAAGCTTTTACAGGTCCAATGGGGTTATGATCTGTTGCAGTGGTATATGAGGGATGAAGATTTGTTAATGACTATGCTTGATGATCCCGAATTAATACGAGATATGAACCTGACTCAAGTAGAACTTGCATTATCTATGCTGGATATGTTTGGAAGTAGAGGATTTAAGTTTGATGGTGTTTTTTATTACAATGACATGGGATATAGAAACGGCATACTTTTTTCACCTGATACATATATGAAAGTTCAATATGAAGCTGACAAAATAGGCTTCGATTATTTCCATTCTAAGGACATGAAGGTCATGCTGCATTGTGATGGTGATGTTAGGGAATTGATACCAATTCTTGTTGATATAGGATTGGATTGTTTAGAACCATTAGAAGTAAAAGCTAATATGGATCTTAAGACTATAAAAGATAAGTATGGCGACAAACTTACATTAATGGGCGGGATAGATACACGTATAATTGAAGAAGGTATGGATGAAGAACTTGAAAATGAAATCAAAACTAAATTTAAAATTGGAAAAAAAGGAGGAGGATATATTTATCATTCAGATCACTCAATAACAGAAAAGGTTAGTTTTAAAAGGTTTTGCTTTTTAATGGAACTAATTAAAAAGTATGGCAAATATTGATTATTTTTACTTTCAATCATCGTCTCTGTTGGAAAAGAGTCATTGATAAATAAAAAAGGTAAAGCTTATGTAGAAAATATCAAATATTAAATATAGCTGAGACTATGACAATAAAAGAAGTTATTGATAAATTAAAAGTAGCAGATCCAGGTGATTAACAGAGCATATTGGGATATTGCAGAAAACTTGTATTAAAAGTAAAAAGAATGCAAGCGAAAGAAATTGATGATTCTTTATTTGGTGTAACTAGAGTAGAATCCCATTCATCAATTATGCTTCAACACAATAATTGTATCTGAGTAAAATAATCTAGAGATATTTTCTTGAGAAAGAATTAATAAATGTCAGTAAAGGAAGGCGGTCAAACAATGGCTACAAATAATTCTCAGTTAGTATACCATAAAATAAAAAGCTTAGAAGTCCAAGGTGGATTTCTTGATGGAGTGAAGATTAAGTTCGATGATAATCTTAATTGCCTTATTGGTGGAAGGGGAACAGGTAAAACAACAGTTATTGAATCTAAATTGTGTAATCCTTTAGAGAAACAAGTAAAGCAAAAACTCCATCATCCAGAAGAAGCATCAGAAAAGCTACCTAAGGAATTAAGAGGAAAATATTATGACACGTATTGGCAGGTCTGTTTAGCGTTGGGGTGTAATCAAGGAAAAAATTAGATAATATATGTATAAATACGAGAAAGAAATATATCCAGAAGTGATTACTTAGTTAAATAAATACTTGAAGGGAGAATATCCTAATAGGGGAGTGGATGTTTTTGATACTTCTCAAGTCAATTTATCTGAATTTATTAGACGAAAAAAATTAAATAAATATTTTCCGGAATTTGAAACCTATATAATTAAAGTTGATATTACTGGAGTGGTGGATATATGGAGTGAACCCCTAAGGGCTTGTTGCCTAAGGCGCCTCAATAACAGTATTTCTTAAAAAATTTCTGAAAATATTCTTAATAGTTTGAATAATATTTAAAATTTCATTTGAAAGTCTGTCTTTTATCTCTTCCACATCCAGAATCTTTACCATTTTCTTTAAATTTAGTGCCGTAGCAGTTAAAAGAAACTGCATTTCCACTTTTTTTAGGCCTCTGAATCTGGCTCTTGCCATACCATGATAGGTCTTAGCCTGTCCCATAATCCCTTCCAGAATAGTACCCCTCAGTTTCTGAATAGACTTTCCATAACCTGAATCATACCAGCTTCTGGCTTTCCCTCTAGCACTGCTTCAATTATTATCCTCTGCTTTTCTGCCAAGTTTATCACTCCTTTATCCTTCCCATATAATATGTAAATCATATGGGTATGTTATTTTGGAGTGGTACAGTTTTCAAATGAAATATGGACCAGATTTAGGTTAACACAAACAAGAGATGGTAGAGAGTGCACTATCAGGATGTAGCATACTGGAATTATCCAAAGAAAATGATATATACCCAGGGCTTATTACCAGATGGAAAAGACAGTATCTGGATGGCAAATTTCATGGAACATCAGCAAGTGATACAGAGCTAAGAAAGTTAAAGCTAAAAATATGCGAACTGGAGCAGATGGTGGGAAAGCTCATTATGGAAAATTACCTTTTAAAAAAGAAAAAGAGTTTGCGATTGCTAGGAGAAAAGATGCTTCATCCATAATAACCGGTCCCAATTTGGATTAATCAGTTGGGGGTGCAGGCTAATGGATATTTCAAGATCAACATACTACTACTACTACAGACCAAAGGATAATTTTTTAAAGAAGAAGCTGGATTCAGATGGAAGGCTGGCTAGAGATTTTAATCTCTATTCCAAAAGATGGGATATAGAAAATTATGGATTCAGCGAACTGAAAGAGAACTGGGGGCTGGAAGTACTTCCCGGAAAAATATTTGCTGCTGTATATATGTATACTTTTCTAATCCTTGTAATGGTTAATACAGTAGAGGCTTACAAATCCAACAGGAGAGATAAATTTATTCAGAAGGGTTTTAAAAGTTTAGTCAAAGCCAATTTTTCCTACACAGATGAAATGATAATATACAGAGATTCCTATGTTGGAATATTTTCACTAAAAGAGTTTTTGCTACTTATGGACCTGCAACCACCATCCGAGGAAGCGGTATTTGGGATAATAAAATATCCTCAAGGAAAAGGAAAAGTTTGGTAATATTTTCCTTTTAAGTAAAGCACACCTCAATTGATTATTTGGAAATTATTCTTAATAAAATCATCTTTTAATTCTAATTTATTTAAAAATTTTTCATTAAAATTCTAATAATGGCCTAACAACATCATTGAAATTTACTGTATTATTTGGAATATTTGTTGGATTGTGGTTAATTAAAAAGGATTAATCCTAAATTGCTGGTAAGTAAAATTTCATTTGCTTTTTTTAAAATTATATGTATAATTTGATTATTAATATTATTTAAAAACAAAGTTTAAAATCATAGTATTTATATTAGAGAAATATTTGGAAATAAATTATTTCAAAAATCTAGATATTGTTGATGTTAGCATAGAATTACTAGTAGTTGATAAGTAAAATTTTGAAAAATAAATGGGGAGTAACGAAACTGTGAAACCATCACTGGTAAAAGGTTTCAGAGTTTTGTGAAGGCCATGAAAATAAAAGATAGGAGGTGATTTTAATATGAAGGGGTTTGATGATGGCCCTGATTAACTAGACATTAAGAGTAAGTTGTTGAGTGAGTAAAATTTTATTATCTTATTATAATATGGAGGAAAAATGAAGAAAGTATTTTTAGGATTAGTAATCGTTTTAATGATTACAGTATTTTCTTTAGCAGGTTGTAAAGCAGAAGAGGCCGTTGAGGAAGCTGTTGAAACGATAGAAGAAGAAACAGTAGAAGAAGAGGTAGAAGAAGCAGTAGAACTCAAAGATATAAAAATTGGTGTTTCTATGCTTATAAGAGGCGGAGGCTTTCCTGGAGAATTAGAGAAGGGTTTAATTGATAGTGCTAAAGATGCTGAAGAAAGAGGCTATAAAGTCGAACTAATTATCACTGATGGAAACTTTAACGCTATTGAGCAGCTTGATCAAGTGAACACCTTTATCAATCAAGAAGCAGATGCAATTATTGTATGGCCTTGTAGTCCTGTTGGTGCTGTTGAGGCTATCGATAATGCAACTGAAGCAGGTATACCTGTAGTAACAATTGATACTGCAGCTGAGGGAGGAGATATCGAAAGTCATATTTCAACAGATAATTTGAAAGCAGGTCGTCTAGCTGCACAGTGGGTTAATGATAATTATCAAGATAAGGTAGCTAAAGTAGGCTTAATTGAATTCTCTACTAACGAATCTTGTATAAGTAGAATAGAAGGGTTTGTAATGGAGGTTGATGAGAAGAATTTTACCAATATTGAGATTGTATCAAGGCTGGCTGCTGATATGAATGAAGCTGATGCAATGAATGTAGCTGAAACTATATTACAAGCAAATCCAGATTTAGATGTTATATATTGTTCAGGGGATCCTCAGGCGATTGGAGCATTAGCAGCAGTAGAAAATGCAGGTATGCAGGATCAAGTGGCTGTAGGTGGTGTTGATGCAAACGAAGAAAATTTAGATATAATGAAAGAGGGCAGAGCAATTAAATTTGAGATTGCACAGAAACCTTACGAAATTGGATACCAAGGGATAACGGCTTTAATAGATGTAATAGATGGTAAGACTGTTGAAAAAATGGTTTACATTGATCCTATACTGGTTACATTAGACAATGTTGATACTTTTAAGGAATAAACTTTGTATTCTATCCTTATATTAGAAAAATATTTTCTATACAGGAGATTATAGATTGTTTAGAAAGAGAAGGCGAGGTCATCTTGCCTTCTCTTTCTAAGAAGGTAAGGGCTTAGAAAATTTGAAGAATCTAATCAATATATAATTATAAACATAAAAGGGTTAGTTATTCAGCAGGAATTAATTAAATTGGAGGTTTATTTAAGTGCAAAACACATATAAAGAAATAATTGATGTTATAAATGAGAGAAAAGAGAGTTTAACCAGATATAGAATTATTAATAAAATAAAATTTCAGTTAGGAGAAGTGAATGGTAAGCCGGAGCAATTAGATTTTGACGATTCTTCATGGAAAGAAGTTAAGCTGCCTTTTAATTGGGATAATACAAAAAACGCGTGGTTTAGATTAAAAATTACTGTACCTGAGTATATTGATGAAGTTGCTTTGAGGGATTCAAAATTATATCTTAAAGGTAAAACTGATTGGGCTCCACCTGTATTAAATATGCCAACAAAGATGTATGTTGATGGTAAAAAAACCTTGGAGGCAACGAATTGGTTTGATCTTAGTTATCTAAATCTAATTGCTGATAAAGTAGTGCCAGGAAAAGACCACATTGTCAGTATTAATACTAAAGGGAAAGAAGGTACTGTTAAATATTATTCTGGTATGCCGCTGATTAGTATATTTTTCAGTAAAATTGAAGACGTGCAATTTGAAATAGAGGCATTTATTAATGAGATAAAGTTTGCAGAGATTTTACCTAAAGGTGAGGAGGAATTATCAAAAGCTTTTTCCAATATCGATGTACAGGAAATAAAAAAGCTTAAACTAAAAGAATTAATAGATCTCATACATGATTTAGAAAGAAAACTGTCATCTCTAAAATCAATCGCAAAAAAGCATAAGATCTATCTAGTTGGATATTCTCATGTCGATATGAACTGGCTTTGGCCTATTGAGGAAACTTATGACTTAATAAAAAATACAGCTCTTTCTGTTGATAAAGTTATGGAAGAACATAATGACTTGTGCTATTCGCATAGTCAAGCGTTTACATATAAAGCGCTGGAAATAAGGTTTCCAGATATTTTTAAAAAAATTAAAAAAAGAGTAAAAGAGGGTCGATGGGAATTAGCAGCAACCTCATGGATAGAACCAGATTTAAATCTATTAAATGGGGAATCAATAGTAAATCAAATATTATATGCTAAGAAGTACATAAAAGAAAAGTTTAGTTATGAATCAAAAGTCTTTATTTCTGCAGATACCTTTGGTCATCCTTGGACTATTCCACAAGTACTTAAGAAATGTGGAATTGATTACTATTGGTTTATGAGAAGTACTAAGAAAGATTATGACATATTCTTATGGCAGGGAATAGATGGAACCAAAGTATTTGCCTTCTGTAGTTCGTTACTGGGTAGAGTAACAACAGATGTCCTCGTTGATGTAGCAACTTTTTATTATAAAAGTTTAAATCTTAAAGAGTTTATGTATGTTTATGGAATAGGTGATCATGGTGGAGGACCAACGATAGAGGACGGTAAGCTAATTAAGAAATTAAGCAAGAAGCCTATTTATCCAGAACTCATTTTTAGCACTATGGAAGAAGCTTTTAGTATTACTAGAAAACAAAATGTACAGTTTCCTTTATTTAATAATGAGATTAATTTTGTTTTTGATGGTTGTTACACGACACACTGGGATATGAAAGTTCATAATAGACAATGTGAAAGATTGCTATTAGGTGCTCAGTCACTTGGATCTCTAGTAAAGATAATGGGTGGTAAATACCCGCACTTAAAAGAATTTTGGGAGAACACATTATTCAACCAGTTTCATGATATATTACCTGGTAGTGGAACAAAACAGACATATGAACTGCCAAATGAATTAGCAGAAAAAGCTGAAAAAGGCTGTCAGGAAGAAATTTTTAATTGTCTAGATTTCATTTCAAGTAAGATTGCGGTTAAGGATGAAGGGAAGCCTATATTTGTTTTTAATAATCTGTCTTGGGAAAGAACCGATGTTGCGAGAATAAAAGCATTTAAGGGCTGTCCGAACAATATTATTATTAAAGATAATAGTGGGAATAAATATCCGGCTCAAGTTGTAGATGATGAAATAATATTTATAGCGAGAAATGTTCCATCACTTGGCTACCGGGTTTATTATATTTTAGAAGGGGAAGAGGAGACCGATGATATAATTAAGGATGACCTCACTTTAGAGAATGATTATTTCACACTTAATATAAATGAAAAGAATGGAACAGTTTCACATCTATATGATAAGAGAAACGATAGAGAAGTAATAAAAGATCGTTGGGCAGAAGGAGGCTTTCCAGAAAATACAATACCCTTGAAAATAATGGGGTTAGTGTCAGATGATATACCATCAACAAGAGTAGTAAGGAGTAATTTGTTACAGGTACTTTACGAAGAACCACATGCTATGTGTGCATGGGTTATAGGACCGGTTAAGAAGATAGAAAATTTAACTGAGAAAGCTGATATTGAAATTATTTCTAGAGGTCCTGTTGTAGGAAAAGTAAGAATAAAAAGGAAATTTCATAATTCTGTAATTATACAAGATATTCTATTATATAAGAATCTTGATAGGATTGATTTTTATACTTCAATTGATTGGCATGAGAAGTCAAATCCTAAAACGCTAGCTCCAATGTTAAAGGTGAGCTTTACACCTTTATTAAAAAAATCAAAGGCAACTTATGAGATACCTTTCGGGTTTGTTGAAAGAAATGCGGATGGAAGGGAAGTGCCTGCCTTGCAATGGGCTGATTTATCAGATGAGGAATATGGTTTTAGTATTCTAACTGATACTAAATATGGGTTTGACGCAAAAGGAAACACAATAAGATTAACTCTAATACGAACAAGTTATGAGCCCGATCCAAATCCGGATAGTGGACAACATAGCTTCATATATTCAATATATCCACACAAGGGTGGCTGGAAAGAGGCAGACACTGAGCGTAGAGGGTATGAATTAAATAATAAGTTATTTACAAGATTTATCAAAAAAGATCAAGCGTTGTTGCCTATAGAAAAATCGTTTATAAGGATTACTTCTAATAATACAATAATAAGCTGTCTAAAAAAGGCTGAAAACAATAATGACATAGTACTAAGAATTTATGAAAGTAAAGGCCAAAGTTCTAAAGCTACGATTAATTTAGATTTTAAAATTAAGAAAGTGGTTGAAGTTGATTTATTAGAGAACCCTATAGGTAAATCAGAAGTATTCCTTAAGGAGGGGAAAATTAAATTTAAAATAAAACCTTTTGAGATAAAAACTATTAGATTGGTTCTGTGAAACCTAGGGGATTTTCTGCATATATAGCTTTGTTTACATTTTTAATAATGTAATTTGATGTAGAAGAATTAATTATTGAAATTTTTGGGGGAAGCTAAGATGATAGAAATATTAACTGTGGGCGAGATTTTAGTTGAAATAATGAGACCTGAAATAGGTATACCTTTAGATATACCTGGTAGCTTTAAGGGGCCGTATCCCAGTGGAGCACCGGCTATTTTTATAGATACAGTAGCTAAGCTGGGGCATAGTGCAGCTATGGTAGGTGGAGTAGGAAATGATAAGTTAGGTCGTGTTTGTCTTGAAAAGTTAAAGAAAGACGGAGTTGATACTTCTGGCATAAAGGTAAGCGAGCTGCCAACCGGGGTAGCTTTTGTGGCTTACTTTAAGGACGGCAGCAGAAAATTTATCTATTATATAAGGAATTCAGCAGCCTCAGATGTGGGTGATTTGTCAGATAATAAGATAAAGACAGCCAAGATTTTCCACGTTATGGGATGCTCTTTAATGATAAAAAAAGAATTGGCAGAAAAAATAATAAAATATGCCACCATGGTTAAAAAATCAGGAGGCATAGTGTCCTTTGATCCTAATATAAGGAGTGAGCTTATGAACAAGGATTATATTAGAGAAACAGTAAAAACTATAAGTAATATTTCAGAAATAATTCTTCCGGGGCTAAAGGAATTATTATTGATTGCAAATACAGATGATAAAGCCACTGCTATAAAAAAAGTATTAGAAAAAGCAGAGATGTTGGTATTAAAGCAGGGCAAAAAAGGATGTGAAATCTATTCCAAAGATTTAAAAGAACCCTTGACTATACCCTCATTTAAAGTAGATGAAGTTGACCCCACGGGCTCAGGAGATTCCTTTGATGCAGGGTTCTTATGTGCTTATCTTGAAGGAAAAAGTATATATGACTGCGGAGTTTTGGCTAACGCCTGTGGGGCGTTAAATAATACTAAACTTGGACCTATGGAAGGTGTTTTAGAAAGAAAAATAGTTGATAGATTTTTAAAAAACTATAAGGCATAAGATATAAAATTTCAGATTATGGAAATAAGAAAAAGAATTGACAGTAGCAAATTAAGGTTAGAAGCAGAATCAAAAAATATACCTCTGCTAAAACTTCTTATGGAAAAAATAAAAATATTGTCAAAAAAAGAAAATGTAGGCTATACACTATTTGCAGTATGCCCAAATTCAGAAAATGTCTTAAAAGCTTCTCTTAGGGCAGCCAAAAGGGCTAATGCCCCCATCCTTTTTGCAGCAACTCTAAATCAGGTAGATTTTGATGGTGGATATACTGGCTGGACTCCAAAGAATCTTGTAAGGAAAGTAAAAGAGGAGTCTTATCGTATAGGGTATGAAGGAGCGGTTATTATATGTGTTGATCACGGGGGTCCATATGTTAAAGATATTCAGACTACAGAGAAATGGAATATAGAAAGATCAATGAACTGGATTAAAAAATCCTTTGAAGAAGCAGTTCTTGCTGGTTATGAGCTTCTGCACATAGACCCAACTGTGGATATATTTGAAAAAAGTATAAAGATTAATACAGTGGTAGATAGGACCCTGGATTTAATATTGCATGTGGAAAATTTTAGAAAGAAAAAAAAGATAAAATCCCTGTCCTATGAAGTTGGTACAGAAGAAGTGCATGGTGGGCTTGCAGACATGAAATTATTTAAAGAATTTTTAAAGTTATTGAAAGAAGGCTTAAAAAGGGAAGGAATAGATTATGTCTGGCCAATATTTATAGTGGCAAAAGTAGGAACTGATCTTCACACCACCACCTTTGATTTAGAGGTAGCTAGAGAAGTTGTTGGTATTGCAGGTAAATATGGTTCATATATAAAGGGACACTATACTGACTTTGTTACCAATCCCAGTGACTATCCTAAAAGTGGCATAGGCGCAGCAAATGTGGGGCCAGAATTTACTGTATTTGAATATGATGCATTAAAAGAACTATCTTTAATTGAAGATAATCTTTACATGAGAGATAAAATAGCATGTAAGTCTATTTTTATGGAAAAATTAAAAAATGCGGTAGTTAGCTCTGGTAGATGGAAAAAGTGGCTGCAGGAAGACGAGAGAGATTTTGATTCGCTAAGTGAAGAGAGAAAAGATTGGATATTAAAAACAAGTAGTAGATATGTATGGGCACTACCGGAAATAAGGTGTGCCCAAAATACTCTTTTAAAAAATTTAGAATTAAATGGTATTGATGGGGAAAATTGGATTCTTGCCAATATAGAAAAAGCTATTGACAAATATTTTATAAAATTTAATTTATTAAATTTAAATACAAAATTAATGGAAATTTAGACAAGAAGCTAGACTTATCATAGATAGTGATCTAATATGCAGTATTCTATTAACATGTGCTAGTGACTAAATCTGGTTTAGGAGGTTAGTAGTTTTATTCTAAGCGATAGATTAAAAAGACTTTGAGCATGTATGGAGGTGATTAGTTATGATTGTATGCATAAAAATATAAGGTGAAAGATTTTCTAATCTTAATTTTTAAAGTGGTAACTTGCCTTTAGCAAGTCCAAAAAATAATTATTTTATTAGTTAGTAGAAGAGTTATTGTTTTATAAACTTTTTTAAGGAGGTTGAAGATGGATGTACATGAGTTGAAATTAGAATCATTAAAACATGTATCTATGGAGGAATTTAGCGAATATGGTCGTATTATTGGAAAAGATGAGGAACAAGAAGAATTTTTATTTCATTTGCGTCCTGTAAAGCCATTAGGAGTTCAAGATGTAGATGTAGCAGTTCAAGCATTTTGGGATGTAGTTCCAATGAGAGATTTGAAGTATAGATTTTCGATAGGTATGAATTGGATCAAAACAAAACCAGAGGGCACCATCATTGATTGGACTGAATGTCATTTAGAAACTTACGAATTCTTTTTTCCACTAGGAGGAAAAGAATTGATATTTGTCTTAGCACCTCCAGGAGCTGAGCCAAGTATTGAAAAGACTCGTGCTTTTTTAATTGGACCAGATGAAGGAATTATGCTAGATAAAGGAACGTGGCATTACCCTCCATTTGCCCCATATGGTATTACACCAGTTATTATGCCAAGATATGGAGACTTGGCAGAAGTAACTGGACCAGTTACGGAAGCCTATGGAAGAAAATATAATACTCCTTCACCACCTTATATTAAAGGTGGATTACATTGCATGGAAACAGAATATTATGGTAAGGGTTTTAAGGGAGAGTATAACTTTAAAGTGGTTTAGGATTGTAGCTCTACCTTAAAGTAAGTTTTAGTTACTTTAATATAGATATTTATTGGAACATTAATAGAATCATAAAAAATTATGCACTTAGTGATAATTTATTACATTGAGAAATAATTATTTCTTTGTTAATCTATTATTATTTTATATAGTATTTATCAAAGTTTTAAAGGTTGTAGCGATTAAAAACGGGTAACACTTGGTATAGTTGGATTTCATGATTTTATATTTAAAGATGGGCTAAAATCTCTATAAAATATAACTGTTATTAATAGAGAATAGAATATGTTGAATTTGAAAGAGAATTATATATTAGAAGCTAGGAACATATCAAAAAGTTTTGGTAATATTAAAGCATTACAGGATATTAATATATACCTAAAATACAATGAAGTTTTAGGTATGGTAGGCGATAATGCAGCTGGAAAATCTACACTTCTAAATATATTGAGTGGAGTATATAAACCAGAAAAAGGGAATATATATTTAGAGAGTCAAGAAGTTGTTTTTAAATCTCCATTAGATGCAAGGCAAAAAAAAATAGAGACGGTTTTTCAAGATTTTGGTTTAATTCCAGAGCTAGATGTTTCGACTAATTTGTTTTTAGGCCAAGAGTACTATAATAAAAAGTTATTGGGGATAAAATGGCTTGATAAAAAAAGAATGAGAAAAGAATCATTAGAGTTACTTAATGATTTAGGGATTAAAGTGCCCAAAGTTAGTTCTAAAGCCGCACAACTATCAGGGGGGCAGCAGCAAGCTGTTGCTATTGCAAGATCAATTAAGTTTAATCCAAAAATAATTCTTCTGGATGAACCAACAGCAAGTTTATCAGAGGGGGTAGTACATCATGTATTAAATTTAATTGATAATTTAAAAGAGAAAGGCATCTCTATCATTTTAGTGAGTCACAGATTACCTGATATTTTTAAAGTGACAGATCGTATTATTGTTTTAAGGCACGGTAAAATTAAGAATGAAAAATTAACTAAGGATACAAGTCAGAAAGAAATTATAGATATGATGGTGGGGGATATTTAAAGTAATTATAATTTGGTTTATTAACAAATAAAGCAAAATAGGCAACAGATAGGACATTTATTTTAGCGATGGTACAAAAATTAGCTGCAGAAATTAAACTTTTAATAAAATGTAAGTAGCTCACCGTTTAAATAGAGTTAAAATATAAAATAATCAGCTTATAATCGACGAGGTAGAAATGCTTTTAATTATATTTATAAAGGGGGTGCGAAGAAAGTATGGCTTATATTGATTCTAGTAAATTTATGGCGTATATAAAAAAGAATTTAAGGATTATTAGTTTATCAACTGCTTTTATAATAATATTTTGTTTTTTTAGTTTTGCATCACCTTACTTCTTAAGTGTAAACAATATAATAACAATACTTAATCAAATCTCAGCAATTGCCATAGTTGCTTTGTTTAGTACATTTGTAATAATTTCAGGAGGAATCGATATTTCGGTCGGTTCTATAATTAGTTTTAGCGGCATAGCAGCAGCAAGTTTTGTTTTAATATATCCAAATTTAGTGATTATAGGCTATATAATAGGGATACTTGTTGGTGTTATCATTGGCATAATAAATGGAAGTTTAGTTACCTATGGTAAGGTGACCCCTTTTATAGGTACACTTGCAACTATGTCTATCTTTGGAGGTTTATGTTATATCTGGACAGGTGGATATTCTATTTATGGTGTTCCTACATCATTTTCAATGTTGGGTAGAGGAAGATTAGGCATTATACCTATAAATGTAATAATCTTAATTGTTATTACTGCAATACTTTACTTAATTTTAGAAAATACACAGATCGGGGTTTATATTCGATCGATTGGAGGTAACAGAAAAGCTGCTGGATTAGTAGGTTTAAACATAAAAAGGTATACTATTATTGCTTACATCTTTTCAGGATTTGGAGCAGGTTTAGCTGGTGTAATCATGGCATCACGAGTTTGTTCAGGCGTTCCTGCGATGGGAGAGCCATTTCTATTTGATATTATTATTGCGATAATACTGGGAGGCACAAGTTTAAGTGGAGGTATAGGCAATATACAAGGTACATTGTTTGGCGCTTTTATTCTTGGTATTTTAGGAAATGGGTTTAATTTACTTAATGTATCTTCTTACCTTCAATTAGTAATAAGAGGCTTTATTTTAGCAGCAGTTGTTATATTAGATATGCATACAAGAAAAAGATAAAACATTCTTATAAAAGAGAAATGTTTTTAACTCTATTCACAATAATTAAGCTAAAACACCAGTTGAAAATGTAATTGTTATGTTTAAAAAAGTTAAAAAATATTAATATTAAAGGTGCAATTTTTTAAATAGTTAATTCATTAGTATTCTCTATGTTAGGAGATGAGTAGTGGAGCTGCAAAATTTTGAGAAAAAAGATTTGGAAATAAAGAAAAAATTTAAGGATTTTATAAAAAAAGAAAAGGTTGAAAGGAGATTAAAATTATCCTGGAGCAATTGGGGTTTTGGTCTTGAACCAATAAAGATATCTTTGGAAAGGTTAAAGAAATATAATATAAGATATATTGAGATTCATGGAAATAGATACGGTACTGATTTAGGTTATAAACTAAAAGAATTAAAAATGCTTCTTTCAAATTATGGCATAGAAGTTTCAGGAGTATGTGGAATGGTTATGAGAGAATCTGAGATATCTTCAGTAAGCCCATATGTGAGGCAGAGGTGTATAGATTATTTCAAGAGAAATACAGAACTTTGTAAAGAACTTGGTGGTGAATATATTTTGTTTTCTCCTGGAGCAATAGGAAGGCCTGAGAAATATGATGATTTTGAATTTGAAAGGGCAGTGGAGACTTTGAAGATACTAGGAGATATTTTTTTGGATGTAAGTGTAAAGGGTGCAATTGAGCCAGTACGGGCAGATGAAGTAAGCATTTGCCATACTTTTAAAGAAGCTGTCGATTTGATAAAGGATGTAAATCATAAAGGTGTAACTCATATTGCGGGTGATGTTTATCATATGCTTCATGGAGAAGAACATATAGGAGAAACAATCCTAAATTATGGAGACTATTTAATTAACCTTCACATGGCTGATACTAATAGGAAAGCTCTAGGTAGTGGGATGCTTAACCTGGATATTATAATCATGGCTTTATATTTAATTGGCTATAATAAAAAAAGAGCATTTTGTTCTGCCGAACCATTGGGGCCAACTGCAGATCCCTATTCACAAATGAATGGAATAACAGATCCCAAAATACTTGATAAACTAGTTAGTGATACTGCTTCTTATTTTTATAGAAGAGAAAATTTAATACTCGGAGGATAGTAAATGATTGAAATTCTGACAGCGGGTGAAATATTGGTTGAGATAATGAGGCCAAAAATTAGAGTTTCTTAAATGTAATAGATTCTTTTAAAGGTCTCTATCCTAGCAGAGCTCCTGTAATTTTTATAGACACTGTATCAAAACTTGGCTACGAAGCAGCAATATTAGTGATTTGGGTGATGATGGTGAGTTTGGAAAAAATTATAAATTAAATATTAATTCTAAAGAGTAGAAATGGAGAAAAAACGAATGGATCTAGTTGGTAAGCCAAAATTAATAAGAAAAATAAATAGAAATATAATCTTAAAATTTATTAGAGCTGAGCAAGTTATCACAAAGTCAAGGTTATATGAACTTACAAACTTATCAAAGCAAACAATAAATAATATTGTTTCATCATTGATTAAAAAGGGGCTGGTTATTGAAGCTGGTTATGGAAAATCAACTGACGAAGGTGGAAAGAAACCACTGTTAGTTAAGTTTAATCCAAATGCTTATTATCTTGTTGGCGCAATGATTGGTCTTAATAGAATAAAATGTGGTATTACAAATTTAAATGGGGAGATTTTAATAGAAAAAAATATTAAAACACAAAGGAAATCTAGTCCTGAAAATATGATAAAAAGGTTAATTAAGTTGGTAAATACAATTATAAATAAATCAAATATTAATAGAAATAAACTACTTGGTATAGGTATTGGTATGCCTGGGGTTGTGAATTTTGACACAGGTGTAGTTAATATTCTCCCACTCTTTTATAAATGGGAAAAGGTTCCACTTAGAAAAATCTTGGAAAAAGAGTTTAAAATGCCAATTATTATTGATAATGAAAACCGTATGAGAGCAGTTGGTGAGAAATGGTTTGGGATAGCTAAAGGTATAAAAAATTTTATAACAATTATAACGGGTGATGGCATAGGTGTAGGCGTTGTAATTAATAATGAAGTTGTAAGAGGAAGAAATTTTATTTGTGGTGAGATTGGTCATATGAAATTAAATGTAGAGGAGCCAGAGTGTGTTTGTGGTAGCAGAGGTTGTTTTGAGACGTTAATAAATATAAGCAGTATTAATCAGTCTGTAAAGGAAATAACCTCAAAAGATAATTATGAATCTTCTCCCCTTTTTAAAATTTATAAAAAGAATAATCGAATATCTTTTCATGAACTTTTTGATAATTTCAATAAAGGGGATAAGCTTGCGGGATTTATTGTTGAAAAAATGATTTTTTGGTTTGGAATGGGATTAAGTAATTTGGTTTGCGCTTATGATCCTGAAATAATAATCATTCATGGAGAATATCTAAGTTTAAATGATATTTTTTTTGAAAAGTTAAAAGAAGTAGTATACAGAAATGTTTTTCCTAAAATGACAAAAGTTATTAATATAAGAAAATCTAAGATAGGTAAAGATATAGGAATTATGGGTTCATCTAGTATAGTTCTTGATACAATTGAATTGTAAAGTTTTTAGAATTTTTTTTGGTTTTTTTCTAATAAAATGGTATTGAAACGAATTGGAGTTATTGCCATTGTCTCACTCCATTATTATAAAAGTATGATAGAGAAGAGGATGCTTGACCTAAAAAAGTGGGGAGATGATTACAAAAAATATATGAAAGAAGTACATCGGTAAAGTATTATTGTGAGGGCAGTTTTGGAAAGAGAGTCATGATTTATCATGGAATAGATGGAAACACTGGATATTTACATTCACAATAATTTCAGTAGCTTAGAAGCAGAAAATATTGGAAAAATTATCCCGCGCTGGGCGAATGGCGGAGGCAGTTCACCTAGCGTATACCTTAAAAATCCAGGGGATATAGTACATTTAATCGAAAACGAAAATAGCCCAGTTAACATAAATCTTACTTTCAGAAAGAAAATCAAAGTTATTTAAGTAGCAAAAGCTCGGTATAATTGCCGGGCTTTTTTGTATTATATAAAGATTTAAAAAAGAAATCTTGTAATGAATAAGAATAACTTAAGAGATAATATAGAAGATATAAATAAAAAATCTGAACTATCTCCCAGCAACTTCAATAGCTCCTCAAACAACAAAGAATATAATTCAATTCCATCAGATAGATTTTATACTTTAAAAGAAGAAGTAACCCTAAGGTTTTACCAAACACCCAAAACTCTTTTTAAAAATCCCAGATATAAAGGTCTTTCTCTTGGCTCAAAGCTTATGTATTCAATATTAAGGGATAGGCTGGATTTGTCCATAGAAAACAATTGGAAAGATGGAAAAGGCTATATATATTTAATTTTTAGCATAGAAGAACTAGCCAGTCTACTGGAAATAGATAGAAAAGCTGTCATGCGATACAAGAAATTACTAGTTGACTACAAACTTATAATTGATAAGAGGTTGGGTCAAGGTAGGTGCAATAGGATTTATGTATTGAAACCGGAACTGTGGGACAGACAGAAGTCCCAAAAAGGGACTTCAAGAAG